>Ga0134122_10001659_pt1 | contig 16169 bp, 13 predicted proteins | sample KB302_FD_96461 | JGI IMG/M metagenome (GOLD analysis project Ga0134122, IMG submission 96461) | Terrestrial soil microbial communities without Nitrogen fertilizer from Kellogg Biological Station, Michigan, USA - KB3-0-2 | ecosystem: Environmental > Terrestrial > Soil > Unclassified ... | reverse complement strand
TTCGAGAGCGCGCCCGCGCACTACGGCGTCGCCGCGGCGCGCCAGCACCGATGGGCACGCGGCGACTGGCAGCTGCTGCCGTGGATTCTGGGGCGGCGGGTTCCGGTGATCGGGCGCTGGAAGATGCTCGACAACCTCCGCCGCACGGTGTCGGCGCCGGCCGCCTTCCTGACGCTCGTCGTCGCGTGGCTGGTGCCGGGGACGTCGCCCGTGATGTGGAGCGCCTTCGTCCTCGCCACCATCGCCGTGCCCGCGCTGTTGCCGGCGCTGGGCGGCGTGATCCCCCGGCGGCGCGGCATCTCCAAGCGCAGCCATGCGCGCGCGGTCGGCCGGGACCTCGTGCTGGCCGCCTCGCAGGTCGGGCTCACGCTCACGATGCTGGCGTACCAGGCCTGGCTGATGACGGACGCGATCGTGCGGACGCTCGTTCGCGTGTACGGGTCGCGACGCCGGCTGCTGGAATGGGTGACGGCGGCCCAGGCCAAGGCCGGGCTCCGCCTCGATCTCTCGGGCTTCTATCGCCGGATGGCGGGCAGCCCCGCGCTCGCCATCGCCGCGGCCTTGGTGGTGGCGTGGCGCCGGCCGGAGGCCTGGCCGGCCGCGATGCCCTTTCTCCTGCTGTGGGCGGCGGCGCCCGCGGTGGCGCGCTGGATCAGCCTGCCCCGGACCACCGCGATCACCGAGCCGCTCACGCTGGCGGACGCGGTCGCGCTCCGGTTGATCGCCCGACGGACGTGGCGGTACTTCGCGACGTTCGTCACCGCCGAAGACCACGACCTGCCGCCCGACAACTTCCAGGAAACGCCGAGCCCGGTCGTCGCGCATCGCACGTCGCCCACGAACATCGGCCTGTATCTCCTCGCCACGCTCGCCGCGCGCGATTTCGGCTGGCTCGGCACCCTCGATACCGTCGAGCATCTGGAGCGCACGCTCGACACGATGCGCCGCCTCGAGTGCTTTCGCGGCCACTTCTACAACTGGTACGAGACCAGGCGGTGCGAGCCACTCGAGCCGAAATATGTCTCGTCGGTGGATAGCGGCAATCTGGCGGGTCATCTGATCGCGCTCGCGCACGCCGCCGAGGAGATGGCGGCCCACCCGTATCGGCCCCGCGCCGCGCTGGCCGGAATCGGCGACACGGTGCAGCTCGTCCGGCTGGCCATGGTGGACACGGCGGCTCCCCGCTCGGGTACCGCCGCGCAGGAGCGTCTGGAAGCCGCGCTCGCCGCCGTCACGGCGATCGTTCCGGCGCCCTCGCTGGATCCGGCGGAGTGGCCCGCACGGCTCGCGCAGCTGCGGGCCCGCGCCCACACGGTGCTGGACTGTGCGCGAGCGCTCGTGGAGGAGAATCCCGACCGAGCGCCGTCGGAGGTGCTGGTGTGGGCGGAAGCGCTCGGCGCGACCGTCGAAAGCCACACGCGCGACATCGACTGGACCGACGTGTTCGATCGCCGCCTCGCCCTCGTCGCCCAGACCGCCCGGGCCATGGTCGACGCCATGGACTTCAGCTTCCTGTTCGACCCGATGCGCAAGCTGTTCGCGATCGGATACCGCGTCGCCGACGGCACCCTGGACCCCAGCCGGTACGACCTGCTCGCGTCGGAAGCGCGGCTGGCCAGCTTCGTGGCCATCGCCAAGGGCGACGTGCCGGTCTCGCACTGGTTTCGCCTGGGTCGCGCGCTGACGCCGGTGGCCCTCGACTCGGTGCTCGTGTCCTGGTCGGGGTCGATGTTCGAGTACCTGATGCCGCATCTGGTCATGCGAGCGCCGGCCGGCAGCCTGCTGGAGCAGACCGCGCGGCTCGTCGTGGAGCGGCAGATCGGGTATGGCGCCGAGCGCGGCGTGCCGTGGGGCGTGTCGGAGTCGGGTTACAACGTGCGGGATCTCGAGATGACCTACCAGTACTCGAACTTCGGCGTGCCGGGGCTCGGGCTGCGACGCGGGCTCAGCGAGGACGTGGTCATCGCGCCGTATGCGACGGGACTGGCCACGATGATCGATCCGTCGGCTGCGGTCCGCAATTTCCGGCGCCTGGCGGCGGCCGGGGCCAGCGGAAGCTACGGTTTCTACGAGGCGCTCGACTACACCGCGCCGCGGCTGCCCGAAGGCACCGAGCTCGCGCTGGTGCGCGCCTATATGGCGCACCACCAGGGCATGCTGATCGTCGCGCTCGCCAACGCCCTGCACGACGGCTCGATGCGGGCGCGCTTCCACGCCGAGCCGATGGTCCAGGCCACCGAGCTGCTCCTGCAAGAGCGCACGCCGCGTGACGTGGCGGTCGCGCGACCGCGCGCGGACGAGGTCCAGGCCGTCGGCGACGTGCGCGAGTTCGTGCCGCCGGTCGAGCGGCGCTTCAGCTCCCCCCACGGCGCGATGCCGCGGACCCAGCTGCTCTCCAACGGCCGCTACGCGGTGATGCTGACGACGGCGGGATCGGGATACAGCCGCTGGCGCGATCTCGCCGTCACGCGGTGGCGGGAGGATGTCACGCGCGACGGGTGGGGAACCTACGTGTTCCTCCGCGACTTCGACAGCGGCGAGACCTGGTCGGCTGGCTACCAACCTCGGGGCGGCGCGCCGGACAGCTACGCGGTCACGTTTTCCGAGGACCGGGCCGAGATCGTCCGGCGAGACCGGTCCATCGGCACGACGCTCCAGGTGATCGTGTCACCCGAGGACGACGGCGAGATCCGGCGCGTCTCGCTCACGAACTTCGGCACGCGGACGCGGGACATCGAGCTGACGTCGTACGCCGAGATCGTGCTGGCGCCGCCCGCGGCCGACCTGGCCCACCCGGCGTTTTCCAACCTGAGCGTGCAGACCGAGTACGTGCCCGATTTCGACACGCTGCTGGCCACCCGCCGGCCGCGGTCGGCCGGCGAGACTCCGGTCTGGCTGGCCCACGTGGTCGCGGTCGAGGGCGAGGCGGTCGGCACCGTGCAGTGGGAGACCGATCGTGGCCGGTTCCTCGACCGCGGGCGCGGGGTCCGGACACCGGCGGTGGTGATCGACGGCCTGCGGCTGTCCGGCACCACCGGTGCGGTGCTCGATCCGATCGTGAGCCTGCGGCGGCGGGTGCGCGTGCCGGCCGGTGAGACGGTGCGGGTGGCGTTTTCGACACTCGTCGCGCCGTCGCGCGAGGCGGCTCTGGACCTCGCGGAGAAGTATCACGATCCGGCCACGTTCGACCGCGCAGCGACCTTGGCCTGGACGCAAGCCCAGGTCCAGCAGCACCACCTCGGCATCACCCCCGACGAGGCGCATCTGTTCCAGAGCCTGGCCAGTCGCGTCCTGTACTCGGACCGATCGCTGCGGCCCCCGGCGGACGTGCTGGCGCGCCAGCTGGGCGGTCCCGACGCGCTGTGGGCGCACGGGATCTCGGGTGACCTGCCGATCGTGCTGGTCCACATCGACGAGCCCGACGACATCGGGATCGTGCGGCAGCTCCTCCGGGCCCACGAGTACTGGCGCATGAAGCAGCTCGCCGTCGATCTGGTGATCCTGAACGAGCGCGCGCCGTCCTACGTCCAGGACCTCCAGGCGGCGCTGGAGACGCTGCTGCGCACGAGCCAGTCGGCGGGCCCCCACGAAGGAGCCGGCGCCGCCGGTCACGTGTACATCGTGCGTGCGGACCGCGTGACGTCGCCGCAACGCGACGTGCTCGAGTCGGTGGCGCGGGTGGTGCTGGCGAGCCGGCGCGGCACCCTGGCCGAGCAGCTGGCCCGTGCGCAGAGGCCTGATGCCGCACTCGGCCCCACGCGCCGGGCGACGCCGGCGAAGGTGACGGCCGAGGGGACGAGCCCGGCGCTGGACCTCGAGCTGTTCAACGGCCTCGGTGGCTTCGCGCAGGATGGACGCGAGTACGTGATCGTCCTGAACCCGGGGCAGTGGACGCCGGCGCCGTGGATCAACGTGATCGCCAATCCGGGCTTTGGCTTCCAGGTCTCCGAGTGTGGCGCCGGGTACACGTGGGCGGTCAACAGCCGCGAGAACCAGCTCACCGCGTGGTCCAACGATGCGGTCAGCGACCCCCCGGGAGAGACGATCTACGTCCGGGACGAGGAGACGGGCGAGCTGTGGGGGCCGACGGCGTTGCCGGTCCGCGAGGAGACCACGCCGTACGTCATCCGACACGGGCAGGGCTACACGCGCTTCGAGCACGTCTCGCACGGCATCGCGCTCGAGCTGCTGCAGCTGGTGCCGCTCGACGATCCCGTCAAGATCTCGCGTCTCACGCTGACGAACGCGTCGGGACGGCCGCGACGGCTGTCGGTGACCGCCTGTGTCGAGTGGGTGCTCGGCGTGTCACGGGGCATCGCCGCGCCGTTCACCGTCACCGAGATCGATCCCGAAACCGGCGCGATGCTCGCGCGCAACCCGTGGCGGCGCGAGTTCGGCACGCGCGTCGCCTTCGCCGACCTCAACGGCCGGCACACGGCGTGGACCGCCGACCGGACGGAGTTCCTCGGCCGCAACGGCGCGCCGGATCAGCCGGCGGCGCTCGGGCACCGCCAGCGGCTCTCGGGGCGGGTCGGTGCCGGCCTCGACCCCTGCGGCGCGCTGCAGACAGCGGTGGATCTGCCCGCCGGCGGCCGCGCGGACGTCGTGTTCTTCCTCGGCGAGGCGGCGAGCGTGGAGCACGCGCGAGCGCTGATCGTTCGCTATCGCGCGCGTGACGTGGACGAAATCATGACGGTGGTCGGCGAGCACTGGGACCAGATGCTCGGCACCGTGCAGGTCAGGACGCCGGATCGCGCGATGGACATCGTGCTCAACCGCTGGCTGCTGTACCAGACGCTCGCGTGTCGCGTGTGGGCACGCTCGGCCTTCTATCAGGCCGGCGGCGCCTATGGGTTTCGCGATCAGCTGCAGGACGTGCTGGCGCTGATGGTCGCCGCGCCCGGGCTGGCGCGCGAGCACCTGCTGCGAGCCGCGGCGAGGCAGTTCGGCGAAGGCGACGTCCAGCACTGGTGGCACCCGCCCGGTGGGCGCGGCGTCCGGACGCGGATCTCCGACGACCGGCTCTGGCTGCCCTACGTCGTCGCCCGCTACCTCGACGTCAGCGGTGACGACGCCGTGCTCGACGAGGTCGTTCCGTTCCTCGACGGCCCCGGCCTGGCCGCCGGCCAGCTCGAGTCGTACTTCGAGCCTCGCGTCTCGGCCGAGCGGAGCACGCTGTTCGAGCATTGCGCCCGCGCGCTCGACCAGAGCCTGACCGCCGGCACCCACGGCCTGCCCCTGATGGGGACCGGCGACTGGAACGATGGGATGAATGCGGTGGGCGCCCAGGGCAAGGGCGAGAGCGTCTGGCTCGGGTGGTTCCTGCACACGGTGCTGTCCGAATGGGCGCCGCTGGCCGAGGCGCGCGGCGAGGGCAAGCGGGCCGAGCGGTGGCGGGAGTACGTCTCGGCGCTGAAGCCGGCGATCGAACGCGAGGCCTGGGACGGCGACTGGTACCGGCGCGCGTACTTCGACGACGGCACGCCGCTCGGCTCGGCCGGCAACGACGCCTGCCGCATCGATTCGATCGCGCAGTCCTGGAGCGTGATCTCCCAGGCCGGCGACCCGGCCCGCCAGGCGCGGGCCATGGCGGCCGTCGATACGCACCTCGTGCGACGCGCCGACGGGCTGGTGCTGCTGCTCACGCCCCCGTTCGGCGAGACGGTGCTGGAGCCCGGCTACGTCAAGGGCTACGTCCCTGGCGTGCGCGAGAACGGCGGACAGTACACGCACGCGGCGGTGTGGTCGTCGATCGCCTTCGCGATGCTCGGCGACGGAGACCGGGCCGGCGAGCTGTTCGCGATGCTGAACCCGATCAACCACGCGCGCACCGGGGCCGCCGTCCAGCGCTACAAGGTCGAGCCCTACGTCGTCGCCGCCGACGTCTATGGTGAGCCCCCGCACGTGGGCCGGGGCGGCTGGACGTGGTACACGGGATCGGCGGGCTGGATGTATCGGGCCGGACTGGAATCGATTCTCGGCTTCCGGCTGCGCGGCTCGCAGCTCGTGATCGATCCCTGTATCCCGCGGGTCTGGCCGGGGTTCGAGCTGGTCTTCCGCTATCGCTCCGCGCGGTATGACGTCGTCGTGGACAATCCGAGGAAGGTGTCGCGGGGCGTGGTGTCGGTCGAGATCGACGGCGTGGCGCTCGGCCGCGACGTCGCCATCGCGCTCGCCGACGACGGCAACACCCATCGCGTCCGGGTCGTCCTCGGCTGACCCGGCGCGGCCCCGGTGGCTATTCCTGACGCTCCTCCATCAACGAGTGGCGGCGCGTTCACATGGCGCTGTCGGCGACGGTGTCTCGGAGCTGACTAGACTAGAATCCGACTGCCGGAACCGCGCTGTCGTATCCGATTGACCAGAGGACGTCGTGGAGGCACTTCGAGAGTTCGTCGACAACTATACGTATCTCGGCATTTTCGCCGTGCTCCTGCTCGGGAGCCTGGGCGTGCCAATCCCAGAGGAAATGCCGATCATCACGGCCGCCTTGTTGAGCTACGAGGGCCTCGTCCGGTGGTGGCTGGCGCTGCCCGTCTGCCTGCTAGGGGTGCTCTCCGGCGACATGGCGCTGTACTGGGTCGGCCGGCACTGGGGGGAGCGGGTCCTCGACTGGCGGCTGGTCCGGCTGGTCCTGTCGCCGGCGCGGGAGCAGTGGCTGAACGCAGCGTTTCGACGGCACGCTTTGAAGACCGTCGTCACCGCACGCCACGTCATGGGACTCCGTGCCGCCGCGTTCCTGACCGCGGGCCGCGCGCGCGTCCCGTTCTGGAAGTTCGTGGTGGCGGATGCGGGCGCTGCCTTGGTTGGCGTCCCGCTGGTGTTCGGATTGGCGTACTACTTCACGGATCAGATCAAGGCCATCATGGCCGACGTGCGCCGGGTCGAACGCTGGCTCGGCCTCGCCCTCCTCCTGACGCTGGCGGCGGTGCTGGTCGTCCGCGCGCGGCGATGGCGTCGTCGTGTCGAGAAGGAGCCTCTGGACGGGGCGCCCTAGTGGACCCCTTCTACGCCTTCGTGAGGGTGATCGCACGGTTCTGGATCTGGTTCTTCTTCGAGCGCGTCGAGGTCCGGTACCCCAAGCGGGTACCGTCGGCGGGGCCGGTGCTGCTCTGCATCAACCATCCGAACAACCTGATCGACTCGCTGCTGGTGGGGTCGGTACTTCCGCGCAAGGTGCACTACCTCGCCACCGCCGCGCTCTTCCGCAATCCGCTCATCGCGCGGTTCCTCGTCGCCGTGGGGGTGATTCCCGTGTATCTCAAGGCGGACGACCCGAACACGGTGGGCCGTAACATGGAGATGTTCGCGGCGTGTCATCAGGCCTTCGATCATGGGCGGCTCGTCGCCATCTACCCGGAGGGCGTGACCCACGCGGAGGCGCACGTGCAGCGGATCAAGACCGGGGCCGCGCGGATCGCGCTCGGCTACGAAGCGCACGCGCCGGGGCGTCTCACGCTCGTACCGGTGGGGCTCAGTTTCGAGGCCCGCAAGAGGTTCCGCGGGCGCGTCCTCGTCTCATGCGGCGAGCCGGTGGACGTCTCCTCGCACCTCGCCGTCTACGGCGAGGAGCCGGCGAAGGCGCTGCATACGCTGACGACGGCGATCCAGTGGGCAATGGAGCGTGAGGTGGTCCATGTCGAGCGCATCGACACGGCGGCGCTCGCGCGCGCCGTGGAGGCGCTCTATCGCGGCGAGCTCGAGCGTGAGCTGTGGGAAGAACGTGCGTTCTCGGGGCGGGATATCGACCCCGTCCCGCTCTCCGGGGCGATCGCGGAGGCGATCGAGCACTTCCGCCAGCAGGACCCCGAGCGTATCGAGCGGTTCTGGCAGCGAATCCTCGGGTACCACGCCGGCCTCGCCGCCTACCGGCGCCGTGACACGGCGGTGCGGACCCGCCTCGAGCGGATGGCGAAGCGCCAGCGAGTCGCGCGGTCCTCGCAGGCGATCGTCGGCCTCCCGCTCTTCGCGTACGGTGCGGCCGTGAACTTCCTGCCGTACTACCTGCCCGGATGGCTCGCGGGGCGGATGGCGCGCAGGCCGACGGACTACGCGACGACTCGGCTCCTCGCGAGCATCGTGACCTTCCCGCTCTTCTGGTCGCTCGAGACGTTGCTCGTCTGGTGGGTGGCCGGTCTGGGGTGGGCGCTCGCCTTCTTCCTGTCGCTCCCGCTCGGCGGCCTGATCGCGTACCGGTATGTGATCGGCACGGGGCGGTTGCGCCATCGAGTCAGGTTCGGCGCGCTCCTCCTCACGCGCGCTCAGGAAGCCAGGCGTCTCCTCGCTGAGCGCCGCGAAGTCGTCGAGGAGCTTGAACGCGTCAAGCGCGACTACCTGGAGGGGCGCGAGGGAACCGGGCGCGTGAAGTAGCGGCGTCGGCGTCAGTGCGCCTAGGCCGCGGCGGGCCGGGCTGCGGCGATCGATGCTCGACTGTCGTCGCGCGCGATCCGGTAGAGAATCCATCCGTCGGCGTTCCGCCCCTCGACGAGCTGGGCCTGCTTGAACAGGCTCACGCGCCGTGCCGGCGGCGGCGACGGATGATCCGCGAGCAGGGCGCGCCGGCCGAGCTCGACGGCCGCCGCCGGGAGCGGCGCTTCGATCTCGTAGCAGGCGAAGACGCCGCGCCGCTCGTGATAGAACTCCATGCGCCACCTCATGTCCGGAACGGGCCTCGCATGAGCACGGCGAGGCACCGGTCGCCGCCGCAAAAGGGCTGCGTGGGGTCTTCCAGCTCGGCGCCACACCTCGGGCACCGTGCAGTCTCCTGTTCGGTCAGCGACCTCATGCGAGCCGGGCGGAGCGCCAGAGACCACGCTGGGCGCCAATGGCCAGCATCGCGCCGGCGCACCCGGATCCGAACATCAACGGCATGCCAATGCCGGAGAAGAAGACCCAGACCAGGCTCCCCGCGATGACGCTGCCGGCGAGGCCGACCGCCATGTCGAGGTTGTATCCATAGCCGCCGTCGCGCGACACCACTTCGGCCAGCCACGCGACGAGCAGCCCGGCGAGAACCAGCATCGGACCCATGTGCATGATCGATTCACTCATCAGAAGCCCTTCCTTCTCATGCAGCTGCGGTAGGCCGCCTGGTAGGCGGCGGTCTTGGCCCCCTCCGGCGCCATGCCACGGATCTGTGGATCGGCCGGCTCGACGCCGGCGTCGTTCGGGGAGGCTGTCGTCACGGCACGGCTGCGGGCACGGTCGGCCCGGGCGTGATCGCCGGTCGTCGGTGACGCGGCTCCGGCCTTGACCGCCTGGGGTGCTTCGTCGTTGCACGCGGCGAAGTCGATGGCGGTGGGCACCTCGCCACCGACCGGCTTCACGACCACGAACGCAAGCAGGAGAATCAGAGCCGGAGTGACCGCGACCAACGGCCACCGCCGGTGATCTGGTCTCCGGTACCCGATGGCTTCCGGCCGCGGCAGGGACCGAGGATCGTGGTGAGCAACGATCCCCCGGCGCGCGTCGCGATGACGCTCCGGGAGCCTGGGCACAGCTCCTGCCGCGGCCAGAATCGTCACAGCGCGTGAGCTTCCGATTTCAAGCTGGGTGGTGATCCATCGCGCCCGAGTGTGGGCTCGGCCACCGGCTCGTCGACCTTGGGTGTCCAGGTTCCCGCGGCGTACTCGCGCAGGCCCCGCAGGAGCACCGAGCGAAGCGTCGTCCCCTCGCGCCGAGCGCGGGCGCGCGCGGTCTGCTGGAGGTCACGGGAGAGGCCCCGCAAGAGGTAGATACCCGAGATCGCGACCCGGGCCAGTACGCGACTCCGACCCGCCCGTACGTAGATGTCGATGGGCACGCCCATGACTACTTCCCTCCGACGGTCACGTTGAGCTTGATCGTCTCCTCGCGATAGGGCGAGGGGATGTACGCCAGCTCCAGACGGATCTCCTTCAGGTTCTTGGCCTTCAGCGCCTCCGCCGGGAAGTCGACGTCCAGCGCTTGACTGGCTTCCTGCCCGGGATCGAGCCGCTCACTGCCGTAGGAGGCGAACTTGATCGTCGGCTCGGTGCGCATCTCCTCGAGCTTGATCGGCTGCCCGGCGGCGTCGATGTACTGGATCTTTCCCGTCACGAGGCGGACGGTCTGATCGGCCGAGCTGTTCTTCAGATAGAGGATCGCCGTGAGCTTGGCCGGCGACACGACTTTCCCGGAACCCTGCTCGACCCGCTCGGTGACCTTCATCGCGGTCACCTCGCCCGTGACGATTCCCGCCTTGACCTTCATCGCGGCCGGGGTCACCTCGTACGTCTTGTCCTCGACCACGGTGGTGGCGGTGGCCGCTGTCGTCTGCCCCGACGGGCCGAGAATCATCCAGCCGACCGCGGCGACCAGGGCCGCGCCCAGGCCCCACCGCCAGACCGTCCCCTTGGCCTGACCCGGCTGCTCGGTGGGCCGTAGCGTGCGCTGCGCGACGATCGCGATGGCCGCTCCGATGAACGCGACGAAGGCCATCGCGACGATCCCCGCGTTGGGAAACAGCCCGATCGCCCGGAAGAGCCAGCTCAGCCCGATGCTGCCGACGAGGCCGATGTAGATGTCCGGCTTCAGCCCATAGCCCCCACGCTTCATGACCAGGCCGGCCAGCACGCCGCCCAGCACTCCCAAGAGCACCCACGTCACGAACATGGCAAAACTCATGACCTGCCTCCTGACCTGTTACTACTCATGCATCACCGTACGCGACCGCGCGGCGACGGGATATTAGACCTTGGTGTCGAGCGGCGATACGCGGAAGACGCCGGCGGTCGCGGCGCCACTACCGAAGTAATCGATGTGGCGGTCGATGCGCTTGCCGCGGTCACGCGAGACGATCGACAGAAACGCCCGCATGACTCTCGCTCTCAGGCGCGACCTCGAGTGGGCGGTGCGACGACGAGGGAGGGGGCGCGAGAAGCCCGTGCGCCTCATGCAGTTCGGGGCGCGCCGGTCATCTCGCCGGTCATGGTGTCTCGCTGGTGTTCGTCGATGGCGTCTCGGCCCGAGCGTCCGGCCCGACCGCTCGACGGATCGCCTCCAGAACGCTTTTTTCACCGAACGGCTTGCGCAGGTGACCGGAGGCGCCGGACTTCTCGATGCGGTCGAGGGTCACCGCATCGTCGTGCGCCGTGATGAAGATGATCGGCACGGCCAACCGGTCTTGCAGATCGAAGCCGCTCATACCGTCCATGTGGACGTCGAGGACCAGACAGGCGGCCCGCCCCTGGGGCAGCCAATCGAGAAACGCGCGGGCGGACGGGAAGCTCTCGGCCGCGTAGCCCGCGGACTGGACGACGCGCAGGAGCGAGCGACGGACCGAGTCGTCGTCGTCCACGATTGCGATCACCGGTGGATCATTCACGCAACGCCCTCCTCATGAGCCACCGTACTCGGCCGCCCTACGCCCGGCTATTGCACCTTGGTGTCTGACCCCGCTGAGCCACGCGCCGGGCCGGGCTCCGCGGCGCCCGTGATCTCATGGAGGCGCTGCTGTGAGCGCTGCGCTCGCCCGCCCGAGGTCGGAAGGCGCTCGGAGCGCCCGTTGGCGAGGATCCGGCGCGCCTTGACCGTATCGGCGAGCTGGATGTCGAGGATCGCGCGGATGTACGCCTGAAGATCCGGATCGAGCACCGGGAAGGCGACTTCCACGCGCCGGTCGAGGTTGCGGGGCATCCAGTCGGCGGAGGCCAGCAGGTATTCGGCCTGCCCGCCGTTCTCGAAGTAGGAGATGCGGGCATGCTCGAGGTAGCGATCGACGATCGAGATCACGCGGATGCGCGAGGAGAGCCCGGGCACGCCGGGACGCAGGCAGCAGATGCCACGCACGATCAGGTCAATCGTGACCCCCGCTTCGCTGGCGCCGTACAGCTCCTCGATCAGACGACCGTCCACCAGACCGTTCATCTTCGCGATGATGCGTGCCGGCCGCCCCGCCCGCGCGTGACCGACCTCGCGGCGAATCCGCGTGACGAGCCCCTCGCGCAGATGGTCGGGCGCGAGGAGGAGGTGGTGGAAGGTCGGCGGGCGGGTGTGGCCGGTGAGGAGATTGAACAGCTCGGTGAGGTCCTCGCCGAACGCCTCTCGGCTGGTGAAGAGGCCGAGATCGCCGTACACGCCGCCCGTCCGTGCGTTGTAGTTGCCGGTCGCGAGGTGGCAGTAGCGGCGAATGCCGTCCGGTTCCTGTCGAACGACGAGACACGCCTTGCAGTGGATCTTCAGACCGACGTGGCGATAGACCACGTGGGCGCCCACTGCCTCGAGCGCGCGGGCCCAGCGGATATTCGCCTCCTCGTCGAACCGCGCTTGCAGCTCCACGAGGACGGCGACCTCCTTGCCGTTCTCGACGGCCGTGCGGAGCGCGTGGGCAATGGGCGAGGCGGGACTGACGCGGTAGAGCGTCATCTTGATGGCCAGCACCTGAGGATCGACGGCGGCTTCGCGCACGAAGCGGGTGACGGCGTCGAAGCTGTGGTACGGGTGGTGCACGAGGATGTCGCCGGCGCGGATCGCGCTCCAGACGTCCGCCGCCCGCTCGAATGCCGGCACCGGATGCGGCAGTGACGGCGGGTCCTTGAGCCGCGGGACGTCGATGGCGGCGTGCAGCTGGAGCAGATCGGGAAACGCGGTGAAGCCCTTGCCCGGATACAGGTCCTCGGCGTCCAGCTCGAGCTCATCGCGCAGCGTGGCCAGGATGTGTGAGGGCAGGTCCTCGTCGTGTTGCAGCCGGACCGCCGTGCCGAGACCGCGCTCGCGCACGCTCTCTTCCATGCTGGCGAGGACGTCGGCCGGCCGCTCACGCATCGTCAGTCGCGCATCCCGTGTGATGCGGATGGCGTGGGCCGAGAGGATCACGTAGCCCTTGTAGAGGACGGGTAGATGCATGCGGACCACGTCGTCGAGCAGCATGAAGGGATATCGCCCGGGGCCGTCGGGCACGGCGACGAAGCGGGGCAGTACCTGGCCCGGGATGTGGAGCACGGAGAGGGCGCGCGCGGGGCGAGCGGAGGACGTCGAGGACGCGAGGGAGACGATGAGGCAGAGCGAGAGGTTGCCGAGATAGGGAAAGGGTTGGCCGGGGTCGACGGCCAGCGGCGTCAGCACGGGCAGGAGCGTCCGGCCGAAGTATTCCGCGAGGAAGCGCTGCTGGAGGTCACCGACCTCCTTCGGGCGGAGCAAGACGATCCCTTCGCTGGCGAGGAGCGGTTGGTTCTCGTCACGGAAGCAGCGGTGCTGCTCGTCCACCAGCTGATGAGCGCGGGCGGCGACCGCTTCCATGGTGTCCACGGGGGTCAGGCCGTCGGGCCCGGTCGTGCCGTCCCCGGCCCGGATGCGGCGCTTCAACCACGCCATGCGCACCATGAAGAACTCGTCCAGGTTCGAGCTGAAGATGGCGAGGAACTTCACGCGCTCGAGCAAGGGCACGCTCGGATCCTGGGCCTCCTCGAGCACGCGACGGTTGAACTCGAGCCAGGACAGCTCGCGATTGACGAAGGCCTCGGTGTTCACCCTATCGCCGCCGGTTGAACGTCTCGCGCAGCAGGATGCCGTCGCCCACGCCGCGTGTGCAGACCACGAGCCTCAGATAGCCGCCGTAGAGCATCGCCTCCTCGATGACGATGGCCCCGGCCAGGATGATGTCGGCGCGCTCATCCTTGAGACCGCGGATCTTCGTGCGCCCGCGCCGGGACGCGCCTTCCAGCCGCTCGCGAATGGCGGTGATGTCCGACTGGTGAAGCTGGAGCCCATGCCGGTGCTTGCGCTCGCCGCGATGGGCGCGCAGGTGGATGCCGGCCAGCGCGCGGACGGTGCCGCCGAGACCGACCATGACATCGCCGCGCCGGGCGGGAGGCACGACCCCGAGCATCGCGGCGCGAACGCCGTTGCGGAGTACCTGGAGCTCGCGGGGGGTGGGCGGATCGTTGCGCAGGAAGCGCCGCGTGGTCCGCACAGCCCCGAGGGGAAGGCTCGAGATGGAGAGCACCTTGCGACGCCGCACGCGGCTGAGCTGCAGGCTCGAGCCGCCGAGGTCCGCGACGACGCCGTTCTTGACGGGGAGGCTCGCGAGGGCGGCCGTGACGCCCAGCCGTGCCTCGTCCCGCGCGCTCAGGATCTGCACGTCGATGCCCTCGTCGTAGCGCAGGGGTGCCAGGAGCCGCTCGCGGTTCCGGGCGTCCCGCACCGCCGAGGTCGCCACCGCGAGGATGCGTGGACCCTGGCCATTGCAGGAATGGCGCGCGAAGAAGCGATGCACGGCCCGGAGCGTGCGGTCGATCGCGTGACGGGACAGCGTGCCGGGCGCGCCATCGCCGAGCCGCGTCGGCACTCGCTCCTGAGCGAGGACGTGATAGCCGACGCCGGGCACGATCCGGACAAGGCGGAGGCGGACGGCCGTCGATCCGAGATCGACGACCGCCACCAGGTGCGGCGTCAGACGACCTCGGCCGATGTGTCGTTCTCCCGCGAGATGGTCACGCCTCCGAGGCTAGTCGACGCGCGTGGGCCTGCCTATTGGACCTTGGTTGAGCGACCGGTACGGCGCCGGCCGGAGCTGGTGCCCGGGGCAGCCCTGTGATTTGCTGCTGTACTTCAGTATTGATCGATGATATTAGTGTATTCAACTTAGATTATCTAAGTGAGAGTAAGTAAGGAGAACGCAATGAACAACATGCTTCGATGGTCTCCGACTCGTCATTTCCACTTTCACCAGGTCGCCGATAACCCGTTCGAGAGGTTTGCTGGCGCCGGCATGGGTCCCACCATGGAAGATGCGCCCGAGCGTTCGGCGTGGCTTCCCGCCGCGGAGGGACGGCTCGAGGACGGCACGTACATCATCCAGCTCGCCCTGCCGGGCGTGGATCCGAAGGCGGTTGGGGTGTCCGTGATGGACAACGTGCTGACCATCAAGGGCGAGCGCAAAGCCGATCACGACGCAGCGGGCAAGGACTACTTTGTCCGCGAAGTCGCGTACGGCGCGTTCCAGCGGGATTTCGCCCTTCCTGAGGGCGTGGACGCGGAGCACGTGGAGGCGAAGTATTCCAACGGTATGCTCGAGGTGAGGGTCCCCTCGCCACGCGCCGCAACGCCGAGGATGATCGAAGTCAAGGCTGCCTGATCCAGCACGCTCGGACCGAATGCGCGGGGGCCGGCCCGAGGTCAGAAGGCCTGGCCGGGCCCCCGCGACAACCTCAGAGGCGAGAGCGACCCGACACGACGACGCGGTAGAGCGCCAGGATCGCGATAGCGCCCACGATCGCCATGACGAAGCCAGCGGCATCGCCCGGTCGATAGAATCCCAGCACGCGGCCCAGCCAGCCGCCGACCATGGCGCCGGCGATGCCGAGCACGATCGTCAGGACGATGCCTCCCGGATCATTGCCGGGCATGATGAACTTCGCGACGACGCCGACCACGAGACCGAACACGATCCATAGCAGGATATCCATCACGCGCTCCTTGTGACCCGGTGGCGGAGACCCCCCGGTCGATCTCAATCTAGCCCTCGCCACCCGGCCCGCCCATTGAACCTTGGTGTAATGGGCACGCCGGATCACGTGGCCTACGATTGCAGGCGTGGGCCGGTTTTTTCTCGACTCTCGCACGGTGCGCGTCACCTGGACCATCCTGGTGATCCTCGCCACCCTCGGCTTGGCCTATGTTCTGCGAGGCGTGCTGCTCCTCATCGCGCTGTCGCTGTTCTTCGCGTATCTGCTGTTTCCCCTGGTCCGGCTCGTCGAACGGTGGCTTGTCCGGCGCCGAGCGCTGGCGATCGGGGTCGTGTACCTGGTCGTTCTCGCGGCGCTCGGAGGGGCCGGGGCCGCGGTCGTGCCACGGCTGACGGCCGAAGCCGAGAGCCTGGCGCTGAAGCTCCCGGAGATGTCGAAGGGAATCCAGAGCGGAGAGATCGTCGGAAGTCTCCTCCGGCGCCGCGGGTGGGAATGGCGCCAGATCAGCGAGATCGAGACGCTGATCCGGACTCATATGGGCGAAATCATCGGCTATGCCCAGGCCGCGACGGCGAGACTTGTGAAGTCGCTGGCCGGAGCGTGGGTGATCGTCCTCATCCCCGTCTTCGCGTTCTTCATCCTGAAGGATGCTGAGCGATTCACATCGGCGGTGCTGTCGCGACTCCGCCACCGGGAGACTCGAGGCACGGGCTGGGCCATCGCCGACGATCTGCACCTCTTGCT
>Ga0134122_10001656_pt1 | contig 16176 bp, 16 predicted proteins | sample KB302_FD_96461 | JGI IMG/M metagenome (GOLD analysis project Ga0134122, IMG submission 96461) | Terrestrial soil microbial communities without Nitrogen fertilizer from Kellogg Biological Station, Michigan, USA - KB3-0-2 | ecosystem: Environmental > Terrestrial > Soil > Unclassified ... | reverse complement strand
GTGCTTGGGTGCCGCTTCAACTCGCGGCACGTGTCGAAGCCGTTCAGTCCCGGCATCATCACGTCGAGCAGCCCCAGATCCGGCACCTGACGAGCCACGCGATCCAGCGCCTGCTGGCCGGTGCGCGCGCGGCTACACGGTGCTCACCGCCGCCGCCGGCCCCGAGGCCCTGGCGCTGATGGAGCGGGAGCCGCTCGATCTCGTGCTCCTCGACGTGATGATGCCGGGCATGAGCGGCTACGAGGTGTGCCGCAAGATCCGCGACAACCCGGCCACCGCGATGCTGCCGGTGGTGATGGTGACCGCCCTCGACCCGGGCCAGGAGCGCGTGAAGGGCATCGAGGCCGGCGCCGACGACTTCCTCACCAAGCCGATCCACCAGCCGGAGCTGCTGGCCCGCGTGCGCTCGCTGCTGCGCGTCAAGGCGCTGCACGACCAGCTCACCGCGCTCAACCGCAGCCTGGAGCGCCGCGTGGACGAGCAGGACACCCAGCTCGAGCGGCTGGCGCGTCTCAAGCGCTTCTTCTCGCCGGCGCTGGCCGAGGCCATCGTCAACGGCGGCGGACAGGACCCGCTGGCCAGCCACCGGCGGGAGATCACCGTGGTGTTCATCGACCTGCGCGGCTTCACGGCCTTCGCCGAGAGTGCCGAGCCGGAGGAGCTCATGGGTGTGTTGCGAGAGTTCCACGCCGCCATGGGATACCTCATCCTCGAGCACGAGGGCACGCTGGAGCGGTTCACGGGCGACGGCATGATGATCTTCTTCAACGACCCGGTGCCGGTGCCCGACGCCCCGGCGCGCGCCGTCCGCATGGCGCTGGCCATGCGCGCGCGCGTCGAGACGCTCACGCGCGAGTGGCGCAAGCGCGGCTGGGAGCTCGACTTCGGCGTCGGCATCGCGCAGGGCTACGCGACGCTCGGCGCCATCGGCTTCGAGGGCCGCTGGGACTACGGCGCCATCGGCACGGTGACCAACCTGGCCGCGCGCCTGTGCGGCGAGGCCAGGCCGGGGCAGATCCTCATCTCGCGCCGCCTGTTCGGCGCGGTCGAGGACGTGGTGCGCGCCGAGCCGGTCGGCGAGCTCGCGCTGAAGGGCTTCTCGCGGCCGGTGAGCGTCTACAACGTCACCGGGCCGGCGGCGGACTGAGGCGGATCTCCGCCAGCACCCCGTAGTGATCGGAGGGCCAGAGCGGCCCGCCGTCGTCGCGCCGGCCGGGCGTGTCGAGCACCACGCGGCTGGACACCACGCGCGCGCCCACGCGCGAGCCCGGCAGCAGCGGCACGTAGTCCACCCGGCGCCGCACCGTCGACGCCGGCGCCAGCACGTCCTGTCGCACGGTGGCGCCGGGCAGCGTGGGGTTGGCCTCTCGGAACAGGTCGACGAAGCCCTGCGCGCGCAGCTCGTCGAGGGCCGCCGCGCTCTCCCCGGTGTTGAGATCGCCCAGGACCAGCGCCGGCAGCGGGCCGCGCTCGGCCAGGGCTAGCTCGGCCACACGCCGCGTCTGGCAATCGTCGCGCGAGGTGTGCGTCGAGTACACGCGCAGCAGGCCGGCCGGCGTGTCGAGATCGGCGCGGAGGGCCACCCGCGGGTCGAGCCGGTGCACGCAGTGCGGCAGCTCGTGGACCGTGCTGCTGACGATCGGAAAGCGGCTGAGGATCGCCGGGCCCTCGACAAAGCCGAGCACGCCCATCACCAGGCGGCCGAGCGGCCGCCAGCCGAAGACGTTGTCGGTGGCGCGCGCATGGACGTGGGTGAGGCCCAGCGCGGCGGCGAGGCGGGCGGCGCCGTCGCCGCGCCAGCGGCTCACCGGTGACTCCTGCAGCGCGACCACGTCGGGGTCGAGCGCGCGCAGCTGCGCGATGATCAGCCCGAGCCGCGCCTCGAGGTGATCGTCGCGCCCGGTCAGCCCCGACCAGGGGCCGCCGTGCAGCACGTTGAAGGTGACGACCCGCAGCGGGCGGTCCTCGGCGCTCGCGGCGGCCGGAGCCGCCGCGAGCGCCAGGACCATGACCAGGAGCGGATGAAGCCGGCGGCGCAGGCTTACCGGACGGGGTAACGGAACGGCGGCCAGCCGTCGCCCTTGAGAGGCGGCGGCGTGTAGGGGGCCGCCCGGGACGTCCTGGGCGCCTGCGTCGTCTTGGCGGCGGACCGTTTGGCGGCGGACCGTGTGGCGCTCGGCTTGGCCGCGCGCCGGGCCTTGGGAGAAGCCTTCGATTTCGATGCGCGCTTTTTCATAGGGCGCGAATGTACCCCAGGCCGCGCGAGCCGGTCAATCGGTCGGCCCCGTTCCTTGACTCTCGTCCGGGCAGCCGAGTAGGGTGGTCGTCAGGTCTCGAATCGGACCGCGGGAGGCCCGGCATGGGGTTCCTTGACTTCCTCAAGAAGCAGTTCATCGACATCATCCAGTGGACCGAGGACAGCGACGAGGTCCTCGCCTGGCGCTTCCCGATGCGCGACATGGAGATCCAGCAGGGCGCGCAGCTCACCGTGCGCGACACGCAGGCCGCGCTGTTCGTGCATCAGGGCAAGGCCGCCGATCTCTTCGGCCCCGGCCAGCACACGATCAAGACGCAGAACATCCCGATCCTCACGGACCTCGCGAACTGGGACAAGATGTTCGAGTCGCCGTTCAAGAGCGACGTCTACTTCTTCTCGCTGCGCCTGCGCCTGAACCAGAAGTGGGGGACGTCGAACCCGATCACCATCCGCGACCGCGAGTTCGGCGCCGTGCGCCTGCGCGCCTTCGGCATCTACACCTTCCGCATCGCCGCGCCGCAGGTGTTCCACCAGAAGGTCTCCGGCACGCGGGATACCTACGCGCTCGGCGATCTCGAGGGCCAGCTGCGCAACACGATCGTGGCCGTGCTCACCGATCACTTCGCCGAGAGCCAGGTGCCGTTCCTCGACATGGCCGCCAACCAGGTGGAGCTCGGCGCCGCCGTCGGCGATCGGCTGCGGCCGATGTTCGCCGACCTCGGGCTGGCGCTGGAAGGCTTCCAGGTCCAGAACGTCTCGCTGCCCGACGAGCTGCAGAAGCGGCTCGACGAGCGCATCGGCATGGGCCTCGTCGGCGACCTCGGCCGCTACACGCAGTACCAGACCGCGCAATCGATTCCGGTGGCCGCGGCCAACGAGGGCGGGATTGCGGGCGCCGGGGCCGGTCTGGGCGCGGGCGTCGCGATCGGCCAGGCGATGACCCAGGCCGTGGGCCAGGCGAACCGCGGGGGCGGGGAGCCGCCGGCCGCGCCCGCCACGCGCGTGGGTCCGGGCGGCCCGACGCCGTCCGCCGGCGCGACGGGCGGCGCCGCCGCCAGCGCCTGCGGCGCCTGCTCCAAGCCCGTGCCCGCCGGCTCGCGGTTCTGCCCGTCCTGCGGCGCCGCGCAGGCCGCGACGTGCCCGCGCTGCAACGCGCGCCTCGACAAGCCGAGCAAATTCTGCCCCGAGTGCGGAGCGCCCCAGGCCTGAAAAGCACACGCTTCAACTGTCCCTCGTGCGGAGCGCCGGTGTCGTTCGTCTCCGCGCAATCGCTGCTCGCCGTCTGTAGCTACTGCCGCGCGTCCATCCTGCGCCGCGACCTCGACGTGGAGCAGATCGGCGTCATGGGCGCGCTCATCGAGGACGCCACGCCGCTGCAGCTGGGCGCCGAGGGCGTGTGGCGCTCCACGCACTTCGCCGTGGTCGGCCGGCTGCAGGTGAAGTGGGCGCAGGGCGGCTGGAACGAGTGGTACTGCGTCTTCGACGACGGCCGCGCCGGCTGGCTCGGCGAGGCGGCCGGGGAGTACGCGATGTCCTTCGAGACGCCGGTGCCGGAGCCACTGCCCGCGTGGGCGAGCTTGCAGCCGGGCATGCCGGTGACGCTGGGCGGCGTCGCCTACGAGATCACCGACGTGCGCGAGGCCGAGGTGGTGGGCGGCGAGGGGGAGCTGCCGTTTCGCGTCGGCTCCGGCTGGACGACGCGGAGCGCCGACCTGCGCAACGACACCGCGCGCTTCGCCACGCTCGACTACAGCGACGAGGCGCCGCGTGTCTATCTCGGCGAGGCCGTCGACGTGCCGGGGCTGAAGCTCCGCGGCCTGCGCGAGTTCGAGGGCTGGCGCTGACGCCGCCGCCGGCGGCCACGTCGCTCACGTGCCGCGGCTGCGGCGGCGCGCTGCAGATCCGAGCGCCCGGCCGCTCCGTCACCGTCGCCTGCGGCAACTGCGGCGCCGTGCTCGACGCCACCGATCCCGAGTTCCGCCTGATCGCGCAGTACGAGGCGCGGCGCGTGCAGCCGGCCATCCCGCTCGGCACGCGCGGGCGCCTGGGCGGCGAGCCGTTCGAGGTCATCGGTTATCTCCAGCGCCAGGTCGTCGACGAGCCGTTCACGTGGTCGGAGTACCTGCTGCACAACCCGGTGCACGGCATGCGCTGGCTCGTCGAGTATCACGGCCACTGGGTGCTGTCGCGTGCGGCCTCCGGCGTGCCGAAGAGCACGAAGGGCAGCGTGACCTACCAGGAGGTCGCCTACCGTCACTTCCAGACGGCCAAGGCGAAGATCGTGGCGGTCAGCGGTGAGTTCCCGTGGGCGCCTCGGGTCGACGAGCGCGCGGTCGTGGAGGACTACGTGGCGCCGCCGAAGATCCTGTCGAGCGAGCGCAACGCCCAGGAGATCACGTGGTCCACGGGCGAGTACATCGAGGGCGGCGCGGTGTGGAAGGCCTTCGCGCTGCCGGGCTCGCCGCCCCGGCGGATCGGGGTCGGCGCCGCGCAGCCCTCGCCCTATGCGGGGGCCGGCCGCCCGATGTTCCTGCTGTTCTGCTCCTTCCTGGCGCTCGCCGTCCTCGTCCACCTCGTGTTCGCGATCGTTTCGCAGCAGCGCCTGGTGGCCGACATCAACGCCGAGTACAAGCCCGGAACCGCGGACGGCGCCATGGTCATCAGCGAGCCGTTCTCACTCTCGGGACGGACGTCGAACGTGATGGTCGAGATCTCCACCAACGCGGCCAACTCGTGGGTGTACTTCACGCTCACGCTGGTCAACGAGGACACGGGCGTGGCCAAGGCCTTCGGGCGCGAGGTGGGGCTCTACTCCGGCCGCGACAGCGACGGCGCCTGGTCGGAGGGCGCCAACTGGGATCGCGCCTACCTGCCGTCGGTGGTGTCCGGCTCGTACGTGCTGACGGTGGAGCCCGAGGGGCCCTACGCGATCCACTGGCGCGTGCGTCTCACGCGTGACGTGCCGCGGCCGCTGTGGCTGTGGCTCGCGCTGGGCGCGCTGCTGGTGCCGCCGGCGGTCTTCCTGTGGCGGCGCGCGGCCTTCGAGAACCAGCGCTGGAGCGAGAGCGACCACGCCTCCTCCGGCAGCGACGACGATTGATGATCAAGGCCTACGTGGTGTTCGGCGGGCTCGTGCTGGCGGCGCTCACCTGGACGCATTACACCGGGTGGGGGCCGAGCGACGTGACGGAGGAGAAGGTCAAATCGGTCCGCAACAACCCGGGGTCGTACCGGTCGGCCTACGGGGGGCGGTCCTACACGGGAGCGAAATAACCATGACGATTCCCGAGATCCACTGGGGCCCGATGATTGCCGCGCTAGTGTACTCCGCGATGGGGCTCGTGATCTTCGCGGTCGCCTTCATCGTGGTGGACCGGCTGACGCCGTACCACCTGTGGAAGGAGATCATCGACGAGCACAACACCGCGCTGGCCATCGTGGTGGGCGCGGTCGCCATCGGCATCTCGATCATCGTCTCCTCCGCGATCCGCTGAGGCCGGAGCAGGCGTCGCGTGTCGTCGGCGATCTACGTCAGCGTCGTCGTGGTCGCCACCGCCGGGCTCGTCTACGAGCTGCTGGCGGCGGCGGCGGCCTCCTATCTGCTGGGGGACTCCATCACGCAGTTCTCCACGGTGATCGGCGCCTATCTGTTCGCGATGGGCATCGGCTCGTTCCTGTCACGCTACGTCCGCCGCGGGGTGGCCGCGCGCTTCGTGGAGGTCGAGCTGGCGGTGGGGCTGGTCGGCGGCTGGGCGACCGTGCTGCTGTTCCTCGCCTTCGGGCAGACGACGCACTTCCGCGTCGTGCTCTACGGCCTGGTGACGGCGGTGGGCGTGCTCGTCGGCCTCGAGATCCCGCTGCTGCTGCGCCTCTTGCGCGAGCGGCTGGCCTTCAGCGAGCTGGTGGCGCAGGTGCTCTCGCTCGATTACGCGGGCGCGCTGCTCGCCTCGCTGGCCTTCCCGCTCCTGCTGGTCCCGCGCCTGGGGCTGATTCGCACCTCGCTGCTGATGGGCCTGGCCAACGCCGCGGTCGGCCTCTGGTCGACGTGGATCTTCCGGTCGGAGCTCACGCGGCCGGCGCTGCTGCGCGGGCTCGGCGCCGCCACGCTGCTCACGCTGGCCGCGGGCACCGTGGCCGCCGAGCGGATCACCGCGTGGTCGGAGGAGCGCCTGTACGCCGACGAGATCATCCTGACGCGGTCGTCCGCCTACCAGCGCATCGTGCTCACGCGCTGGGCCGACGACGTGCGCCTATTCCTCAACGGGCACCTGCAGTTCTCCTCGCGTGACGAGTATCGCTACCACGAGGCGCTCGTGCATCCCGCGCTGGCCGGCCATCCGGCCCCCGCCCGCGTGCTGATCCTCGGCGGCGGCGACGGCCTCGCCGCCCGCGAGATCCTGCGCTACCCGGCGGTGACCTCGATCACGCTGGTGGACCTCGACGGAGAGATGACCGGTCTCTTCGCCGACAACGCGCTGCTGCGGGAGCTCAACGGTGGGGCGCTGCGCGACCCGCGCGTGCGGATCGTGAACGCCGACGCCTTCATCTGGCTGCAGGGCAGCCGCGAGACCTTCGACGTGGCCATCGTCGACTTCCCCGACCCGCACAACTTCTCGCTCGGCAAGCTCTACTCCCGCACGTTCTATCGGCTCCTGCGCACGCATCTGGCCCCCGGCGGCACCGCGGTGGTGCAGGCGACCTCGCCGATGTTCGCGCGGCGCTCGTTCTGGTGCATCGCCGAGACCGTGCGCAGCGCGGGATTCGATGCGCGGCCCTATCACGTCTACGTCCCCTCGTTCGGCGAATGGGGCTTCGTGCTCGCAACCGCCGCCGAGTGGACGCCGCCGCGCGCGTATCCCGCGGGCCTGCGCTTCCTCACGGCGGCCGCGACGCCGGCGCTGTTCGCGTTTCCGCCCGACATGGACGCCGTGCCGGTGGAGATCAACCGGCTCGACAACCAGATTCTCGTGCACTACTACGGCGCCGAGTGGCAGCGCGTATTTCCCTGATGAGGGGGGCCCCGACATGGCCCCGGCCGGGCGGCGGCGCCGCTCGGAGAGTCGTGTGCTGACGCGACGGGAGTTGCTGGCGGGCGGGGCGCTGGCGGTGGCGGGCGGGTGCCGGGCGAGCGTGGCCGCGCCGATCGAGGGGACGATCGTGGGCGCGGGGCACGGGCTCGGGCATCGACTGCGGGACGCGAGCGCGTGGCCGCCGGCCGCGCGTACCGAGCGCGTGAGCGTGGTGATCGTCGGCGGCGGCGTGGCGGGACTCGGGGCGGCGTGGCATCTCGCGCGCGCCGGGGTGCGCGATCTCGTCCTGCTGGAGCTCGAGGACACGCCGGGCGGCAATGCGCGCGGCGGCGTGTCGGCCGTCACGGCGTATCCGTGGGGCGCGCACTACCTGCCGCTGCCCGGGCCGACGGCCACCGGCGTGCGTGCGCTCCTGCGCGAGCTCGGCGTCATCGAGGGCGTTCGGCCCGACGGCCGTCCGCGCTACGACGAGCGCCATCTCTGTCACGCGCCGCAGGAGCGGCTCTTCCTGCACGGCCGCTGGCAAGAGGGCGTCTTCCCCACCCTCGGCGCGACGGCCGAGGACCGGGCGCAGCTCGAGCGCTTCCGCGCCGAGATGGAGCGCTATCGCCGCTGGCACGACGCGGCGGGCCGTCGCGGGTTCGCGGTGCCGCGGGCGGCGGGCGCGCCGGGTGCGTTCGCGGAGCTCGACCGCGTGTCGATGGCCGGCTTCCTGGAGGCGCGCGGGTTGACCTCGCCGCGCCTGCGCTGGTGGGTCGAGTACGGGTGTCGCGACGACTTCGGCACTGATCTCGCGCATACCTCGGCGTGGGCCGCCGTCCACTACTATGCGGCGCGCGATCCCGATCCCGAGCACGGCGACGTCGTGCTCACCTGGCCCGAGGGCAACGCGTGGCTCACGCAGCGGCTGGCCCAGCCGGTGGCCGAGCGCATCCGCACCGGCCATCTCGTCACCAACGTGGAGCCGTCCGGCGGGCTCGTGGCGGTCGATGCGTGGGACGCCTCGGCCGGGCGCACGGTGCGGCTGCTCGCCCGCGAAGTGGTGCTGGCCTGTCCGGTATTCGTGGCCACGCGCCTCTACCGTCCATGGCGCGAGCGCCCGCCCGCCTTCGCCGCCGCCTTCCACTACGCGCCGTGGCTGGTGGCCAACCTGCACGTCGATCGGCACCCGGCGGGTGGAGGCGGGGCGGCGCCCGCGTGGGACAACGTGATCTACGAGGGCGCTGGTCTCGGCTACGTGGATGCCATGCACCAGTCGCTCCGCAGCCGCGAAGGCCCGACGGTCCTCACGTACTACCGGCCCTACGCCGGTCCCGATCCGGCCGGAGCACGCCACGCGCTGCTCGGGGCCGGGTGGAGCACGCTGCGCGACGAGGTCCTGCGCGACCTCGCGCGCGCGCATCCCGCACTGGCGCGCGAGGTGCGGCGGCTCGACGTCATGCGCTACGGTCACGCCATGGTCCGTCCCGAGACGGGATTCGTCTGCGGCGGCGCGCTGGCGGCCGCCGGCGCTGCGCTGACCGGGCCGGTGCATCTGGCCCACGCCGATCTGTCGGGATTCTCCTTGTTCGAAGAAGCGTTCGAGTGGGGCTCGCGCGCCGCGGCTCGCGTTCGCGTGCGGTTGCCACGATTCTCTTGACGGCCTACCCCGCGGCACCCTAGGGTCGGTTCAATGCCCGGTCCTTCCGAAGACGTTCCGCGCTGGCAGCCGCCCGCGCGCGAGACGCAGCACCGTGCCGATCCGTGGGACCCGAGCGCGGACGTGCCGCGCTGGGATCCCGACGCCGACGTTCCACGGCAGCCGCCCGCCGCGCGCGGGGCGGTGGGCGCGCGACCCTTCCGGTGGTGGGGCGCCCATCCATGGGGCATCGCGTGGATCGGCGTGTTCCTCGCGCCCGCCGGCGTGCTCCTGCTGCGCTTCGTGGACGAGTACGGCTACGAGCGGTTCGTCGCGCCGCTGCAGTGGACGCTGATCGCGCTGCTGGCGCTGCTGCTCGTGCGCGCCGTGCTGTTCAGCGCGCGCCGCTCGGTGGTGCGCCTCGTGCTCGGGCTGGCGGCGGCCGGCGGCGTGCTCGGACTGCTGCTGTGGCCGGTGACGCAGGTCACCCTCGGCCGCGTGATCTGCCCCACGCGCGCCGGCGTCGACCTCGGCGTGCAGTCGGCCGCGGTGGCGCTCGAGGCGTGGCAGCGTGGCGAGGCCGGCGCTGCGGCCTGGCACGCCGCCGATCCCGCTCCCGCGTGGCGCGAGAAGGCGCGCTCGATCAGTCTGCTCGACTACCGGCTCGTGGAAAGCGGGTGCTTCGAGCGGGCCGCCCCCATCGACACGCGTTACACCTGGCACGACTTCCGCGTGACGATCAGGGAGGGCGAGCGCGCGCCCCTGTCCAAGGTCGTCGTCGTGCATACCGCCGTCGAGGGTGACGGCTGGAAGATCACGGGCATCGAGGGACCGTTGCCCTGACCGAGTTCGCGGACGTCGAGCGATTCGGCCGCGAGCACGGTGCCTGCGGCGGCATCACGCCCAGCGCAGCCCCCCGTCCTGGCGGCGGGTTTGTCCTCACGCTCGCGTGCGCCTGCGGCGCGCGGCTCGAGCGTGAGGTCACCGAGGAGGAGGCCAAGCGCCCGCTGCCGCTCCCGCGGGCCGCCGCGCGCCCGGCGCCGCCGCCGGCCGCGCCCAGCGCCGACCTGGAAGCTGCGATCCGCGCCGCCGTCGAGGCCGAGGAGGTCGCGCCGGCGCCGCCGCCTGCGCCCCTGCCGCCCGCGGCACCGAGAGCCGCGCCGCGCGCCGCCTCCCCGGCGAAGCTCAACCTCGACACCACCATCAAGACGGCGTTGACCCAACAGTCGGCGCTGAAGAAGAAGATCGCGCCGGGTCGTCCGGCGCCGCCGCGCACCCGGGTGGCGTGGCTGATCCTCTTCGCCGTCGTGGCGTTCGGCGGGGCGGCCGCGATCTACATGGCCGGCGAGCTCGACGCGCCGGAGCCGGCGGTCGTCGTCAGCGCGCCCGCGACGCCGCCGGCGCAGCAGCAGCGCGCCGCGCTCGACGAGATCGTGAACTCGCTGAGGCAGCTGCAATCCGCCAGCAATCCGAACGCCCCGATGAGCACGTACGCGAGCCGCGTGGGCTTCGCCAAGGCCGACGTGGACCGTTTCATCGGCGCCACCGCGCCCGGCCCCGAGCGGACGACGGTGCGCGAGGTCATCGAGGTCCACATGCTGGCGGCCGCGGCGTGGAAGGCGCGCGCGCTCGATCAGAAGGACAACTGGGAGGCGGTCGGTCAGGACCCGGCGATCGACCTCTGCCCGTCGGTCAAGCGCGTCGTCGACTTCGCGACGCAGCCGCAGGGCGTCTCGCGCGCGCAGGCGCGCGGCGCGGCCGTCGCCTCCGCGATCCCGCTGCTGTGGGAGTGCGCCGCCGCGAAGATTGCCGCGCTCGATCGCGCGCCGGCGGCCGAGTAGCCGCGCCGGCCAGCCGGGCCAGCGGCGCGCCCGTCAAGCGCGTCAGCACCCACTCCGTGCGAAAGCCGGCGCCGAGCGCGCGGTAGAAGCGCCGGGCCGGCCGGTTCCAGTCGAGCACCGTCCACTCCATGCGGCCGCAGCCGCGGCGCATGGCCAGGCGGGCCAGCGCGCGCAGGAGGGCCAGGCCGGCGCCGCGCCCGCGCTCGGCGGGCAGCACGAACAGATCCTCCAGGTACAGGGTGGGACGCGCCAGGAACGTCGAGTACGTGAAGAAGTAGAGCGCCAAGCCCACCGGCCGGCCGCCGCGGCGGCAGATCAGCGTCTGGAAGTACGGTCGCCGGCCGAAACCGTCGCGCCGGAGCCTGGCCGGCGTGGCCACGCACTCGTGGAGCAAGCGCTCGTAGTCGGCCAGCCCGCGCACCAGGGCGAGGATCGTCGGGATGTCGCGGCGCGTGCCGCGACGGATGGTGAGCGCCGCGGCCACGCGCGACTAGGCGGCCGCGATGCCGAGCAGCATCTCGGTGTACGCGCGCGCGCCCGCGCGGATGTTCTCGAGCGAGACGCGCTCGTCGTTGCCGTGGATGCGCCGGTATTCCTCGGCGTCGAGCACGAACGGGCTCCAGCCGTAGCCCGACAGGCCAAGCCCGCGAAAGACCCAGTTGTCGGTGAAGCCGGTGAGGATGGCCGGCGCCACCACGGTGCCCGGCATGCGCAAGCGCAGCGCGTCGGCCAGCGCCTTGTACATCTCGGTGTCCGGCGGCGAGAGGTTCGGCACCTTCGGCTCGCGCACGGTGGTGACCTCGATGCGGTCATCGGCCAGCACGCCGCGCACCAAGGCCAGGATCTCGGCCGGGTCGTCGCCGGCCAGCATCCGGCAGTCGATGTCGGCGACCGCCTCGGGCGGGATCACGTTGATCTTCTCGCTGGCCTTGAGCATGTTGACCGCGAACGTCGTGCGCACCAGCGCGGCGTGCTGGCGGTGGCCGAGGAAGCGCGCGCGGAACGCGGGATCTCGCAGCGAGGCCGCGAGGTCGTCGTAGCCGGCGCCGTCGCCCGCCGGCAGCGCGTGGGCGAGCTGGCGGAAGTATTCCTGCACCTCGGGCAGCACGCGCAGCGGGCGCTCGGCGGCCAGCAGGCGGCCCAGCGCGCGCACGAGGCGGTGCGGGGCGGTGTCGGACCAGGGCTGCGAGCCGTGGCCGGGTTCGCTGCGCGCCGTGAGCTTGAGCGGCAGGCCGGTCTTCTCCGAGATGATGATGATGCCCAGCGGCACGCGATACCCCGCATCGTGCTCGATGCCGGCCAGCTCGGAGAGCGCGTACTCGGCGCCGTCGAGCCAGCCGCGGCGCCGGTCGGCCACGAAGCGCGCGCCGTGCGCGCTGCCCGCTTCCTCATCGGCGGTGGCGAGCAGGATCAGGTCGCGCTTGAGCGGGATGCGCGCGCGCTTGATGGCCAGCACGGCGGCGAGCTGCAGGATGCCCGTCGACTTCATGTCGAGCGCGCCGCGGCCGTACAGGTAGCCGCCGTCGAGCACGCCGCCGAACGGATCGACCGTCCAGTAGCGGCGGTCCGCGTACACCACGTCGATGTGGTGGTGGAGGACGATGCCGCCCAGCGAGCCATCGCCCTTCAGGCGCGCCACCAGGTTGCCGCGGCCCGGCACCGACTCCGCCGTCTCGCAGGCGATGCCCTCGCGGGTGAGGACGTCGGCCAGGAACGTCACGCCGGCGGTTTCGTTGCCGGGCGGGTTCGTGGTGTCGATCATGAGATACCGCCGCATCAGCTCGACGGTCTCCTCGCCCAGCGCGTTCCAGTCGATCCGGGTCGTCGTCATGGAGTGCCGCGCATTCTAGCAGCGGGTGACGAGGGGCGCTCACCCGCGGGCGGAGAGGGCCGGCCGACGTGCACGTGCGCGCCGGTGGCGATGCCCGGCTGCGCCATGCGGAAGGCCAGGAACGGGATCGAGCGGCCGCGCAGGTACTCCAGCACCGCGCGGCCCTCGGGACTGTCGGGATGCACGGCCACGTCGAGGGCCTCGTGGTGATCGAAGCCGAGACGGTCGTGCAGGGGCGTCTGGCCGCGCGCGCTGACCGGCAGCGCGCGGTGAAAGCGCGCGCGGAAGAACTCCTCGAGCGCGGGCAGCTCGGCCAGCGACCATGCGCCGCGGCCGTCGTGGCGAATGAGCGTGGGCCCCGTGCGTACCTGGCCCGGCGCCGTCGGCGGCAGCGCGGCCAGCTCGCGCGCCGCCTCGGCCTCGGTCACCACCGATGCCGCCTCGCGCAGCGCCTCGCGCGTGCGCTCGGCCTCGTCGCGCGCGGCGTCCAGCGCGCGAGCGGCCACGTCGACATCGGTCCGCGCGATCAGCTGCTGATCGGCCAGCGCGCGCCGGCGCTCGAGGTCGGCCTCGGCGCGCGCCACCACCTCCTCACGGAGCGGCAGCAGCGTCTCCAGCGTCTGGCGATAGCGCCGTGCCGCTTCCACCCGCTCGGCGTGGGCGGCCTCGAGGTCGCCCACGCCGGGCGCGGGCGCAGCCGCCGCCGTCGTCACGAGCGCGGCGCCGAGGGCGAGGGCAGCCAGCAGGCGGCGTCGCGTCACAGCGCCTCCACGCGAATGGTCGCGGTCATCTGGTGCCGGGCCCCGGGCGCGACCGTCACCGCGTCGTCGGCGGCATTGGCCGTCTCGACGCAGATCATCGAGCGCCAGTCGTCGGGCCCCATGTCGGCCATCGCGGCGCACTTGGCCGCCCACGGATTCCAGACCACCGTGCTGGCCGAGCCCGTCTTGTCGACGTGAAGCCGGCGGCGGAGCGCGGGGTCCTCCACCACGCACGTCGCCCGCGTGCCGAGGAACACGCGGTCCGTCTCGCCGGTGAGCACGAGCGGCTCGGCGCCGTGGCGCTTGCGCGTCATGCCGTCCACCTTGTCGATGAACAGGGTGTGCTCGAGGCCGCGCACGCCGGCGGTCCGGACGTCGCCGACGGTGAGGTAGGTGTGCAGCGCGGCCTCGAACGTGAACGGCGCCCGGCCGGTGTTGACGACCTCCAGCGCCATGGCCAGCGTGTCGCCGACGCTCACGCGGTAGCGCGCGCGGAAGGGGTGCGGCCACAGCGCGCGGGTCGCCTCGTCGTCGTCGAGGCCGAGCTCGACGGTGATCGTGCCGTCGGGTGCTGCGTCGGTCGCCGTCACCCGCCACAGCCGCGCGCGCGCGAAGCCGTGCATCGGCTTGCCGGCGTCGGTCGCGTGCGGGCCGAACCACGGGAAGATGAGTGGCACCCCGCCGCGGATGGCCTTGCCCGGGGCGTACACCGCGCGCGAGGCGACGAAGAGGACGGGCCGAGCACCGCGCGGCTGCCAGCGTGTGACGTGGGCGCCCTGCAGATAGACCTCGGCGTCCGCGCGCGGGCCCGTCACGTGCGCGCGCTCCAGGCCTCCCTCGCCCTTGTCGACCACGACCGGCTCGGTCATCGCGATCCTCCGTGCAGCATCCTTGACCTGGGCCCTTCCGGGGCCCCAGAGTACCCCAGATGCACGGGCCGGACCGTCCGCTGCTGCTGCCTGACGGCGTGGTCTTCACCTGCCAGAATTCCGGCGCGTGCTGCCGCAGCGACTGGCTGATCGGCGTGGACGACGCCTCGCACGCGCGGCTGCGCGACGCCGATCTCAGTGCCGACGATCCGGCGCTGCCGAAGGCCGGGGCGTTCGTGCCGCTCCCGTTTCCGCTGCCGAGCGGCGAGCGTGTGACGTTCGCGAGGACGCCCGGCGGAAGCTGCGTGTTCCTGACATCCGATACGCGCTGCGGCATCCACCGCCATCGCGGCGCCGCCGCCAAGCCGCAAGTGTGCCGCGAGTTTCCCTATCACTTCGTGCAGACGCCGGACGGCGTCGCGGTCGGCGTGTCGTTCGCGTGCACGGCGGTGCGCGCGCATCAGGGCGCTAGCTTGCCCGCGCAGGCGGACGAGATCCGCGCGGTGCTCCTGGGCAGCACGCGCGTGGAGACGCTGCCGGAGCCGCTCACCCTGTTCGGCTCGATCGATCTCGACTGGGCGGCGTACCGCCCGATCGAGGCCGCGCTGCTGCACCTGATCGGCGACCGCCGCCATCCGCTGCCCGTGGGGCTGCTGGCCGGCAGCGCGCTGCTGAGCCTCGGCATCGGGCTCACGCAGCTCGAGGCGCGGGCGCAGCGCGAGGGGCGCGAGCCGAAGGCCACGCTGGCCGGCGGCCTGGCCGAGCTGGCCTCAGGCGAGTACCTCAAGCTGCTCGACATCGCGGCCGGCGCCCGCTATCCGCGCCGGCCCGCGCTGACCTACCTGGCGCCGCTCTACACGTGGCTCGAGATGTCGCGTGGCCGCCTCGCGCGGCTGCCCCTCATCGTGTCGCTCTACCGGAACTACTGGCGCTTTCGCCGCGCCCGCGGCCGCCTGCCCGACGCCATCACCGGCGGTGAACCGTTCGAGCTCGCCGAGGCGCTGGCCGTGCGCTTCGATGTTTCCGCGCCCGGCGTGGAGGAGTTCCTGCGCGAGTACTGGAGCCACGTGGTCTTCCGCAAGACGCTCACGCCGATGCACGGCGTCTTCCGCGGCTACCAGACGCTGCTGGCGCTGTTCTCGTTCACGAAGCTCGCCGCGCGCGTGCACGCCCGGCGGGCGGGGCGGAGCGTCACGGACCTGGGCGACGTCAAGGAGGCCGTGCGGCTCGTCGAGCGGGCGTTCGTTCTGCACGCGCGCTACACCGATCTCTTCCGGCTGACGCCGATGGTGACCGTGCTCACCGATCGCCTCTACCAGCAGCCCAGCTTCGTCAGAACCGCAGCGCTGGAGCCTAGTTAGGCCGCGCATCGCCGCCGGTAGTAGACGCCGCGATTCTTGACTCCCAGACAACCGATTGCGTAGGCTCGTGAAAGTCCTGAATCGCGACTCCAGGGGAGGGCGATGGCGAAGCTCGACGCGTTCTTCAAGCTGATGTTCGACACCGGAGCCTCCGACCTTCACATCGTGTCGGGTCAGCCTCCGATCCTTCGTGTGCACGGCGAGCTGGAGCGGGTGAAATACGACGCACTCGACGACGAGAACCTTCGCCAGATGCTCTACGAGATCGCGCCCGAGCAGAAGATCAAGACCTTCGAGGAGACGGGCGACGTCGACTTCGGCTACGAGATTCCCAACGTGGCGCGCTTCCGCGCCAACTACTTCATGCAGAAGTACGGCTGCGGCGCCGTGTTCCGCCAGATCCCGACCAAGGTGCTGACGGCCGACGACCTCGGCCTGCCGCCGATCCTCAAGAAGTCGGCCATGCTGCACAAGGGCCTGGTGCTGGTGACGGGGCCGACGGGCTCCGGCAAGTCCACCACTCTGGCCGCCGTCATCGACCACGCCAACAAGCACCGCAAGGACCACATCATCACCATCGAGGACCCGATCGAGTTCGTGCACGAGAG
>Ga0134122_10001655_pt1 | contig 16176 bp, 14 predicted proteins | sample KB302_FD_96461 | JGI IMG/M metagenome (GOLD analysis project Ga0134122, IMG submission 96461) | Terrestrial soil microbial communities without Nitrogen fertilizer from Kellogg Biological Station, Michigan, USA - KB3-0-2 | ecosystem: Environmental > Terrestrial > Soil > Unclassified ... | reverse complement strand
GAGATGCGCAAGGCGGGATGCTCAATCGCAGATCCAGTGACAAGCCTCAGGGCCGCGAACAATCGCCTTCTCAATCAGACCCCCGCGACTCGTACATAGACTTTCTCGAGAGACTGTGACGCCCAAACATTAAAGCCGGCCGGTGCTGTTCTCACCGGTTATTGCCTTGAGCTGAATTTTGACGCGCCCGAGATTCGTTTGGACATCGTCCGGTATGTGCTGGCCCTGGTCGACCGCGGCTAGTCTTCGCATGAGCCCCGAGAATTCCTGTCTCAATTTTTCCAACCGGACATACAAAGTGTAGAGATATCGGCGGGCGGCCTCGACTCGCCCGGTGCAATCGGCTTCGGCGGCGCTCAAGTCGGCGATTGTTTTCTCAAGCGCAACCGCGTGCGATTGAAGGCTCACAAGCTTGTCCATATCGCCCGACGCGGCTATTTCCTGAACGCAAGCCCCAACCTCGCGCCGCTCAGCCTTGCGCTCCGTTAACAGGGTGCGCACCCGTTCAAGCTTTGCCTCGGACTCTTCCAGTATCAATTGGGCTTTTGCCAACTCCCCGCGATTCTGTTCGAAACGGTCACGCATCTGTATACCCTTTTTTGTTTGTCTTTGCCGCGATCCATACCATTTTCCGGTGTGATTATTAAGAGCGAGTGCTCATTTGATGAGCGATTGCCGAGGCGCCAAAGGGGCAGGCACCTCCAGCCTAATGGAAGGGCAAATTCACATCAATAGTTTTGTTGGGAGTCACCGGCGGAGAAGTGACTTTGATACGATCAGGCACTCAGGCAAATACATATCGGCACGATCTTCATCGCGCTCCTACTGCGCTCGCAAGCCTGCGGTCACCAGCGGCATCACCTCTTCCGCAAACCGTTCCATCTCTTCCATCATCGGACTCATCTGCATCAGGAAGATTTCAACACCAGCGTTGCGAGACTCGATTATGCGTTCCGCGATTTGTTCCGGCGTTCCCGTGAGCCCGGTGCGCAATCCGCGATTCGACACGCTGTAGTCTCTCAGCGAAAGCTCGCGATCGAGTTGACTCTGCGTGGTGAAATCCTTGAAGCCGAAGTAACCTGCGGTGTCTTTCACATCACAGATCCGATCGATTTCTTTTTTCACTTCAGCGTCGCTCTTGCGGCACACCACGTAAGCCGCGATGCCGTAGACCATCGGCTCGAGACCGAGCTCGCGTCGCCGTCTTTCCATCTCTTCAACCTTTGGACGAGCGTTCTCGGGAGGATCGCCGTGCATCAAGTATCCGTCGCAGAATCGCGAGATCATTTTCTTCGCGTCTTCGGATTCGCCGCCCGCGTAGAGCTTTGGCCACGGCTTGCTGACAGGTTTTGGTTCGAGATGCGCCTTCTCGACTTTGTAGTAGTTGCCTTCGTAGCTGAATTCCTCTTCGGTCCACATGCCCTGCATCACTTCGATGAACTCGCGCGTGCGCTCATAGCGTTGATCGTGAGCGACCCACGTGCCTCCGTACTCGCGCATCTCCTGCTCCCACCATGCGGAGACGATGTTGAGACTGAAGCGCCCGTTCGAAACGTGATCGATGTTGGCGGACATCTTGGCGGTGATCGCTGGCAGGCGAAACCCCGGGCGAATGGCGTTCATCAATTCGACCTTCTCGGTGACCGAGGCGATTGCCGCCGCGGTCGTCCAGCACTCGAGCACGGGAGCAGTCGCGCCTTTGATGTCGTTGAGATTCAACTCGGCAAGCAGCGATATGTCGAAGCCGATCTGTTCAGCGCGTTGCGCGAGGCGCCTGTTGTAATCGAACGTCGCCGCCATCTTTTCGTCGTCGACATTGCGAAGCCAGCCGCCGAATATCGGCATCCAGAATCCGAATCGAACTTTGTTCATCTATTTCTCCCGATTAACCGCAGGGGACGCGAGCAGGCAGGAAATCCTCAGCGCTCCCCTGCGTCCTCGGCGGTTAAGTTTCTTTCCCGACTCAACACGCGCAATAGTACTGCGTTTTCGCAAACAAGTTCTCAATCATCTGCACAAACGGCGCGGGATCATCACTTGAAAACACTGCGTCAACGATCTGCGAATTCTCGGAGCCGGCCATCAAATCGAGCCACTCCTGTCGCGTCAGCGTTGTTTCTTGAACTCCTGAAGTATGACGGCGCAGTGCAATGTAATCTTTCAGATAAACCCACCGCAAGCCGTCACGCTGTCTTGGCGCGGCTTCAACGTTGCCGAACACTGCATCCGCATAAGCCAGCCACGGCAAATCGATGCCCGCGCTCATCGGCAACCCAATCCATTTCCACACGCGCGTGTTGATGTCGAGCAGCTTGTATTCGCGGCTTCGATCGTCGTAGATGAACTCGACTTCGCTTATGCCGTGATGACCGAACTCCTTGAGGATATCGACGCCACGCTCGACTATCTCTTCGACGTAGCGGGAATCGACAAGACAGGCGGTGCCGAAATCCGGTGGATACTGTTCGAGCTTGCGCCCAACGAACGCGCCCTTCGCCTGCCCGTCGCGTCCGATGTAGCTGCAAAGAGAATAAAAGCTGTCGATGCCCGCGCCTACGATTTCCTGCGCCAGCAACGGATGATGACCCGCGCGCTTGCACAATGCGAGAAACGCTTCGCGATTGTCGGCGCGGAGAACTTTCTCGCCGAATTCGTTGGTGAACTCGCGTTGGAGCGCTGGCTTCACGATGCAAGGGTAGCTGATCTCATTCGATATTTGCTCGGGAGTCTGTTCGCCAACGTAATAGGTTCGCGGAATCGGGATGCCTCGCTCTTCGCACTTTCGATAGAGCAGGTTCTTGTCGAGTATTCGCTCGACTGTATCGATATCGGAAAAGGGAAGTATGAAATACTCACCGAGTTCGCTTGCGTGACGCGCGACCGCAAACACCCACTCGTCGAGACATGGAAACAGCACCGCCTTCTGCTTTAAGGCCGCTCCGATTTCCATCAAAAGATCAACGAACGCGCGCTCATCATCGAGCGGATACGGACAGCGTCCGGCGACCGTCGTGTATCGCGAGTGAAGCCCGTAGCCGTTCTCGTCGCGATCGAGCCCGATAACCGGCACGCCTCTCTGTCCAAGCGAACGAGCTACCGCGAGCCCGGTGATATGGCAATTGAAAACGATCGCCGCCGGCAATTCGGAAGAGTTGATCTTCTCTCGCACGGTGGTGACTAGTTCGCGGGGATCGTCGATCATGTTGCGCAATGTTAGCCTGAGGGCAGCCGCTTGTCGAAGGAGATAACTGATTGGTTACCCGGGCGATTGCCTGTGAACAAGATTCACAGAGCGACAGGATTCACACTCGACCGTTCTCACTTCGATGTCCGGCTCATAAAATATCGTGCAAGCATCCTCGCCGCAGCCGCCGCAAGTCCACCGCACCGCCGGCAGCTCGTCGTGGATCATCTTGATCACTTCACCTACGACTTCGAAATCGTATTCGCTATTCTCCATGTTGCTTGGCACTTGAATGACTCGATAGTTTCTTCGCCCAGTCGCCCCGTCTCCGACTCCCCTCGTCTCATCTCTGCTTAGGCGTGTAATACCTCTTCAGCCAACTGCTCAACCCATCGAGCCCGGGGAACAGCACTCGTTCGGTTATGTTAGCCTGATCCAGTTTGTCGCGCACTTCCCACTTGAGTTCTTTTGGGATGATCAGCCGTTTGTACAACTCAGGATGCGCTTCAAGCCAGCGGTCGAGTCGCGCGGTTGGGCTCGACATCATTGAGAACAACGCAAATTGATTCACGATGCGATCGTCGAGCGACGGCGGCTCAAAGAACACGACGAATTCATCGGGCGACAATTTGTCGTACTCGGCAAGCGTACCGGCCACGCGGCTGAGCATATCAACGGTGAAAGCATTCGAGCCTTCATCCTGCAACAGCGTCTTGAGTCTCTCAGGCAGCAGCCGATTCGTTTTCACGAAATCCACACACCAGATCACGCCGTCGACGTTGTAGTCCTGCAATCGAACCGTAGCGAAGTGCATCGCCACATAAGGCGAGAATGTCCAATCAATCAGCCTGGTCGGCAAGCCGTGATGTTGCGCGAGCGCCAGCCAGTTCCACATCGAATCGTCGGGCACAGAATCGCGCCGCGCGTACTTGCGATAGTTGCGCAGCATATGGCCCTCGAGCTTATCGGCCGCGCCTCCGAGTCTGATCAACCCGGTTTGCAGGTCATACGCCGAGTTTCCCAATCCGCGAAATGCGAGGTTTGACCGAAAGCGCGCGAGCGGCTCTTCCCACGAGCCTTCGTAGAGCCGCTCGTTCAATTCGTGCCAGCTTGATATGCGGATGTCTTCCATATCCTCTTGCCACAAAGTCTCGAAGGCACAAAGAAGCACAAAGCCTTGTGCGTCCTCGTGCCTTCGAGACTTTGTGGCTGCGTGTTTTCGTCAGTGCAACAGTATCGAATTCTTCGTAACGATGTCGTTATACGACTCGCACTCGCCGGCCGCGCATTGTTTTAGCAAATCATCGATCCGCTGCATCAACTGCGTGCTGAAGTGATTCGGCTCGGCTTGCGGATGCGCCGGCGCGTAGTAGTTGAAGTAGCTTCGAATCATCACGCTGCGATTGTCGATCGGAAGCGTTCTCAGATTCTCGATGAACTTATCGAACGTGCCTTGCCGTTGAAGATAGAACTCGACGTTGGAAACATAAAACGCCGACACGTGTTCTTTGATTTCCGCGATGTACTGACCGATTGCCTTCAGGGCTTGCGGACCCGACAGGTCGCCGACGAGCGGCACGATCATATCCTGATCCTCAAGCCTTTTCAGGAATTGAAACTCTTCTTCTGAGTTGAAGTAATTGTTCTGGTTGCCGGCAAGATCGGTTTCCAGCAACAGATCGCGATATGGAGGATAGATCGAGCGCGGCGGGCGATGATAACTCGAATACCGAATATCAAGCCCCGCCGTGAAGAACGCCCGCTGAACCTTGCCGATAGTTTCGAGGTCGGTTTGCGATAGCGGTATGCCGTACCGTTGAACCTCCTGGCGAACTTCCTTCAGCGTCTTATCAAACAGTTTTGGGTCAGAGGCGGTGCCGTCGATGTACTCGACCAGTTCCTTGATCCCTTTCGAATCCCACCCTTTGGTTTTCGGTAGGGGTTTGCCGAAGAACGCGCACAGATACTCGACGCGATTGTGGGAACGCGCGAACAGGGCTTTGAACAGCAAATGCTGGAGAAGGTTATCGCGGCGGATGTCGATCATCAGCGCGATCTTTGGGCGAATCTTCGATATGTAAGAAAAACTCTGATCGGGACCGACGCCGATGTAAACGCCTCCGCTGATGTTGAGTTCGCGGAGCTTGCCGATCACGTGAAGGTAGGAAGTCTCGTTCGAGATCAGGTTGTCGGAATCGAAGTAACCGCCCGGTTCCGACAGCCGAGCCGACAACGCGGCGAACGCCTTGTGATCGCGGGACGCGTGAGCGACACGGCTCGCGCCTGCGCTCATCAGAAAGACGAGCAGAAGATGTGCAACCAGTAATCTCTTCAAGATCGAACTCCGGTTCATTGATTGAACTCCAAAACCTCGGCCTACTATTTCTGGCCCGGCGCGCGCGCCGAGAGCCTGCGATAGTAATCCTCAATCATCGTGCGATAGCGATCGGGCGCGTCGCCGTCGCCAAACACACCCGCGCCGTTGTTGCCAAGCTTGGCCTGTAGTCTCCGCGCCAATTCGATTTCAATCTGTCGCAGCGGATCGATCACTTCGTTCTTAAGCAATGCGAGCTGCGACGGATCGGCAAACGCGTTTGGATTGATGCGGCGCAGTTGCTCGACGGCCTGATTGAGTTCACGCGCGAGATCGCTGTTGCGCCCAAGCGCGCGCTTCAGGTCTTCAGCTTCAGCGAGCCGCTGTCGAAGCTCGCTTTCGAGTTGGCGTTGTCCAGCCTGGGGTCCGCCGCCGCCTTTGGACGGATCATCGGCTCCGCTAGTCGAACGACCGCCTTGCTGACCCTGCCCCTGTTGACCTTGCTGACCTTGTTGCCCTTGCTGACCTTGTTGCCCGCTCTGACCCTGTTGCCCGCTCTGGCCCTGTTGCCCGCTCTGACCCTGTTGCCCGCTCTGACCCTGCTGCCCGCTCTGACCCTGTTGCCCGCTCTGACCCTGCTGACCTTGTCGACCGGCTTGCTGGCCTTGCTGCCCTCGTTGACCTTGCTGCTGGCCTCGCTGCCCTTGCTGCTGACCTTGTTGCCCTTGCTGATCGCCGTTCTCCATTCTGCGCCGCAAGGACTCGAGATTGTCTGCAAGCTCGCGCGCCCGATTCAGCGCATCCTCGAGGCTCTGGCCCTGCGCCTGTTTACTCGCGCCGTCTGCCGCTTGCACGTCCTTTAACACCTCATCGAGGTTCCCCTTGATGATGCGTTCACGTTCACGCGCCTGGTCGTACCAACCATTGGCGATAATCTGCTGATTCTGCCGAATGCGATCGGGGATCCGATTCTGACGAATCGCGCCGGCCGCTTCTCGGAGCTTATCGCTCGCTTGTTGCCGATCTTGCCCCATCCCGCGAGCGGCCTGATCCAGATCTCGTTCGAGTCCCGAAACCTGATCCGCAAGCGCCTGTTTGCGTTCGGCGATTTGTTGTTTCTTGTCGTCGCCTGCGCCGCCCTGCTGTCCACTTTTCGCAAGCTCATCCACGCTGCGGCTGATTTCTTCCTGCCGCTTCAATGCTTCTTCTGCGCGCTGCCGCAACTGCTGAACGTTTTGCTGCCCTCCAGCGCGCTGAGCCGATTCGAGCGTTCGTTTTGCTTGCTCCATTCGATCGAGCGCTCGAAGCTGATCGGCCGTCGCTTGTTGCTGACTACCCGATTGTGAGGATGACTGCGATGATGATGACTGTGATTGCGAAGCTTGAGCGCGCCGCATCTCGTCGGCCGCTTGCTGCATCTGCCGCGCAGCTTCAGCGAGTTTCGGATCGCGGCGATCGCGCGATAATTTTTCGAGCTCGCGCGCCATCTTCTGAGCTTCGTCGATCATCTCCTGTTGCTGTCGCTGTGAGCCGCCGCCTCCGCCGCCCTGCTGCTGCATCTGGGACCGCATTCGCTGCTCGAGTTGTTGTTGCTGGCGTTTTGCAAGTTCCGCAAGCCGCCGCGCGATCTCATCCTGCTGCTGACTCTGATTCTGTTGTTGCTGGTTTTGTACCGTCTCGTACTGGTTCTTCATCTTGTCGAGTTGAAGCTCGAACAAGTCGGCCAGTTCCTGTTGCTGTTGACTGCTGCTTTGACCCTGACCGCCGCCGCGCGCGACCTGTATGTCGCGGAAGATCGCTTCGGCGCGCAGCAACTGTTGTAGCGAGCGCTGCTCGGGTGGAAGCGCTTCCTTGGTCTTCTTTCCTTTGAGCTCATCGATTGCTGAGGACATTTCTTTAGTAGCTTGCCCGACGTACTGAACAAGCTTGGCGAAGTCCGGCTCCGATTCGAGCGAATCGCCGAGCCTCCGGCGAATGCGCTCGACCAGATTCTCAGCATCGGTCTTTAGTTTTTCCTGGCTCAACGTGACCGCGCCGAAGTTTTCGTCCTTCTCCTGTGGAGTGTAAGTCGAAAGCTCCCGCTGGACCCGGAAGGTCGCCGCGATTATTTCTCGCTGCCGCCGCGTGAGGGCGTTCGAATCCTGATCGCCCGCCTGACCCTGACCCTGTTGCTGCGATTGCTTGAACTCGCGGTCAAACGGACGCACTTCCATGAAATAAATATCACTTGTCGATTCCTGCGAGGCATCGCGGGCCTTCGCGTAATAGGAAATGAAATCGCCCGGCTGCAAGCCATACTCTTCAAGGAAGAATGTGTGAGCGCCGGACAGCGAGTGCGATGCTTCGTTTTTGAGATCCTGCAACTGGACTTTCTTTTCCTCGCCGCCGTTGACCGAATAGTAAAGCTCAATCGAAGACACGCCGTAATCGTCTTCGGCGCGCACCTGTGTGAACACCTCCTGAATGTTCGTAACTTTCATGTCGCGGCCGGGTTTGTCGATGACAACCGTTGGGCCGTGATCTTCGAGCAACGTGATGTCGTATTCATTCGAACCGTTGTAGCGATCGCCTCCTTCGCTGGTCAGCTCAATTCGATAGGTGCCGTTCTGTTTGACGGTGAACTGGCCCATGAAGGTGTTGTTATCGCCCGCAACCATCTCGGCTTTCGTGCCGTCGTTGAGCACAATGCGCGCGGCTTTGGCATCAGCGCTCAGGTGCGCGATCACCTGAACGACGGTCCCTTTTAGCGCGGCGACTTCTGCGCCGTTTTCAATCTTCTTGCTGGCCAAATGCGTGTAAGCCGGGAAGTCGAGCACGAGGTCAATCTGTTTTACGAATGGAAGGTCCGCGACTTCGAGCGCGAATTCATTCGAGCGAATGTCCTTCGCTTCGACGTAATAGTTTGCCGAATCCTGAACGTTGAAGAGGACAAACTGAAATTCGCCGGGATTCTTTCCGGGCTCCATCGTTGTAGCCATCCAGTTATCGGCGCCGGTCTTGCGCATGAAAACCTGCGCGAGCATCGAGTCGAATCCCGCAAGCGTCGCCTTGATCTTGAGATCCGATCCGCGAGGCACCTTTGTCGTGCCCGGGCTCACGCTGATGAACATCGAGCTGGCTGAAACAGATTCGCCATCGCCCGCATAAAGCGCCGCCAGGCCCTTCGAAGCTTTTGGAGTCAGCAGCAACGCGCCGATCAATCCAAACAAGATCAGCGCCGCAGTTGCACCATACGCATAGTCGTATCGCGGGTCGATGACTCGGTCGATATCAATCGCGGAGGATCGCCGCGAAGCGTCGTTGACGAGTCGATCCACAATTGCCGGGGAAGCCTCGCGCGGATCATCGGAGTACTCGACTGCGGTCACGAGCCGGTCTTCAAGCACACACCGCTCCTCGATCAGCCGCGCAATCTGTGAGTCATTCAGCTTCGCGCGAAGCGGGCGCGCCACAAACAACCACGCTGCGATGCCGCTGAGCGCGAACGGCAAGACGCGAAGCATCATCAGCACCAGCGAATGCTTTTGCTTTAGCACGCCGGCCGCGAGCGCGACGAGCAAGAGCGACAGAGCGACTACGGCGAGCGTGATGGCCGCGCCTCGCAATGCGTTGCGCATTCGAATGCGCCGGCGAACTTGTTTGACGACTTCACTGACGTTCTGCAGTTGAGGACTCATCTAACGTTCCTCCTTGAAACTAATGGAGTGAGTATACCGCCCCTCGTTGCGTGCGACCAATCGAACGGGATCGAGAGAGAGTCAACCACGGGGAGCACAGGGAACACGGGGCTTCTGATGAAACGGTCTAACTACGCGCGAGTATCTCTCCCTTCCTTCCCCATGATCCCCGTGCTCCCCGTGGTTCCCTCATATCAACTTCGGAATTCGAATCCGCCGCGCGATCACTGCTTCCACTACAAACAACGCAAGAGCCGCGATTAGCAGCGGGAGCCACAATCGCTGGCGCGCTTCCTTTTCATCCGCGGTCAAGCCCGGTGATTGAGCTGCCTGCGCGGCCCGCTCTTCGGCGCTTGGTGTAATGATCGCATTCAAATCATCGATGTTCAGTTTGGCCAGGTCCGATTCTTTCGTGTCGAGATCGATGGCCAGAAACTCATCGCGATCTCGATAACGCAGTTTGTAGAATCCGACTTCGGCGGTGTCCACGGACAAATCACCTGTCGAACTTGTTCTGATATCGTCGATTCGTTTTCCGCCCGGCGTATCGACCGCCGGAAGCGACCCATCCCTGTCCGGCGCCGCCGTGAAGGCCTGACCGATCGTGTAGTAAGACCCACCTTCGCGTCCGCCAAGGTATTCCAGCATCTGACGCACCAGCGGAAGAAACATCGGCGTGAGCGGCAAATCATTCCACGCAGTGTCGAGCGTGGTCGTCACCAGCAGCACTTTGCCTCTTCCCACCGAGCCTTCTACGACTATCGGACTGCCGTCATCGAGTGCTGCAAGCGTGGTAGTGCCTTCCTTGGCAGTCGAGCGATGATAACTATACACGCGCGTGGAAGTCAGCCTGCCGCCCCTGGCGAACGCGGCGAAGATCGGATGATCGGTTTTGACCTGGCTCATCAAAGCGTAGCCGCGTGACTGAACGACTTCGCCGAGCTGTGCCGGCGAAATCATCCCGAGCAAGCGATTGAAATCCGCAGCATCGGTGTGCTTTGCTGTCGCGATGATCAATCCGCCGCCGCGCTCGACAAAAGTCTTGAGCGATGACGCGAGACCTTCGCTGATCGCGGCGTCGTTGACGATCACGACCCGATACGAATCAAGCTCTGTCGGACTCACGCTGCCGGGGGTCTTGACCGAGAGCGCGTATTGATTGTTTTCGCCCGCCGCGAGCGACTGCTGAAGAAAGAAGCTCTCGCTGCGGCCGCGCGACGCTGTATCAATCGCTAGCACGCGAGTCTGATTGTCCCGGCGAATCGTGAAGTAGAATTTGTTATCGAGCGTGAAACTGTCGGCGTTGATCTCGACCGTCGCGCGATTTGAGCCGTCGGGCACATTGAATCCGGTGAACTCGACATTCGCAACGCCTCCCGCATCTAGCTTCAATGGCCGCCTCTCGACGGGCAGATCGTTGAGTTTCAATTCAATCGCGGAGTCAATCTCGTCAGTGCCGAAGTTGTTTACCCGCGCGGTAATTTTTCCCGCATACTTCTGCGCGTAGACAACCGGATCGGCCGTGACTTGAGTGACCGCGACGTTCGGGACTTTGGACTCGGACACGTCGATCGGAAATAGTTTCACATCGGCGCCGAGTTTGACCGGCGGCGCCGCGCGATTCCATCCGGCATCCTGAAAATCTGAAATCAAAACAATGCGATGCCGGCCGCGGCTCGCGTCTTTGAGTATCGCGTCGGCGGCCTGGATCGCCTGGAGGTAGTCGGTGGAATCGAGACCCGGTTGCATCGCATTCACAACCGAGGTCGCTTCGGCGTGATCGGCCTTGAGCGGCATCAGCACTTGATAGCTTTTGGAAAACAGAACGACGGCGATCTGCTCATCCGAAGCGGCGTCGCTGATCGTGTTGCGCGCGCTCGCGCGAGCGCGTGTGAACACCTCTCCGTAACGCATGCTGTAAGACCCGTCGATGAGAATCACGGTGCTCGCGTGCTCCGATGAAGCAGACACGGGGCTCGATCCGGTGAAGTAAGGTCTCGCGAAAGCAAGCGCAAGGAGCAATAACGCCGCGCAGCGCATCGCGAGGAGCAACAAGTTCCGAAGCTTGCGGCGGCGAATAGTCTTTTGTTCGATCTTGCGGAGGAACATCAGGGAGGGGAATTGAACTCGAGGCGCGCGAGTTCTGCGGACGAGGTGAACGAACACCGGCACGCCCGCCGCGATCGCTCCGATAAGAAAAATTGGATTTAGAAACGCCATCGCTTAGCCACCGATTCCCGCCTCCGCGAACGCCTCGATTAAGAGATCGGAAACGGCGAGATCGTCGGCCCAACGCCTAAGATAATCAAAATCAAGTCGTTCACGCTGCCGCTTTAATACACCCAAAATATCTCGCCATTGCTGTTCCGAGACTTCTCCTCCCAGACGATACCACGCTAGCTTCGCGAGGATAGTATCTTCAGCGGTAGCCACATAAGCCGTTGCCTCGCTTTCAGGATCAATGATCGCGATTTGACGCCGATTCAATTGCTCCTTCTCAAACTCTGTTCGCTTACTGGGGAAAATATCGACTTTAAACATCGTGTCGGTGTCTATGACATTGAAGTGCTTCTTTGCTTTGATGGCATGTTCGATCGCCAACTCGTCAGCGTAGAATTTCTCTTTTAGTTCCGCGGCAAGGGCGCGTGCTTCTTTCACGCTGATCGCTGCAAGGATGTCGATATCATTAGTCGACCTTGCCTCGCCGTGGGCAGAGCTGGCGTAGGAGCCGCCTATCACGTACTCGATATTCAATTTCTCTAACGCCGCAACTACCACCATCAGCGCTTCAATCGCATCGTCTGGCATTAGTAGCCTTCTATTTCCGGGTCCCATCCGAAGACCTTAATAACGGTTGCCCGGTCGAACAATACCGCCGCAAGCCGGCGACGCACCTCCTCCTCCGTCGCCTCCGGGTAACGCTGTCTGATTCCCGCCATCGCAAATGCGCGAGTCATCCTGTTCAACGCTCCAACCTGCCTGAACTGTTTCCAGATGGGCCTATTTCGAGAGAGTTCGATCAACAAACGCTCCGTTTCCGGGTGCGTGTCCAGGACTGTTGCTCGCTTTCTCGCCGGCATACTGGTCCCTCATCCAAACTGCGAGCGGCGCGCGAGGTACGCAAACAACGCCGCATCCAATGGATCAGATGTTCGGTGCAACTCATAATCAATCCGATTTCGAGCCGCTCCTTCAGTGAGCGAATCGATGTGCGAGCGCATCGCTTTCAAATACTCGTCGCGCAAGACATCCGGCAACACGTGAAGCTGCTCTTCGGTCTCGGCGTCTTCGAGCACAACGGGCTCAATGAAATCGAAATCGAGTTCCTGCTTGTCCATCACGTGAAACACAATCACGTCGTTGCCGCGAAAGCGCAGATGCTCGAGTCCCTCGATTACGCGGGCGGGGTCGTCATAAAGATCCGAGATCAACACGACGATGCCTCGCCGCGTGAGCAGCTCGGCCGTGCGATTCAAGAGATCGGCGATCGTGGTCTCCCGCGCGGGCGCTAGACGCTCGATCACGCCGAGAATCGTCCGCAGATGCCCCGAGCGCGAGCCCGGCGGCACGTGCTCGATGACTTCGTCGTTGAACGCGATCAAGCCAACTGAATCGTGTTGGCGGACTCCAAGAAATGCCAGCGACGAGGCGAGGTACTGGGCGTATTGGAGCTTCGAGACTTCGCCGCTCGCGTAGCCCATCGATGCGCTCGAATCGATCAGCAGGTGAATGCGAGCGTTGGTGTCGCCCTGATATTTCTTTATGTAAAGCCGGTCAGTGCGCCCGAGCAGTTTCCAATCGAGATGTCGGAGGTCATCGCCAGGCATGTACGGCCGATGCTCTGCGAAGTCGGTCGAGAAACCCAAGTAGGGAGAGCGATGAAGCCCGGCAATGAAGCCTTCGACGACCGAACGCGCAATGAGTTCGAGCGAGCTTATTCGCGCGAGAATCTCAGGTGCGAGGAACCTTGTACCTGTGCCTTCGGGTTGGACGATCTGAACCATAGGAACCGGCCCTAGCGATAGGTTATTGCTCGCTCAACAATCTCCATCATTTCGCTTTTAGGATGCTCGGACTCGAAATTCTCAGTGATCTTAACTCTTCTTATCCAATTCCCCATTTGGTCGTACTTGTATGAGTAGGTTAGCTTGTATTTTAGAACCCCGGCCTCTAAGAGCGTTTCCTGCGTGGCGTTGTTATTGGAATCGTAGGTCCAACTAGACCTTCGTTGCACGGTGCCGTCCGAAAGGTAATAAACTTCCTCTATCCGGTTCCCCTCACTGTCGTAAGTTGTTATGCGTCTCGACACAAGCGTTCCGTCCGCATGGAAGAAAGTCTTCTCGATCTCGTTTTCCTTCGAATCGTACTTATAGAAATCTCTTCCGATCAGCTCGTGCTTAGCTGAGTAATGAACCGCCTCGATAATGTTATCTTTCCCATCCAGCCTGTAGAATCCGGAACCTGCGTGAGAAGTGCCATAGCCAGCATCGTAGCCTTCAGATTGCTTCGCTTCGATCGGGTCGATTTCCGCCAGCCCAGGATCTTCATCAGGATCTTCAGTCTCTTTATTGACTGATTTGGAGGGATCCGGAATCTCTTCAACTTCTTCGAACGGTTCGCCTCGACCCGCCCATTCGGCGAACTCTCTTTCGAGTATGCTTGTCTTGGTGCGAACTATCTTGACGTTTCCCCTCAGCTTCGCAACTTCTCTCCCGATTTTCTCCCAGGCAAATGCGGGAGAAACAAGCAGAACCGCGGCTACAAGAATCCCAAGCTGCTGCTTCATTCGAAATATACTCCCTAGAGTCCTGACTTCGGTTCCGGCACTGTCTCAATCAATCTTCGAATCACATCATCGGGCTTCACGCGTTCAGACTCCGCATGAAAGTTCAGCAGTATTCGATGGCGCAGGATCGGATAAGCCAGCGCGCGCACGTCTTCGACCGATACGTTGTAACGCCCGCTCATCACCGCTCGAGCCTTGCCGCCGAGGATCAAAAACTGAGACGCGCGAAGCGACGCTCCCCAGTTCACCCAGCGCTTGATGTAATCTGGCGAATCGTCATTCACCGGACGGCTCGCGCCTACGAGCTTCACCGCGTAGCGCGTGACTGATTCGGCGGCGGGAACACGGCGCACCAAGCGCTGAAACGCCAGAATATCCGGGCCGGTCACATTGCGCTCGAAGCTGATGTCCTGAACCGAAGTCGTCTGATTCACAACATCGACTTCATCGTCTTCGCTCAGGTAGTCAATATTGATGTTGAACATGAACCGGTCGAGCTGGGCTTCGGGCAGCGGATAGGTTCCTTCCATCTCGATCGGGTTCTGAGTCGCAAGCACATAAAACGGTTTTGGAAGGGCGTAGGTCGTGCCCTGAACGGTGACCGAGCCTTCCTGCATCGCTTCGAGCAGCGCGGCCTGAGTCTTTGGCGGCGTGCGATTGATCTCATCCGCGAGAATGATGTTGGCGAAAACGGGCCCGCGAATGAATTCGAGTTCACGGCGGCCGGTCGAGCGATCCTCTTCGATGATGTCGGTGCCGGTGATGTCCGAAGGCATCAGGTCGGGCGTGAATTGGATTCGCTTGAATGACAATTCGAGCACGTTTGCCACAGTGCGAATGAGCAACGTCTTCGCGAGTCCCGGCGCGCCGGTGACAAGTGAGTGGCCGCCCACGAAGAGTGATATCAGCGTCTGATCGACGACTTCGTCCTGGCCGATGATGACCTTGCGAACCTCGTGAAGAATCTGTTCGCGCGCCGCAACGAGCTTATCCAGCAATTGGTCTTCTTTGATTATTTCCTGGGTATCGAGGGCCATGGTTTCTCGTTTCTGGTTTCGGGTTCAGGGTTCAGGGTTCCGAGTTCAGGGTTCGGCTTTGGTGGCCAACCCGGAACCCGGAACTCTGAACCCAGAACTTCTTTCAATGCGTCAGCGCATAAAAGACATAGTTGACGCCGAATTTGTATGCAGTGTTTGTGTCATCGATCGGATTGAAGGCGTCGTTTGACCACTGCCAGTAATCGCTCACGTCGTTGTTATAGTTGATCACCGCCATCAGCCGTCCGTGCTTGTCTTCGATGCCGAGAAACTCGGGCCTGGCCTGGCGATACGAGCGCACGTCCAGCGACTTGATCGTGAAGAAACAATTGAAGATGGGATGGCTGAGATCGAGCCTCTTCATCTCGAATTCCGGCAGCGCTTTCTTCATATAGTATTGAAAGGTGGCGATGTCCCGGCCACCGAAATCGTCAACCAGAAGAAACCCGCCGCGCAACAAATACTCACGCAGTCCCGCGACTTCTTCATCCGTGAGCTGCATGTATCCGACTTCGCACATGTAGGCGAACGGATACTTCATCAGGTTGGGATCGGCGAATGAGAAAATGTATTCGTCTTCGTCGAGCACGACCTGGAGCTTTGAGAGCTCGGCTACGATTTTTGAAAAGTGGATTCCCGCTTCAGGATAATCGTGGGACCACGGTTCGCAAGGACGGTCGCCGAGACAGGCGCCCGGATACAGCGGAGCAAGCTTGACGCGAACAAATTTGAACTTATCGGACTCGTCTTTTAGCTCGCCGAGGCGCCGATCCTCATAGCGAAAAGCTTTTTCCGCTGGGGCGCTCGTCGCGTGAAGAGTCCCCCATCCAAACGCGACTACAACCGCGACGATCGCCAGAACAATTTTCAATTTCCAATTTTCAATTCTCAATTTGCAATTCCCGCTTTATGGTTTGGCAACCCGGCGAAGCGTCAACAAGAGTTCCTGAGCCTTCTCGAATCCGGGCGCGATTTCGAGCGAGCGCAGCACCTCGCGGCGGGCTTCGCGTGAATTGCCCGACGCTTCAAGCGCCCGCGCGAGATCGTAATGTGCCTCGGCCAGATCAGGCGGCTCGAGTGAGATCTGTGCCTGAAATTCCCGCACCGCCTCTGAGGGATTGCCCAACTCAAGATAGATGCCGCCCGCAAGCTTGTGCAAGCTGGCGTCGAACGGCTGG
>Ga0134122_10001653_pt1 | contig 16179 bp, 16 predicted proteins | sample KB302_FD_96461 | JGI IMG/M metagenome (GOLD analysis project Ga0134122, IMG submission 96461) | Terrestrial soil microbial communities without Nitrogen fertilizer from Kellogg Biological Station, Michigan, USA - KB3-0-2 | ecosystem: Environmental > Terrestrial > Soil > Unclassified ... | reverse complement strand
GACCGAGATGACGGTCAAGGCCGGGCAGAAATGCACTGCCATCCGCCGCGCCATGGCCCCGGCAGAATATCTCGACGCGGTCCAGCAGGCGCTGGCCGAGCGGCTGGCCAAGACCAGGGTCGGCGATCCGCGCGCCGAGGACACTCGGATGGGCGCTTTGGTCAGCCTCAGCCAGCGCGACGACGTCCGGAGCAAGATCGCCGAGCTCGAAGCGGCGGGGGCCAAGATTGTCGCCGGCGACCCGGCGGCCGAGCCGCCGGTTCCGGGCGGAGCCTTCCTCGCGCCGGTGCTGCTGCGCACCGATGACCCGTGGGCGACCGCCGCAGTGCATGACGTCGAGCCGTTCGGACCGGTCTCGACGATCATGCCCTACAAGGACCTGGCCGACGCCATCGCGCTGGCGAACCGCGGCAAGGGCAGCCTCGCTTTGTCACTGTTCACTTATTCGCCTGACGCGGCGCGCGAGTTCATCCAGGGCGCCGCCGCCTTTCACGGCCGCATGCTGGTCCTGAACCGCGACAATGCCGCGGAATCGACGGGACACGGCTCGCCGCTGCCGGTGCTGGTCCACGGCGGGCCCGGGCGCGCCGGCGGCAGCGAGGAAATGGGCGGGGTGCGCGGGGTCAAGCATTACATGCAGCGCACGGCGCTCCAGTCCTCGCCGGCGATGATCGCGGCGATCACCGAGCAGTACATCCCGGGCGGTCCCAAGCACGTCATCGACGGCCACCCGTTCCGCCGCACGATGCGCGAGCTCGCCATCGGCGATACGTGGAAGACCGAAAGCCGCACCGTCACGATCGCGGACATCGAGCATTTCGCCGAGTTCACCGGCGACAAATTCTACGCCCACATGGATGAGGAAGCCGCCAAGGCCTCGCCGATCTTCGAGGGCCGGGTCGCGCACGGCTATCTGATCCTGAGCTTCGCTGCCGGACTGTTCGTCGATCCCGACCCGGGGCCGGTGCTGGCCAACACGGGGCTCGAGAATCTGCGCTTCCTGACCCCGCTCTACCCCGGCGATTCGCTGCGAGTCGAGCTGACCGTCCGCTCCAAGTCGCTGAAGAGCAAGGACACCGGCGTGGTCCGCTGGGCGGTCGAAGTGTTCAACCAGAAGGACGAGCTGGTCGCGACCTACGACCTCCTGACGGAAAACGTGCCCTAGGCACGGCACTTGCTTGTTGGCCGATCGTTCTGTGGTCGTAATTCCTCGGAGGGAGACGACCGATGAAAGTTAGCGAAGTGATGACCCGCGAGGTCCGGACGATCGGCCCCGATCAGACCGCGAAGGAAGCGGCGAACTTCATGCTCAGCACTGACGCCGGCTCGATTCCGGTGACGGACGGCGAGCGGCTGGTCGGCATGATCACTGATCGCGACATTGCCGTGCGCGGGGTCGCCAAGGGATTCGCGCCGGACACGCCGGTCAGCGAGCTGATGACCAAGGACTGCATCACTGCACGCGAGGACGACGATGTCTCAACCATCGCCTCCAAGATGAGCGAGGCGCAGGTACGGCGTCTGCCGGTGATCGATGATCAGGAACGGCTGTGCGGGATCGTCAGCCTGGGTGACCTCAGCCGCGACGGCGACGACCAGTCCGCGTCGCAGGCGCTAGCGGGAGTGAGTCAGCCGGGCGGCCAGCACCGGCAGTAATTAGCGGCCGATCTCCCCGATCGCCTGGTCGACCAGCTTTTCGTCGGTTGCGGCATCGTGGCGCTCGGCGATCAGCCGGGCGGCGGCCTTGGTCGCGGCGTCGGCGGCGGCGGCGCGCAACTGCTCGATCGCCGCCCGCTCCTCGGCCGCGATCTTGTCCTCGGCCATGCGGGTGCGGCGCTCGACCAGCGCTTGTGCGTCCGACTTGGCCTTGGCGACGATTTCCTCAGCCTCGTGCCTGGCGCGCTCGAGCAAGGCGTCGCGATCCTTGTCGGCCGACTTCGCCTTCTTCGCATATTCGGTCTTCAGCGCCTCGGCCTCCTTGCGCAGCGACTCGGCCTCTGCGAGCTGATTGCGGATCATCGCGATCCTGTCGTCGAGCGCCTCGCCGATAGCGCTCGGGACCTTCTTCCACACCAGGATCGCGAAGACGACGATCATCGCCAGCGCGATCCACGCCGGGGCAGTCAGCCCGAAGGCGGTGGCCTCGACCTCATGGACCGGGACTTCGGTGCTCGTGGTCGTGTGCGGCGCTTCAGACATTGAGCTCGCCCTTCACTGCGGCGGCAGCGTCCTTCTTGTCGACCGCGATCCCGGTCAGCCGGGAGACGAGATCCTGGGTCAGCTCAGCGGCGACCGCCTCGATCTCCGCTCGTGCCGCCAAGACGGCGTCACGGATCTTCATTTCGGCCGCCTCGACCTTGAGGTTGATCTTGTCGGCCGCGGCCTTGACCTTGGCCTCGGTCTTGCGGGCGCTGTCCTGCTTCGCTTCCTGCGCGATCCGCGCGGCCTCGGCGCGGGCCGCGTCCATCCGCGCGCGCCACGCCGCCTCGGTCTCGTCGGCGGCGGTGCGCGCGGCCTGGGCCTTGGCGAGATCGTCGGCGATCTGCTTCTCGCGGGCATCGACGGTCGATTGAATCTTCGGAACCATCCCCCGACCGATCACGAAGAAGGTGATTCCGAAGACGACCACCAGCCAGAACAGCTGGGACCAGAAGATGTCAGGAAGTTGGGTAAGTTGCGGCATGCTGGATCCCGTTCAGGACAGACGTGCCGGAAGGCACGCCCGCCATCCGATTAGAACACGAAGAGGATGAGCAGCGCGACGGTGAACGCCATCAGGCCGAGCAACTCGGCGAGGGCGAAGCCGAGGAACAGGCGGCCCTGCTGACCGTCGGCGGCAGCCGGGTTGCGCAGTGCACTGTTGAGGAACTGGCCGAACACAAAACCGACGCCAACGGCAGCGACACCGGTACCGATCGCTGCGAGACCGGCGCCAATGAGCTTTGCGGAAGCGACATCCATGATTGAACTCCTTTGAAAATCAGTTGGTTAGTGAAGGTTGACCGCGTCGTTGAGGTAGAGCGACGTGAGCAGCGCGAAAACATAGGCCTGAAGCGCGCAAACCAGCAGCTCGAGCGCTCCTACCCCGACGATGAAGATGAAGCTGATGAGGCCCACGCCGAAGCCTACCGGGCTGCCCGAGCCGAAGCCGTTGACGATGAAGCTTCCGAACACCTCCATCAGGATGTGGCCGGACATCATCGCCACGAACAGTCGAAGCGCGAGGCTGAACGGGCGGACGAGGAACGAGACGATCTCGATCGGGATGATCAGCGGCAGCATGTACCAGGGCGTCCCGTGCGGCACGAACAGCGAGAAGAAGTGCAGGCCGTGGCGCCAGAAGCCGACGATCAGGACGAGGCTGAAGCTCATGATCGCGAGCAGGCCGGTGATACTGAAATGGCTCGTCGGAGTGAACGGATGCCAGCCGGGGACGATCGCCAGCGGAAGCAGCCCGAGCAGGTTGGCGACGAGAATGAAGGTGAACAGCGAGAAGATGTAGGGCGTGAACTTCTTGCCCTCGGGCCCGATGTTCACCTTGACGAGGTCGTCGATGAAGCCGGTCAAGCCTTCGACCGCCATCTGCCAGCGACCGGGGACGACCTGACGCTTGAGGCCGCCCCACATGAACAGCGTGATGACGGCGAGAGCGGCGAGCATCCACGCGCCGCTGTTGGTCAGGCTCACGTCGTAACCACCGATGTTGAGCGGAACCAGCGGCTCCACCGTGAACTGGTGCATCGGGTCGATTTTGCCGGCCACTCGTTCCTCTTAAAGTCCAGCACCGGGATCACGCCCCGGCGGCGTTTTCGATAGTCGAAGCACGTTCCTGATGCCGACCGCGAAACCGAGGAACAGCATCACCAACGTCAACCAGGGCTTCGTCCCAAGCAGACTGTCGAGGCCCCACCCCAGCAATCCGCCGCCGAGCGGACCACCGATCAGATACCCGATAACGAGCTGGGCAGCCCGCATGTTGGGATCGACCTGGGTGTTCTTCGCTCGCTTCGCCTCCGCCTGCTGCAGACGGTCGAGCCGCTGATCGAGCGATTCGAGCCGGGCGTCTGGTGGAAGCTTCGGAACCTCGTCGGTCTCGTCTTCAGCCATGTCTCTCCCCTGTGCGTCGCCCCTTACGCAATTCAGGGCCAGCTCGGGACGAGGAACATGGCGGAAAGCGACACCGCCAAGGCGCCGCCCCTTTATGAAGGGGGGTGCGACAAGTCAACCGAGGGCGCCGCCCGACCGGTTCAGCGACAATAGTCGGGCACGACCGAGCCCTGCCCGGCCGGCCGGCGCCGCCACACGCCGTCGGCGAGCAGGTAGGATTGCCCGACGCCGACCCGGGCGAGGAGCTGGCAGCCGGCGGTGACGCCGACGTCTTGCGGGCTGGCGCCCTTGCGCGCCGCAAGGTTGCTGTAGAGCGAGCGGCGACGAATGTTGATCGCTGCGACCTGGCTGCGCACGGCGGCCGAGACCGGTGCCGCAATGCCGACGTAGCCGTCGTAGCGCTCGCCGACCGCTCCTGCGGCGCGCGCGGCATCGACCGCCGGGGTTTGCGCGAGCGCCGGGACGGCCAGCAGCGCCGTCGCCGCAACCAGGAGGTTCCGCCTCATTTCGGCGGCTGCGGCTGCTGCGGGAAGGCCTGCGGATTGCGGTTGATCAGCTGCTCGACGTCGCGCTGCAGCCGCACCAGCACCTCCTGCTTGATCGTCACGTTGAGGTTGATCTCGATCGGCTTCTCCGGCGTCTTGACCGAGATGCAGCTCGACAGCGGCAGCGCGGCGAGCGCGAGCGCCACGGCAGGAATGATCTTGTGGGTCATGGTCATCTCTCGTTGGCGGGGGTTGGAGTGACGGTCTCCTGGACCGGGGTTTGCGATTGCTGTTGGTCCTCGTCGCGGCGGCGGACCTCGGTGACGATGCCGGGCACGTCCTCGAGCGGCTGCGGGAGCACCGTGCCGATCTGCGCGCGCGGGTCGCGGTAGGACTTGGCGGTCTGGATGAGCGAGCGGAACGGCCCCTTGATGTTAATGTTGAACCGGAACGGGACCTTGGCGAAGGCGCCCTGAATGATCCGCGACGCGCCGCCGCCGCCGGCCAGCCCGAGCTGCTCGATCGTCAGGCGCGTCGCGAACTCGCCGGCGAGGTCGCCGTCGAGGCGGATGATCATCGAGCGATAGCGCAGCTCCTTCAGCGCATCGAAGGCGAGATTGCCGAGCATGCCGAGGTTCGAGCGGTTGATCACGCCGACATAGGACAGGGTCCCTCCGGGATCGCGGGAGTCGAGCCGACCGCCGACGATCCGGCCGCCGTTCTCGTCAAAGATCATCGGCAGGACGCCGTCGAACTTGCCGGTCGCGGTCAGCTCCCTGAAGCCGAGGCTGTCGACGAAGGTCTTGGCATCGAGTCCCTGGACCTCGAACGTCAGCCGCTTGGCGGTCGGCCGGGCGAAGTTGAGCACGGTCTCCTGGAGGATCAGGCGCCCGCCCATGAACGGCCATTCGCCGCGCTCGATCTTGACCAGCTGGCCGGGCAGCAGCTGGTAGTGGATGACCCCGTTCTCGACCAGGATGCCGGGATTGATCGACCGCGCCGTCAGAACCTGCCCGGGCGGGGTCGTCAGGCCGAGCAGGTCGTCGAAGTGGATCGTTCCTGCGAGGCCCTCGACCGGCCCGAACGGCGCGGCGAGGTCGAGGTTGGCAGTCGTGAAATCGCCGGTCGAGGTGACCTTGCCTTCGGCGTCCCAGTCGATCCGCCCCCGGCCGCTGATGGTGCCGTTGACATAGGCGATCACGCCATCGGTGAGGCGGCTGAGGTCCTCGGGCTTGAAGGACGGCCCGAAGGTTAGCGATGGGACGTCGAGCGTCGCATGGCCCGCGCCGGTCGACAGGCGATGCTCGATGGCGACATCGGTCACCCGCGTGCCCTCATGCCGCAGCGTCCCGTTGGCCCGGACATAGTCGCCGGCAAGCGTGAAGCGGACGTCATCGCCCTTGAGCGGATAGAAGCGCGGATCGGGGTCGCGGTCGGACACCGTCAGCGCGCTGGTCACATTAAGGTCGCCGTGATGGACCTGCCATTTGCCCGAGGCGTCGCTCAGCAGCAGCGGGACGTTGCCGATGGTCGAGCGCGCGCCCGAGAAGGCGCCGCTCACTCCGGCGCCGCCGAACGAGCCGGTCAGTCGCGCGGCATCGAACGCGATCGGCGAAGCCGGCCGGCCGAGGCGCAGCGCCAGCCGGTCCATCCCGAACTGCTTGCCGACGATCTGCCCGCCGGCTGCGACGAGGTGGAGTGGCGACTTGCCGAGCCGGCCGTCGAGCACCGGTCCGCGGAACCGCGCGCTTGCGAGGAGCGGGCCGCCCGGCTGTTTCGACACGATCGCCGGCCCGACCGGGCAGATCGGCAGCTGCGCGCGGCCGAGCTGCAACGCGCCGGTCTGCAGGTAATTGAAGCCGATCACCGCGCACGACGTGCCGAACGCGAAGCTGCCGCCGCGCCCGATCCGTCCGTCGATCGGGACGCGCAGCGCCTGGACCCGGCCGTCGGGGAACGGCCCGTCGAGCTGGGCCAGGCTGTGCAGCTCGGTCGAACCGTCGGGCGCCGCGGCGAAGCGGATCGGAGCGAGCGCGAGGCGCGACCCGCGGGCCGTGTAAGGCGCGAGTTCGGCGACCCCGCTCATTGGCCCGCCCGGGCGTGCCTGGTGAAGCGTGACCCGCCCGCTCGGCAGTCCGCCTCCGCCCATCTGAATATTGCTGTCGATGCGCAGTCCGTTGGCCTGCCAGTAATAGGTCACCCCGCTGCCGCCGGCGATGCGCGCCCGGGCGCCGTTGGGGCCGATGATGTCGGCACTGTCGATCCGCGCCGCGCCCCCGCCCGGGACGTTGACGACGCGGATGTGCCCGGCGGCGTTGAAATTGCGCGCGGTGCGGTTGATCGCTCCGCCGATCGCGCCGGCAATCGGGCCGATCGGGGTCTTGGCGGCGGCTGCCAGCGGTTGCGTCACTCCGGCGAGCATCGCCGGGTCGATCGCCGCACTGTCCGCCGCGAAGTCCCCGGCAAGCGCCAGCGTCCCGCCGCGAATGCCGAGCCGATAACCTGCGTCGAGCCGCGTCCGGTCGGCAAAGATTGTGGCCATGCGCGACCGCTGGGCGGCCAGCCGAACGCGGCCGCGGACGTCGCTCAGCGGGCCCTTGTAAGTCAGCTCGCCGGCGAAGTTCGCCAGGCCGTTGGCGCCGGCTGTGAGCGCCTGCATCGCCATCCGCCCGCTGCCGTCGACGCTGGTGAAAGATTCGTTGAAGCTCGCCTTGGCGTCGAAGCGCGGCGCGACGATGTCGAACCTGCTCGCCGGACAGGCGAAGCGGTCGAGCATCACGGGGCCCTCGATCGCCGGCCGGCGCGCCACGACCGCAAGCATGACATTGGCCTTGAGGTTGAGCGCGGCGCAGCGTCCGGGGACGAGGCGCGGGCTCACCAGCGCGGCCTGGCCCTTGAATCCGCCGGAGAGCTTGCCGTTGCCTTCGAGCGCGACCCCGACCGGCCCGAACGGCGTCGCCAAGGCGATGCTGCTGTCGGCGATGTCGAGCGCGAAGTCGGGCAACTGGAACGGCTTGCCGGACGGCGGCGGAAGCAACTTGTCGATCTGGCCCCAGCTGACCTTGCCGTTGACCAGCTGCCCACGCAGCCGCACCCCGCGGGCGACGACGCGATAGACCTCGAAGCTGCCGTCGAGCTTCAAGCGCATCTGGACGATCGCATGCCGGGCGATCAGGTCCGGGCGTTTGGGGTCACCGATGACGAGGTTGCTGACTTCCTGGGTCCGCAGGCCGACCCGGTCGAGGTGGTAGCTCGCTTCGACGTCGCGCAGCGCGAACTCGTTCCGAAGATAGTGGGTGGCGATCGGCCGCCGCTCGATCCACAGGATTCCGATCGCGAGGATCAGCAGCGCGATGCCGATCGCCGCGACCAGCTTGGCGATGCGCGGCCAGCGGCGGCGCCGCACGGTCAGCCGCGCGTCGTCCGGCACGTCGAGCCCCTCGTCTCTCCGCGGCTTGTCCATTGGGTCTTACTAACCCCTCCCGCGCGGCACCGTTCCAGATGCGGCATGACCGCTTCCCCGCGCCTGCCATCTGTGATTAAGTCGTCCAGCTCGGACAAGATCGCGCGAGAGGCGTCGTTGGACGGGCATAGCGGCAACACGGACAAGCGCGATTCGGCCGGTCACCGGGTGCGGCTGCGCAAGCGGCTGCTCGACGGCGGACCGGACGGTTTCCACGATTACGAGTTGATCGAATATCTGCTCGCGCTGACCATTCCGCGGGTCGACACCAAACCGCTGGCGAAGAAGCTGATCGCCGAGTTCGGCGGCATCGGACCGCTGCTGTCCGCAAACGCCGACGTGCTGCGCCGCGAGGGTCTGACCGAAGCGACGATCGGCGCGTTGAGGATCGCCGAGGCGACCGCGCTGCGGCTCCTCGAAGCGCGGGTCGAAGGTCGCCCGGTGCTGTCGAGCTGGGACGCGCTCGGGGATTATCTCCACGCCGCCATGGCCCATAAGCGGGTCGAGGAAGTGCGCATCCTGTTCCTCAACGCCAAGAACATGCTGATCGCCAACGAAGCCCTGTGGCAGGGCAGCGTCGACGAAGCCTCGGTCCACGTCCGCGAGGTGATCGCCCGCGCCATCGCGCTCGGCGCGACGGCGATCATCATCGTCCACAACCATCCGAGCGGCGACCCCAGCCCGAGCCAGCAGGACATCCGCCTGACCCGCGACCTGGTCGAGGCGGGGCGCCATATGAAGGTCACCGTGCACGACCACGTGATCGTCGGCGCCAGCGGCCGCACCAGCATGCGCGCGCTGGGGCTGATCTAGGGATTCACGGCCATGATTCGGACCGGCCCGGGCGGGGAGCAGCGGTTGTTCGAGCAGAGGCGATCGAACCACACTTGCCCTTGGCCGATCATCAGGCCGCGTGAGCTGCCGAACAGGCGCTCGAAGCGCTGGTCGAGAATGGCTCGCCGAACCTGCGGGGTGAAGATCCGCTCATAGTCGGCGCGAAACGCGGCCGAGTCCGGGTAGAACCAGCTCCTTCCATCCGAGTTCACGCGCAGCGGGTAATGCACGAGTTTGGCCACCGCACCGCGATCGTTGGCCCGAACGGCTCGCTGCAGGTTGGTCAGGAAGGTGGCGTAGCCCCGATCCTTGAGCACCCAGTCGGGGGCGGTCGCTTCCTTATCTCGCTCCGCGCGCGCGGCGCTGCTCTGCTCGCGGTTAGCGAGGTCGCTGGCGGTCGAGGAATTGGGCCCGCGAATGCGCGAGCCGGTGACAACCAGGCCGCTGGCGGCTGCTCCTTCCGCGCTCTTCTGCGCGACCGCTGGAGGAGCAGGCGGCGGTGGTGGTGGAGGCGGTGGAGGCGGAGGTGCGGCCACAGCCATCGGCGGCGGGGGCGGGGGCGCCGCCGGCAGATCGTTGGTGACGTTTTCCTCAGCGGCCGCGGCCTGTCTCTCGTCCGCCTGGACCGCTGGCGCGGCGGATTGGACCTTCGCCAGCCGATCGATCGGCTTGAGCTCCGTCGGCGGTTCCGGAGCAACCGCATTTGCGGCCTCGTAATCGGTGCCGGGCTTAACCGCCCGCCGCACCACCGTCGGCGGCGACGCGGGCGCCGACACTCCGGCCGGGCTCGTCCTCTGGTCGCGCAGCACGATGAAGGCTGCCGGGAAGCCGATGATCACCACCAGCGAGGCCGCCAGCGCCAGCCCGAGCTGCGGGTGGCGGGTCCATGAGTTCGCCGGCGACGCCCGCGACGCCCGCGGCTCCGGGGCGGAGGCCGGCTCGCCGTCGAACCGGCGCAGCGCCGCCGCGATCGCCGCGTCGCGACCCGCCGGCCGCGGCGGCGGCGGCTCGGGCAATAACGGTGAGTCACCGGGCGGCATCGGGAAACCTCATAGCGGCAATCGCCCGCGGGTCGAAACAGCTGGCGAAGCGGCCGCCGCCGCTGGCGAAGCGACGGCGGCCTGGTGCGCTACCGCTCGAGCGCCGCGAGGTTGCGGGCGCTCTTCGCCGCCCGGACGAGCTGGACGAACTCCGAGCGGTAGCCGAACTCGTCGCGGCCGCGGGCGGCGCTGACGATCCGCAGCACGTCGTCGTAGCTCAGCGACCCGTTATACTTGCCGCCGCGCAGCAGCTCGGCGAACGCCGCGACTCCGACCGCGAAGCGCGCGTCCTGGGGCGCCGCGGCGAAGCTGGCGAACTCCGACCGGCGATCGATCGGGGTCGAGATCAGCCGGCTGACGTCCGACTTGGGCAATTTGTAACGGATCCTGACGAACCCGAGCTCGCCGTTGCGGGCCGGGCCGGCGGCGATCGGCCGCGCGTAGCGCAGGTCGGCGATGGTCCGCGGCCCACCCACCGGCACCACCTCGTACAGCGCGGTCACCGTCTGGCCCGAGCCGACGTCCCCGGCGTCGACCTTGTCGTTGTCGAAATCGTCGCGGTTGAGCATCCGCGTCTCGTAGCCGATCAGCCGGTACTCGGAGACCGTCGCCGGGTTGAACTCGACTTGGATCTTCACGTCCTTGGCAATCGGGAACAGGGTCGAGCTCGCTTCCTCGACCAAGGTCTTCCGGGCCTCGTTGACCGTGTCGATGTAGGCAGCCGTGCCGTTGCCGTTCTGGGCCAGCGTTTGCATTAGGGCGTCGTTGTAATTGCCCATGCCGAAGCCGAGCACCGACAGGAACACGCCCTTCCCGCGCTCGCGCTCGATGTAGCCCTTGAGCTCGTCCTGATTAGTGATCCCGACGTTGAAGTCGCCGTCGGTCGCGAGGATCACGCGGTTGACCCCGTTCGGGTCGAGATTGGCCTCGGCCAGGGCATAGGCCTGGCGGATTCCTTCCGCACCGGCGGTGCTGCCGCCGGCGCCGAGCCCGTCGATGACGGCTCGGATTCTCGCCTTCTGGCTTGCCGGAGTGGGCTCGAGCGCGGTTCCAGCATAACCGGCGTAGGTGACGATCGCGACCGTGTCGCGCGGATCGAGCTCGTCGAGCAGCATGTCGAGCGACCGCTGGACGAGCGGCAGCTTGTTCGGCTCCTGCATCGAGCCCGACGTGTCGATCAGGAACACGAGGTTGGCCCGCGGCCGGGTCGCGCGGTGGATCGAATAGCCTTTGATGCCGATGCGGACCAGCTTGCGGCCCGCCGACCAGGGCGACGGCATGGTCGCGACGCTGGTCGTGAACGGCTGCTGGGCGCCCGTCGGTGCGGCATAATCGTACGGGAAATAATTGACCATTTCCTCGGTCCGGACCGAATCCGGCTGGGGCAGGACATTCTGGTTCAGTGACGCCCGGACCCACGAGTAAGACGCGGTGTCGACGTCGATCGAGAAGGTCGACACCGGCTCCTCGCGAACCACCCTGAACGCGTTCTGGACGATCGTGGTGAACTTGTCGCGGCCGACGTCGTGATAGGGCGGCGACCATTGCGGATACATGCCGGGTGCCGACGGCGGGGGCGGAGCGGGCAGCGATTCGTAGTTCATCGCGTCGACCACTCCGGAGATGCGGGATCCGGTGACGGCGATGTCCGACTCCGCGGTCTTGGCTACGGCGGGCGGTGGCGAAGTCACTTCTTCGCGCACGTCGGATTTGGCGCACGAAACCAGGCAGAGCACAGCAAGGACGGAGCCCACCGAACGACAGAAAATGCACATCGAACCCTCCCTTTGAGGCCGCGGGCCAACTCGCCCGCATGTCCCTTGAGACGCGCCGGGCCCGGAAATCCTTGGGAGGCGGATGAAGATTCTTTGCCGCTAGTCCGAACCGATCGCAGACAGCATCCGGCGGACCTCGCTCATCCGCCACGACACGGTCGCCTCGGCGACGCCGAGGATTTCGGCCGCCTCGGCATGGGTCAATTGCTGGCCGGCGACCAGCACCGCGGTCTCGCGATAGGCCGGCTTCAGCCGCGCGATCGCGCTCTTAACCCAGATCGCATCGTAGAGGTCGCGGCCCTCGGTCGGGGCGGCGAGACCGGCGAGCACCGTGAGTCGTTCCGTTAAGCCCTTGAATGATCGTCTTCGCCGGCCATGGTCGCGGCAGGCATTGACCGTGATCCCGCACAGCCAGGTCGAGAATTTCGCCTGCCCGCGGAAGCTGGCGAGCTTCTCGACGAGCGCGCAGCATACGTCCTGCGCGACATCCTCGGCATCGGCGCGCGACCCGGTCAGCTGCCAGGCGAGGCCGTGGATCCGGTCGTAATGGGCGCGCAGCAGGGTCTCGAATGCGTCGCGCTCGCCGGCGATCGCGGCCTTGACCAGCCCAGCATCCGGATCGTCCGCCATTCGGATCGACCGTAGCGCCCGATTTGAAGCATTCAAACGGCTCTGCTAGCCGCGCCTGCCATGGTCCCTCGCTATTCGCGCCCCGAAATGACGGCCATCTGGTCGGCCGAAAATCGCTACCGCATCTGGTGGCAGATCGAGGTGTTCGCGGCCGAGGCGATGGGCCGCATCGGGATGATCCCGGCCGAGGACGCGGCGACGATCCGGGCCGCTTATGACGCGAACGCGCTCGGCGAGATCGACATCGCGGCGATCGACGCGATCGAGGCGGTCACCAAGCATGACGTGATTGCCTTCCTCACCTGGGCCGGCGAGAAGCTCGGGCCCGAGCGGCGCTGGCTGCACCAGGGCATGACCAGCTCCGACGTGCTCGACACCGCCCTCGCGGTCCAGCTCAAGCAGTCGGCCGACCTGCTGCTCGCCGACCTCGACGCCCTGCTCGAGGTGCTGAAGCGGCGCGCGTTCGAGCACAAGCTGACGCCGACCATCGGCCGCAGCCACGGCATCCACGCCGAACCGACGACCTTCGGCCTCAAGCTCGCCCAGGCTCATGCGGAATTTGCCCGCAACCGCGAGCGGCTGCGCGCCGCGAGCGCCGATGTCGCGACCTGCGCCATTTCCGGCGCAGTCGGCACCTTCGCCAATGTCCCGCCCGAGGTCGAAGCCCATGTCGCGGCCGAGCTCGGCCTCGCCGTCGAGCCGGTCTCGACCCAGGTCATCCCGCGCGACCGCCACGCCCTGTTCTTCGCGACGCTCGGCGTGATCGCCTCGTCGATCGAGCGGCTGGCGACCGAGGTCCGGCATCTGCAGCGCACCGAAGTGCTCGAGGCCGAGGAATATTTTTCGCCCGGGCAGAAGGGCAGCTCGGCCATGCCGCACAAGCGCAACCCGGTGCTGAGCGAAAACCTCACCGGATTGGCGCGGATAGTCCGCGGCTATGTGACGCCGGCGCTCGAGAATGTCGCGCTATGGCATGAGCGCGACATCTCCCATTCGTCGGTCGAGCGCTTCATCGGCCCCGACGCGACCGTCACCCTCGATTTCGCGCTCGGGCGCCTCACCGGCCTGATCGACAAGCTCGTCGTCTATCCCGAGCGGATGCAAAAAAACCTCGATCGCATGGGCGGCCTGGTCCATTCGCAGCGAGTGATGCTCGCGCTGACCCAGGCCGGCGTTAGCCGAGAGGAGGCGTATGCGCTGGTCCAGTGCAACGCGATGAAGGTGTGGGAAGCCGACGGCGCGCTGTCGCTGCTCGACCTGCTCAAGGCCGACCCCGACGTGGTGCAGCGCCTGCCGCCCGCGCAGCTCGATGCGCTGTTCGACCTCGACTATCATCTGCAGCACGTCGACACGATCTTCGCGCGCGTGTTCGGCTGACGGGAGGGCGAGGCGTGGACGGGGGCATCCAGTCGTGCGGCTATCTGCTCGAGCTGTCGCTCGACTGGATCGTCGAGCGCGCGTCGGAGAACGTCCACCATCTGCTCGGCGAGTCGCACGTCACCCTGATCGACGAGCCTCTCGGCCGGTTCGTCCAGGCCCAGGCGCTGCACGACCTGCGCAACCTGTTCTCGCGGCTCAGCGCGACGACGGGAATCGCGCGCGCCTATCGCGTGCGCCTGACCGATCATGCGCAGCTGTATGACATCGCCTTCCAGCAGCGCCACGAGCGGGTCCTGGTCGAGGCCGTGCCGAGCCCGGTCGAGGGAATCGGCGAGGCACTGAGCGCGGTCGGCGGGCTAGCGGACGGATTGGCGGGCGAGAGCGGTTCGAAGCTGCTCGACGCCGCGGCGCGCCGCATGCGCGCCCTGACCGCGTTCGACCGGGTGACTTTGCTCGTCGGTGAAGCGAAAGCGACCAGCGACCGTACCGGCGTCCCCTTCCGCGCCGGCGCCAATGCGACGCTCGGCGACGATTTCCCGGCCCTGGTGTCGGACGCCGCTTTGGCCGGAGTGCCGGTCTTTCCCCGCGAGGACGACGATTCGGCGGTGTCGATTGCGCTGCTGCGCGCCGCTTCGGCCGAGCAGACCGCCGAGCTGGCCGACCGCGGCTTTGCCTCGACCATGCGCGTCCCCATGATGCGCGCCCGCGAGGCGATCGGCGAATTCCGTCTTGCGCACACCAAGCCGCTGCGCCCGAACTTCGAGGTGCACGCGGCCGCCGAGCTGTTTGCCCAGCTGTTCGCCATGCGACTGGAGATCGATCGGCTGAAGACCTAGCCGGCGGTCGAACTTCACAGTCGCAAGATGAGTGATAATGAAGTTCGCATGCCAAGCGACTCCCAACTAGCCGCCGAGCGCGTCGCGGATCCGGCTGAAGAAGCCCTTCGCGGCCGGGCATTCCTCGCCGGTCTCGGTCTCGCGAAAGGCCTGGAGCAATTCCTTCTGCTTGGCCGACATGCGGGTCGGGGTCTCGACCAGGATGCGGGCGACGAGGTCACCGCGGCCGCGGCTGTTCAGCACGCTCATGCCCGAGCCGCGATGGCGCAGCTGCTCGCCTGACTGGAGCCCGGCCGGGATCTTGATGTCGACCTGCTGCCCGTCGACCCCGGGCAGGCTGATCGCGCCGCCCAGCGACGCGGTGGTGAAGCTGACCGGCACCTCGGCGATCAGGGTCGTTCCCTCGCGCGCGAAGATCGGGTGCGGCTTCATGTGCACGAACAGATAGAGGTCGCCGGAGACGGCGCCGCGAACGCCCGCCTCGCCTTCGCCGGCGACGCGGATGCGGGTGCCTTCGTCGACCCCCGCCGGAATCTTCACCGACAGCTTGCGTTGTGCCAGCGTGCGCCCTTCGCCGCCGCAGGCCTCGCACGGGTCGGTGATCACCTCGCCCGAGCCGCGGCACGTCGGGCAACCCCGCTCGATCATGAAAAAGCCCTGCTGCGCGCGGACCTTGCCCATCCCGCCGCAGGTCCCGCAGGCCCGCGCGCAATGGTCGGCCTTGGTGCAGCCGCGGCCGTTGCAGGTCTCGCACCGGGCAAGCGCTTCGACCGCGATGGTCTTTTCTACCCCGGTAAAGGCTTCCTCGAGGCTGAGCTCGAGGTCGTAGCGCAGGTCGGCGCCGCGCGCGGCGTTCTGGCGCGCGCCGCGCGGGTCCATGAACTCGCCGAAGATGGTCGAGAAAATGTCCGAGAAGCCCTCGAACCCGGCGCTTCCGAACGGATCGTGTCCGCCGCCGCCGTTCTGGAAGGCGGCCTTGCCGAAGCGGTCGTAAGCGGCGCGCTTCTGCGGATCCTTGAGGACGTCGTAGGCCTCGTTGATCGCCTTGAACCGCGCCTCGGATTCCTTGCAGCCGTTCTTATGGTCGGGGTGATGCTCCTTGGCCAGCCGGCGATAAGCAGCCTTGATCGCCGCCTCGTCGGCGCCTTTCGCGACTCCCAACAGCTCGTAATAGTCCTGCTCGACCATCACGCCTCCCCGCTACGCAACCCGCGGCGCCGGCCCCCTGCTCGAGCTCGGCGCTGCCCAATCATGCGCCCTTGTTCTCTTCGTCAACCTCGGAGAACTCGGCGTCGACCACCTCTTCTTCGTTCGCCGGCTGCTCGGCCTCGCCCGACGCGCCGGTCTCAGCGCCGGCGGCTCCGGCCGCAGCATCGGTCTCGGCCTGCTGGGCCTTGTACATCGCCTCGCCGAGCTTCATCGCCGCCTGGGTCAGCGCATTGGTCTTCTCGACCATCTGGTCGGAATCACCGCTCTCGACCGCGGCCTTGGCTTCGGCGAGCGCGGTCTCGATCTCGGTCTTCACCGACTCGTCGACCTTGTCGCCATGCTCGGCGAGCTGCTTCTCGGTCGCGTGGATCAGGCTCTCGGCATTGTTCCTGGCCTCGGCCGCGGCGCGCCGCTTCTTGT
>Ga0134122_10001650_pt1 | contig 16185 bp, 15 predicted proteins | sample KB302_FD_96461 | JGI IMG/M metagenome (GOLD analysis project Ga0134122, IMG submission 96461) | Terrestrial soil microbial communities without Nitrogen fertilizer from Kellogg Biological Station, Michigan, USA - KB3-0-2 | ecosystem: Environmental > Terrestrial > Soil > Unclassified ... | reverse complement strand
CGGTACAGCATGGACGCCACCGCGTCCACGCGCAGCCCGTCCACGTGGTACTGGTCGATCCAGAAGAGCGCGTTGGCGATGAGGAAGTTCTTCACCTCCGGTCGCCCGTAGTTGAAGACGTAGGTGCCCCAGTCGGGATGCGCGCCCTGCCGCGGATCGAGGTGCTCGTAGACCGCGGACCCGTCGAACCGGCCCAGCGCGTGCGCGTCGCGCGGGAAGTGGGCGGGCACCCAGTCCACGATGACGCCGATCCCCCGCTGGTGCAGGTGGTCGATCATCGCGCGCAGCTCGTCCGGGTGGCCGTAGCGCGCGGTGGGCGCGAAGTAGCCGGAGACCTGGTAGCCCCAGGAGCCGCCGAAGGGGTACTCCGCCAGCGGCAGCAGCTCCACGTGGGTGAAGCCCATCCCGGCGACGTAGTCCGCCAGCTGCTCCCCCAGCTCGCGGTAGGTGAGCGGGCGGCCGCCGTCCTCCACCACCCGCCGCCACGACCCGGCGTGCACCTCGTAGAGGCTCATCCGCTTCTCGCGCGGCTCCGTCTTCGCGCGCGCCTCGATCCACGCGGCGTCCCCCCACGTGTAGCGGGTGAGGTCGTGCACCACGGACGCGGTGGCCGGCGGCATCTCGGCGCGGAACGCCATCGGGTCGGCCTTGAGGAACGGGATGCCCGACCCCAGCCGCGAACGGATCTCGAACTTGTAGCGCGCGCCGGCGGCGATGTCGGGGACGAACAGCTCCCAGATGCCGCCTGAGCTCATCTTCCGCATCAGCCCCAGCCGCCCGTCCCAGGAGTTGAAGTCGCCCACCACCGAGACGCTCTGCGCCTCCGGGGCCCAGACCGCGAAGGACACGCCGCTGACGCCGCCGTGGTGCCGCGGGTGCGCGCCCAGCCGGTCCCACAGCCGCTCGTGCTTGCCCTCGCCGGCGAAGTGCAGGTCCTGGTCGCCCAGCGTGGGCCAGAAGCTGTACGGGTCGCGCAGGGTGAACACGCGGTCGCCGGGGTAGGCCACCTCCAGCAGGTACCCGAACACCTCCGAGCGCCCGTTGATCCGCGCCTCGAACACGCCGCCCTGCCGGTGCTCGGTGGGCACGCGCCCGCCGAAGTCCGGCAGCACCGTCACCGACGCCGCGTCCGGGCGGAAGGCGCGCACCACCATCGAGTCCCCGTCCGGGTGGACGCCCAGCACGCGGTGCGGGTCGGGGTGGCGGAGGGCGGCGACTTCTCGGATGGCGGCGTCGACCTGGTCGCGGGGGAGGGGCTCATGCACCGCTGGGTTCTCCTGGGTTCAACAGGGCCGAGACCGGGATGCGGGCCCAGTCCGGCCGATTGTTGACCTCGTAGCGGATTTCGTAGAGCACTTTTTCCAGCTCCAGCGCGTGCAGCAGCCCCAGGCAGTCCTCGTCTCCGGACGGGAGCAGGAAGGAGCCCTGCACCGCGCCCAGGTACCCGTCGAGGAACGCCGCGCGCGACCGCTGCACTCGATCGGAGCGGGGCGCTCCGTCCAGCTCCACCTTGGCGCCCGCGTACCCCAGTGAACGCAGCATCCCCGCCACGTCGCGCAGCGGCGAGTGCTTCTCCCGCCGCGAGGCCAGGGCGCGGCCCGGCTCGCCCTCGAAGTCGAACACCAGCCAGCCCGCGTCGCGCCGCAGCACCTGGCCCAGGTGGAGGTCGCCGTGGAGCCGGATCTTCATCCCGGACGGGTGGAGGCCGGCCATCCGCATCGCGCGCCCGGCCACCTCCGACCGGTGGTCGAAGAGGTCGGGGAAGAGGCGGGACGCCTCGGCGAGCGTGACGCCGATCTCGCCCACCAGCCCCGCGCTCCAGCGCTGCAGGTCCTCTTGCTGGATCGGCTCGGGCGCGAAGGCGGGGTCGTCCGGGTCGCTGGCCAGCGCCAGGTGCAGCTCGCCCACGGTGCGGCCCAGCTCGCGCAGCTCGGCGATGAGGTCCTCCGGGAAGGGGCCGGCGCCCGCCGCCTGGTAGCGCTCCAGCAGGTAGCGCCAGCCGTCCTTGGCGCCGGCGACGTACTCGTGCGCGGTGGCGATGGTGGACTGCAGCTGCCCCGCCAGGTGGAGCGCGCCCAGCAGCGCGGGCATGGCCCGGAAGCGGGTGGCGAGGAAGCGCCCCATCTCGTACTCCGGGCTGGGCCCGGGCTCCAGCTTGCGGATCACCTTGAGGATCACCTGCTCCCCGAAGATGAACGAGCTGTTGCTCTGCTCGACCTCCGGGCGGCGGACGGCCAGATTCTCCGGCGCGAGCTCCGAGAGGGCGCCCCGGGCGGCGGGCAGGCGCTCCCCGCGGAGCTGGCTCCCGCCGGTGACCGCGCGGCCCTCGTCGCGCACCAGGCGGAAGAGCGACCGCAGCACCTCCACGTCCGCGAATGCCTCCTGGAGCTCGCCTCCCCCGCTCCGCAGGAGCTCCACCAGGTAGTGCTCCGCCGGCACCCCGACGAAGGACACCTCCACCGCCACCAGCAGCGCCTCCTTCCCGCCGGACGCGGGCAGCCGCACCACGTCCACCGGCCGCACCGCCTTGATCGGGAAGGCCTTCCGCCCGAACCAGCGGGCCGACGCCAGGAGCTCCGGGAGCCGCTCCAGGCCCAGTCCCGGCTCGCCGCCGTACGCCTCGATCATCGCAGCCCTCCCAGCGCGTGGACCGGCTTCTCCAGCCGGAACCAGAGGAACCCGTACGGCGCCAGCGTGAGCTGGTACGGCCGTTCGGTGATGCGGGGGAACGGCGTCTCGCCGATCAGCTCCACCGGCGTGAAGCCGCTCCAGTCGGACAGGTCCAGCTCCGCCGGCTGCGCGTGGCGCGCCAGGTTGCACGCCACCAGCACCGTGCCCTTCGCGTCGGAGCGCATGAAGCAGAGCACCTTCCGGTTGGAGGGGTTGCAGAAGCGGATCTTGCCGGTGCCGAACACGGGGTAGCGCTGGCGGACCTGGAGCATCCGGCGCACCCAGGAGAGGAACGAGGTGCGCGTCCGCTGCTGCGCCTCCACGTTGACCGCCTGGTAGCCGTACACCGGGTCGGAGATCACCGGCGCATAGAGGCGGGCCGTGTCCGCGCGGGAGAAGCCGGCGTTGCGGTCCGGGGTCCACTGCATGGGCGTGCGCACGCCGTTGCGGTCGCCCAGGTAGATGTTGTCCCCCATGCCTATTTCGTCGCCGTAGTAGAGGACCGGCGTCCCCGGCAGCGAGAACAGCAGCGAGTGGAGCAGCTCCAGCCGCCGCCGCCCGTTCTCCATCAGCGTCGCCAGGCGCCGGCGGATACCCACGTTGATCTTCATCCGCGGGTCCTGGGCGTACTCCCGGTACATGTAGTCACGGTCCTCGTCCGTCACCATCTCCAGCGTCAGCTCGTCGTGGTTGCGCAGGAAGATCGCCCACTGGCACGTCTCGGGGATCTCCGGCGTCTGCTGGAGGATCTCCACGATGGGCGTGCGCTCCTCGCGGCGGATGGCCATGAACAGGCGCGGCATCACCGGGAAGTGGAAGCCCATGTGGAACTCGTCGCCGTCGCCGAAGTACATCCGCACGTCGGCGGGCCACTGGTTGGCCTCCGCCAGCAGCACGCGGCCTTTGTATTCCGCGTCGATCCGCGCCCGGAGCTTCTTGATGTACCCGTGCGTCTCCGGGAGGTTCTCGCAGTTGGTGCCCTCGCGCTCGAAGAGGTAGGGGACGGCGTCCACCCGGAACGCGTCCACCCCGCGCTCCAGCCAGAACTTCATCACCCCCAGCATCGCCTCCTGCACCTCGGGGTTGTCGTAGTTGAGGTCCGGCTGGTGGGAGAAGAAGCGGTGCCAGAAGTACTGCTTGGCCACCGGGTCCCAGGTCCAGTTCGAGCGCTCGGTGTCGGTGAAGATGATCCGCGCGCCCTGGTAGCGCTGATCGGTGTCGCTCCAGACGTAGTAGTCGTGCCGGGGCGACTTCCGGTCCTGGCGCGCCTCCTGGAACCAGGGGTGCTGGTCGGAGGTGTGGTTGATCACCAGCTCGGTGAGGATGCGCATCCCGCGCTTGTGGGCTTCCTCGACGAGCCTCTCGAAGTCGGCCAGCGTGCCGTAGTCCGGGTGGATACCGTAGTAGTCGGCGATGTCGTAGCCGTCGTCGCGGAGCGGGGAGGGATAGAAGGGGAGCAGCCAGAGGCAGGTGGCGCCCAGGTCCTGCAGGTAGGGGAGCTTCTCCACCACGCCCTGCAGGTCGCCGATGCCGTCCGCGTTCGAGTCGTAGAACGCGCGCACGTGCAGCTCGTAGATGACCGCCTTCTTGTACCAGAGTGCGTCCGCCGGGCTCATAGGTAGTAGTCGAAGTCGTTCTCGCGCTTGCGGAAGCGCAGGACGCGCCAGATGGCCGCGGGGTTGTCCGGGGTGAGCGACGCGGTGGCCCACCGCCCCTTCCAGAGCGACCGCCGGTCCGAGAGCAGCTCGTGCACCTGGTAGCGCTCCTCGGGGCCGATGCCCAGCTGTTCCAGCGGCACCTTCAGCACCGCCTCCTGCGGCTCGAACGGGTCCAGGCTCACCGCGATCAGCAGCTGGTCCGCGCCGTCGCGCGAGGTCTTCCCGTAGAAGAGGACGCGGTCGCCATGGGCGTGGTGGAAGCGGAGGTTGCGGTACTCGCGCAGGGCGGGGCTCTCGCGGCGGATCCGGTTGAGCGCGGTGACGAAGTCGCGGATGTGGCCGGGGCGGTCCGGATCGTGGACCACCAGCTGGTACTTCTCCGAGTCCAGGTACTCCTCGTGGCCGGGGGAGAGCGGCTTGCCCTCGCACAGCTCGTAGCCGGAGTAGATGCCGTACGAGGAGGAGAGCGTCGCGGCGAGCGCCAGCCGCAGCTTGAAGGCCGGCGGCCCGGCGCCCTGGAGGAACGCGGGGAAGATGTCCGGGGTGTTCGGCCAGAGGTTGCCGCGGAGGTAGTCCGCCACCGGCGGGGAGGTGAGCTCCTCCAGGTAGTCGCGCAGCTCGCCCTTGAAGTTCCGCCAGGTGAAGTAGGTGTAGGACTGGCTGAAGCCGACCTTCGCCAGCTGCTTCATCATCTTCGGGCGGGTGAAGGCTTCGGAGAGGAAGACGGTGGTGGGGTGGAGGTCCTTCACCTCGCGGATCAGCCAGGCCCAGAAGGAGACCGGCTTGGTATGCGGGTTGTCGGCGCGGAAGATGCGGACGCCCTGGTCGATCCAGAACAGGACGACGGCGCGGAGCTCGTTCCACAGCGCCTGGCGGTGTGGGCCCAGCCAGTCGAAGTTGACGATGTCCTCGTAGCGCTTGGGCGGGTTCTCGGCGTGCTTGATGGTGCCGTCCGGGCGGTGGAGGAACCACTCCGGGTGCTCGCGCAGGGAGGGGTGGTCTGGAGAGCACTGGAAGGCCAGGTCCAGCGCCACGTCCATTCCCAGCTCCTCCGCGCGGCGGACGAAGCGGCGGAAGTCCTCCAGGGTGCCCAGGCGAGGGTGCACCGACTGGTGGCCGCCCTCCGCCGCGCCGATGGCCCAGGGGGAGCCGACGTCCTCCTTCTGCGAGGTGGGGGAGTTGTTCCGCCCCTTGCGCGCGGTGCGGCCGATGGGGTGGATGGGCGGGAGGTAGACCACGTCGAAGCCCATGGCGGCGATCTCGGGGAGCCGCTGCTCGGCGTCGTGGAAGGTGCCGTGGCGGGAGGGGTCGCGCGAGGCGGAGCGCGGGAAGAATTCGTACCAGGCGCCGGTCTCCGCGCGCGGGGGCTCCGCGAGGATCTCCGGCATCCGCTCGTAGCGGGTGGCGGCGGCGCGGTCGCGGTGGCGGGCGGTGAGCGCTCGCAGGGTGGAGTCCAGCGCGCGCGCGACGTCTCCGTCTCGCACCGCGCGCGCCGCGTCCCTCAGGGCCCGCGCGTCCTCGGAGGCGCTTCGCGCCGCGCGCTCCGCGAACGCCTCGAGCAGCGCCGCGCCCTCCAGCAACTCGCTCTTCACGCTCCAGCCGGCCTTGACCTTCCGCTCCAGCTCCTGCGCGAACGAGGCCCAGGCGTCCGTCCACGCCTCGACGGTGAAGGCGTAGCGGCCGGGGCGGGGGAGGATCAGCTCGGCCTCCCAGCGGTCGTTCGGCAGCTCGCGCAGGGGGACGGCCTGCCAGTCCGTCTGATCGGCGGCCGGGGTGAGCTGGCGCCAGGCGACCTGCGCGGCGAGGACGTCGTGCCCGTCCTTGTAGATGTCCGCGCGGATCCGCACCGCCTGGCCGGCCAGGCGCTTGGCCGGGAAGCGGCCCCCGTCCACCTCGGGTTCCACCCCTTCGATGAGGATGCTTCCCCCCCGCTCCATCGCCGGCGCTGCCCCCATGGCAGCAAGGTAGGGGCGAGGTACAGTGTGCCGCCATGTCGGACGCCCAGCGAACGACCTGCCCGAGCTGTGGTTTCCCGTCCTCCCAGAGCTGGCGCTGCGAGCGCTGCGGAGGGCTGATCCGGACGGGCGACCTGCAGGTGGAGTCGATGCTCTCGCTGTCGCCGCGCGGCCGCGTCTACAAGGGCCGGCTGGGCGAGCAGGTGGTGGCGGTGAAGGAGCTGGTGTTCGCCGCCGCGCCCGGACCGGAGGTGCTGGAGCTGTTCGCGGGCGAGGCGGAGCGCCTGAGCCGGCTGGACCACCCCGCGATCCCGAGCATCGTCCGGGCCTTCCACGAGGGCGAAGGCGACGACCTCCGGCTGTACCTGATCTGGCAGTTCCTGGACGGGATATCGCTGGAGAAGCTGCTGGAGGACCATCGCTTCGAGGAGAACGAGGCCAAGGACATCGCCGAGGACGTGCTGGGGGTGCTGATGTACCTGCACTCGCGGCAGCCGCAGGTGCTCCACCGGGACCTCAAGCCGGCCAACATCCTGCGCCGGCCGGACGGCGGGCACTCGATCGTCGACCTGGGGTTCTCGCGCGAGTTGGCGGAGGAGCCGGAGATCAACGCCGCCTACGGCTTCCAGGCGCCCGAGCAGGTGATCGGCGACCCGGACGAGCGGAGCGACCTCTACGCGCTGGGGATGTCGCTGGCGCGGCTGCTCTCGCGGCGCGACGTGTCCGACCTCTACGGGACCGACCTCACGGTGGTGTTCCGGCCGTACGTGAACGCGTCGGCGGCGTTCCTGGACTTCGTGGACGCGCTGGTGGCGCGGTCGCGCGAGAGCCGGTACAGCTCCGCGATGCGCGCGCTCAAGGCGCTCCGGGCGATCACCGGCGCCACCAGCGGGGTGGAGCGGGCGCTGGGCGCGTCCGGGCCGGTGCCGAGCACGCGCCTGGTCCCGGCGGAGATCTTCCAGTTCCGGCCCAACCGCGGGCCGCCTCCGGAGCCGGAGTCCGGGTCCGGCCCGGTGGCGACCGGCAAGCTGATCTGGGTGCAGTCCAGCCGCGTGCCCAGCGACGCCACCCCGACCGGGCGGCCCTGGTGCGCGGTGCTGGGCGGGAAGCGGCTGGGGCTGCGGCCCGGGTTCGCGTACCTGGTGGGGCGGGGCGACGACGCGGACGTGCGGATCGAGGACGACTGGGAGGGGGCGGACACGGTGTCCCGCCGGCACGTCACGCTCACCGTCAACCGCGGCGGCTTGATGGTGCGGGAGATGGGGAGCGCCAACGGGACGGTGGTGGGGCGGATGCCGCTCCCCAAGGGCATCGGCACCATGCAGTTGAAGGACCCCACCAAGCTGCGGCTGGGGCGGTTCATCATCCGCGTCTTCCCGTGGACGGGGGAAGAGGCCTAGCGGAAGCCCGCGATCGCCGAGACCAACTCCCGGCAGAACGCGGGGATGTCCTCCACCACGCGGCCCCAGACGACGTTGCCCTCGCGGAAGGCGGGCTCGTCCACCCAGGTGCCGCCGGCGTTCACCAGGTCGTCCTTGATGCCGAGCGAGCCGGTGCAGCGGCCCTTCACGATCCGGGCGGAGATGCCCACCAGGCCGGCGTGGCAGATCAGCCCGACGATCTTCCCCTTGCCGTGGACGCCGCGCACCAGGTCCAGCACGTGCGTGGAGCGGCGCAGCTTGTCCGGCGCCCACCCGCCCGGCACCACCAGCGCGTCGAAGGTGTCCGCCTTCACCTCGGCGTAGCTCTGGTCGCACTTCGCCTGGAGCCCGTTCTTGCCCTTCCAGGTCTTGGCGCGGTCGCTGCCCAGGACGGTGACCCTGGCGCCCTCCTCGCGCAGCCGCATCACCGTCACCCAGAGCTCCAGGTCCTCGAAGCCCTCTTCGACGAACACTCCCACCTGCTTGCCGGTCAGTCGCATGGTCCAGGGTCTCCTTCGCGGTAGTGTTCCCTACCATGGTCGAGCCAGCGGCGAACGCGGACCTCGAGCGCGCGTCCACCCGCTGGGGGTTGGCGGTGGCGGTAGTGGCGGGCCTGGTGGTCATCGGTCTGCCGCCGCTGTTCTTCTGGCTGGGCGCGGTGAGCCCGGAGACGATCCGGGAGCCGCGCGCGCAGTACGCGGCCACCGCGGCCACCGGCGCGCTGGGGCTCCTGGTGTGCCTGGTGGTCTACGCCGTCCCCCGCATCGCCTCCCGCCGCGAGCACCGCGACCTCACCGCCGCCGTCGCCGAGTTGCGCGCCACGGAGGCCAAGCTCCAGAAGATGAACGACGAGCTCTCCTCCTGGATGGTCTCCGCGGTGGAGAAGGTGCGCGACCTCTCCGAGCGCGTCGTCCAGGGCCAGGAGACCGAGCGCGAGCGCATCGCCCGCGACCTCCACGACGTCGTCGGCCAGGCGCTGGCCGCCCTCACCCTGGACCTGGAGCTTGTCCGCAAGCAGCCCGCCGAGACGGCCACCCACCTCAAGCGCGCGCTCGCCACCACCCAGTACGCCATCCAGGAGCTCCGCCGCGTCGTCTACGACATGCGCCCGCCGGAGCTGTCCGCCTCCGCCGACGTGGCGGAGGTGCTCCGCAACTACGCCGAGCGCTTCGAGGTCCGCACCGGCCTGCCCACCTCCCTCCGCTGCACCGGGGAGAAGATCCGCTCCGAGGAGGTGGCCACCGTGCTGCTGCGCATCCTCCAGGAGGCGCTCACCAACATCAGCCGTCACGCCCGCGCCACCGAGGTGGGCATCGCGCTCAGCATGGAGAAGGAGAAGGTGATGATGGTGGTGACCGACGACGGCGCCGGCTTCGACATGCGCATCCCGCGCGCGGGCGCCGGCCTCAAGAGCATCGAGGAACGCTGCGCGCTGGTGGGCGGATCGGTTGAAGTACACTCCACGCCGGGGAGCGGGACGAAGCTGAAGGTCTCGCTCCCGTACGCCGGGAAGGCGGCATGAGCGACGGCCCCAAGATCTCCATCCTCCTCGTCGAGGACCACCAGGTGGTGCGCGAGGGGATCCGCTCGCTCCTCACCGTGGAGCCGGACTTCGAGGTGGTGGGGAAGGCCGCGGACGGCGGCCAGGCCGTCACCATGGCCGAGGAGAAGAACCCCCAGGTGGTGGTGATGGACATCAGCCTGCGCGGGATGGACGGCATCGAGGCCACCAAGCGCGTCCTCAAGTCCCGCCCCGCCACGCACGTGATCATCCTCACCATGCACGACGACGCCGCCACCGTGGACCGCGCGCTGCGCGCCGGCGCCCGCGGGTACGTGCTCAAGGGCTCCGGCATCCACTCGCTGGTGGCCGCCATCCGCTCCGTCAGCCGCGGCGAGGCCTTCCTCTCCCCGGACGTCTCCCACTACGTGCTCAAGGGCTACCTCCGCCAGGACGACGAGGAGGTGGACCCGCTGTCGGAGCGCGAGCGCCAGGTGCTGGCCCTGATCGCCGAGGGCTTCACCGGCCGCGAGATCGCCGAGAAGCTGGGCCTCAAGCCCAAGACGGTGGAGAACCACCGCGCCCGCATCATGGAGAAGCTGGACATCCACACCACCGCCGGGCTGGTCCGGTACGCGCTGCAGAAGGACCTGTCGAGCTAGAGGCTAGGCCTGGCCCTGGGCGGCCGCGAACTGGAGCAGCTTCGTCGCCGCCTCGCACACCGCCAGCACGTCGTCCACCTGGAAGGGCTTGATCACGTACTCGCGCACGCCCTCGCGCTCCGCGGCGGCGCTGGACTCCCGGCCGGGCACGGAGGTGATCAGGATGCTCTGGATGGACGGCTGCATGACCCGCGCCCGCATGTGCAGGTCGATGCCGTCCACCCTGGGGTCCGACCGGCCGGCGATGATCAGGTGCGCCGGCCGCTGGCGCATCTCCTCCAGCGCCGCCGCCGCCGTCTCGAAGGGCAGCACCTGGTAGCCCTCGCGCAGCAGCACGGACACCAGGAGCACCCGCACGCTGCTCTGCTCGTCCACGACGAGGATGCGCAGCCGGCTCCTGTCCGTCCCCGACGCCATCTGACTACCTCACACGACATCCGGCCCGGCCGCGGCCCTGGGTGAAATACCCCAAGCGCCGTTCCCCGTCATGGGAGGTTCCACTCTACAGCGTCAGCCCGCGACCTGAGACAAGGCCGCGCCATGTCCGGGGCCCCCGACCCGTCCGCTCGCCGCCGCACCCCCGTGCCTTCGCTGCGGCCCACCGTCGCCCAGCTCGAGGCCGCGCGCGAGCTGTCCAAGGTGCCGGGCGAACAGCTCGGCCGCGGCGCCCGGCTGCTCCTGTTCGCCCACGCTCCCGCCGGCACGCAGGTGGAGGGCCACGCCGGGGCGGGGATCACGCTGCACACCCGGTCCGGCGAGCCCATCCTGGGCCTGGCGGAGCAGGGCTCCTCGGACGAGCTGGGAAGCTGGGCGGGCATCAACCTGGAGCTGTCCCCGGGCAGCTACCGCCTCCGCGCCGGCGGCGGGCCGGACGGGGCCACCGAGATGATGCTGACGGTGGCCGCGGACCACCACACGCACGTGCTGGTCCCCCGGCGGATGGACGCGCGCTTCGGCAGCGCCCCGCTCCTGCAGGGCGCGCTGGTGCTCATGGGCGAGATGGACCGCGGCTTCGACCACCGCCGCCCGGACATGGACCTCGCCTGGCGCATCACCTCCACGCTCGGCCGGGCGCAGCGCCACGAGTGGAAGCTGATCGCCGAGGTGTTCCGCGCCTCCGTGGACAGCCCGCTGTTGGCCCTCTACGGCGCGCACGCCCTCCTGGAGCTGATCCGCACCGAGGGGAAGGAGCGGGCCGGGGACACCCTCTCGCTGCTGGAGGAGGCGCTGGTCCGCTGCCTGGAGCGGTTGGGTCCCCTCCCGGACGTGCTGGCCGTCTTGCTGGGGCTGCGACTGCAGGGCGCGCTGGAGCCGCGCGCGCTGCGGCGGATGGAGCAGGTGCGCAGCCTGGCCAGCGCTTCCGAGGTGCGGGTGTGGGAGCGGCCCGAAGGCTGGACCGCGCCGCCCATGCTCTACCCGAGCTGGCGGGTGGTGGTGGAGAGCTGCATCCAGAGCCCGCGGCTGGTGCGGTCCGGCTCGCTCCTGGACCAGCTGGCCGAGCTGGTGCTCCCGGACGGCCCCTGGCTGAGCTGGCGCGTCGCCGCTCGCCCGGCGCGGGTGGAGCTGGTCCCCGAGCACCACCCGGCCGGCGCGCTCTCCACCCGGGCGGCGCTCGCCTCCCGGGTCCGCGAGCAGCTGCGCGAGGGCTCGGACCTGGCGGCGTTCGAGGAGAGCCTGCAGCCGTCCCGCCTGGAGCAGCGGCTGCTCCGGCACCTGGTGCAGCACCGCGCCGGCGCCATCCCCGCGGAGGAGTACCTGGGGGACGGGCCGCTGATCCGCGCCCTGGGGGTGCCGTGGGTGACCGCGCAGCGGACCGTGAGCTCGCTCGCGCGAAAGCTGGGCCCTCACGCGGGCGCGGAGAGCGCGCCCGCCCCGTAAGGGCGCGGCTACTGCGACTTCTGCTTGTAGAAGATCACCAGCGAGTAGCAGTGGAACTCGTTGTCGCTGGACTGGGTGACGACCTTGTCCACGATCTCGAGGTCCGAATTGCTCTTGATCCACCGGGTGACGTTCTCGCCCAGCTCCTCGCGCTCCTTGGCCTTGGTGGCGGAGAAGACCTTCACGCCCGTGAACATGGCATCCCCCGATGGTTCGACTGCGTCGTCCACGGTACCACACTTCCAGGACCGGGGCTGTGCAACCGGGCCCGGGTGCCTAGCTTGGTACACCGGACGAGCGCCGGAGCAGGGGGCGCGGGGGGGCGGGCGAGGAACGTGGACGTCAAGACCAAGAAGGACCTGGCAGTCGACTTCATCAACACCATCCGGACGATGGAGGCGGGCCAGCTGAACGCGCTGATCGTCAAGGAGGCTGGCGAGGACCTCGCCCAGTTTTTCCTGTCTTACAGCGCGAACCTGATCTCCAAGGATCCTTCGCGGGTGCTGGAGAACACCTCCTCGCTGATGCTGATGGGGTACCTCATCCGCTGCCACGAGGATCGGGATCAGCCGTCCGGGAGCAAATTTCAGGGGTATGCGTTGGCCTGAGCGCGCCGGCCTGCTAGATGGGCGGCCCTCATGCTCATCGATCTGCACGCGCACTCGCACCTGAGCAAGGGCTGCGAGCTGAGCCCCAAGGCCGTCCTCGAGCGGGCCGGGCAGCACGGCCTGGACGGGGTGGCGTTCACGGAGACCAACACCCAGGACGGCTGCGACGAGTTGTTCGACATCGGCCAGTCGTCGAAGGTGAAGGTGTTCGTCGGCCTGGAGCTGATCACCGACAAGGGGCAGTACCTCTGCTTCTTCCCCAAGCCGGAGCTGGCCCCGGAGCCGGTGCAGATGTGGGGCTCCAACCGGGAGAAGCCGTGGAGCGCGGCGGAGTGCCTGCCCAAGGTGAAGTCGCTGGGGGCGGCGATCATCGCCGCGCGCCCCTACGACCGGGACTCCCCCAACCCCGCGGGCGACTACGTGCTCACCCTGCAGTGCCTCTCCGCGGTGGAAGGCTACAACCCCAAGGTGCGGCAGACCGCCAACGACCTCGCGGTGGAGGCGGCGGAGAGCCTGCGCCTGCCCTGCGTGGGCGGCAGCGACGCGCGCGGGAACCTGGACGAGGTGGGCCGCGCCGCCACGCTGTTCAAGCGCCCGGTGGGCAACCAGCGCGAGCTGGTGGACGCCATCCTGGCCGGCGAGATGTGGGCGGTGGCGGTGGGCGACATCCCCAAGCTCGCGCCGCCGGGCCGGGAGGGCGGCGACCGGGATCGGGACCGCGACCGCGACCGCGGTGGGCGCGGCGGCGGGCGAGACCGGGACCGGGGTGGGCGGCGCGGCGGCGGCGGCGGCCGCGGCGGGCGGGGACGGCGGTAGCGCGGGCGGTCAGCGCGGGGGCGGGGTGAGCTTGAGCACCCGCCCGTCCAGGACGACCGCGATGCGCCTCCCCTCGTCGTACTCCCACGACTCGGTGCGGTTGCCGTTCTCGTCCATGGTGATCCGGCGCAGCTGCGGGTAGCCCCAGGCCATCTCCAGCGCCTCGAGCGGCATGTCCAGCCGCGCCTCCTTGTTCTTGATCGACGTCTTCATCCCCTCCGACAGCGAGGCGATGAACGGCCGCGGGTCTCTCCGGGAGAGGTAGCGGTCCACCTCCGCCTGCACCTCCTGGGCGTTGTGCACGTTCTGGCGGAGGGGGATGACCAGCGGGAGGTCGGGCGGCTCGCCCTGGACGGCGACGAACAGCCAGGGCTGGAAGCGCGGCGTGTAGACCACGCGCTGAGCGATGGCGTACGAGGTGGGGAACTCCAGCGCCAGCACCTTGGCGGGGGTGCCGGCGGGGACGATCTTCTGCGTGGGCCCCGGGATGACCGGCGACCCGTCCGGCTGGAGCACCACCTTCAGCTCCTCCGGCGGGTACTGCGACAGCAGCCGCTTGGCGTCGTCGCCGAAGAAGGGCGTCACGTAGTACGAGAGGCGCAGGTACCGGTCGCCCTCGATGACGACGATGCGCTCCGCCTCGCGCCGCTCGTCGGCGGAGAGGAAGGTGTAGCCGGTCAGACAGCCCTGGGCCGCCGCCAGCACCACGGCGGCCAGGGCGATCCTGCGCATCAGAACCGCAAGCTCAGCACGCGCGATGTCCCGCCCGGCAGCGCCAGGTCCGGGCCCGCGCGCGGCGGGTCGATCAGCATCGTGGTGTAGCGCGCTCGATCCAGCAGCTTGGTCCCGAACGCCTTCCCGTAGACGTCCAGCACCTGGATGATGTGCGAGACGAGGAAGGCCAGGCCGCCCAGGCCCGGCCATCCCAGCCACCAGAAGCCTATGCCGAATCCGACGTACGAGAGGACGGAGGAGACGGCCACGATGACCACGTCCACGATCAGGAAGAGGATGAAGCCTTCTCGATCGCGGACGACCAGGTGGCCCGTCCCGAAGCCCACCACCAGCGCGAGCAGGATGGCGAGCACCGGGATGACGTCGCCGCTGACGCCGGCGCCGCCGCCCTCGTCCGGGGACGGCAGGGGCAGCGGGATCGAGGCCGGCACGTCCGCCCTGGTGAGGTTCAGCGCCAGGGCGGGCAGGTGGAAGGAGTAGGGCAGGGCCGCCACTTCAGGGGCCAGCAAGGGCGCCGTCGAGGGCGCCGCATCCTCGAAGTGCACCAGGTGGAGCGCCGGAGTCGACGCCAGCGCGGGAGAAGCCAGCATCACCGCAAGCAGCAGTACGCGTGGGTTCATAGGGGCCGAATCTTTATGGGGTGGCGCCCGCGACGTCTACAGCCGTCTACTTCCGGTGCGCGCCGTGTGCGGGCACGCCGACGGAATCCGGGAGGAGCGGGAGCTGCTGCCGGCGCTCGAAACAGCCGCGCCGCTCCGGGCACACCGGGCCCCGCCCGTCCGGATCGGGCACCAGCAGGAACCGACCGTAGCCGGGCGCGTCCGCCAGCTCCGGGAGGCCGCAGAGCGCGCAGCGACGGCGCCGACCCTTGGTGGGAGGAAAGGGCACGGGCGGAGCATCCCCCCGCGGTGCGGCCGGCGAAAGTTTTCAGCCCGTCACTTCTTGTCGCTGGAGCCGGAGGCGGCCGGGGCCGGCGCGGAGGGGGACGAGGTCGTGCTGGTGGACGAGGCTCCGGAGGAGGTGGAGGAGGTCGACGACGGCGCCGTCGAGGACCCGGAGGACGAGGACCCGCTGTCGCCGCCCTCCTTGGTGGACGGGGAGTCCTTCTTCTTCGACCCGTAGAGGTCCGAGTACCAGCCGCCGCCCTTGAGGACGAACGAAGTCCGGCTGATCACCTTCTCCAGCGGCCCCTTGGCGCCGCAGGACGGGCACGCCTCGGGGGGCGGATCGTTCAGCTTCTGGAGGACGTCGGTCAGCTTTCCACACTGCTTGCAGACGTATTCGTAGATGGGCATGGGTCAGTCGGGCGTGACGCCGAGCTGGTCCAGCGCTCGGCGGAGAACGGCGGCGGTGGTGCCGTGGCGGCGCGCGGCGGCCTCCAGGCGGGCGTTGAGCGGGCCCGCGGCGCGCTCCTTCTGGAGAGCCTGGCGCAGCTCGGCGGCGGCCAGCTCCAGGTAGCGGCGCTTGATGCCCAGGTCCGCCAGGTAGCGGTCCCGGCCCAGGAGGTCCAGCCGGGCCGCCAGCGGCTTCGCGGCCAGCGCCTCCCGCCGGAAGCGCTCCTTGAGCTCCTCCACCGGCGCCTTCAGCTCCAGCGCCTGGGTGAGCTGCGACAGCTCCGCCGGGGACAGGTCCAGCGCCCGGGCCACGCGCCCGGAGGCGCCGCGGTTCTCCGCGTAGGAGCCCAGGACCAGCTCGCGCTCGCGCGCCTCCAGGCCCGCGAGCAGGCCGTGCCGCTGCAGCGCCTCGCGCAGCTCCAGCTCCGAGGGCGGCTTGCCGCGCGACTGGAACTGGGTCGCCAGCGCCTTCTGCAGCGCGACCCGGTGGCGGTGCTGCACCGTGAGCGCCTCCAGCTCCGGGCGGGTCTCCGGGTCCTGCAGGTCCTCCACCGGGCGGGTCTGCGGCGGCAACTGGGCGAAGCGCCCGCGGGGCTCCGGGAGGGCGCGCTTCTCGCGGCGCCTGGGCGCGATGCGCTCCGCGACGGTCTCGGAGGAGGGCTTCTTCGAGGTGGAGGCGGGGCGCTCGCTCTCCGGCTCCGGGTCGGGCTTCGGGGCCGGTGGAGGCGCGGGCGGCGGGGCCTCGGCCGGGGCGGGGGCCGGCTGCTCGCGGGCGTCGGCCAGCGCGCGGGCCAGCTCGTAGTAGCCGACCTTCTGGCGTTCGGCGGCGAGCTCGGGCGCGGTGCCGCGGAGGAGGTCCACCACCGCGTAGGGCCCGAGCGGGCGGGCGGCCGGCTCGGCGTCGGTGACCGAGGAGACGCGGAAGTCCTCGTCCCCGGAGAGCAGGG
>Ga0134122_10001649_pt1 | contig 16189 bp, 15 predicted proteins | sample KB302_FD_96461 | JGI IMG/M metagenome (GOLD analysis project Ga0134122, IMG submission 96461) | Terrestrial soil microbial communities without Nitrogen fertilizer from Kellogg Biological Station, Michigan, USA - KB3-0-2 | ecosystem: Environmental > Terrestrial > Soil > Unclassified ... | reverse complement strand
CTGAATTCTCACTCTGAAATGCTCAGCAGCTTTTCCAAAGAAGTCGAACTGGAAAGCAGCGATAGCACCATAGAACTTCCCCCAGTGCGCTTTAAGAATGGAACGGCAAGCTTTACCGCAACGGCAGAGCACGCTGGAATCGTGAGCTTTACTTTACTTCTCGGCAGTGTAAAAGAAAGGATCGAAGTCACAGTAAGTGAGGGAGAAGTCATAACAGAAAGCATCGGCGGCGCGTTGGATCATTTGAAATTGAGCAGCAGTCGCGATTTCTTGCTGCTCGGCGATAGCGCGAAAATTACGGCGGAAGCGGTCGATAATGCCGGAAATGTCCTCACAAATTTTGCCCCACGCGGCGGCATCCCGGTAGATGTCACCAATGGCAAAGTCAGCCCGGATATCCTGACCAAGGATGATTTTAAAAATGGTCGCGCCCAAGTTGCCTTCAGCACCACCGGAGCCGGTGCAGTTCAAATTTCTTTTGGAGATTTTGGCAGTATCGAGCTCAATGTGCTCGCTGAAGTGAAACCCGTAACCGCATTCCAGATCGAAAGCGATGGCAATTTTATCCCCGGCGTGAGTGAAGAGCTCACGGTGAAAACCGTGGATGAAGATGGCAACTTGACTCCCGCTTCCGTCTTTGGCACCGCACATATTTCTTTTGTAGAAGGAACCGGGGACATCAAAACGCCGGAACTCAAAGCGAAAGATTTTGTGAACGGCAGCGCAAAAATTCACATTGTAGCGAGCGGAGGTGAGCGGATCCAAATCAAAGTGCAAGAAGGCGTCGTGATCGGTGAGAGTGAGCATCTGCGCGCCGAAGCCGGAAAGGTATTTGCCGATGTGGATGTGAATGATACCTATGCCCAAGCGATCGAATACCTCAAAGAAAACAATATTATTAACGGCTATCCGGATGGAACCTTCCAACCGGGGAAAAATGTCAGCCGTGGGGAAATGGCAAAAATCCTGATCGAAGGACTGGATATCGCCCTGGTCCCTGGCAAAAGCTCGCTCTCCGATGTGCCGGAAAACCAGTGGTTTAGCCCATATGTGACCACTGCAGAAAAACGAAATATTGTGGATGGCTATCCGGATGGGACGTTCAGACCGGCTCTCAATATCAACATGGCGGAATTCTTCAAAGTGCTTTTGGAGGCCGATGAAGCGCCGGTGCCGACCGATGTCGCAAGTGTCTCCTGCGCCGATGTCTCGCCGTCGGAGTGGTTTGCCCGCTACTTCTTCTATGCCAAGTCCAATGGACTATTGGATTTCGGAAGATATTGCACACCAAGTAAAGATATTACGCGCGGCGAAGTGGCAGAAGCCATGTATCGGGTCTTGAATTAAAATTATTATGATGTTATAAATTATATCTAATTTGAAACATGGCAAAAGTATTTGCTCCAGATGGGAATTATTGGATTGAAAAGAGAGATAAAGATCAATATATTTTAGGGCGAGAAAGACCTACTCCTGAAGACCTATTAATTCTCCAAGAAGAGATCGCTCGGCGAATTTTTTTAATTTTGCACTTGCAAGCTAGGCACTTAAGACAAAAAGGAAATGCGCACTCTAGAGAAAGGTTAGGAAAGATCAATTGTCATCGTTTAGCTTTTTGGATTTTTAATGAATTGCCAGAAAATGTTCTTCAAGATCCAGACCAAGATCTCGGCGAATGTACTCTGTCAGAAGCAAGTAAAAATCCAAACGAGTTTAAATTTCCCTTCATTTATCAAGACCAGATCCTACGTATGATAGTCGAACATTCGGGTATAGTTTTAGGAGAAGATCCAGAAGGAAAAGTTATTGTCGTTGAAAAAGATGGATATGCTGGGTTGATTAATATCCGAACACTAAGTTGGAAAACACTACAAAAAAGATCTACTTTTTTCGGAATACCTAAGGCAAATGATATTCAGATCAATACATGGAGAAGAGTTTTAAAAGAAATCTACATGTCGTTAACAAAGGGATTAACTGGTTTTTATTACTAAATTTTGATGTATTTAGATTCCCAATCAAGAGCCAAAGGCTCGCCTTTGGGGTCGGGATGACAAGACTTATTTCAAAGCCTTCACCGCCTGCTCCACCGTTTCTTTGCTCCCCATGAAAATCGTCGTGCGCTGATGAAGTTCTTCAATCGAAAGATCGAGGATGCTCTCGCCCTTTTCATTGACTGCAGCTCCTCCAGCCTGTTCCATGAGGTATGCCATCGGCGCACATTCATAGAGCAGACGGAGTTTTCCTTGTGGATATTTCTCCGCCGACGGATAGCTGAAGACGCCGTGCCCTTTCGCGAAGATCGTATTGATGTCCGGCACCATGCCGCCGGAGTAGCGCAGCGTCAGTTCATTTTGCATCCAAGAGTTTACGAGGTCTTGATATTTCGCATTATCTTTTGCAGCACGGAGGTTTCCCGGAGCGAAAATCTGGGCCTCCGCTGCAATCGTAATATTTTCCCGAATGCATTGGAATTCGCCGAGATCATTGAGAATAAATTCGTGCACACCCTTGCCGACCGAACACACGAGTGTCGTACGCGGACCGTAGAGGATGTAGCCCGCTGCGATCATCTGGCGACCCATTTTTCCGATGAAGCCATTGCCACGATAGACGCCAAAAACGCTGCCGATGGCGAGATTGCTGCTGACCAAGGATGAACCATCGAGCGGATCAAATGCCACGGAAAACTTTCCCGTTTCGCCCATGAGTTTCACTTCATTTTCCTGTTCTTCAGAAGCGATCGCAGCGACCAAACCGCTGGACTGTAAGTGCTGACAAAAGATCTCATCCGCCATGACATCGAGCTGGAGCTGCTCTTCCCCTTGCACATTCACCGTCCCGGCCAGTCCGAGCTTTTCATGCCGGATAGCGTGGACGGTATATTTCCCGGCACGAGCCAGAGCGGAAATGAGTTGCAGTAGGTCATCATCGCAGCCGGATTCGTGGAGAAAGGTGTGGAGGAAGAAGGGAAAGGACATGGTAAGAAATTTTAAATTTTAGATGATAGATTTTAAATTTTGAATTCTGAATTATTAATGACGAATGAAATATATCAGTCCTGTAGTTTACTTATTTACTGACTCACTTCCCACTTACTACTTACAACTTATCGCCTACTACTTGCTGAAGCTTGCGAGTCTCTCCAGAAAATCCTTGAGCCGCGTGGCATACCCCCATTCATTATCGTACCACGAGAGCATTTGCGCGTATTTCCCCTGAATCACTTTGGTCGAAGGCGCATCGATGATCGCCGAATGCGGATTAGTAGCGAAGTCCATCGAGACGAGTTCTTCATCGGACACATCGAGAATATTTTTCAGGCGCGGAGTTTTTGCCGCAGCGCGCATGAGGTCATTGAGTTCTTCACGGCTCGTTTCTCGCTTAAAGACGAAGCGCATATCGCTGACCGAACCGGTCGGAACCGGAACGCGAAATGCCATGCCATCGATCTTTCCTTCGAGCGCGGGGAGAACCTTTGCAATGGCCTTCATCGCACCGGAGGTCGTCGGGATGATATTTTGGAAAGCGCTGCGCGCTCGTCGGAGATCCTCGCCGCTATTATCCAAAAGATTTTGCGAACTCGTGAAGGCGTGAATCGTGGTGATGAAAACATTTTCAATGCCGATTGCTTCATCGAGCACCTTGAGTGGTGCGGCGATGGAGTTCGTGGTGCACGAAGCGTTGTTCATGATCGTGATCTCGGGTGTCAGTCCTTCGTCATTTACGCCGAAGACAAAGGTCGGCGTGTCGTCCTTCATCGGCGCGGAGACGAGCACTTTTTTCGCACCAGCGGTGATGAATTTATCCGCTTCTTCGCGCGTGCGCGCTCGTCCGCTGGCGGAAATGACGACATCGATCTCGTATTCACCCCAGGGCGCCGTGAGCGGATCGGGATAGCCCCAGAGCAAAACCTCTTCACCATTCACGATGAGTTCGTCTTCGGTATGTTTCACCTCAGCATTGAGGACGCCGTGAAGTGAATCGTATTTCAGAAGATGTGCGCGCATCTCCGGACTCTTGGTTCGACCATTGATGGCGATAACTTTAATATCGGGATGTCCGATCAAGATGCGATGCAAGTTGCGCCCGATGCGTCCATAGCCGTTGATCGCAATTCGTAGCATTTTTGGAGAGGAAACTATTTGTATTTTGCCGTTTTTTGAAGGAAAAGGAAAAGAATATTTTGACATCGAAATACAAAACAGTACAAAATCATCCCCATTATTTTTATAGTTTAAAAATTTCTTTGAAGAATCTTGTCGTCATTAGATGAAGTACCATGTCGCGCAACGAGAGAAAACCTTGAAGTGAGTTCACTTCTGTACCTTGATACTGTCCAGGGAATCCCATTTTATCTAACTTCAGATCTGCATCTAGATCCTAATCAAAAGAATATTGTCAGTATTGCAACTCAGTACTTTGCCGATGAAATTGATCGCTCAAAGGCAAGAATACTTTTTCTGCTCGGAGATCTTTTTGATTCACGAAATGGTCAAGATACAAGTCGATTGATAAATCAACTGATACAGAATCTCTCAGGCTTAATAGACAATATTATTTTTGTTCCCGGGAATAATGACCTCCGTGGAAGACCTAATCCTTTTCAAAGTTTTAATTTCTCAAAAGATCGGGTGTTGTCTCCGGTGGGAGCTCATCCCATTGTCGCGACAATTGAAGGCCTCCGTATATTAGCGGGGAATATCTTTGCTGATTTTGAAAGATTTATTCCTTATCTTCCTTTTTGTACTCGAGATTCTTTATTAGCTTTTTATGCTTCCAAGCTCGACGGAAAATCGCTTTTTGACGGAAATATGGGCAGTTTTCCAGCTATGACCGACGCTCTCGCTCAAAAATTGGATCCAAGAATTGATGTACTTGCGACCCACTATTTATCTCACCCTTCATCAGAAAAATTGCGTTGCCACACATTGCCCCCCGCAAGGCGAAGAGTAGTCGCTAGATTAGCGATAAGTACTGAATGGAACCCAGATGCTGATCTAGAAAGATACAAGTGGTTTAGCCGAGATCTTGAGAAAATTCGAATTTGGCTGAATTCTAACACTTTTCTGCTGGGAGCAAATGTATTACAACATCCAAGAGCCGACCTAGGACATGGCTTAACATGCTTGCATGGACATAACCATCACGGGCAAAGAATACAACTAGAAATTGGCGATAGAAGCTTCGAAATTCTTTCACACCAACCTTTTAGGTTTGGGAAATAAGAGCTCCCTTAAAAAGAGATATTTAAAAACTCTATCTCCTTTATTTTTCTTTCTGTTTCGCTACACTACCAACACCTATTTGTCTTTTTTCAAATGAATTTCAAAACACTGCTTCGTTTCAGCCTGATCGCCAGTATCTTTTTCGCTATTTCCACTTCCGCCTTTGCCGCCGAAGATTTCAGCAAGATGTCTCCAACCGTTCGAATCACCTCCTACATCTATACCAAAAATAACGATGTCGTCGCCCAAGTCCAGGGTTCCGCGACGATCATTAACTCCAGCGGACTGATCCTCTCCAATAATCACGTCGTCGAACGTGACCAAGAAAAAACTTATGACGCCTTTGAAATTTGTTTCTCGTTTGAAACCGAAAAAGAGCCGATTTGTGAATACACCGCGCATCTGATCGCCCGCAATCGCGAGATGGACGCTTCACTCTTACAAATTGATCCGATCGATATTCATGGCAAAGCGCTGCCCGCATTACAGTGGCTCGATTATCACCAGACCAAGGAACTCAAAGAAGGCGACCCGATTGCGATCTGGGGCTTTCCCGGGATCGGACTCGATACCATCACCCTCACCAAAGGACAGATCAGCGGCTTTGAAGAGATCAACGGCTTTACCTACGTGAAGACCGATACCACGATCGCTCCTGGGAATTCCGGTGGTACCGCTCTTGATGCCGCGGGAAATTTCTTGGGTATCCCCACCTATGGACAAGCCACCTTCGGTTCGAGTCTCGGCTATTTTCTCGATCTCCGGGACGCCCTCACCTGGCTTGATGTCCATAAGAGTGATTCGCCTATAGTCGCGCCTGGTGCGAGAGAAAAATTGATCGCCCAACTTGTCCAAAAAGAAAGTGCCAAAACCACCGGAAAATATGTGCGCCCGTTCCCACCCGAATTTTCTCTGGAAATTCCGAAGGATTGGGAATTCGCTGCGATCGAACGCTACGGTGTCCTCGTGCACTCAAAAAATGAGATCGCAAACTATCAAGTTAATATTGCACTGCAAGATGCCCCGTTTGAATTCACGCCCGAGTATCTCCAGAAATCAGTCTTCGAAAAACTGGAGAAAAATAAAGAGCAGTACAATAACTATGAGCGGGTGAACACGGAGTTTCATGGTGTGCCCGCTTATCGTGTAAGCTACATCGAGGGAGATATCAAAACCACGCATCTGGTAGTTCCTTATGGGAGCACGCTCTTCTTCATCAGTTATGACACTGATCTAAAGAAGGAGGATGAAGCCACGAAAGCCTATGATACGGTGCTCCAGAGTTTTCAATTCGTCACTCCACCGAAAGTTCAGCCGGCACCGGAAACACTCACCCGTATAAATCCCGCCTTCGCCGTGAGCACCGTTCCCGATTGGTATCTGCTGGAGAATCAAGACCCGAATAATGAAGACCTGATCGCGCAATTTCTCCGTCCCGATAATATCGAAGGGGAAATATCAATCTCGCACTTTGAACTTTCCGAAACCGATAAGGAACTTTCCGCCAAAGATTTGCTCCGCAAATTTATCGATGACTTGGAATCGATCAATAACTTTCGCATCGTGAGTTCCAGTGAAGCGGTGGTGATCGACGGACTCAAAGGAATCTCCCTGACCTACACCTATGAAGGCGAAGATTTTGGCAAAGCGCGCCAAGCGAGCCGCATTTTCTTGCGCGATGGGGAAAATGGCTATTTCATCGAGTATGATGATCTGGATAAAAATTATGACAAGTATTTGCCGGACTTCCTCAAGATTCTGAACTCCTTTCAGAACAAAGATCCCAAGGCGAGTGGCAAAGGGAAATATGAGATCGGTTCGCTCACGGCGATCTTTCGTGATGTGAATTATCACCGCTATGAACAAGCGATCGCGAAGCTCAAGGATGAAGGAATTTTGGAAGGATATAAAGACAATACCTTCCGTCCCGAGAACTCAGTGAGTCGCATTGAAGCGCTGAAGATGGTATTCACTTCAAAATTAAAACTCGAAGAGAAACAGGGCAAGACTGATTTGGAACAAGCGTTGGAAGCAAGTGCGGATTATGAAGTCCATTTCTCGGACACCAAAGACCTCGGAGCTATGGAGCAGTACCTGCGCCTCGCTCAGAAAAAAGAAATCGCGAGCGGCTACGTCGATGGCACTTTCCATCCCAGCTCTTCCGTCACCCTCGCGGAATTCTTGAAGATCCTGCTCAAGGCCTACGAAATTCCGGTGTGGCAATCTCTAAGTGCGTCCACAGAGTCGTCGTGGTATAAGCCGTATCTCGATAAAGGGTTTGAGCTCGGACTGATCCCCTATGGTCTGTATGATCCGGAGCACAGTGTCACCCGCGGCGAAGTGGCAGCGATCTTAAGCAGCTTGCTGGAGCAAATGGAGAACCACGGCTTTGGGTTTTAAAATTCCTTTATTTTTTATATGAAGAAGTTTTTTATCTTAATTGTTTTAGCGTTTTCTTTGACAGGTTGTAATTCGCAAAAAAAAGATAATTGGCAATACATATTTTATCCTCACGGATTAGTTGGAAGTGAAGGAGAAAGAGAATACTGGTCATTTTCCAGAGAAGAAGAATGTATTGAATATGGAATGAAGCGCATAGATTTAGAAAAATTGAAAAATCCAGAAGAAAAGTATGCAACTTATGAATGTAACAAAAATTGTAACCCGGTTGGACCAGAAACAATTTGCGAAGAAAAGAAGATTTATAAATAATTTTCTGTGCTCGGCGCGGTGTTCTTCACCGCGCTACAAACATAGCGTGAAGGTGAAAAACACCTTCACGAGCACATGAGAAAATTTTTCATTCGTAATTCGTCATTTTTAATTGTTGCTACGCCAACTTTCCAAAAAATACTTCCTCCACCACTTTCGAGTGCAAGAGCTCTTCAGGCTTGCCACTGCGAACAATCTTTCCATTCGCCAAGATCATCGCGCGATGCGCGATCGGCAAGAGGCTTTTTAAATTATGCTCCACGATGATGATCGCGGTATGGAGCTTCGCATTGATTTCCTGAATTTTTGCAAAGACTTCACCGACCAATTTCGGTGCCAGTCCGACCGAGGGTTCATCGAGAAAGAGGATCTGCGGCTCCGTCATGAGCGCTCGCGCCAGTGCCAGCATCTGCCGTTCGCCGCCACTCAGGGCATGCGCTTTGAGTTTCAGTTTGGCGCGGATTTTCGGGAAGAGTCGCAAGACTTCCTCCAAACGCTCGGCAATGAGCACTTTGTCGCGCAGGAAAAAAGCGCCGAGGAGGATGTTTTCCCGCACATCCATTTCCGGAAAGATGCGATTGTCCTGTGGCACAAATCCCATGCCCTGCTGCACGAGCTTCCCGGGCGTGAGGCGCAACTTATTCCCCTGCCAAGTGACTGAACCGTGCGTCAGCGGCACGATTCCGAAGAGCGCTTTGAGCAGCGTGGATTTCCCCGCACCGTTGGCACCCATCAGGATGAGAATTTCTTCCGAAAAAAGAGCGAATGAGAGTCGATCGAGAACTTTATTTTCCCCATAAAAAGTCGTGAGTTCATGTGCCTCCAGAATTGGTGTGATGTGCTTCTTCATGAACAGAAAGTGAGAAATTTTGAATTCTGAATTTTGAATGTTGAATTACAACTGACTGCTGACCGCTGATTGCTTACAACTTACAACCTACTACTTGCCTAAGTACGCTTCCTGCACCAAGGCATCTCTCCTTATCTCCGCAAACTTCCCGTCGGCGATCTTCTTCCCGGCATCGAGCACGATGACGCGATCGCTGAGTTCCGCGATGAGCTCCATGTTGTGCTCGATCAGGAGGATCGTCTTTCCTTGCTGTGCGAGTTCTTTCAGGAGTTTCGTGATGAGGAGGATCATCTCGGGGAAAAGCCCGGAGAACGGTTCGTCGAGGAGAATGAGCTTGGCATCGCGCGCCAGGATTTTTAAGATTTCGAGAAGTTTTCCCTGTCCGTAGCTCAAGTTTTGTGCCAAGACCTGCTCCTTATTTTGCAGTCCGACCTTGCCGAGGAGTTCACGAATGCCCTGGAAATGAATTTGTTCTTCGTTGTGCAATGCCTTGCGGCGCCAGAACACACTCGCGAGACTGACTGGCGTGCGGTAGCTGAACGCGAGATCGAGATTGTCACGCACCGTGATCTGCGGCATCGGATGGGCATCCTGGAAACTTCGTGCCACGCCGCGGCGCGCGATCTCATACGTTTTTTGCTGCGTGATATCTTCCCCTTGGAAAAAAATTTGTCCCTGATCCGCCGGTGCCAAGTGCGTGAGCACATTAAAAAAAGTCGATTTTCCGGAACCGTTGGGGCCGATGAGTCCCAAGACTTCCCCTTGCTCAAGCGTAAAGCTCAGATCTTGCAGCGCCGGCACACCCTGAAAATTTTTGCCGAGATTACGGATTTCCAAAAAATGCATGAGAACGAGAAATTTTAAATTATAAATTTTAGATTTTAAATTCCGACTGACTGCTTAGTCCTATTAAATTTTATAACTGGTAGCGCCCGAGCAGTCCGCGCGGTCGCAGCAACATCAGGAAAAATAACATGAGCCCGTAGAGGATCTGCTGCATTTCCGCGAGGATGCTGTCGGGGAGACCGAGGAAGCGCAGCGCCTCCGGCGTGATCGTGAGCAGCGCCGCTCCCAAAATCGCGCCCCAGTTATTCGCGAGTCCGCCCAAGATCACCATGGTGAGGACCGTCACGGAACCGAGCGAAGCAAAGAGTCCTGGTTCGATAAAACTCAAGTAGCTCGCATAGATCCCGCCGGCTCCAGCGGCGAACGCTCCGCCGAGCGCAAAAACCGAGCGTTTATATTTTGCCGTAGCGTAGCCTACACCCTGCAGTAAGACTTCATTTTCACGGATGCCCGTGAGCACTCGCCCGTAAGGCGACCGGGTGATGCGGCTAAAAATATAGAGCGTAAAAATGAGCAGGAGCACGGCAAAAAGTAAAAACTCAAACTTGGTGCCGAGCGTCCAGCCCCAAATTTCCGGAGTGGGAATCGCTTTGATGCCGAGGGCACCGTGCGTCACTTCCGTCCAATTCAAAAAAATGTTGTACATAATGAGCATGAACCCGAGGGAAATCAGCATGAGCGAATCACCGGAAAGTTTCGTGATCGGGAAAGCCACGAGGTAGCCGATGGCGCCCGCGAGCAAAAATGCAGCGGGGAAAGCGGCGAAAAACGGCACGCCATAAAATTTTGTCAGGATCGCCACGGTGTAGGCGCCGACGCCGATAAAGGCGCTGTGCCCAAAAGAAATGATGCCGGTAAATCCGGCGATGTAGTTGAGGCTCACCGCAAAGACGGCATTGAGGGCGAAGATGATGGCGATGTGGAGGAGATACTCCATAGCAAGAAGGTAGAAGACAGAGGGTAGAAGACAGAGGGTAGAAGACAGCAAAAAGAAGAGAGAAAAACTAGCTATTTCGAGATTTTTCGCAAAAGACATAAATCATCTTCTGAAGTTCATCGGTGAGTGTATACAATGCTGCGAAATCTGCTGAAGCAACATATTGAAAATCTTGCGCCAAAATAAGTTGGGTTTGGACTTCTGCCAACGAGCCTTTGGCAATGAGTATAAAATAGAAAAATTCTTTATCCGATAGCTTTTGATTTCCCTCAGCAATATTGGAGGGGATCGATACCGCAGCACGCCGCAGCTGTGAAGTGAGTCCATAGAGTTCTTCTTTCGGAAAAGATTTCGTGATCCTATAAATCTCCCGAGCAATCTGCATGCCCTTTTGCCAAATCTGTAATTTTTGAAACGGCAATCTGTTCATATTTTTAATAGAAATTATAATAAATATTTTTCATAATTTTTATTCCACTACCTCAACTGCCTTCTAGCTTCTACCCTCTGTCTTCTGTCTTCTGCCCTCTGTCTTCTGGCCTCTACCTTCTTGTTCCGAATATTCCTTGTGGCAGAAAGAGGAGAAACACCACGAGCACGAGAAACGCCACCGTATCCTGCCAATTGGCACCGAAGAACTCAATGCCGAAATTTTCCAGGATTCCCAAGAAGAGTCCCCCGAGAAATGCTCCGCGCACACTGCCGATGCCGCCGATCACCGAAGCGATCACAATCTTGAGAATCAGCGCGAAACCGTGTGTCGGCCGCAGGCCGATCTCCAAAGCGATCAAACTTGCACCTAGGACGGAGATTGCCGTCGCGAGAAAAAAAGTCGCTTGAATGACGCGCTCCGATGGGATGCCGATGATCTTGGCGAGATCATGGTTTTGCCCCACGGCGCGGATCGCGCTGCCCCATTTGGTCTGTTGCAAAAAGAGCTCGAAGAGCACCGCAATGATGACGGTCGCGCTGAGGATAATGAGCTGATTATAGGTGATCGTGAGTCCCGAGAAATTATAGCCCGGAACGATCGTATCCGTCAGCGCCAAGGTTTTGGTGGTATTGCCAAAAGTGAGCGCGGTTAGATTTTGAAACACGATGAGCAAGCCGAATGAAGCGACGATCATGCCGATGGCGGAAGTCTTTTTGCGCTGCAGCGGGGCATAAAAAAATTCCCAGAAGAGTACGCCGAAACAGCCCATCGCGAGCGCCACGATCGAAGCACTGGCAAAGAAGTTGAGTCCGGTGTGCTCCTGCAGAAACCAGGTGCAGTAGGCGCCGAAAATTGCCACCGCGCCATAGGGGAGATGGTAAAAACGCACCGCCGAAAAAATCAAGGCGAAACCGACGGAGATGAGTCCGTAGATTCCGCCCACGATAATTCCATTGAGCAGGATTTGCACCATTTTTTGGAGGCTTACTTTACGATTTCAAATTTGCCATTTTTTGCGATGAGGAGTTTCGGGAGGATCGAGCTGTCGCCGTTATGGTCAAAGACCGTCGTTCCCGCCACTCCTTCATAGGGCTGCATCTCATAGAGCCAATCTTTGATCTTGGTGCCGTCATAACCGACCTTGCTGATCGCCTGAGCGATGATCGCCGCGCGATCGTAGCTCAAAAAGACATAGGCGAGGGATGGCGGTTCTTCACCGTATCTCGTCACATACTCCTGAATGAGCGGATCATTTTCTGCGCCACTTTCAGCAGCGGTTGCGACGATTATGGATCCCTCGGCGGCATTTTTAGCGATTTCAAAAAATTCTGCGCCCATCATGACATCATTGCCGTAAATCGGCAGGCTTAGTCCCAGCTCCGTGGCTTGACGATTGATAATTCCTGCGGGAGCAGACTCTCCGGCAAAATTGATAAGTGTTTCAGCGCCGGAATTCTTCACTTTCTGCAGCACAGTTTTAAAGTCCGTTGTTCCGGTATTGAAGGCTTCATCCAAAACCACTTCTCCTCCGGCTTTTAGAAATTTTTCTTTCAATTTTTGGCGATACGCCTGGGCAAAATCGTTGTTTTGGGAAATGATCGCGATCTTGGTGTATTTTGTGCTGAGTTCTGCCACGAGCACATCCGTAGCTTTCTCATCGGACGGAACATTGCGAAAGAGGTAGTCTCCGGCAGTGGTGATCTCCGGACTGGTGGAAACACTGGAAAAAAGTATGACTTTATTTTTTTCGGTAGCCGGCGCAGCAGCCAGCGTCTCGCCACTGCAGGTACCACCAAAAATCACCTGCACTTTATCTTGCGTGATGAGTTTCTCGGCAGCGGAGGCGGAGGCTTCGCCATTACAATGGGCATCTTCATAGACGACTTCGACCGGTCTGCCGAGGAGCAGCGGATGTTTGGCAAAATACATTTCCACAGCGTTTTTATCGGCATTTCCGAGCGAAGCGGTGTCGCCCGTGAGCGGTCCGATATAGCCGATTTTTAGTGCTTCGGAAGTATTGGTATTTCCTGACGAGTCCGGAGTTTTTTGCATATTGCAGGCGGCGAAGAGCACCAAGCTGCAAAGAAGCGTGAGGATTTTTTTCATAGTGGAAAGGAAAAAATTCGGAAATTTCCTCTATTATTAGCTTCTTTTTATAAATTGCAATTTTTTCTTTCAGCAATCCTGCACTTAAGTAGCGACCACTTGATGATAAGTGTTGAATAAAATTGGAAACTGACTGCTGACCGCTGATTGCTGACTGCTGTTTCATTTAGAATTTAAAATTTTCTTGACTCGCCCCAGAAATTCGCTAGAATGCCTTAGCACTCGAAACCAATGAGTGCTAAGTTTTGTCCACTTTTTTTCATTTAGCTATGCAAATAACTCCCCTCTTCGACAATGTTGTCGTCCTCCCAAAAGCCGCCGAAGAAGTGCGCGCTTCCGGCATCGTCCTGCCCGATACAGTCTCCAAAGAACGCCCGCAAGAAGGTGAAGTCATCGCCGTCGGCGCTGATTGTAAGACCGTGAAAAAAGGAAATGTGGTGCTCTTTAAAAAATACTCTCCCACCGAGATCAAGATGCCGAATGGCAAAGGCGAAGAAGTCGAATATTTAATCATTAAAGAAGAAGATATCCTCGGAATCGTCGCGAAATAATCTTTCCTTTTTTCATACTCCTATTTTTTCATTTTTCATTCTTCATTTTTCATTTCCTCTATGGCTAAGCAAATTACTTTTTCCGATGACGCTACCAAGAAACTCCTCGCTGGAGTCATGAAGATGTTTCACGCCGTGCGGGTCACGATGGGACCGAAAGGTCGCAATGTGGTGATCGCGAAGAAATACGGCGGTCCGCAGGTTACCAATGACGGCGTGACGATCGCGAAAGAAATCGAACTCGAAGATCCGCTGGAAAATCTCGGCGCCCAGATGATCAAAGAAGCCGCGACCAAGACGCAGGATATGGCGGGCGATGGCACGACCACTTCGATTGTGCTCGCTGGCGCTTTTGTCGAGCATGGCTTACGAATGATCGCTTCCGGTGCCAGCCCGATGGAACTCAAAAAAGGCATGGAAAAAGCCGTGGATGCGATTGTCGCTGAACTCGAAAAGCGCAAGAAAAATGTCACCACCCGTGAAGAGAAAAAGCAGGTCGCGACGATCACTTCGAAAGATGAAGAGATCGGCGAGATGATCGCCGACGCCATGGAAAAGGTGAAAGATAATGGTGTGATCACGGTAGAAGAGGGCAAGACCATGGGGCTCGAACTCGAAATGGTGGAAGGGATGCAATTTGATAACGGTTTCATCTCGCCCTACATGGTGACCGATACGGCACGCATGGAAGCGGTGATGGAAAATCCCAAGATCCTCATCACCGATAAGAAGATCAGCTCGATTCAAGATATCCTTCCGCTGATCGAAGCGATGGCGGGCGCGGGGGCAAAGAATCTCGTCATCATCGCTGAGGATATCGATGGCGAAGCACTGACCACCTTGGTGCTGAATAAACTCCGCGGCACCTTTAATACCTTAGCCATCAAAGCTCCGGCCTTTGGTGATCGCCGCAAGGCGATGCTCCGCGATCTCGCAATCCTGACCGGCGGAAATGTGATCACCGAAGAGCTCGGACTGAAACTGCAAAATGCCACGCTCGATGATTTGGGCGAAGCGCGCAAGATCGTCGCGAGTAAGGACAAGACCATCGTGATCGATGGCAAAGGAAAAACTGCCGAGATCAATAAGCGCGTTGCCGAGATTAAAATGGAAATGGAAAATACCACTTCCGACTACGACCGTGAGAAACTCCAAGAGCGCCTCGCGAAACTCGCCGGTGGCGTCGCGGTGATCAAAGTCGGAGCTGCTACCGAGATCGAACTGAAAGAAAAGAAACATCGCATCGAAGACACCGTCTCCGCCACGATGGCAGCCGTGGAAGAGGGCATCATCCCGGGCGGCGGCACGGCCCTCCTCAAAGCCGGACGTGTCTTGGAAGAGCTCATCGCGAAAGCTGAGAAAGAGAAAAATCATGACCAAGAGGTGGGCATTCTGCTCGTCAAAAAAGCACTCGAATATCCACTGCGCCAGATCGCGGAAAACTGCGGGCTCGAAGGTTCGGTGATCGTTCAGAAAGTGCTCGATGCCGAAGACTTTTACGTCGGCTTCAATGCTTGGGGCGAGAAGGTGGAGGACTTGGTAAAGGTCGGTATCATCGATCCGAAAAAAGTCGCCCGCGCCGCACTGCAAAATGCCGCTTCGGTTGCCGGGATGTTCCTCACGACTGAGGCAACGATCACGGATATTCCGGAGCCGGAGAAAGCAGCACCGGCAATGCCAGGAGGCATGGGGGGAATGGATTACTAGGAGGATTAGAAATTCTTTAGATTTCAAAACAGAGGGCGGGTCCCTCTGTTTTAGTTTTTAATAGAAAGTATTATATTACTTTTAGAGAAGAATTTTTTATATTTTCCTATGACTGAGATTGAAGGTACAAGTCCTACTGGAGCTCTAGCTAGATTGGCGAGGAGATGCCTCTCAAGCCTTATCTGATTTAAAAATTGCAGAGAGTTCTGCTAGAGAATTAGGAACAGGAAAATTTGGTGTCTTGCAAAGATATGGTCTTACATTCGATGCAAGTATTCTTCACCATATTTTACGAGAGAAACTTTTATCAGCATATGAAAGAATTGCAACAGCAGTGCAGAAATTTCCTCCTGATACCGAGATAACCCATCGTCAGGGAAAGCAAAAGGAAGCTGCCTTAACAAGAACTAGAGAGGCACTTTATAGCACTGAGAGAGGCATAATTGATAAAGTTGGGGCAGCTTTAAAAGCTCTGCTAGATGATATTCCTTTAGATCCTAAATATCTCATAACCTCAGCAAGGGGAGCAGTAGAAGAACTTTTAGGAAAAGGCCTTCTTCCCGCAGCTCAAAGACCGCTTGAAACTGAGCCAGGGGGAGGAGTAGAAGGGTAATTCAAGCGAATTAAATTTTTGATTTAAGTACTCTTGACGTTTGTGCTGTTCTTTAATGCAGTGAAAATACCACCTTGAATACATGTATTAAGCCCCAGTTGTCTAGACAGAATTAAGGAGGAAAGATTTTAGAGGAGGTAAATAGTTACAAGCAGAGTGCAGACGGAGGGAGTTGTACTGGAATGTCCAATCTTTAATTTTCTGCT
>Ga0134122_10001646_pt1 | contig 16202 bp, 8 predicted proteins | sample KB302_FD_96461 | JGI IMG/M metagenome (GOLD analysis project Ga0134122, IMG submission 96461) | Terrestrial soil microbial communities without Nitrogen fertilizer from Kellogg Biological Station, Michigan, USA - KB3-0-2 | ecosystem: Environmental > Terrestrial > Soil > Unclassified ... | reverse complement strand
TGGCGTCATATAGCCTTTTTCTGAGAGCACTTTCGGTGCCGTTCCATTCGGATCATCATTGATATCCACCACTTCGACATTCTCTTTGCGTGAAACGGTATTGCCATCGGTATCGGCGGCAGTGACCTCAATATCGACGAAGCCCTTGAAGGCGGTCGTCGGGACTTTGAATTTGGTCGAGAAGTAGGCGGTACTGCCGGTGACGGCGCCTTTGGTGAGTTCGATCGGTGGCAGGAGCAGGGGAGTCAGATCGGCGATGACGCTCGAGATGGTGTTGCCGCCATTGTTATCACTCACTTTCACGCTCAGGGTATATTCAGTCTTGCCGTCACGCTTCACATGGTCGCTGGGGGAAAAAGTGATATTATCACGATCAAGTCTTGGAGCGCTGCCATTTCCACCTAAACGAACTGAGAAAGAAATCATTCCTGTGCCCTCCATACCTTGTCGATCGACCACCGTAACCGGGAGTTCATAATTTTGCGGAGTGATATTGGCAGGAAGGGTAAATTCACGGCTCTGGAAAAATTTGGTGGTGCCACCGGAAGCGCTCTCCGCGGCATTGGCAGCTGAAAATAATTCTCGCCAGAAAGAAGTCGTACAGACGCGCGTGGTTTCCGGCTTGGTTTCCGGATCGTCGCGGCATTCCACGCCGGCTTTTTTCGTGACGGTGCGGGTTTGGTTCCCATTGGTACAGGTCCCATAATCACCGAGCACGTAGTCAGCATCGGTGCAGACTCGGGTCGGAGCAGCGGGATCTTCCGCACCGATCGAATCCAAGACCGTCGGCCCAAGGCCGATCGCCGTCAAATCCACGATCACCTGACGGATGTCCGCGGCGCCGTCGGGATCGGAAGCCACGACCGTAAAACGGAAGGGCGTAGCCGAACCGGGAGTGATATTCGGACGATTGCTGTCGGCGCGTTCAATCACCGGAGGATTGCTCGCGGCGCTTTCACGAACTACGAAGAGCGATACGGTGCCCTCAGCCACATTGCCGTTTTTCTGTTGGGCGGTGATCGGAATCTTATACGGCGTCGTTTCAGAAATTCTGACCGATGCCGGAATGGTCACTTCCAGGGTATACCACTGCTTCAAATCCACGATCGTTCCGGGAAGGAAACGAGCGGCAGCGGAACCTTCGAGTAAACGGAGATCCGCAGTGACTTTATCGATATTGGAAATATTTACCGGATCTTCGACGCGCACCCAGAGCGTGGTCTTTTGCGTCGGTTGGACGCGTTCCGGACTGGCATAGCTTTCAGCGGAAAGCACCGAAAAGCCGGGAGTAACGGCGCGCACCAAGAGTTTTTGGGCAGCGGTAATGATCGCACCGTCCGCTCCGAAGATCTGAATATCCTTTTCGCCGACTGGGAAATTTGCTGGAATTTTTACCACAATTTTCGTGGTGGTGGCGCTGACGACGGTTACGCTCTGTCCCCCGACTTTTACGGTTGGATTTGCGGGAAAATTCTCACCTGTCAGGGTCACTTCTTGCTCTTTATCATTCGTAATGGTACTGGGAGTAACGGAGAGAATGCGCATTACTGGCGCGGCAAACCCGGTAAAGGAAAGGCTGTTTTCAGCATTGAGAGTTTGTCCCTGCAAATTGCGGAAAGAGCTGCGTTTTGCGAGCACGGTATATTTCTCGCCGCTTTTTTGGGCCACGGTTTTGAGCGTGAGTTTCGCGCCATTTTTTTCAACAGAGCTTATGGTGAGTTTCTCTTGAGTTTGGGCCTGCCAAATCTCCAGATCGAGCGGAGTGATTTCGCCTTGCGCTACATCGGAAAAGGTCAGTTCGACGGTATTGGCATCGAGCGCTTTCACTTCCTGCAGCCGGAAGAGGGAATTACCCGCCACAGTGCTTTGTCCGAAGAGTACGGCAGTATGACCGAAGGCACCGATCTTGGAGCCATCCTGGGACTGTACCGTATTGGGAGAAATATCCAAGAGATAGAGCTTGCCGGCGAGAGTGCCGGAGATCCCAGCAATATTCGCTTTTTTAAAATCACTCGAAAAAGCGATGGCAGCATTTCCGGGAATCACATTGGTCGCTATGCCAATTTGCCGCAAGCCGATATTTCCCAGCGTGAGCGAAGATGCCACGATGGCGCGATCAAATTCCACCTGTAATAGGCTCACATTGTGCTCGTCCAGGATAAATTCCGCTTTTAGAACTCGGGGACTGATTGCCGCAAGTTTGCCAAAAGGAATGAAGGTCACACTATTTTGCGAAAGCAGTTCACCATTTAAATTCTTGAGATCATGTTGCGGATTGGTATTGTTGATCGTGAGGAGGATATCTCCGTTGAGCGTCGCCTGACTGCCGGTGGTCAAGAGAATTTTGGTATTTTCCTGAACTTGGGCGGCAGTGATTTGCAGACCTTGGATGCTGAAATCACCCAGTTCGATGCTCGCCGGATTTACGTTTTGCGAAAAAGAAAGCAAAATTTTGTCATCCGCCAGCGCCTGGCTGGAGAGCAGGCGAAATGCGCCTACGGTATTTGCGACCGGGAAGCCATGAAAGAAATCGGTGGCGAATTTCGGATCGGGCGCGCCCTCGGCGTTGCCGCGGAGATTTGCGCCGACGATTACGCGATAGAGAAGTTCGGGAGTTTGCGGGATCAGATTTTCGAGAATGACCTTTTTCCCATCGCGGCGGATGGTCGTGGCGACTTGCGTGAGATTTGGCGTAAAGGATACGTCACTCACCAGAGCGCTCGCGATAAAATCGGAGAATTCCAATTCGACCGAGGTCGGACTCAGAGTTTTCGCACGGAGAAGTTTCACCCCGCTGCTTTTTCCGGCATCCAGATTTTTTACCTGATTGGGGAGATTCAATTCGGTCAGATCGGAACGAATCACTTTGAGATCGCGGAACGTAAAATCGATGACGCTCCCAAACGGCAGCTCCTCCTTCGCTTCGACCTGAATATTTGCGAGTAATGCATTTATCGGAAGGGTCACGCCCGCACCAGCACCGGCGATCGCTACTTTGAGGACGCCGGGGGATTCAATAAAGCTCTGGAGAAAGAAATTTCCGCCGGCGAACGGGGTATTCTGTAAATTCGCTTCGATGAATGTCGCCATTTCGTGATTCCACTCCATGGTGAACGATACGCCGGAAGCTCCCGAAATTGCCTGGGGAGCAGTCGGTCCTAAGTTTAACGTGGCGCCAACTTTTTCCTCAGGAGTTTGCGCAGAATTATTTTCCAAGGGGCGTACCGTGATTTTTCCGCCGCGGGCCGAAAGGGTCTGTGGCGTAACTCCATTCACCATGTTCACTGCGCTCAAGTTGAGGGCGATCACGTCACCTGCCGTGAGGTTTTGATGGATCCCAAAACCAATTTTCAGGAGCACATCATCCTTTTTGAGATTCACTCCGGCATCGGATGCCACCAGCGTGACGTTTAAATTTCCGGCAATGCTATCGACGTTTTTTTGCAGCGTGAAATTTTTATTCTGAAATACGGTTCCGGTGTCCGAAGCATCCAAATAGGTGGCCTTATTCGGATCCCAGGAAAGCTGAAAGGAAAATCCGGTGGTGTTTTGGGTTTCGATATTACTTTTTAGGATAATTTCTCCACTTTGCCCCGGAGCACCATAGAAATCATTCGGGATATAGACCTGTTCAGCGATAATGCCGGTTTCGGTACCGCCGCCAAAGAGCGCGGCTTTGAAGAAATCGCTTCCCAATCCCACACTCAGGAGTATGGCAGCGGTGGCAGTCGCCACAATGGCAAATATTTTTTTGGTAACGGTCATACAGATCGGTTAAGGACGAGAAAAGAGCAGACGGAAGGCTTGGAGGACATCAATGATGGTGATGACGCCGTCGTTATCAAAATCCCCACGGCTGATTTGTTCAGGAGTCGGAAGGAGTTCACGATTTGCCATCTTCATCAGGAGCACGATATCGAGTAACGTGAATTCGCCATTGCCATCGACATCGCCGCTCGGCGGATTGCCGATGAAGATCGGACTCACGGCAGAAACTTTATTACCCGCAGGAGTAAAGATATCCACGAGCAGAGTGGCCGGTCCTTCATGGAGTTCGCTCAAGATCGGAATCACCACATTTACTTTTAAGAGATAGGTGCGCGCGCCTTCATCGTTTACGGTCGGGACGATCCCGGTTTCGATCACACTATAGCGCCTCGCCGTTACCGGAATTTCAGCCGGAGTGGCAAAGCTTTCATCGAGCAGGGAAACTTCGATATCGCGCAGCGTGGCGGCACCTTCCGGACTGATCAAACGAATGAAGAGATCATCCGAACTGCCCTTTGCCACCGGACGATTTCCGGCAGTAAAGATTGAGAGAATGCGCGGAATTGCTTCCACGACGGTGATGGTAATGGTATTGGTGGAGGTCAGTGCCGGCTGCTCCAGTCGAGCGCTGATCGCAGCTACGGTTTCCGGGACGGCACGGTGTTTGGTAATCGTGAGAACAGAGCCCGTTACGGTACCGATTTCTTCAAAGCCCTGCCAGGTGACTTGGCTGGAAATATCACTCGTCGATCCATTATCCAAAGTTGCCGTCGCTCGTAAAGTACAGACATCGCCGATAAATTTGCGCTGTCCGTCACAGGATGAGGAGATGGAAAACGTGCGTATGGTCGGTGCATTTACGACGACCTGCGCTGTGATGGTGGCATTCGGAGTAGCGGCATCGTGGAGCGAAAGCCCCAGCGTCCCGGCAGCAGTTGCCGGTGCGGAAAAGCGAATCGTGTTCGTCGCTGTGTCCAGCGTGGGAGTGAGTCCGGTGGCATTGGTACCGCTAATCGTCAGAGTATAAGGAGCGGTGCCTCCAGTTACGGCAATTGGAGTTGGCGTTTGTCCGACGAGGATCGTCTGCGTTGCCGGATTTACCACCAGAGGTGGCACGATCGGTTTGGGTGCCGTACATTGCGTCGTATTGCAGGTCCATTTCCAAGTGTTCCCATCTAAGGTCACGCTGGAAGAATTTCCGCTGCTGCAGAGATTGGTGGTCGGTGCTGTCACGGTAGCGACGCCATTGGCGCTGCCACAAACTCCGGCACCACCCCCATCAGTTTTCGGAGCACTACATTGTGTCGCTAAAGTTCCACTGCCACAGCTCCAGCGCCAGGTGGTGCCATCAAGTCGAACGGTCGAAGCAGTTCCGGTAGCGCAGAGGTTCGCAGTTGGTGAAGTAGGAGTTCCCACAGTATTAGCAGTGCCGCAAGTGCCGGCTTGATCCACTAAATTCGGATCCGTCCGTACGGTCACGGTACAGTTGGGACCGGTGAGCGGCGTATCAGTTGCCGGGATCACATCCGCCCAGATTTTTAAATTGCTATATTTTGCGCCATACCAAGGAAAATAGACTTCACCGATTCCTTTTTGTCCGATGCTAAAGCTGGCATCACGAGTTTCGGCGACGGTCATTTGGCCGCTGCCGCTGCTGGTATTTGCCGAAATGGTTGGGCCGGCTTGGCTGCCGTTCTGAAAGAGCGCAATCGATGATTTTTTAGAAGTTGCTTCCAGGAGCACTTTCCAAGTATTTCCCGGTGCCCACGGGCCGCCGGTACCAGAATTATCCGCCCAGGAGTTATTCATTTCGAGGCGGTCACGTCCACGCGAACAGCCTTCTTGGAGATAGTGAAAGAGTCCGCCGGACAAGAGCTTTCGTAAATTCGGTTTTGAATTCATCGCCGCGATTCCGAAGTAAATCGGGCAACTGATGCCTTCATACGCCTGCATGATTTGGTCAATGTTATTCGGTGTCTGCAGATCAAATTCCGCTTTGAGGCAATTGAAGCCTTCGCCCGGATTTAACGGATTTATCGACCAAAATGAAGCTCGAGGGCTACCATTGTCGCGCACATCGAGGATCGGACCGGCTTGCTCGCCGATCTGTTCATAATTACAGGTGTCGCGACCGAAGGTAGCGCCGCTCGCTTTAAACGGAACGATGCGATAGAGCGTAGAGGCCGCATCAGGCGTCACCTGGAGCGAACCGCTGGCCGGTAAATTTGCCTGTACAACTGTCGAATCATTATCACCACCGGTATTTTTGCGCAACGTTACGGAATCCGCTCCAGCACTGGCCCAAGTGAGAGTTATCGGACTGGTGGGACGAACCACCGACGCGCTGCTCGTCAGAGTGGTACAACTCGGCTCAGTTTGATCTCCGCTCGACCCCACCGTGACGCTGGCGAGGCAGGTATAGCCCGGAGTGGTGTTACCTTGATACCAATACGGCGTGAGCTTATAAGTTTTCTTCCCCGTGCCGCTCGGAGTGATATCCAGATAACCCAGTCCGTGTCCGGCTTCGGTCGTGCTTTGATTGTGTCCATCGATAAGTCCGGAATCAAAACCTTCACCCGTGACCCGCACTTTATCGGTTGCGGAAACTTTCCAATTAAAACGTACCTGGGCACCGCTGGCGATAAAACGGGAAGCGGGCGCAAAGTCTTCACATTTCGGTGGAATTTCGATGACACTGGTGCCACCGCTACCGCTTTGGGCATTCACCGGAAAAGGGTGTTCCGGCGTAAAGTGAATCGGGTCGGTTTCATTGACCGCACCACGCAAGGAAAGGTTGAATTTTGGTCCGGTCGCGAAATACAGTGCGCCTCCTGTTAGAAGCACAATAATGGCAATAAAAGTGCCTAATCGAGCAAATTTTCTCATATATGAGGTGGAGATTTTTTGAAAAATCCCTCTATTGTACCGGAAAAGAGCTTTTTTTTCAATGGGAAAACAAGCAGTAAGCAGTAAGTTGTAGGTTGTAAGAAAGCAGCAAATCGGTTATTTCATTTATAATTTAAAATTTAGAGTTCAAAATTCTGAATTTTCCCATCATTTTTTGCGCCTGAAAAATTGTGAAGAAGCCGAAACCATGCGATACTCTCGCTCGCTATGCCAGCTCTTGTCGCCATCATCGGGAGACCAAATGTCGGAAAATCCACGCTATTTAATCGCCTCCTCGGAGAGCGTCGGGCGATCGAAAGTCCGATCGCCGGCACCACGCGCGATCCGATCACCGCATTTTACACCGGAGAGAAGGTCGATTTTTTGCTCGTCGATACCGGTGGCATTGAATTTGGCGAAAAAAAAGGAATGATCGAACTCAGTGTCGAAAAACAAGCGCGGCTCGCGCTGCGCGCTGCTAATTTGATCATTTTTTGCCTCGATACGCGACAAGAACTCACCAGTGCGGACTATGAAGTCGTCACCATGCTGCGGAAAAATGCCGGAAAAACTCCGGTATTACTGGTCGGCACAAAAGCTGAGGGCAAGGCCCAGGTGGTTTCCGAGACGGATCTTTCGGCCTTGGGGATCAGTGATTTCCCCCCGATTTTGGTCGTTGCCCTACAAAATATTGGCGTATTTCCCTTGCTCCATGAAGTGGAAAGTATTTTGGTGAAAAGGGGATTTATCAAAGATACCAAAAGTGAAGATCCCAGTGTCAGCATCGCGATCGTGGGTCGTCCGAATGTCGGAAAATCTTCGCTCATCAATGCGCTCACGAATTCGGAAAAACTGATCGTTTCCGAGATTGCCGGGACCACCCGTGATGCCGTGGATCTCGAGGTCAATCGCGACGGAAAACTCTATCGCCTGATCGATACGGCGGGCATTCGCCGCAAGAGCCGAGTGGATGAACTGCTCGAGGAGTATTCCATCTTGCGGAGTTTGGCGAGTCTCCGGCGCGCTGATGTAGCGGTCATGGTGCTGGATGCGGTGGAGGGGGTCACCCATCAGGACAAGCACATCATCGATCATGTGTTAGAAGCGGAAACCGGGCTCATCATCCTCGTGAATAAATGGGACTTGATGGAAAAGGGCGATGAAGTTCGCCGCCGATTTTTGACGAGACTCCAGCATGAACTCAATTTCACGCCTTGGGCGGCGGTATACCTGATCTCAGCACAGGAGAAAAAGAATATTCATCATCTGTTTTCACTGGCGGAAGAGATCAAAACCGAACGCAAAAAACGCATTTCCACCGGACAGCTCAACTCTTTTCTGCAGGAAGCTCAGGCGCTTCATCCCATTTCCGGCGTGAGGAATGCCCGTCCGCGCATTAAGTACGGCACACAGGTCGGCACTTCGCCGCCCCATTTTGTCTTTCATGGCGGCAGACTGGATGCGATGCACTTTTCTTCACGGCGCTATTTGGAAAATCGTCTGCGCGATGCGTTTGGATTTGCCGGTACGCCAATCCGGATCGAAATGGTGACGACCAAAAATCCATATCAGGATAAGAAAACATTGCGATCTTCCACTCGTGTCAAAGCAGAACGAAAGAGAAAAGAAAAAGGGAAAAATTAAAAAAAGCGCCATTGAGGCGCTTTTTGTTTTCTGAAAAAAATAAAACTCTATGCGTAGAACTGTTCGCGGATTTTTTTGGCGCGGAACATTTCGCGTTTGAGTGCTTTTTTCCGGGTGATGCGCTTGGTCTTCACTTTTCCGCGGTAAATGCGTTCACGCACTTCCTTGAGCAGGCGCGCATTTTGGAATTGCTTCTTAAAGCGCTTGATCAAGCGCTCATTGGTTTCTTCGGTACGTTTCACGGCGTAGATAGCCATATACTTTTCTCCTGAAAAAATTAAAGCCCGAATATTGTGGCAGAGTTTATATAAGTAATCAAGAGTTTTATCCTATAAGATATATTTATCTATATTCGTTTATCAATATCTTTTGAGCTTCCACTCAATAATAGGGATCACCTGAAAGTAGGCTATCTAATAAAGACCTTAACCATATTCTCCTTGGACTAATATGATCAACTTGCGAGTCAGGGTTTCTAACATCTAATTCGGATTGTTGCAAATCTAGATTAACTCTTGGAATTGGTAATCCCGCCACTGCTGAAAGAGCTGCCTCTTCATTAATAATAACGCAACCTGTACCAATTTCTTCTCTATACATAAAAAATTCATTAAAGAATAAATATCCCTCCTTGGTGTTAAGTAATAGTTTATTTTTTTGATATTGTCAAATTTTCCCAGTGAAGAATATTATTTATCTTCTAACTCTTCTTCCAAGTTTTTAAAAATAAAACCTAATTCCTCCTGTTCTTTTTTAGAAAATTTCGCCAAGACAAAATCCGCCGTATTTTCAAATTTGAGTCGCTCCGGCGTATCAATCCCGATTTTCCAACGCTGTATCTCTTCAGTTCCCAGTGCGGCGATGCAGTCCGCGACTCCGCGGTGTCCGGCGGATGAGCCTTTTTCGCGAAAGCGAAGAGTGCCGAACTCCAGATCTTTATCATCATAAAAAAGCGTGATGTTCGCGGTCGGGATTTTATAGAAATTTTTCACTGCCACCACCGCTTTTCCGGAAAGATTCATGAAGGTTTCCGGCTCCAAGAAAATAATTTTCTCACCATGATATTCGCCTTCTGCGATGCGTCCGAAGAATTTTGGCATTTCTTTCCATTCGCCAAAGTTCCACGCTTTGCGCAGATGCTCACCGAAGAGAAATCCAGCATTGTGGCGGGTCAATTCATACTGCTTGCCGATATTGCCGAGAAAGACGAAGAGCAGCATAGGAAGCTTACAGGAGAAATTATTTCAAGATGGTGCGGACAAAAGCCAGACGATTTTCACCGATTTTGATATTGTTTGCTTCGGTGGCACCGAGTCGCAGGAGCTCGCGCTCAACCCCGAGTTTTTTGAAGACGTCTCGCAGGCGCTGTACCGCTTCCATATTGGCAAAGTCCGTCATCACGGCGATTTGCTCGATGCGCTTCCCGGTGACGCGAAAGGATTTCCCTTTTTTTGTTATGTGCCATTGGCGCGGATCTTCCGTGAGATGCGGGCGCAGCACGATGCGAGTCGGGGATTTCTTCTCTTTGGGTGCCGCCTTTTGCTTTTCTTGCGCCACCGTTTTCCACATGATTTCCAAGAGGTCTTTGGTTCCGGCACCGGTCGCCGCAGAAATGGCAGAGATATTCTTTACGGGAATTTTGGTTTTCTTGGAGAAATCACTTTTTACGAGTTCCAGCAGTTCATGATCGCCCTGAAAAGTATCGATTTTATTCAATACGACGATTTCTTTTTTCACAAACAGCGCTTTAGAATATTTCTTCAGTTCGCGACGAATAACTTTATAGTCGGCAGCGATATCGGCATGAGTCGCATCGAGCAGGTGGATCAAGATGCGACTGCGGGTGATGTGGCGGAGAAATTTATCGCCCAGTCCTTTGCCCTGATGTGCGCCTTCGATCAGTCCCGGGACATCACAGATCACTAATGATCTTTTATCCGAGAGCAGCGCCACCCCCAAGTTGGGCATCAGCGTCGTAAAGGGATAGTCTCCGATCTTGGGACGGGCGGAAGAAATGCGCGAAATGAGCGTCGATTTCCCGGTGGAAGGAAGCCCGATGATGCCCACGTCAGCGACGAGATTCAACTCCAAATGGAGATTTTTGATGAGTCCCGGTTCGCCAAGTTCCGCGAAGCGGGGAGTCTGACGGGTCGAAGAAGTAAAATGGGCATTGCCGTAGCCGCCGCGCCCGCCCTCAATTACGGTGAGGAGCATATTCGATTGTTTCAGATCGGCGATGAGCTCCTTGGTATCGGCGTCGCGAACGACGGTGCCGACCGGAACTTCCAAGATAAGATCCTGTCCGTCCTCGCCGCCTTTGAGCCAAGAAGAGCCATTGTCGCCCTTATCGGCGACGAAATACTTGCGGGCATGAAGGTCAATCAAAGTGTTTAAATGGGGATTTGTTTTAATGATCACGGCGCCGCCCTTGCCGCCATCGCCGCCGTGCGGACCGCCGCGCGGAATATACTTTTCCCGTCGGAAGGACATACAGCCATTGCCGCCGCGTCCGGCTTCTACGGTGATGAACGTCTCGTCGCAAAACATAAGCAGGTAGTAAGTTGTAGGTAATAAGTTGTGAGTAGAAGGCAAGTTTTATTTCTGCGTCTTCATCCAGCCATAGAGTATTTTGCCAACTTGATCTGCAAGTTGAGAGATTCTTGCATAATCTTCAGGAGAAATATAGCCGAGGTCTTTACAAAGTATGAGCTGATATTTTACCTCCTCTAAAGATCCCTCAGAAATATTATAAAAATGAAGCGGATCTTTTAAACCTTTTCGTTTAAATCCTTCGGCAATATTTGAAGGAATGGAAATTGCAGCGCGTAATATTTGAGCAGTAAGACAAAATAATTCTTTCTTCGGGAATTTCTCGGTAGCTTTATATATTTCTAATGTCAGTTCATGAGCTTTTTGCCAAGCGAGAATATCAGTAAATTTTTGTATCGCCATACGTAAAAAGAAAAAATATAAAAAAAGTTATTCCTTACAACTTACTACCTACTACTTACTACTTCACTTGAGGGAGGATTTTTTTGATCGCTGAGTTTCAAAAATTCTTCTTCACTCAAAATTTTCACGCCCAACTCCTCGGCGTGTTTCTTTTTTGATCCGGCATTTTCACCACACACGACGAAATCGGTATGTTCGGAGACCGATGAAGTCGCTTTTCCGCCCCTGCTCTCGACCAGCTCCTCAGCCTCTTTTCGTCCCAACTGCGATAATGTTCCGGTGAAGACGAAAGTTTTTCCAGCGAAAATTTGTGCTGTTTGTTGTGTTTTTTCCGATCTATCTTGGCTGAAATCAAATCCAAGTTTTTCCAAATCTTCAAGTACGGCGATGTTTTCCGGCGTCTCAAAAAAATTCACGATGCTCTCGGCAACCTGTGGACCGATACCTTCAATCTCTTCCAGTTGCTCAATTGAAGCAGTGGTTAAATTCCAAAAAACCGGATATTTCGCGGCGAGATCCTTTGCCGTGCGCTCGCCCACGAGGGGGATTCCAAGGGCATTGATGAAGCGCCAGAGCGAACGAGTTTTTGCTTCTTCCAAGGCACTGAGAAGGTTTTGCACCGATTTTTCCTGAAAGCCTTCGAGTTCGGCGAGATCTTCTTTCTTCAGGCGAAAGATGTCAGAAAAATCATGAATCAGATTGAGGTCGACAAAAAGTTCTACCGTTTCTTTCCCAAGGTGGGTGATATCGAGCGCATTCTTGGAAGCGAAATGCATGAGACGCCGCTTCACCTGCGCCGGGCAGCTCAGGTTTTCACAGCGCACCGCCACCTCATCGGCGATGCGCATCACATGACTCCCGCAGACCGGACAGGTTTCCGGTGCCACAATTGGTAATTCTGCATTGTTACGGCGCTCTTTGATCGGCATGATCACCTTGGGGATCACTTCTCCGGCGCGTTCCACGACCACGAAATCTCCAATGCGAAAATCCTTCTTTTCGATTTCATCCATGTTGTGCAACGTGGCGCGAGCTACCCGCACGCCACCGATATCTATCGGCTCCAGATGCGCCACGGGCGTCAGCACTCCGGTGCGACCGACCGACCATTCCACCTGAAGGAGCTTGGTAATTTCCTGCTTCGCGGGGAATTTGTAGGCGATCGCCCAGCGCGGATGGTGGTTGGTTTCGCCGATTTTTGTCCGAAATTTTTCTTCACTCACTTTGATCACGGCACCGTCGATCTCAAAATCAAAACTTTCCTTCATCCGTTCAATTTCAACGATTGCCGCGGTGACTTCCGCGATACTTTTGCACACGCGGAAGAAAGGGGAAGTTAGAAATCCAAGTTTCTCGAGCATGGCCGGGATTTTGGCATATTCCTTGGGAGCACTCGTTGATGGTTCCCAAAAAGAAATTTGATAGAAAAATGCGGTCAGGTTGCGCTCAGCGGTGACATTGGGATCGAGCTGACGCAAGCTGCCGGAGGCGGCGTTGCGCGGGTTGGAAAAGAGCGGTTCCTCGCGCTCAGCTCGCATCATATTGAGCGCATCAAAATCAATTTTTTTAAAGACCACTTCGCCGCGCAGTTCCACTTTTTCCCCATGCTGCTGTGAAAATTTCGCATTTTTCGGGAGCGATTTTATAGTTTTCGCATTTACGGTCACGTCTTCACCGATTTCCCCATTGCCGCGGGTGGCGACGCGAATGAGTTTATCGTCCTCATAGATCGCCGAAATTCCCAGTCCATCGAATTTGAGTTCCACGGTGTAGGTCGGCTGCTCATCGGATTCCAGATATTTTTTGATGCGCTCTTCCCACTCACTCAGGTCATCTACCGAAAAAGCATTTTCTAGAGAAAGCATACCGGTCAAATGCGCCACTTTCTTGAGTTCACTCTGCACCGAAAGCTCGATGCGCGCGGTAGGGGAGTCGTCAGTCCGGAGTTCAGGAAAACTCTGCTCCCATTTTTTCAGCAGCTGAAAAAGTTCGTCATACTCGCGATCGGAAATGAGCGGATTTTCGTCCAGATAGTATTTGCGATTGTGGTAGCGCAAAATTTCGCGCAGGTTCCCGATACTTGATCTAATTTTTTGTTCACTAAAGCTGCTTCCTTTCGCGAGAAGCTCTTCGCCGTGCGTAATGATTTCCGGTTCGTTCACAAAAAACACAAATAAAGTCTGATCAGGACTATTGTAACGAGTTTTTCCCGGACTTTCTATTGGAGAAATTTATGATATTTTCAGAGTTTGAGTTGTAAAAATCTGGTAAAATCCCTGCCGTATTCTTCTCTATGAAAATTCTCCTGCTCGGCAACGGGGGGCGTGAACATGCCATCGCTAAAGCACTCCTCAGATCAGCTTCCACACCGGAAATCTATACCTTTGCCAGTGCCAAAAATCCCGGCATATTTCCGCTCTCGGCAGCCTATGAAATTTGTACCGAAAAGAACTTCGGTGCAGAAACCGGGTTTCGCGCGCTCCAAGAATTTGCTAAAAAACATGCTGTTGATTTTGCTTTTTTGGGTCCTGATGATCCGATCGGTGCCGGAGCTGCCGACGCTTTATTGCAAGTCGGTGTACCGAGCATCGGACCGACCCAGAGCTTGGCACGGCTTGAAAGCTCCAAGGGATTCACTAGGAGTCTCCTCACGAAATATGGCATTCCCGGCAATCCGGAATTCCGAATTTTTCATAATTTAGAAGGCATGGCGGAGTGGTGTGAACAGCTTAAAGGGAGTTTCGTGGTAAAAGATGATGGACTCTGCGGTGGAAAAGGAGTTTTCGTCTCCGGCGATCATTTCGATTCAAGTTCCGAAGGACTCGCGATCGCCACGGAAATCCTCCAAAAAAACGGCACCGTCATCATCGAAGAGAAATTCAGCGGACAGGAATTTTCGCTCATGTTTTTTGCCGATGGCAATACTCTTGCCCCGATGCCGGTGATTCAGGATCATAAGCGTGCTTTTGAGGCTGATACGGGACCGAATACCGGCGGCATGGGAACCTATTCCTACCGTGGAAATCTTCCATTTTTGACGGAGCAAAATCTTGCGGAAGCGACACAGATCGCCGAGCAAACCATGTTGGCGCTGGAAAAAGAATGCGGCGAAAAATATATAGGGATCATGTATGGGGGCTATATCGCCACGAAAAATGGCACGAAACTCATCGAATTCAATGCCCGGTTCGGCGATCCAGAGTCGCTCAATGCCCTGACTTTACTCGAAAGCGATCTGGTTGAGATCTGTCAGGGGATTCTGCAGGGGAATCTCGCGGAGCGGGAAGTCCGCTTCGCGCCAAAAGCGACGGTCTGCAAATATGTCGTGCCGGAAGGCTATCCAACGAGTCCGGTGAAAGATGTGGAGATCCATATCGGTGAAATTCCGGCGGGTGTAGAGACCTACTATGCTTCGGTCGATGAGCGCGAGGGCAAGCTCTATCTCAAGGGGTCACGGGCAATTGCTTTCGTCGGGGTGGCGGATGACATCGCTGACGCCGAAAAGCTCGCCGAGCAGGCGTGCCAAGCGGTTGAGGGAGCGGTCTTTCATCGACGGGATATCGGGACGAGTGAACTTATCGCGAAGCGGGTGGAGATGATGGGGAACCTCTTCTAGATCTCGCTTGCTCAAAGACTTGCCAGTTTTCAAATACATACTTATCCATTTGAGCTTTTGCCCAAAGACCTCTATTTGCAAATGTAATTTCTTTTGGATTGAGTTGCCCCGGATGTTTCCATTCTTCTTCGCTTAAGAAAAGGTGAGGTTTTTCACCATAAAAATCTCGAAAGATTTGATATAAAAATTCCAGAGCTTTCTTTGCTTTTGGAGATTTATTCCCTTGAAGCATATTTTGCAGATTGGAACCTTTCCCAAAAACTTCTTGAAAATCAGCGAATGAGAGACTCTTTTCGCGCGAAGATTTCTGGTAGATAAGGAATATAAGCAAAGAGAGTTTATCGCCTCTTCTTCCATCGATAGCAAATTTCTCTCCTAAGATCGGGTCTTTACCTATTGGCTTGAGGTTATTATCAATTACCCCTAGACGCAGAGCTATTTGCGCTACTCGTACTTGTAACGAAGCAGTTGCCACGCGATCGACACTGCCATATTTATATGCCGTTGCTAAGGTAATGATATCTTCCGGTCTGCGATCAAATGAAATTTCTTGTCTTCGTAATTCCGTTTGAATTGCTGGTCCATCCGTTTTTTGTATTGCAGAGAGGGCAGTAGGTTTATTTTTTGATTTTGGAGTTGAGTTTCCATCTAATTTAATATCTGGGAAATTATACCAAGTATAGGCATTTTCCAACTGCACCGTTCGCAAGTGTTCCAGCAATAAGTAAGCACACACAGTGGAAAGGCTAACCTGGCTATATTCTCCTCCATTCCATGAATTCAGATGGGGAACAAGATTTTCCCAAGTAATTTTGCCTTGCTTCTTTTGTTGTTCAGAAAGAGCCACAAATGGTTCCCCTAACTGCATGATTTTTGCTGGAGGCATATTTCTCATCCAGGTGTCAAAAAATGGCGCAACTTCAGGTTTCACTTGATGTAAGCCAAGGCTATGTCCTTCTTCTGGAGGGAAAAATGGAGTCATAAAAGCGATCTTTTCTTTTGTATTTTGAAAACGTCCTAACTTTCCTTCGGCAATCCCGGTAATGACTGTAAGAGCTTTCATGGCATTATTAGTTGTAGCAATATCAAGCACGCTCTTCTCTTCCGGTAAAATCTCTACACTATGATCATTACCGAGAAGTTTAAATTTCGGATCAGCTCTGATAGGAATAGCTTCATAACGGGGTCTTTCATATTTTTCCCCCTCAGGATCTTTGGCAAAAACAACTGGGTCCTTTGTTGCTAAGATATCACCAGGAATGAAGTTTTTGTCCAGCAATATTTGTGAAAGAGGAATGATTTCAACTTGCCCTACATGATGAAGAAGAATGTAATC
>Ga0134122_10001645_pt1 | contig 16202 bp, 8 predicted proteins | sample KB302_FD_96461 | JGI IMG/M metagenome (GOLD analysis project Ga0134122, IMG submission 96461) | Terrestrial soil microbial communities without Nitrogen fertilizer from Kellogg Biological Station, Michigan, USA - KB3-0-2 | ecosystem: Environmental > Terrestrial > Soil > Unclassified ... | reverse complement strand
GCAGTCCGTACGTGCTGCCCGTTTCCACCGGCTCGGTCTCGAGCGGTGACTTCAACCATGATGGCCGCGCGGACCTGGCGGTCACGGCGGAAAATACCATTGCTTTTCTTTTTGGTACAAGCAGTGGTCTCGGTTTGCCGACGACAATCTCCACGAATGCGCAATTCCCGGGCGAGGTGAAAACGGGCGATTTCAATGGCGACGGCAATCTGGATGTCGCCATGACGAATGGAAATTCTGCCGCCGTCACTGTCGCGGTTGGCGACGGAGCCGGGAATTTCGAACTTGCGGGAAGCTGGCCTGTTGTTGTGGGCATGGGAACTCTGGCAGTGGGTGATCTTGACGGCGATGGCCTCTCCGACATTGTTGTCTCCGATTACCTCGTTGCAAGTGTCACTATTTTGCGCAACTCGAGCGAGTCCCGCCGCCCCGTGGTTCTGCATACGTCTCAAAACCCATCCGAGTACGGGCAGCCCCTCTCGTTTCGTGCGGACGTTCACCTGATGGGAAATCCACAGGGAAGCATCGATTTGAAAGAAGGGGGCGTCACTCTGGGCACCGCTGTATTGTTCAATGCGAGCGCCACGTTGACGCTACAGAATCTCTCCGCTGGTGAGCACTCCCTGACTGTGGAATACAGCGGCGATTCGAGTCATACCGCGAGTTCATCCTCGGTGTTGACTCAGACCATCATCCCGGCCCATCAAACGATCTCGATATCGAGCGTCGGGAATAAAGTATTCGGTGCTCCGCCATTCAGCATTTCAGCATCTGCTACATCGGGATTGCCGGTCTCACTGACCGCATCGGGAAGCTGCACCATTTCCAGCGTCACCGTGACTTTGACGAGTCCCGGTCTTTGCACCATCGAAGGAACGCAACCCGGAAACGAAAACTACAATGCGGCGCCGCATCAACTATTGCGGGTGATCGTTGCGGCGCCTGCTCCCGGCATGGGGCAGATCTGCAGCGCGATGGATTTCGCACCTTCGGTCCATATCGACACCCCGCTTACACCAGGAGATACCGTTATCGCGGACTTCAATAACGACGGCTCCAAGGATATCGCCATCGCCCACTTTGAAAGCAGCGTGTCGATTCTCCTTTCCGACCGGCTCGGAGGTTTTGTCACGACAAACATCGTGAGTGTGCCGTTCTGGCCGGTGCGGCTTGTCGCGGCGGATTTCGACGGCGATGGAAAGATGGATATCGCCACATCCAACGCCGATCCCAGTCAGACAGTGTCGGTGCTGCGTGGAGACGGATCGGGAGGCTTTACCCGTACAGACTACTTCGTCGGCTCAAATCCTTTCAATCTGACCGCCGCTGACTTCAACAAAGATGGCTATCCCGACATCGCCGTCGATGTCTATGGCTCCGGAGGAATCGGCGTGTTGATGAATGACGGCCATGGAAATTTCGCTCCGGTCACCCAATTTCCGGTCGGCGATTTCCTGAGCACTCTGATCCCGATAGACTTCAATGGAGACGGAAACCAGGACCTGCTGATCACGGCCGACAACGGATATCCAACCTCACTCAGTCTGGTCATGAAGCTTGTTTTGGGTGACGGTCACGGAAATTTTGGTCCGGCGACGTATCCATCGATTGCTGCGGGAGCCATCGTGGATGGCGACTTCAATCAGGACGGGCATACGGACCTGGCCGTTGCCGTCGAGGGGAATATTTTGTTTTACCCCGGAACGGGAACAGGTTTCGGACCGCCGGTATCGCTGCCCTCTCCTCTAATCGAGTTCGTCAAAGGTGATTTCAATGGCGACGGTAAACTGGATTTGGCCGGCTATACAGGATCCGATGAAGTAGATGAAGTATCGGTCTTGCTGGGTGACGGACATGGCGGTTTTGCCGAAGCCGGACGCTGGAATTTTGACATTGTTCAAAGCAGCGGCACAATGGCCGCAGATATCAATGGCGATGGCCTTACCGATTTGTTTACGCCGGTCAATTCGGGTTTCCACGTCTATGATGAAAGCATTCTTTACAGCCTTGGCGGATGCCTGCCGTCGGTTGCATTAACCAGTTCGGCGAATCCGACATCCTATGGAGATAACGTGACGTTCACGGCAACGGTGCGAGGGGATACCACACCCACCGGCATGGTGACGTTTTTCGATTACGGTCAAATGATCGGGTCAGCGAGTCTGAGCGGCGGTCAGACCTCAATTGCTACCGCGGTTCTCACTGCAGGCACACACTCCATCACTGCGCGATATGACGGCGATGCGACGCATTCGGCCGGCGTTTCGTCTCATCGCACTCAAATCGTGAACAAGGCGAACCAGGCGATTTCATTCGCTCCGGTCGGCGTAAAGGCATATGGAGATCCGCCATTCGACATTGTGGCCTCGGCCACATCGGAGGAGCAGGTTGCGCTGACGGCATTTGGGGCCTGCAGTATTTCCGGAAACCGGGTGACCTTATTGATGGCAGGACTCTGCACAATTAACGGTGCACAGCCGGGCAATTCCAACTTCGAAGCGGCGCCGGACAGTTCCGTGCGGATCTTTGTATTTTCCGCCGGAGGGCCAGGCGCCGTGTGTACCGCGGTGGATTTCCTCCCGCCGCGGCATTTCGAGACGACCTATTCCACACCGATAGATACTGCGGCCGGCGACGTCAACAATGACGGTTATGCGGATCTTATCGTCACCAATTTCGAAAACAAACTCACACTGATGCTGGGAGACGGCGCTGGAAACTTCACCGCGTCTCAGAGTTTAGATACGGCAAACTGGCCGCTTCGCGTCGTGGTTGCAGATCTGAATGGTGATCATAACCTGGACCTTGTTGTCACGAATGCGGCACCGAGCGATTCGGTGTCGATATTCTTAGGCGACGGCACGGGCAATTTTTCGAGAAACGACTTCACTGTCGGGTATGGTCCCTCGCCTCTCACGCTGGCCGACGTCAATCAGGACGGCAATCCGGATCTGATCGTTCCCATTTATTGGTCCGGAGTGCTTTCCGTTCTACTCGGCGACGGTCATGGTGGTTTTGCACAGTTACGTCAATTCCAGTCTTCCGTCCAGCTTCCGGGCGGCGCAGTGGTCATCGATTTCAACGGTGACGGCAACCTGGATGTACTGGTCACCGGCGCAGCGGATGGACAGATTGAACTGTATGCCGGTGATGGCACGGGGAATTTCGCGGCGCCGGTTCCCTCCGGCATTCCACCTTCAACGCTGGTCACGGATGATTTTAACGGCGATGGCCGCACCGACCTCGTCGTCGGCAATAACGGTTTAATCTGGTTTTATCCCGGTACGTCAACGGGTCTTGGCTCACCTCTTGTCTCTGAAGGGAACGCCGGCGTCAGCGGCGATTTTAATGGCGACGGCAAGCTGGATCTTGCGGCGGATATCAGCAATGACGATGTCGCTGTCTATCTCGGAGACGGCAATGGCCTGTTTCAGTCGGTTGGCCCTTGGTCATTCGACATTCTCGCCGGCAGCGGCGTCCACGCGGCCGATCTGAACGGCGATGGATTTGCAGACTTGTTCACCGCCACAAATTCGTTCTACCACATCAATATTGTGAATGTGCTGATGAACTCGCCGGTGTGTAAAACCACCGTTCAGCTCGCCGGTTCGCCAAATCCTTCGACGTATGGACAGAACGTTGCATTCACGGCAACCGTAAACGGCACCACAATGACGTCAGGCACAATTACATTTAAGGACGGCGCTTCGGTGATTGGAAGCGCCACTCTTGCCGGCGGCCACGCAACATTGAATACGCCGGCTCTCGGCGCCGGAATGCATGCCATCACCGCTACGTACAGCACGGATACGTTACATAATGGCGGCGTTTCCGCACCGTTGAACCAAGTCGTCTATCGGTCCGGACAAATCATCACCTTGTCCGCCGGCGGCAACCGGACTTTTGGAGATGCGCCATTTGCAATCTCCGCCAGCTCCACTTCAGAACTGCCGGTGAAGGTGACGGTGACGGCTTTGGGCAACTGCACGATCTCCGGCCTCACTGTCACGATAACCGGCGCGGGTACGTGCGATTTGTCGGCAACCCAGGCAGGCGACGCCAATTTCAACGCGGCGCCTCCGGTAACCGCCCACTTCTCGATACAAAAAGCCGCGGCGATATTGATGCTTTCAAATCTGACTCAGACGTTTGACGGCACTCCGAAGTTTGTAACAGTCACCACATCGCCTGCGAATCTTGCAGGCGTGTCGGTTCTGTATGACGGCAGTTCCGTTCTGCCGGTGAATTCCGGCGCTTTTGCGGTCACGGCAACGCTGATTCATCCGAATTATCTCGGAAGCGCGGCGGACTATCTCGTGATCGAGGCGCCCACTCCACCGGGAGCCGATGTTACCGAAACTTCGACCGTGGGCAGTACCACGATTGCGACGACATTCTCGCAGGTCACTGCCTCAGGCGTCACCACGGTTCAACCAATATCTCCCACATCCGCAGGGCCGGCGCCTGGCGGCTTCAACATTACGGGTTCGGGCGTGAGCACCGGTTACGAAATCAAAACGACGGCGGCGATTAACGGCCCAATCACGACATGCTTCGTATTGAACGAGGTCAGCAGTCCGGCGGTTTTTGCGACATTGCGGGTGCTGCACAGCGAACTACAGGGGACGGGATATGTGCTCGTCGACCGTACCATTCTCGATGGTCCCGAACCACCGAACTTCTCAACTCGAACGATCTGCGCCGGCACCACATCGCTGAGCCCGTTCGTGTTCGCGAAGGTTCTGGATCTGGCCGCGCCGGCAGTCAGCGCGCAACTGAGCCAGAATCCGTCTCCAATGGGAAGCACAACTCTATCGCTGTCCGCTTCGACAAGCGATACAGGGAGTGGGAATTCGAATATCTCTGCGGTGGAGTACAGCACGAATGGCGGCGCGACGTGGACACGATTCCCAGGATCGTATTTCACCAGTCCTGTCGCGAATGTCACGGCGAGTTTGTCGCTGCCTGCCGGCGTGTATGGAACATGCGTGCGTGCCGCGGATGCGGCACAAAACAAATCCACTGTGTGTACGGACATTCTGGCCGTTTATGACCCGGCTGGAGGTTTCGTCACCGGTGGCGGTTGGATTCAATCACCCCCGGGCGCTTATCCGGCAAATCCGGCGTTAACGGGAAAGGCGACATTCGGCTTCGTCGCGAAATATCAGAAAGGAAGCCAAGTGCCTACGGGGGATACGCAATTCCAATTCGATCTTGCCGGCCTGACGTTCCGCAGTACGACACTGGAATGGCTGGTTGTGTCCGGTGCGCGAGCGCAATACAAAGGCAAGGGGACGATCAATGGCAACGGAAATTACGGCTTCCTTCTGACCGCGGTGGACGGAGACGTTAAAGGAGGTGGAGGCGCTGACAAGTTCCGCATCAAGATCTGGGCAATCAATGCGGGAGGAAGTGCGGGAGCGATTATCTATGACAACCAGATGGGAGCTTCCGACACTGGCGATCCGTCAACGGTGCTCGGCGGCGGGTCGATTGTGATCCATCCATGATCGCTGGGAAGCGCATCGCTCTTCTGGACAGCTGGGGCGATGCGCTTTCGCTTGCTATTGAATCGAAACACTGCGGATGTCGCTGCTGAAAACAACTTGTGAGCCGTCAGGGCTGAGATCGAAATTGAGATTGCCGGTTCCACCGATGGTTAGGCCGGTAAACTCCGGCTTGCCGGAGCCGTCGGCTAGAATGCGCATGATACGAAGCGAACTGCCGTTTCGTTCCGTTTGTGAGAACAGAATTGACTTGCCGTCACGGGTCCACTTCATCTGCTTGAAGGTGTTCGGTTCTTTCAGGTCGCAACGGACGGCAGTGGAAATGACGCGGTATTCGCTACCGTTGGTTCGAAGTCGTGAAAGACTTCCTCGGTTGGAGGACACATCGTCGGTAGTTATCATTGAAATGGTTTCTCCATCGCGACTCAAGCCGAAGACGCAAAAGCTGCCGGGTACTGACAGAAGCCGGCGCAATTCGCCCGTGGCCAGATCCACTGCTGCAATGCTGCTCGGCGAGGTATCGCGCTCCCTGTCGCGAACGGGTATGTACAGCGTGTTTCCATCGCGGGAAACGATACTGAGCGCGTAATCATAAGTGAATGCACTGTCCTTCCATTGGAGCTTCCGGCGTTCCCCATCCAGGAAAAGCCGCATGGCAGATTGATTATCGCCGCCGACGAGAAGGCTCTGGCCATCTGGAAACCATTTGGGAGAGACCGAACCGTTGCGAAAGTCGTATGAGGTCTCGGCTCCGGTGTCGACGTTGTGTATCACCGTGTCATGACTGGATCGCGGAGATTCATCGCCGAGCACGCGTCTCTTAAATGCAATGTATTTGCCATCCGGCGACCAGGACGGCGATTCATCCCAGAAGATCGGTTGCGCCGTTAAAGGCATCGGCGCTTCGATTTTTCCCGTGGGTGAAAGCGACGCAATGAAGACGCCTTCGCGCTCTCCTTTGGGCCACAATAAATCCCGTGTCATCCACACGGCCCAGTTGGACTTCCCATGAAGCGTCGCCGCCGTATTCCCACCCCTGGAATCGACGGTCTGAATCTTTGCGTATCTGCCATTGCCGATCCGTGAAACCTTTCCGCCGCCGGTCGGGGCCCAGGTGGGAATACCGTCGTCGCCGCTCTGACTGAGAACAGACTTGCCGTCGGGTGACCACCCAAGCACCGTGAGGGGCGTCCTGTTCGCCGGTTCACCAATCTGAAGTGGAGCTTGTGCGGATCCGTCCGTTCGAATAATCCGGAGAGACCACAACGAAGGCTCACCTTCCGAGAGTGAGAACGCGACTTGATGTCCATCCGGAGAAACCGAAAGACTCGCGCCGATCTTCGAGTGGGACGACGAAGCTTGTAACAGTTCTCTGACATGCTGCTGTTGGCATTCGTATGCCATGAGCGCACTTCTGCCGTTGCCGGCATTACGTGCGACGAAGTAGATCTCTTGTCCATCTGGTGACACGGCGGTCGGCGAATGATCCGCTACCGGAATGGTTCGTTCGATCAAATCGCGTCCGGTACGAAGATCGATGCGGTGCAGCGAATAAACGTCGAGAGGGCCATCTCCGCGGCCGGAGAAAACCAGCGATTGGCCATCGGGAAACCATGCACTGCCTGACGCTTCGACGAATGCGGTTGGGGTCTCGCTCTTTTCTTTTCCGGGTTCGAGCGATTGGACAACAATCGACAAGAAGCCGTTCGCTCCGATTTGGGGCGAGAGAAAGCCGGGACTCCGTTGGGAAAAGAAAGCGATGTTCTTCCCATCGGGAGAATACGCCGGTTCCATGTTATGACCGCGGAATCGTTCAATGGTGATGCGGTCGGCTGGACGCCAATCCGGACCGACGCGCAAATTGATACCTTCAGTGTAAATATCGGTGGGATCCGATCCGGCGACGTAATAAAAGGAACCGTCCCGGCTGAAGCCCAGCGGATACAACGGACCGATGCTGCGCAGAAGCTGTGGCGTGCCTCGAGGCTTGCCATCGGTGACCTGCATGATCCACAGGTCCAGAGTCGACGATCGATCGCTCGCAAACACGACGGCGTTTCCATCGGGTGTCCATACCGCAAGCGCATCGCGAGACGGCCCGGGCGCTATTGCAGCCGCCTCACCTCCCTCCACTGGAATGACGAAGATATCGCGATCACGCGATCCTCTCGTCAGGGGAGCGTCATAAGCGATGTAGCGGCCGTCGGGCGACAGGCTCGCCTTGTCGGGCCATCTCCACTCGAGTGGCTTGATCCATCGCACGGTGCTACTTTTCGTCGAAATCGCGGCGATTTGATTCGTACCACCTTTGAAGGAGAGCAGGGCAAAAACCTGAGTGCCGTCGCGGCTCCAACCGAACGGTGCATTGTAAGCCGCATCGCCATCGGGAAGGCGCCGGGATGGCGTACCAGAGGGTGCATCGATGGGCAGCAGATGCAATTCATAGCGGCCTGACGCGGCAACGAATTGTGTATACGCAACCTGGTTCCCGTCGGCGGAAAACGCGACGTGTTCGATTCGGTCGCCCGATCCGCCGGTGTCGATCAACAATCTGGATCCGCCCGTCTTTGTGTCCCTCAACAGCAATCGATTGGGACCGCCATCGGAAATATATCGTCCGTCGGACGTCATGGCTTCCCAAAGGCCCCGTTCGGAACGCTCGATAATCGAATGCGGGAGTTCGGTTGAACCCTGCGAGGCCGGAATTGCCCGAGACGCCGACTCCGTCATCGCTTTCAGCCGGCTCTCGGCCGTTCGAACCGGTTCTCGTTGAGACGGATAATCGTGAACTATTTTTTCGTAAATGCGTTTTGCATCGGCAGAGTTCAACTTCTCGTAAATGTGGCCGAGCCTCACGAGCGCTACTGCAGCCACGTCCTGCACATTGGAATACTGCGCGGCGATTTGCTTGTAGAGCTCGATTGCGGCAGGTGTGTTTCCTTCGTAGTACTCCTTGCTGATGGCTGCAATCAGCGCGTTTTCTGCGCGTATGTTGCTGCTCCGCTCCTGTGCAGTGACGCGGATCAGTAGAGTCCCCACGATGCCCGCCGCAATAAGACTTTTCAAAAGAAATCGATTTCGATGTTTCATTTCTCCCGATCCTTTTCGATTACCCGTCGAACCGGTAACCCATTCCGCGAAGACTGACGATGAATTGGGGAGGGTCCGATCCAGGTTCAATTTTTCGCCGCAGTTTCATGATGTGGTTGTCGACGACGCGGTCTGTCGGCGAGCTTTCCTCTCCCCAGACTTCATCGAGCAACTGTTCGCGTGTCAGGACGCGGCCGCGGCGGCGGATGAAAGTTTCCAGCAGACGGAATTCGATCGCCGTGGTTTCGATCGCTGTTCCCCCACGCCGCAATTCCGCTCGAGTGAAGTTGACTTCAATGTCGCCGAACCGGTAGACCTCTGGGACGTTGCCACCGCCGGAACGGCGAAGCACGGCTTTGATTCGCGCTCGCAGTTCCAGCGGGCTGAATGGCTTTGTGATGTAATCGTCGGCACCCAGTTCGAGGCCGAGCACTTTCTCCGCTTCGTGTGTTTTTGCCGTCAGCACGATGATCGACACCGGCAGGCCGGCACGCCGGATTTCGCGGCAGACGGCAAATCCGTCTTTTCGCGGAAGCATGACGTCGAGCAGAACCAAATCGAATGGTGCTTCGCGAACGCGGCGCAGTGCGGCCTCACCATCACGAGCGACCTCCACGTCATATCCTTCAAGTTTGAGATCGGTTTCCAATCCCAACGCGATGACCGGCTCGTCCTCGACAACAAGAATTCGTATCATGATTCCACCGCCGGCAGCAGAATAGTGAAGGTACTTCCTGTTCCAGGTTCGCTGTCGAGTTTGATTTCACCCCCATGTCTGGCGACGATCTCGCACACCATCGCCAGGCCAATCCCGGTACCTTCCACTCCGAGAACGTTCGCGGCTTCTCCTCTGGCGAACTTTTGAAAGATGCGGACGCGATCGTGGCGGGAGATACCTGCTCCGCGATCGCGTACGCGGATTGCGACGCGGCCGTTTTCGGGTACCAAATCGACCCAAACCGTGCGGCAATCTGGTGAATATTTGACGGCATTGTCGAGCAAGTTCCAGACGGCACAGCTTAGCGCTTCCTGATCCGCCCGGGTGGGACGAACGTCTCCAATACTCAGTTCGACGCGGCTGCCGCGGCGATCGGCTTCACGTCTGAATTCCGCCACGACGGCCCGAAGGAATTCCGGCGTATCGATCGTTTTGAAGTCGTACCGTACTGCTCCCGCTTCCATTCGCCCGAATTTCAGCAGCCCTTCGACAAGCCGCTGCAGCCGCGCGCTCTCCTGTTCCAGGGCGAGGTAATACTGTTGACGCACGTCTTCATTGGGAACGCGGCCCTTCGCCAGCAATTCGCTGAGTTGGCGCAGTCCTGTCAGCGGCGTGCGAAATTCATGGGAGACTGCGGAGACAAAATCGGACTGTAGACGAGCAACGGCCAATTCGCGCGCTACGGCGCGGCCGATCAGATAACTTCCGCCGAGAACCAACAATGCGAGTGCCAGCACGGCGGCTTGTACCTGGTGTCTACGCTGTTGGGCCGCGTGTCCAATGTCGCCCTCTCCACTCGAGATTGCGGAGACAGTCCATGGCAGACCTGTCGCGCTGCCGTCCCGCGACACGTGCTTTGAAGAAACTACCTGTTGGACACTGGCGCGTGGCGCCTCGTTCGTCAACGCGATACGCACGCCGCGAGCCTCCACTGTCGATTCCGTGTCCGACATCCAATTGGATTCGACAAATCGAGGCATCGCTGCCAGTACGACGGCGCGATCCTCGTTGGTTCCCACGATGAGAAGAGATTTACCGCCCGAAGGAAGTACCTGACGTGACTTCAAGTTCCCTTGTTGCCATTGTTCCCACAGTGCGTAAACGTCTTTGCTTAAGGCGGCGGACGTATCAGGAGCCGACGCGGCATCCGAACCAAGGATTTGTTGTACTTCCGCTAAGCGGTGGGAATACACCGGACGGGTCACCAGCCACTGTCCTCTTTGAAGTCCGGCATAAACCGTCGATGCCTCGCGGAACACGCGCTCCTTATTGCCAAGCTGGCCGGCCAACATGTTGCATAGTTCGCTACGCGCCGCAAGTTCTGCCGGTTCTCGCAATGGCCCCACCGGTACAACACCTAGCGTGATTAGTTGCTCATAAGCGCCGACAGCCCGCTCTGGCTGCCCCAGATTCCTGTAATTGCGGGCGAGACGCACAAGAGCCTCGGCGCGAATTCGGAGATTTGCCGAGACTGATAGTTCCTGTAGTAGTGCGATTGCCTGCTCATAATTCCTGCGGGCTTCGCTGGCCTCGGTTTCTGCAAAAGTATCTTCAGAAAGATCGCTGGCTGTTGCCGCGGGATAGTAGAGAAGGTGTCCGGAAGGAAATGCTTCCATTGCGTCCTGATGCAGAACCAGCAGGACGGCATCCGATGGCAAGTCATGGGCATAATCCGCAGCCTGGCGTGACGCCTCCGCCTCCGTCGACCTGGCTAAACCCGTCAAACGCTCTTCGACTTCAGAAAGATGCTTTTGCAAGGCTGACACCGCCAGGTCAGCCGTATCGCTGAGTCTTTCCTGGGAGCGCTGACCGGTAAGCTTGCGGTCCGCCTCAATAAGCTGCCAGCCAAACCATCCCAACGCGCCGGCAGACACCAGCGTGATGCCGAAGAACATCGCCAGCAAGTGACGAGGCGGTCGAAGCCATGCCCGGAAACTCATTGGCGGTGAATTATAGCCGCCGGTCCGTTCATTTTCGATCTCGTTTCAGTCAGGATTTGGATCAAATCGCAAACCACTGGGCAGTTTTAACCCGAACTCTACCGGACCAAGAGCTGGGAAGCGGCATAATCCAGTTTCCAAGCGAGCCGCAATAATAGCGAGAGCACCAGTGCTCAATTCTCATCCGATCGGCGTCCTCTCGGATGAGTATTGAACATTGAGAATTGGACATTGATCAGATCCTGCTATTTTTATACTGTTATTTTTATAGCTGTTGAGATATAAGTCTCCGCATGACGCAATCCCTGCATTCCAAACTCAGCCGCCGCGAGCGGCAAATCATGGACATTCTCTACCGCCGGGGCCGGGCCACGGCGGGCGACGTGATGGCCGAATTGACGGGCGGCCCGAATTACTCCACGGTCCGCACCCAGCTGCGCGTGCTCGAGGAAAAGGGACACGTTCAGCACGAGACGGATGGGACGCGGTTCGTCTACACCCCAACCGTTCCCCGCCACGCGGTGCGGCAACCAGCGTTGAAGCATCTGGTGGAGACATTCTTCGGCGGCTCACCGGAGAAAGTTCTGGCCGCGCTTATCGGGAACGAAGGGACACGGCTTTCCGAAGAAGAACTCGACCGGCTCGCGCAGCTGATCGAGAAAGCCAGGAAAGCAGGCCGCAAATGACGACGATGATTGCTGTCCTCATCGAAACTGTTATCAAGTCATCCATCATCCTGTGCATCGCATTGTTTGCCTCCTTGTTGCTTCGAAGGCAGTCTGCCGCGCTGCGTCACGCTGTCTGGACGGCGGGTCTCTTCAGTGCTCTCGCCCTTCCACTATTCAGTTTCGTACTGCCCTCGTGGCAAATAGAACCGATTCGAGCGGTGCGGAACGCAACAATCGCGATCGCTCCCCCCGCAGCGGCTTCTGCGCAACCCGCGGCAACTTTTCCGACTTCCAGGACGTCGGCGATTCATCCGGCAGTACCCAACAGGATCACGCCAGCGCGCGTGGCGCTCCTGCTGTGGTTGCTCGGTGTGGTCACCGTTGGTTCCCTTCTTCTTCTAGAAGCCGCCAAACTGGCGCGCGTCGTCTTTGGCTCCGATACGCTCCATCAACAATCGTGGAAGAATCTGGTGCACGAGGTATCGGAGGCTCTCCATTTGAGACGGCCGGTACGGCTGATCAGAAATCCCAGGGCCTCCGCGCTGGGCACATGGGGAACGCTGCGTCCACGCGTGCTGCTGCCTCGCGAATCGGAATCGTGGACCGGCGAGCGCATGCGCGTCGTGCTCGGTCACGAGCTTGCACACGTGAAACGAAACGACTGGCTCGTGCAGATCGTCGCGGAAACCGCACGTGCGGTTTACTGGTTTAATCCCCTGTTCTGGGTGGTGTGCGCCCAGTTGCGCCGCCAAAGCGAACATGCATGCGACGATGCGGCCATGCGCCTGGGCGTCGACGGTCCGACGTATGCGTCTCATGTTCTCGATCTGGCACGCACGTTGAAACACTCCGGACAGCCAGGCTCGGCCGCATTGGCCATGGCCAGCACATCCAATCTGGAAAGGAGACTTCTCGCCATGTTGAATCCATCGTTGAATCGCTGTGTTGTAACAAAGGGCGCCGTTCTCGTCGTGATCCTAATGGCACTTGGCCTGACGCTGCCCCTTGCAGCGATGCATTCACCGGCCATGCCACCAACGACTGCAATTGTTCATGCAACTGAATTGCTCGTACAACCGCCAGCAGCGGCACTCGTTCCAGGTCCCGCACCCGTGCCGCTTGTTCAGAAAGCCGCGAAAAGGCCAATCACTTTGATCGCTGTCACTCCTGTGCCGGCAGCGCAGAATGGACCTGGGGCTGTTGCCGGAAAAGTCCACGATCCAACTGGGGCGATGATACCTGGAGTTTCAATCACCATCACGGATGAGTCCAACGTCCGCCGTATGGTGCTGACTAACGATTCGGGCAGCTTCAGTACGGAGTTGGCGCCAGGAATGTATTCCATGACGGCGGCGCTCCCAGATTTTCAAACGGTCAAGTTTTCGCGGCTGCAGGTTGTATCGGGCCAAAGCAATAACCTGGAAATCACGATGCATATCGCAGCAGCGTCCACTTTCGTGGATATCACGGCGAGCCTTCCGGCTGGCGTGACAAGCCTCAAGTGCTTCAGCGTCTTTGGCAATGTCAAAGCGGATGGGACGCCATTCACAGACGCCGATTGTCCAGGAGGAACAGCGATTGTATTGCCTCCGCAAGCGCCAGCTCCCCCAACTGATGACACCTCGCAGGTTGCGGACAGTGTTCTCTTGCGTACATCGCCGATCGCGGCCGTGGAGCCTCCGGCTCAAACTTCTGACCGACGCGTTCCAATTCGGGTTGGCGGCTATGTTCAGGCTGGAAATCTCATTTTTTCTCCCAAACCGCCTTACCCCGCAGAAGCACGAAACAAGGGCATCGAAGGCTCCGTCATTCTTGCCGCCGTGATCGGAGTCGATGGACACCTGCGGTCGCTGAAAACCATATCCAGCACCAATCCGGTTTTCGACGTTCCGACGATGGAGACAGTTCAGCAATGGGTCTACAAGCCAACGCTTCTGAACGGCCAACCTATCGAAATCGTGACAACGATAACCGCGCGTTACAGCTTCAACCGTTAGTGCATTTGGGGACAGAGAGGAAATTCGCAGTAAGAATCCCTCTCCCGAAGGGAGAGGGATGGTCCGAAGGACCAGGGGAGGGGTACAGAAACGGCACCGTCTATTTACCCCTCACCCGGCGCTTCGCGCCACCCTCTCCCTTCGGGAGAGGAATTTCCTCTCTGTCCCTAAATTCTGAATCCCGCGGAATACGCGGAATATTTGTCGCGGATTCCACGACATAAATCGAGATACTTCGCGCCTTACGCCGGCGTCTTTAGGCACGTCGCTTGCAAGAGCTTTCCCGGAAGGTGACGCACGGCAGCGCCGGGGGTATCCTTTGAGCATGTCCACCGAAACTGTTCTCAAAAAACTCTTCACGGTCGACGAATACCACCGAATGTGGGATGCCGGCATCTTTCCCGAAGACAAGCGTTTTGAACTGATCCGCGGGGAGATTATTGAAATGCCGACCGCCAAACCTCCTCATAGTGGCCGCGTCAATCGGCTCACCCACCTCTTCACATCGAGACTTCGCGATTCCGTCATCGTCAGCGTTCAGAATCCATCCAGCATCGATGATATGTCTGAGCCGGTTCCGGATGTTTCCCTCCTGAAACCGCGGAGCGACTTCTACACCGAAAGCCATCCCTTGCCTGAGGATGTTCTGCTGGTCATTGAGGTTTCCCACACGACGCACCGTTTCGATTCGAAAGTCAAAGCGCCGCTCTATGCCGAAGCCGGCATCCTTGAATGCTGGATTCTCAACATTCAGAAAAACGTCGTCGAGGTCTATACCGAGCCGGTCCAAGGGCAATACACCCGCCACGAAATCTTCAAACACGGCCAGGCCATTTCGCCTCGAGCATTTCCATCGAGTTCGCTTTCAGTTGAAGAGATCCTGGGTTGAGCCTTGTCCGCTTTGTTCCCAAGTGTCATTTGAGGCGGTCGGAAAAGTTTTCGCGGAGCCTGGACACTTTCGGTGCAGAGACGCCGGCGATATAGGGTTGGCTTGGATTCAGGGCCGCATAGTTCTGGTGATAGTCCTCGGCGGGATAGAACGCCGCCAGCGGTTCGAGAGTGGTCACGATCGGTTTGGAAAACACTCCGGCCGAGTTCAGCTGCCTGATGTAGCCATCGGCAACGCGGCGCTGTTCATCGTCGGCAAAGAAAATCGTTGAACGATACTGCGTACCGATATCGGCGCCCTGCCCATTGAGCTGCGTGGGATCGTGCGCGATCGAGAAGAAAATTTTCAGAAGTTGCCCAAGCGTGCACTGGCTGGCGTCGTATTTAATTTCAATGGCCTCGGCATGACCCGTATCTCCACCACACACGGCTCGGTAATTCGCGGTGGCGGCGGTCCCGCCCGCATAACCGGAAATTACCGACCGGACACCACGCAACTGGCGAAACACCGCTTCGGTGCACCAGAAACAGCCGCCGGCCAGTACGACGGTCTTTTCTTCCGTAGCCGCGGCGAGTGGAGTATCGATAACGGCATCCGGAAACTGACGAGGAGGAATTCGGCATGCGTTCATTGCACATCTCCAGATAGGCCCAGATAAGAAAGATCCAATTTGCCGCCTTGAATCGGCGGACACCAGTAATACCCACCGGTCACCGCACGCGAGAATTTGAACAGTGCATCGGCGATGCCATCTTCCAATCCCACCATCCGCCGCATCATGCGATCGAAGCGAGCCAGAGATTCCACAAAAGCGATGAACTCGAGACCCTGTTCGTTGACGCCAGCCCAGGGCATGGATCGACGCACCATGAACGCCGGCGGATCGTAGCTCTCCTGCGCCGTGCGCTTCACATGCGACGACTCCGGCGCGCTGGTAAGCTCTTCGTTCGTGTCCTGCCTGCGTCCAATGATGTCATCGCGTTGGTGGCCGGGATACGTATTGAAATGTTTCAAGTCGTGGATCCAGCGTTGCACGGCCACGAAACTGGAACCCGCCAATCCCGCCGGGCCCGACACCAATGCCGCTTCGGCGGCCTTATCGTCCTTGGGATTCTCTGTACCGTCCTCATAACCGCTGAGATCGCGGCCACCGGCATATACAAATGTATCCACGAGGTCGTGCAATTCAAACTCCGGATGGATCAAGGCTCGCAGTTTCGCCGTGGCATGGAAAAGCGCTCCCCGGTCGTCGCCGCGCAGCAACACCCACAAGGCTTGCTGCGTCGATGGCACTGCGAATGCGGCACCCGAAAGTCCGGGAAACGTTACAAGTCCCGGCACACTTTGCGCCAACGCTCGCACCACCGGGTCGCCCAGTCCTACAACGTTCGCT
>Ga0134122_10001644_pt1 | contig 16205 bp, 13 predicted proteins | sample KB302_FD_96461 | JGI IMG/M metagenome (GOLD analysis project Ga0134122, IMG submission 96461) | Terrestrial soil microbial communities without Nitrogen fertilizer from Kellogg Biological Station, Michigan, USA - KB3-0-2 | ecosystem: Environmental > Terrestrial > Soil > Unclassified ... | reverse complement strand
GCGAAGGAGGCGACCAGTGCGTGCAGAGCGTTCATGGGGTGCGGAAGTATCTGCCGCCACCAGGCCGGTCCGCCACTACTGCGACCGGCGTGCGCCCAGGCTCCACACCCAGACCGCCGCCCCGCCCAGCGCCGGCAGCACCACCAGGACGGTGAGCGCGCCGAACACCGCGTTGTTCCGCGCGTCCGCCGTCAGGTCCACCCCGTGCACGCCCATGGTGGACTTCACAATGGTGACCAGCCAGTTGGCGTAGTTGGCGAAGATCACCGCCCACGCCAGCCGGGCGCGCCCCTTCTCCCCCAGGTGCAGCATGGGCTGGGTCCAGGCGAGCGCGAAGATGAAGAAGGCGCCCGTCAGCGCCGCCACGTGCGCGCCCAGGAGGATCCGCCCGTCCAGGGGCGCGTACCGCCCGCTGAGCGCCCCGCCGGCCACGATGCCGGTGAGCAGCCCCACCAGCACCAGCCCGGCGCCGGCGCGCGCCAGCGTCCGCACCAGTGGGTCCTGCGCGGTGGTCGAGGGGTCGGGCACGGGGGCTCCTTCAGTAGGGGCGAGGCATGGGGGTGAACGGCCGGGACTCCCGGCGCAGGTAGTCCTGCAGCGCGGCGGCCACCATGAAGTGGGCGATGACGTCGCCGAAGCGAAGCTTGGCCCCGCTCCGCAGCGCCACCGGGACGTTGGGCTCGATCTGCTTGCCGTCGAGGATGGTCCCGTTGCGCGACCCCACGTCCTCCACCTGCCAGCCGTCCGCGGTGCGGATGAAGTGCACGTGCACGCGCGACAGCTGCCGGAACGGGAGCACCACGTCGCACGGCGCCATCCGCCCGAAGCTCACCCGCATCCCGGTCAGCCCGCGCGGCGCCAGGCTCACCAGGAGCGGCGGGAGCATCATCGCGGGCGGCTCGGTGCTCTCGAAGGCGCGGGTCCAGGTGGACGGGCCGAAGTCCTCCGCCGGGCCCATCACGATCATCGCCGGGTGCGCGTAGCGCCGCTCGAGGTCCGCGAAACCGGAGGCTCGCAGCTCGGCCCGGACCTCATCTACCGTGTAGAGCGGTCCAACCGGACTTTCGATCGGCATGCAGGCGCACGATACCGTAGGCTACTCCCGGGAATGCAGAGCTTCCTGCTGAGCGTCCTCGCCCAGCAGTACGGGCGCGCCGCGGCCGCGGATTTCGCCGCCGTGTTTCCAGACCCCTGGCTGGTGTGGGAGGCCGGGAACTGGGCGCCCGCGCAGCCCACCACGCTCTCGGTGACGCAGCAGGCCGAGGAGTTCGCGGCCCCCGCCCAGGGCAAGGGCGAGGCCCTGGTGTTCCAGCTCCGCCCGTCTCCGGGGAAGACGGAGATCGCCGTCGGGCGCGCGCCGCCCTGCGAGGTGGTGGTCAACGACGGGACGCTCTCCAAGCGCCACGCCACGCTGCTGCGCAACGACCGGGCGTGGTCGATCCGGGACGAGGGCTCGCGCAACGGCAGCTGGGTGTCCGAGGTGATCGCCGCGCCGGGCAGGCCGGTGCCGCTGGCCTCCGGGTGCCGGGTGCGCCTGGGCACCGCCCGGCTCACCTTCCTCGATTCGACGGCCCTGCACGCGCGACTGGCGCGGCGCTGAGGCGGTTCCGGTAGAGCGCCTCCAGGTCGGCGTAGCCGGCGAACTGCTCGCCGGTGAGCCGCCCGCGCCGCTTGCCGCTGGCGCGCCGGATGTAGTCGTTGAGCACGCGCCCGTCGTCCGCCCTCGCCGTGGAGGGGAAGCGCAGGTTCAGCCGGGACTCCTTCACGCCCGAGCTGGCCCGGTGCGCGAACACCACCGTCCCGTCCGGCTCCACGCGCTCCACCACGCCCACGTGGGTGACGCCGTCGTCGCGGCGCCGGTCGCGGTTCCGGTCGTATGTCTCGCGGAAGAACACCAGGTCCCCCGGCAGCGGGCGGCCCCCTCGGCGCAGCGCCCGCGCGCGCGAGGCCATGGACAGCATGTTGCCCACGCTGCCCTCCACCAGGTCCTCGCCCGACGCGCGGTACGCCCAGCGCGCGAAGCCGGTGCAGTCGTCGCTCACCTCGCGCGTGACGGCGGAGAGGCGGAGCCGGCCGAGCGCGGACGCCGCGCGCTCCACCACCTGCTCGCGGAGGGAGGGAGCGGCCGGTTCAGCGGGTGGCGCGGGTGGCATGGGCGCCGCGCGCGCCACGCGTGGGGGAGGGAGCGGAGGCGGCGGCGGCGCCGCCGCGGTGGCGGTCGCGCAGGCCGTGAACGACAGGAGCAGCGCGCACGACAGGAGCCCTGGCCGAGGCATTCGAAACTCTCAAACGTGCCCGAGGCCAGGCGTATTCAACCCACGTCCGGCGGGCGGGTAGGATCCGGTGCGGCGAGGCGCGCATCCGTGGTACCAAGAGGCCGGTCCCTTCACGGTCGCACCACGCAAGAGCCCGTACCCATGCGCCCCTTCCGCACGCTGGTGGTCACGTCCCTCGGAGTCTGCTGCATCCTCGCCGCCCTGCACGGGTGTGGCCCCAAGACCTGCACGCCGGCCTGTACCGGCGGTGCGGTCTGCGACAACGGCACGTGCCGGTCGTCCTGCAACCCGAACGAGTGCGGCTACGACGGGACCTGCATCGACGGAGGATGTGCGAAGGGTCACCCCGGCGTCACCTGCGCACCGCCCGTCCTGGTCGCCGGTGGGCTGGTGGGGCCGGCCACTCCCCCGACCGGCTGCGTGAAGAGCGTCCAGCCGAGCGCGCTGGCCGCCTCGGCGAAGCAGGAGCTGGGCGTCCACAAGGTGGGCGAGCGCGTCCAGTTCACCGTCGCGCCGAATACGACGAGCTTCTCCATCGTCTCCCAGGCCGTGAACGCGTGGGAGACCGTCGAGTACAAGGGCAACACGTTCGACAACTCGGCCATCCCGGACCTCGTGCACGATCCGGACGGCGGCCTCTGGTACGACGACAACAACATCCCCGACAACACCGAGGACGCGCTCTACGAGTTCGCCGGCCAGTCGCCGGTGATCAACACCTTCACCCTCCCCAACACGGTGCTGGCGCTGAACGCCACCCGCGCCAACGGCGTCCAGCCCGGCAACTGGAGCTTCACCGTCAACGACTACGCCTACGAGTGCACGTACCTGGACGGCTGCGATGGCGGATCGGACGCGGGGACCTACGACATCAAGGTGCTCAGCCAGTTCGGCCCGCCGTCCAACACCGGCACGCTGGACATCAGCATCTACCTGGTGGAGACGGCCGGCCTGGACAGCGGCACCGCGCTGGTCAACGCCGACGTGCAGCGCTTCGTCCAGTCCACCACCACGCTGTTCGCGCAGGCGGGCATCTGCCCCGGCACCATCACCTTCTACGACGTGCCCGCCTGGGCGAGCACGCGCTACGCCACCAGCATCAACGGCGACACCACCGAGCCGTGCGACCTGATGCCGCAGATGTTCACGCTGGCGCAGAGCAACAAGACGCTGAACCTGTTCTGGGTGTCCTCCATCGGCGGCGGCAGCAACGGGACCATCCTCGGGATCGACGGGACCATCCCCGGCCCCTCCACGGTGGGCGGCACCATCGCCAGCGGCGCGGCGATGTCCGTGGAAGGCCTGGACCGCGGGACCTGCGGCAACTCCATCTCGGCGAACCAGTGCGGGCCGGACGAGAAGGCGTACATCGCCACGCACGAGGCCGGGCACTGGCTGGGCCTGTTCCACGTCACCGAGGCGCCCGGCACGCTGTTCGACCCGCTGGGCGACACCCCCCGGTGCGTCTGCCGCACCTGCGCGCTGTCCACCCAGCAGTCCAACTGCGGGGCCACCACCATCGTCACCGGCAGCAGCTGCAACGGCTCCAAGCCGGACTGCGGCGGCTCCGACAACCTGATGTTCTGGCTGATCGGCGGGGCCGCGGGAGGGCACGTCAGCCCGCAGCAGGGCGAGGTGATGCGCCGCAACCTGGTCGTGCACTGAGGAGAGCAAGTCGATGAACTGCCTTTTCGTCATCGTGGCCGTGGCGCTGAGCGGCCCGCCGAACGCGAACCCGCGGGCCCTGCCCCCGGGGGCCGTCCCTTCCGGCAACGTGCGCGAGCAGGTGGAGACGTACCTCTCCACCATCGACGTGGCGGTGAACGCGCAGCAGTGGCAGGCGCTGGGGCCGGACGCCGCGGCGGTGCTGATGGAGATCGCCTCCAGCGTCCAGGCGCTCCCGCTCCGGCGGGCGCGCGCGGTGGAGGCGCTGGGGATGCGCAAGGACGCCGCCGCGGCCGCGCTGGTGAACAAGCTGGCCGCCAGCGCCTCGGAGTCGAGGTCGGTGCGGATGGCGGCGGTGCGCGCGGTGCCCAGGCTGGCGAAGGACGCCGCCGCCGCGCAGGCGGCGCTCACCCCGCTGTTGCAGGACAAGGACGTGCAACTCCGGGCCGCCACCGCGGGCGTGCTGTCCGGGCTGGGCGCCGGCGGGTGCAAGGCGGTGTCGCAGCGGCTGCAGCGGGAGAGCGGCGAGGAGCGCGCGCTGATCGAGCGCAACGCCGCCGCGTGCCGTAAGCCATGACGCGGCTCCGGGGCCGGCACCCCGGGCGCGGACGATGACGGCGCCCGCGGCGGCGGCGGCCGGGGCGACCTCGAACCGGCGCGCCGTCACCGCCACCGGCGCCTCGGCGCTGGCGATGTGGGCCACCCTGGCATGGCTCACCACGGAGACCTCGCGCATCCCCGCCTTCCAGCTGATGGCGCTGGTGTTCGGGGTGTCGTTCGCCATCGCCGCGGCGGCGTGGCTGGTGCGCGGGGACTCGCTCCGGAAGCGGATGACGCTGGCGCCCGGCGTCTGGGCGCTGGGGCTGTTCGGCCTCTTCGGGTACCACGCGCTGTTCTTCGTCGCGCTGCGGAGCGCGCCCGCCGCCGAGGCGAACCTGATCAACTACCTCTGGCCGCTGCTGCTGGCGCTCCTCTCCGCGCTCCTGCCCGGCGAACGCCTGCGCTGGTGGCACCTGGCCGGGTGCCTGCTGGGGCTCTGCGGCGCGTCGCTGCTGGCGGTGCGCGGCGCCTCGCTGGCGTTCGAGGCGGCGCAGTGGCGCGGCTACGCGGCGGCGCTGGGGTGCGCGGTGATCTGGCCCACCTACTCCGTGCTCAGCCGGCGGCGCGGCGACCTCTCCACGGACGTGGTGGGGGCGTTCTGCGGCGGCACCGCGCTGCTGGCGGCGGCGCTCCACCTGGGGCTGGAGGCGTGGGTCGCGCCCAACGCCCGCGAGTGGATGGCCGTCGCGGGCATGGGGGTCGGCCCGGTGGGCGTGGCGCTCTTCGCCTGGGACGTGGGGATGAAGCGCGGGAACGTGCGGGCGCTGGCGGCGGCGTCGTACCTGGAGCCCATCCTCTCCACCGTGGTGCTGTTCGCCGCGGGCCGCGCCACGATCACCGGCGCGCTCGCGCTCAGCTGCGTGCTGGTGGCGCTGGGGGCGGTGGTGGGCGGCTGGGACGCGCTGCGCCCGTCGGATTCCTGAGGCGCGACCGGGCAAATCCGTCAGCGCGCCGCGTCGTGGTCGAGGCCGCGAGAGGATGAGCAGCCCGCGCTGGGCGCGGGCGTGGGCGAAATCCGTCAGGGCGCCGCCCACGCGGTGGAGAAGCGCCGCCGGGTACCATCTGGCGCATGGGTTGCTTGTCCGGGGGCGTGATCTGCGCGCTCCTCATCGCTACGGCGGCGGCGGCCTCACCTGAGCCGGAGGGCGGCGGCGTCGCGGAGGCGCCGGACGCGGGGATTGCCGTCACCGGGGCGGCTACGCCGGAGCTGACCGGCCGCGCTGCTGATGTGGCAGAAGCGCCGGACGCGGGGATTGTCGTCACCGGGGCGGCTACGCCCGAGCGGACACGTGGCGGCGTCGCGGAAGTGCCGGGCCCACCGGACGCGGGCGCCTTCGTCACCGTGGTGCGCGGCGAGCGCCCGGTCCTCACCGAGCTGCGCGGGGAGGAGCTCCAGGAGGTCCCCGGCGCCATGGGCGATCCGATCCGCGCGGTGATGTCGATGCCGGGCGTGTCGAGCATCCACTCCGGCGTCTCGTACCCGGTGGTGCGCGGCTCCAGCCCCGCCAGCACCGCCCTCTTCATCGACGGCGTGCAGGTGCCGCTGCTGTTCCACATGTTCGTGGGGCCGTCGGTGATCCACCCGGACCTGGTGGACTCGCTGGCGCTGTATCCGGGCGCGCCGGGGCCGGAGTACGGGCACCTCCTGGGCGGCGTGGTGGACGCCAGGACGCGCGAGCCCGGCGAACGGCCCCGCCTCTCCGCGTACCTGGACCTGGTGAACGTCGGGGTGTTCGCGTCCGTGGCGTTCCCGGAGACGCGCACCGGCTTCACCTTCGCCGCCCGCTACAGCTTCACCGCCTGGTTGATCGCCCTGGGCGCCAACGCGTCGCACCTCGTGAAGGTGCCGGGGCAGCACGAGGGCGAGACCTCCACGCTGGGCTTCGCGGACTACCAGCTCCGGCTGGACCAGGCGCTGGGCCCGGGGAAGCTGCGGTTCTTCCTCTTCGGCAGCGCGGACGACTTCGGCGTGGAGTCGCCGGACCCGCTGGGCGGCTGGATGGCCCACACCCTGTTCCACCGGGGCGACCTCCGCTACCGCTGGCCGATGGGGCCCGGCGAGGCCGAGGTCGGCTTCACCGCCGGCATCGACCGGCTGGGCTACGACGGCGCGAACCGATCCGGGGTGGAGGACATCCCGCCGTACGGCGAGCTCTCCGTGCTCACCACCACCGAACGCGTGGCCGAGCCGTCCTTCCAGGCGCGCGCCTCCTGGCGGGGCCGGCCGTCGCCGGAGGTGGAGGTGAGCTTCGGCGCGGACGTCGATCACCGCTGGGCGCAGCTCTCCGCGCACCAGCTCCTCCGCGCGGACATCGAGCGCGGCGCGCCGGAGATGGAGCGCGACCTCACCGCGGACGCGGCGGTGGGGACCACCGTGGGCGCCTGGGCGCAGGTGCGCTGGACCGGGCTGGGGCCGTGGGAGGTCACTTCCGGGCTGCGCGCCGACGACTACCACCTCGTCCCCGGCATCGACCGCGTCGCCTTCGAGCCCCGCATCTCCGCCCGCCGCCCGCTCACGGACGCGCTGGACCTGCACCTCGCCGCCGGCGCCTTCCACCAGCCGCCGGTCGCGATCATCGGCATGCCGGTGGTCGACGCGGGCGGACTCCGCTACGGGCTGCAGGAGGCGGCGCAGGCGACCGCGGGCGTGACGTGGCGGCCGTGGCGCGGCGTCGAGGTCTCCGCGGACGCGTACTTCAACCCCATCTTCACCGCGGTCGACCTGGACATCTTCCAGAGCGGCGCGCTCGGCTTCCAGATCGCCGGACCCACCTCCGGCCAGCTGTTCCCGGACATCGGCGTGCAGCGGTCGCGCGGCTACGCCACCGGCCTGGAGCTGATGGTGCGGCACCCGCTGGGCGGCCGGTGGTTCGGCTGGCTCACCTATTCGCTCCAGCGGAGCCGGCGCTGGACGACGTACGCGACGTACGACCCGGGGAACGGCAAGGCGACGGGGCTCTCCTCCGGCTGGATCCCCTTCGGCTTCGAGCAGACGCACGTGGCGAACGGGACGCTGGCCTACGCCTTCCCGGGCGGCTGGACCGCGGGCGTGGCGCTCCACTTCAACTCCGGCCGCCCGGAGTCGGGACAGCTCACCAGCTGGACGAAGGTGCCCGACTCGGGAGGTGGGACGGCGTGGATCCCGGCCGACGCGGCGCACGTGGAGCGGCTGCCCGCGTTCTTCCGGGCCGACGCGCGCGTCTCGAAGATGTGGGCATTTGGCGACCTCAAGCTGGAGGTGTCCCTGGACGTACTCAACGCATCGTTCCAATCCGAGGTGGTGAGTTACGAATATGCGTACCCATTGGTACGCCAACCAATCTCGATTCCGCTCGTGCTGCCGGTGCTTGGCGTGAAGGGTTCATACTGATACTGCTGCGCGCCCCTCCTCCCCGCTCGGAGACTTGCCAATGCACAGGACCCCTCGAACGCAGCTTCTGTGGAGCAGTGTGCTCGCCGTCGGAATCGCCGCGCTGTCCGGATGCGGTCCCGCCGATACGGATCTCGGAATCACGCCGCAGGCGCTCTCGACGAACCTGGAGATCCACTACATCAACGTGGGTTGGGGCGGCGCGGTGTTCGTGAAGGGCCCGGGCGCGACGGGAGCGACGGTGCTGATGGAGGCCGGCAACACCGGCAAGGGCACCAGCCGCGTGGTGCCGTACCTGCAATCCATCGGGTACGGGCCGGCGAACGGGTTCGACTACACGATCGCCGGTCACCAGCACTGCGACCACCTGGGCGGAATGGATGAGGTGATCGCCGCCGGCTACAACGTGCGGACGGCGAACTACAACAACGGCTCGAGTTACGCGTCGTCCTGCGTCGACGAGTGGAAGGCCTCCGCGTCGGGGACGACGGCGGGCGCGCTGAAGCTGGCGCCGGTGGGCGGGCAGATCGCGCTGGGCGACGGGGCCACGCTGACCTTCGTGGCGCGGAACGGGTCCATCATCGGCGGCGGGAGCGTGTCCGTCTCCGACGAGAACGACCGCTCCGTCGCGGTGCTCATCCAGTACGGCGGGTTCGACTACCTGTGGGCCAGCGACCTGGGTGGCGGGAGCAGCGACGGCAGCTGCACCGGGCGCTCGACGTCGCAGACCGACGTGGAGACCTCCGTCATCAACGCCATCTCGCCCGGCGGCGCGGCGCCGATGATCTCCGCCGGCGGCATCGACGTGCTGCACGTGAATCACCACGGCAGCGAGAGCAGCACCAACGCCAATTACATGAACAAGGCCGCGCCGACCGTGGCGGTGGTGGGCGTGGGCGACGGCCAGACCTCCGGGTGGGACCTGCCGCGCATCGACGTGGTGGAGCACGTGCTGAAGGCGCAGGCCACCGCGTGCATCACCGCGCCGCCCGCCCTCGTGGTGCAGACGGAGGAGGGCGCGCCCATGGGCTCGCTCATGAGCACCGCCGGCTACAGCGTGGGCAACATCAAGATCTCCACCGACGGCGCCAGCGGCTTCACCGTGTCCGCGGACGGCGCGGTGACCCAGGGCCCGAACGAGCTGGCCGCCTCCGGCCTCCCCCGCACCTTCGCGCTGGACGACGGCCCGCCCGTGCCCGACACCCAGCCGCCCGTCACGTCCATCACCGCGCCGGCGAGCGGCGCCACCCTCTCCGGCACCGTCTCGGTGACCGCCTCCGCGACGGACAACGTGGGCGTGACCTCGGTCGACTTCTACCTGGACGGCGTGCTCCAGGCGTCCGACACCACCGCGCCGTACGCGTGGAGCTGGAACACCGCCGGCGCCGACGGCGCGCACACGCTGCGCACGGAGGCGCACGACGCGGCCGGCAACCTGGGCGTGTCGGCGGACGTGCCGGTGACGGTGAGCACCCCGCCGGTCGACACGCAGCCGCCCACCGCGCCGTCCAACCTGGTCGCCACGGGTGGGAGGCGGAAGATCACCCTCACCTGGGGCGCGTCCACGGACAACGTGGGCGTGACGGGGTACCAGGTGTGGCGTGCGAACGCCGCCTCCGGCCCGTTCTCCCTGATCGCCACCACCACCGCGCTCACCTACGCGAACGGCAATCTGTCGACGGGGACGACGCGGTACTACCAGGTGAAGGCCACCGACGCGGCGGGCAACGTGTCCGCGGCCTCGAACACGGCTTCGGCGACGGCGAAGTAGAAGCCCGGGCAAGTACCCATCCGGCCGATCCGACAGGCCGCCCTTCACGGACGGCATGAGCGAGACCGGCCGGATCAGCGCCGGCGGATTTCCCCGGGCTGCTCCGGCAGGCCGCCTTCCCCGGGTGTACGCTCCGGGACATGGCGGCCCTGCTCGGATTCGCGATGCTCGCCCTCGCGGGCGGTCCCGTCATACCGGCCGTGGGCCCGGCCGAACCTCACGGCAGCCCGCGACCCACTGCCGCGCCGGGGAGCCAGTACCTGGCGCACGCGGCCACGGCCGGCACCACGTCGATGCTGGTGTGGAGCGACGAGCGCGGTGGCGCGCCGCCGGATCTCTGGTCCACGCGCATGCAAGCGGACGGGACCCTGCTGACGCCCGCCGGGGCGCGCGCGGCGCCGGGGCCCATCGCCGGTTCGGGGATCGCCGCCGGGAACGGCCTCTTCTGGCGGGTGTGGATGGTGGGCACCGCCCCGCCGTACCTGATGTACGGCCAGCTCAGCCAGCCGGACGGGACGCCCGTCGGCCAGGTGCTCCTGCTGGGCCCGCCGGTGAGGGCGACCGCTCCCGCCGCGGCGTGGTCCGGGCAGGAGTTCGTCACCGTGTGGGCGGACCTGGCCGCGCCGCAGCTCGTGGGCGCGCGCACCACGCCCGCGGGCGCCGTGCAGACGGCGATGATGTCCACCTCCATCGCGGCGGACAGCGCGTCCGTGGCGTGCGGCGCCGGCCCGGTGTGCCTGGTGGTCTTCAAGTCGCCCTCGCCCTCGCCGCCCGTGACCAAGGACATCCACGGCCGCTTCTTCGACCCGGCCACCCTGGCGTGGGCGTCCGGGGACATCACCATCTCCGCCACCACCAACGAGGAGATCGACCCGGTGGTGGCCTACGAGCCCTCCCGCGACGCGTACGTCGTCGCCTGGCGCGAGGCCGCCGCCAGCGAGGACGTGATCATGGCCGCGGTGCATCCGGACGGATCGGTGGTGGGCCCGACCCCGCTGGCGGCGAGCGCCGATCACGAGATGGAGCCCGCGGTGAGCTGCCGGCCGGACGGCGTCGACCTGTGCGTGATCGCCTTCCGCGAATACTCCACCAACGAGATCCTCCTCTGGCGGATCCATGGCGACCTCTCGTTGATCGACGCCTCGCCCATGAGGTGGTCCGCCGCCAAGGACTACGCGGTCAACCCCACGGTGTCGCTCGGGCCCGGCGGCGGCGTGCTCGCGTGGCACGGCACCAACCCGGACAAGCTGAACGGCGACGAGGTCTGGGGCCTGGCGCTGGATCCGAGCGGCGCGCCGGCGAGGATGCCCGCGGTGCTCAGCCAGAGCGCGAACGGGCAGGAGTTCCCGGAGGTGTCGTCCTCGGGCGCGCACTCGTGGCTGTTCTGGCGCGACGACGGGCGCCAGCCGGGGCCGGGGAACTACCAGCTGTCGCTCTTCGACCAGGGGACGTCGTCGTGGGCGCTGGACGACCACAACATCGGCTCCGACCTCGAGAGCTGGACGCGCGGCACCATCGCCGCGCTCGGGAGCTCGGAGGCGTTCGCGGTGTGGGGGGACGAAGGCCCGCAGTCCCACCTGGGTTACGCGGTGGTGGACGTCCTCGGCGGCGCGCAGGCGTCCGGCGACGCGCTGAACGGGGCGACCGGGTGCCTGGAGCCGGCCGCGATCTCCTACGGAGACTCCGTCATCGTCGCCGTGCGCTGCGCCAGCCCGACGCTGTGGGCGACCGCGTACCGGAACGGCGCCTTCCTCGGCGACCAGGCGATCTCCGCGCTCGGCTCGCAGATCACCGGCCCCGCGCTGGGCACGGACGGGACCGAGGTCCGGCTGGTGTGGTCGGATGACCGATCCGGCTCGCCGCTGATCTACGGGACGCGGCTCGATCCGGACGGCGGCTCGCTCGAGGACGCGGGCGTGTCGCTGGCGGCGGCGGGCGGCCCGCAGACGAGCCCGACCCTCGCGGCGTCGGACGGGACCTGGCTGCTGGCGTGGGAGGAGGGCCAGGACGACGCCGGTACGCGCGTCATGGGCAACCGCTTCGGCGCCGGCTGGCAGCCGCTGGACGCGGAGCCGCTCGTCCTCCGCCAGCCGTTCTCGAAGGCCGGCGCGCCCAGGCTGCTCGCGGTGAGCGGCGGCTTCCTGATGGCGTGGGCGGAGGACTCCAACCGCGGCGACGTGCGCGCGGCGCTGGTCGGCACCGACGGCGTGGTGGGTACGCCGTTCGACGTCGCCGCCGGCCCGGAGTGGGAAGGGCAGGTGTCGCTCGCGCCCGGCCGGTCCGACATGGAGGTGCTGGTCGCGTACTCGGCGCTGGACCCGGCGGACGGCGTGCTCACCCGGCGCGCGTACACGCGGTGGATCGACCTCAGCGGCGGGACGGCGAACCCGACCCCGCACGACCCGCTCGGCATCGGCTGCGACTGCTCGTCGGGCGGGAGCGGGGCGGTGTGGACCGGGCTGCTGCTGGCGGTGGGCGCCCTGCTCAGGCGGCGCAGAACCTCTTCACCAGGGTGATCAGCTCGTCGACGTCGGGCGGCTTGCGCAAGAGCCCGGCCACGTCCCCCACCTTCACCGGGGCGGCGGTGAGCACCACGATGGGGAGGTCCGCCGTCTTCGGGTCGCCGCGCACGCGCTGGATGAACGCCTGGCCGTTCATCCGCGGCATCATCAGGTCCAGCAGCACCAGCCCGGGCCGGGGGATGGTGGCCAGCCGCTCCAGCGCGTCCTGGCCGTCCGTGGCCGTGAACACCGAGTGTCCCTCGGACTCCAGCAGCTCCTGCAGCCCCTCGCGGATGTCCCGGTCGTCGTCCACGATCAGGACGGGCTTGCGCGGGGGGGCGGCCATGGGCGCGAATCGTACCCGGAGTACGGGTGGTTGCGAGGCCTCGGACCCGGGTGAATTTCGGGCAGCGTCATCCGTCTGACGCACGCTCCCTCTCTGCTCTCTCCCAAGGAGGCCCGTCCGAACATGTCCCTCGCGCGCACCTCGCTCCTGCTCTCCGCCGCCGCCGCGCTCCTCGTCACCACCGGGTGCTCCGCTCCGGTGATAAGGCTCACCTGGAGTCGCCCGCCCCTGCTCCCCATCACCACCGCGCAGAAGGTGGGCCTGGACGTGGCCAAGGGAACGGCGGTGGTGACGCCGAACGCGGCCATCGGCACGGTCCTCGGCCTGACGCAGGGCCAGGTGATGAACAAGGACATGTCGGTGGAGGCGCTGCGCATCGAGCTGAAGGGACAGCTGCAGAACATGGGCTTCGCGGTGGTGGACAAGTCCCAGGCGGACGTCATCATCAAGGTCGTCCCCACGGCGTGGGAGTACCAGCTCCAGCCGGGCACGCTCACCTCCGGCCGCGGGCGGCTGGACATCCAGGTGGACGTGTTCGACCTGCACGGCACCGCCAGCCAGGCCATCTTCCACGACGCCTACTGGGCGCGGAACACGGGCGACCACCTCGGCGAGCCGGAGGTGATGGTGCGCGCCTCCGGCCTGGTCATCACCCGCTTCCTGGAGGACCTGCAGCCGCAGCGCGTCTCCGCCAAGGTGGAGATGGACGACAGCGACCCGGTGGTGAAGCCGGGCCTGGAGCTGTGCCGGTCGAACCAGTTCGAGGCCGCGTACCTGGCGCTGTCGCAGGCGGTGAACAAGAAGCCGGACTCGTCCGCCGCGCTCTACGACCTGGGCATCATGGCCGAGGTCCGCGGCTCCTACGACGAGGCCGAAGACTTGCTGCGGCGCGCCACCACGTACTCGCAGAAGCCGATCTACTTCACCGCGCTGGAGCGGGTGCGCGCGGCGAAGGTCGACGCCGCGGGGATGCAGGGACACTGAGAGGGAAATTCAGTCGCATCAAGGCGTTGCGCGCGACATGGAGCGCGCGCACATGCCGCAGTCTGATCTCGTTTCGAACAGCCGGCGCGCGGTGACTGTCCGAACCGCGCGCAATGAGGACAAGGGCGCCTTGGCACGAGAGGTGCTGAAGGGCGCGGCAGGTCGCCACTGGAGAGTGACCTGCGCCCCCCGCGCATTGCCCCCGAGGCCCCATGTCAGGCGTTAGCGGAGCTACGTCCAAGTCCCAGGGTTCGTCTGGTTCTCACCCGTCGTCCGGTTCGTCGTCGAGCTCTTCGGGCTCGAGTGGTTCGTCGAGCTCATCGAGCTCATCGGACAAGTCGAAGTCGTCGAACAAGTCGACGCAGTCGAGCTCATCGAACAAGTCGACGCAGTCGAATCAAGCGAACAAGCCGAATCAGTCGAACGCCTCGAGTCAGTCGAGCCAGTCGCAGGGCTCGAACACGAAGGACACGTTCGAGAGCGGCAGCGGGACGAAGAAGCAGGTCGACCTCGGCGGCGGCCAGGGGTCGGCGCAAGCCTCGCGCGACTTCAAGACGGGCGAGACGAAGAAGAGCGGGGGCGTGGACATCGCCCACGTCGACGTCAGCGCGAGCAAGAGCACGGGCTCGGCGTTCCAGCGCACCGACAAGAAGGACCTCGGGTCGAACACGACCGTTACCAACGACGTCCAGGCCGGAACGGCCAACGTGAGCATGAACGCCAAGGCGGGTGCGAACGACAAGGGCGTCTACGCCAACACGAACGTCCACGGCGAGGCCACCGCCCTGAAGGACCACGTCCAGGTCAAGAACGAGACGAAGCTCCCCGGCGGGATGAGCTCCGAGAACAAGCTGGACGGCAACCTCTTCGTCGGGGCGAAGGGCGACGGCTCCGCGGACGCCTATGCGAACAAGGACGGGAGCGCGGGCGCGCACGTGGCCGCGGGCGTGACCGCCGGGATGGATGCGAACCTCACCGGCAGCACGGAGGTGAGCACGACGGACGAGAAGGGCAACAAGGAAGACCTCTTCGGCGGGTCGGTCACCCTGCACGGCAACGCCGGCCTCGCGGCCGGCTTCCACGGCGGCTTCGACTTCAAGGACGGCAAGCTCAGCACCGACTTCGGCTTCAACTTCACGCCGGGGGTCGGCGGCGGGGTCGACACCAAGTTCAACGCCGACTTCGGGAACATCGCGAAGGAGGGCGGGAAGATCGCGAACGAGCTCGGCAAGGAAGCCGGGGACGCCGGCTACCAGGCGCAGAAGCAGATCGGCGAGACGCTCTCCGGGATCCAGAAGTTCCTGGGCGGCATCCACCTCTTCGGCTGAGTCAGTACACGGACAGGTGGTGGAACTTGAACCCGCCCTCCAGCGCGATCTCCGCCATCGCCTTCTCGGCGTCCGCGCACCACGGCTCGTTCGGGTCGTCGTGGTAGCTCACCGGCGGGGTGAGGCAGCCGCGCTGGTAGATGCGGTCGAGGAGGCGGAACTCGGCGGCGGAGACCGGCGACTCCGCTGCCTGCAGGGCTCGCAGCGCCAGTGAGAGGTCCCGCCGCTTCCCCTGGGCCGCCTTGAGGACTTGCGGGCGCACCCGCTTGGCGTCCGCGGGCTCCAGCGCGGCGACGGTGCGGAAGGCGTGGTCGGCCAGATCGCCCTCCAGCGCGCGCCCCAGCGGCTTCGCGCCGTCGGGCGGGAGCTTGCGGAGGGCGGCCACCGCCTGGAGCGTGGCGATGGGATTGACGGCCTGGGGGCGCGACAGCCTCCGGATCAGCGCCGGCCCGAGCGGCGCGGCGGCCTCGCCGACCTGCGGGAGATCTCGCAGGACGTCGTCGCGCTGGTCGTCGTCGATCGAGGCCATGAGCAGCGCCAGCGCCTCTCCCGGGAGCTTCGGCGCGCGCAGGAGCGCCAGGGCCACCAGCTCGCGCGTGCGCAGCTCCGGAAGGTTCATCAGGGGGAGGAGGAGGCTGTCGTCGGGGGCGGCGCCGGTCGCGAGGAAGAGGCGGAGCAGCGCCTGCTGCGCGGCGGGCGTCGGCGCCTGGGGAGCGGCGGCGCCCAGGAGCTCGTCGGCGCTGCATGCGGCGCGCGCCGCGGGGGTGAGGAGGGTGCCGCGCTGGGGCTTCTGGACGACCGCGGCGACGACCTTCGCGCAGAGTCCCTGGGCATGCCCCAGCGCCGGAAGGAGCTCCGCCGCCAACTCCGCGTTGCTGCGCTGGTTCTGCTGGCAGCGGTCCAACTCCTCGTATTGGCCTTCGCCCAGCGTCCCTTCCGCAGGGTCGTGGAACACGAGGTACACGCAGGCGCCGATGACCCGCTTGTCCTGATCATCCAGCAGGCGCAGCAGCGGATCCGCCGCGGACGGCGCCAGCGCCCCGCGCGCGGCCTGGTAGCGCAGGAGCACCGCCTGCCGCTGGTAGGGATTCTCGCTGGAGAGCCATTTCTCCAGTCGGCTCCCGATGGCGGCGTCGACCTTCTCCAGGTCCGCCTTCGCCTCCTCGTACGCCTTCACCTCGGGCGGGGGCTCCGCGGCCAGCGCGCTCCAGGTCGCCAGGAGCACAGCGGCGGCGGCGACCTTCGTTGGCGGCAGCAAGCTGGTCATGGTCATGAGCTTCAATTCGCGGCTACCGCTTCTAACCTCGACCGGATCATAGATGGTTAATATGCCGCATTGCCGTGAACCGATTGGTTCCCCTGAT
>Ga0134122_10001643_pt1 | contig 16211 bp, 14 predicted proteins | sample KB302_FD_96461 | JGI IMG/M metagenome (GOLD analysis project Ga0134122, IMG submission 96461) | Terrestrial soil microbial communities without Nitrogen fertilizer from Kellogg Biological Station, Michigan, USA - KB3-0-2 | ecosystem: Environmental > Terrestrial > Soil > Unclassified ... | reverse complement strand
GGTACCGGTCGCGATGTCGAACTCGCCGCCGTCCGGGTTCGCGTCGAAGACCATCCAGATCTCGCGGCCGTCCACCAGAGAGGTGATCTGCGGGTTGCTGCCGTATTCATCGGTGAGGATGCGCAGGGTATAGAGAGCCATCTCGACGGTGAGGTGCTCGCGCGCATGTTGATGGTGCGTGAACAGCACCTCGGGCTCGTCCTCGTCGACATTCACGTTGTCGGAGATCTTGCCGGCCCAGATCGTGCGCCCCTCGTGCGAGATGCCGATGCTGAACAGCGAAAAGATCGAGGGATGGTCGAGCGCGGCCTGCTGGAGCTCCGCCACCATCTCGGCATAGTCGTGATAGGCCGAGTCGGCGGCCGGAAAAACCTTGAGGAATTCCTCTTGCGTCTTGAACCGCTGGAGAACGAAACCCAAGCGCTTCAAGGCCCGGACTTCGGCGGGCGTGGCCTCGACCAGGACGTAGTCGTGACCGACCTCGAAGACGTCCACGCCGGTGGCGGCGATGGCCGAACGGACGCGAGCGTTTGAAACCTGCGAAATCTTGTAGGTCCCGGTGCCTTTGGCGGGCTGTGCGGCGGCGGGGGCCGCGAGGCTCCCCCCGAGGAGGAGGAGGAATACGAGTCCCGGCAGGAACGGACGATCGCAACGCATGAAAATTCTCCTTTCAAACGGTGGATGAATCAGGCCTGATCGAAAAACAGTTGTGTCCGAGAATAGAGCCTGTCTTGCGCCTTGACCATCCTCTCTAGAGAGGAACCCAATTTGCCCGCCCCTCTCGAAGCGGGGGGCGGGCGTTTTGTCTTCCTCTCTAGAGACGATTGTTTTGGCCGCACACTTTTCTTTAAGTTCACAGCACCCGCTCGAACCGGCAAGAAAACGATTTCGCGCCTGCGCACTAATGAACGCCGAGCGGCATCGAGGTGTCACCGAAGACACCCATCGATCATTTTTGGCGAAAGGAAAAACCGATGAAACGCAACTCGACGTACGGCAACTCAGGGCATCCTCTCTTCGCGGCGGCGCTGTTCTCGCTGATCGGTCTGGCGCTCGCCGGATGCAACGGCACGGTCTCGCAGATCGGCGTCCCGGCCTCCTCGCCGTGGAGCACGTTCCGCACGACCTTCTTTAGCCCGCACGACGACCTCGCGGTGGTCACCACCGGCGGCGACATCACGGCCGATCTCATTCCCGGCCCGTTCGGTCAGAGCGTTTTCGCGACCTGCACCTCGGACCAGGGCCCGTTTGCCACCGACTGTGCCTCCGCCGCCACCTGTGCCGCGGACTGCTTGGAAGATGCGCCGTCGGGCGCGACAGGCGTCGCCCTGGGCGAGATTCGTTACCTGTACGGCCTCGAGATCGGGCTCGACCGCCCCGCCTTCACCGCGGGCGGAGTGGAGATCGAGAGCACCGCGGCGGGCACGGTGGGCGCGATCTCCGTCAACATCGGCGCCACCTCAGGCCTCTCGGTGGGCGCGGGATTCAGCGAAGGGCTGGTCCCGGGACCGTCGCCGTTTCCCAATACGGAGTTCGAGGCCTTCGACGACTTCGGCTTCCTGGCGATGGATCCGGAGTGGGAGGATTTCGGCCCCGGCCTGGTCTGCGCCGACGGCACATCGACGAGCTGCGATACTGGCGGCTCCTCCTTGGAAAACGTCGTCGCCGCCTGTATCGACGAGGGTACCGGCCCCTTCGGCCTCAACGACGGCCTGTTCTTCCGCGTCAACGCCCAACCCGGCAGCTATTCGTTGACCTGCGGCACGGTGCCGGTGAACTACGTCCTGAACCCGCCGTTCTCCTCGGTCGGCCAATGCATCAGCACGCTCAAGGCGCAGCGCTGCGGCGGCTTGAAGGGGCAGGCGAAAGCGGCCTGCAACCACGCCCAGATCGGCGTCTGCCACGCCACGTTCAACGTACCGAGCAGCCACAACCCCAACTGATCGTCGGTTCCCGGGCCGGGGTCTCCCCGGCCCGGGCCGCCCACTCCCCTCCGGCGGTAGGGGCGGGCCACCCCTGAAAGGAGCGCCGTCATGAAGCGTCTCGCCGTCCTGCTGCTGCCGCTCGCGCTCCAGGCTCTGCCCGGGGCGGCCCAAGCTCCGGGCTCCGTAAGCCGCGGAGTCCCCAAACAACGAAAAGGAGACCGATCATGAGAGCCCGTCTGACGTTCGCATTTTTGCTCGCCACGGCCCTGGTCTGGTGCGCAAGCCCTGCCGGCGCGCAGCTCGACGCCACCTGCGTCGCGTCGATCACGCTCAACTTCGACCCGCCCGCGAGGCTCGTCCTGCCGCCGACACCGGGGCCGCACACCGTCGCCACGGGAGGCGGCACGATCGCCGCTTGCGTGGTCTCGGACGAAGGGCCCACGACCGGCACCTTCACCTTCTCGCTCGAGGGCGACATGACGTGCACATCGACGGACAACATCGTCGGCACGGTGGACGTCGTGTGGTCGGACAACACGGAGAGCCACGCCGATGTGACGACCTTCGTGCTCGATCTCGGCAGCGTCGGCGGCGCCGCCGGGCTCACCGCCACCATCGTCAGCGGACGTTTCGTCGGCGACGACCTGCGGATCGTCAACGTGCGCGATCCCAAAGCCCTGCTCCGCTGCATTCTTCACGGCCTGTCGCAGGCCACGGGGACCACGAGCCTCACGTTCACGCAACCGCTTTAGCCACCCTTGCCAAGCTACGGGCGACTTGGCGGGCGACGGGCCGGCGTCAAGGGAATCGGCTCGAAACCGAAGCGCCGCATCTCGGGTTGGAACGGTCCGCTGGAGGGATGGATCGTGTAACAAATAGAACGGGCAGATCGTACTCTTAAGTCAAGCTGCCGTATTCCGCGGCGGGCCTATCGCCCTGGGGTGTCCCCAAAGGAGACTCTGTAAATGAAACGTCGCAAGCTTGCACTGTCCCGTGAGACCCTTCGTAACCTTCGGCGCGGCGAGTTGGACGCATTCGGAGGCTACACCCCGGATACTTGCGGGGTTTGTAGCGGCGGATGTACCGGCCAGGCCGACTGCTCGGTCACCGGTTGCTCTCTCGTATGTGTGGAGTACAACACCTGCGATAGCGGTCGCAGGTGCTAAGGCTCCTCACGATTTTGAACTGAGCTTCTCCGTGGGGGCGCCGAGCTCCAGTTAGGCCACTTGGGCGATCGTGGCCGCTTCGATGTCAAGCTAGGGCTCGGCGTTCCCCGATTGAAACTCCGAAGGAAACGGTTACGCCGCGTCCTTAGACTACACCGGCCCCGGTCGATGACGATGAGGTTTCGCTCGCACCTCCTCGGCCGGCCGACCGCCATCATCGCAGGCTCGTAGGCACCGGTTGGCTGATCTCGCTGGATTGAAAGTAGACTCCCCCGCGGGTTCCCGATGCCAGTCGAACGCAAGCCTCTGTTTCGTGCCGAGATCCTCGCTCCCGGGGCTGCGGCTCTGCCGGCCGGGGAGGCGGGCGAGCCGGCGAGGGAGATCCTCCGCCGGTGGGCACGGCTCCTCTCGTCGCCGGGAGCGGACGAGCGGAAGGAGTCGGAGCTCCTGCCCGACTTCCTGACCGACGTCTTTTACAACGTCCTGGGCTACCGCCCGATGACGGCCGGGGATCGCTACACCCTGTCGCGGGAGGCGCGCGTTCAGGTGGACGGTCAGTACGCGGATGCCGTCCTCGGCGAGTTCGGAGGCCCCCGGGACCGGCCGGTGGTGGCAGTTGAGGGGAAAGGGCCGCGCGATCCCCTCGACCGGCCTTTCGCGGGCCGTCCGATGTCGGCCGTGGACCAGGCCTATCGCTACGCCATCAACCTGCCGTGTGACTGGATCCTGGTCACCAATCTCCGAGAGATCCGGCTCTACCACAAGAACCACGACCAGCGAACCTTCGAGCGGTTCGAAGTCCAGGCCCTCGCGGAGCAGGACTTGGCCCTCCGGCAGTTCGTCTTCCTCCTCGGCGCGGAACGGACGGTGCCCGTCTCCGGCCCCACGCACCTCGACGAGCTGCTGCGCGCCTCGGAGCGCGCCGGCCTCGAGCTGACGAGGAGCTACTACGCCGAGTACTCCCGTGCGCGGCGGGAGATCCTCGCCCGGCTGCGGCAGGCGAACCCCGCCGTACCGCCCGAGATCCTCCTTCTCTCCACCCAGAAACTTCTCGACCGGGTGCTCTTCGTGGCATTCGCCGAGGACCGGGGCCTCCTCCCAGCCGAGACCCTCCAGCTGGCCTTCCGGCATGACGATCCGTACAACCCCCGCTCGAAGTGGGAGACCTTCAAGGGCCTGTTCCGGTCCATTGACGAGGGCAACGGCGCCCTGGGCATCCCGGGCTACAACGGCGGCCTGTTCGCGCGCGATTTCGTCCTCGATCCCCTCGACGTCCCCGACGACGTGCTCGGCGAGCTCACAGGGTTGGGAGACTACGATTACCGGGCTCCGTCGGCGGCGGCCGGCGAGAGCGCGGGAGCCCGGCTGGTTGACGTCGAGATCCTCGGGCACATCTTCGAGCAGTCGATCACCGATCTGGAGCGCCTCGAGCAGGAGCTGGCCGAGGGCACCTTCGAAGTCGGCGGCCTGACGCGGCGTCGGCGCGAAGGGGCCTTCTACACCCCCAGGGTGATCACCCGTTTCATCGTCGGCCATGCCCTCCACCGGGTTCTCACCGATCGATTCGATGCCCTTCTGCGCCGGCAGCAGGAAAAGGCGGTGGGTTCGGCGGTCAAGGTCTTGGCAGACCCGCGAGTCTACGACCCCGAGGGCCTGAACCAGCCGCAGCGCGAGGCTCTCATCCTCTTTTGGGATGCCTGGCTCGGGGAACTGGAGCGGGTGCGGATCCTGGATCCGGCCTGCGGCAGCGGCGCCTTCCTCCTAGAGGCTTTCGACCAGCTCCACGCGGTCTACCAGGAGGCGGCGGACCGCCTCTACGAGCTGCGGGGCGTGCGCACACTCTTCGACCCCGACACCACGATCCTGAAGCAGAACCTCTACGGCGTTGACGTGAACGAGGAAGCGGTCCAGATCTGCCGGCTCTCGATCTGGATCAAGACCGCCCAGCGCGGCAAGAAGCTCACCGACCTCGACCGGACGATCCGTATCGGCAACAGCCTCGTCGATGACCCGGAGGTGGACCCGCGCAACGCCCTGGATTGGCAAGCCGCCTTCCCGGAAGCTTTCGCGGACGGCGGCTTCGACGTTGTGGTGGGAAACCCACCCTACGTCCGCCAGGAGCTTCTCGGTAGCTTGAAGCCTTACCTTGAGCGCCGTTTCCATGCCTATCACGGCGTGGCGGACCTCTACGTCTATTTCTTCGAACGGGGGCTCGACCTCCTCAAGCCGGGTGGCCGCCTCTCGTTCGTGGTAACCAACAAGTGGCTCAAGGCCGGGTACGCGGAGCCTCTGCGCCGCTTGCTGGCGAAGGAAGCCTGGCTGGAGACCCTCGTGGACCTGGGCCACGCCAAGGCGATCTTCCCGGAAGCGGACGTTTTCCCGTCAATCGTCGTCCTAGAGAAACCGCGGCTCGAAACCACGGCGCCGGTGCCGCGCGTGTCGGTGATCTCCCGCGACGACGTGCGCCTCGACGACCTTGGCCGGCAGGTAGAGGAGGAAGGATTCGACTTCCCGAAGGAGAGGCTCGGCGCCGCGCCCTGGTCGCTGGAGCCGCCGGCGGTCGACGCGCTGATGGAAAAGCTACGTACGCGCGGGTTGCCGCTCGCGGAGTATGCCGGAGTGAAGCCGTATTACGGGATCAAGACGGGCCTGAACGAAGCCTTCCTGGTGGACACCGCCACCCGGGACCGGCTGGTGGCCGAGGATCCGCGGTCCGCGGAGATTCTCAAGCCTTATCTTCGCGGAGAGGATGTCAGCCGGTGGCGTGCCGAATGGGATGGATTATGGATGATCCTTCTCAAATCGAGCGCCGATTGCGAGTGGCCGTGGTCGTCAGACCAGGGATCTGTAGCAGAGGATTCCTTCGCAGTGACCTTCCCGGCCCTTCACCGGCACCTGCTGCCGTGGAGGGATCGCCTGATCGCACGGTCGGACCAGGGGCGCTTCTGGTGGGAGCTGAGGAAGTGCTCCTATTACGCGGAGTTCGAGCGGCCGAAAGTCCTGTGGCAGGAAATCCAGTACGCACCAGCGTATGCCTTAGACCATAGCGGTGCATTTGCCAATAACAAAGTTTTCTTTCTGCCCGCCGCGGATCTGTACCTGGCCGCCGTCCTCAACTCGCCCTTGCTCTGGTGGCACAACTGGCGCTTTCTCGTTCATCTCAAGGACGAGGCCCTGACGCCGTCGGGCTACAAAATGGAGCAGCTTCCGATCGCTCCACCGTCGACCGAGCAGCGGCAGCAAGTGGAAGAGAGAGTCCGTCGTATTTTGACCATCCAGGACGACCGGCTGCAGATTCTCCCGATCGTCAAGGACTGGCTCGCCGTGGAGCACGGAATCGCGAAACCCTCCCAGCGCTTGGCCGATCCGCTCAACCTCACCGCCGACGGCTTCGTCGAAGAAGTCCGGCGAGCCCGAGGCAAGAAGAATCCGCTTTCCGCCGCCGCCTTGCGGAGCCTGCGCGAGGAGCATGCCGGGACCATCGCGCCCTTCGGCGAACGTCTCCGCGAAGTCGCGCGGCTGGAGTCCGAACTGTCGGACCTGATCTGTGAGGCCTACGGGCTGACGGCGGAGGAAGTGGAGCTCCTGTGGCAAACCGCGCCGCCGCGGATGCCGGTCGTCCGTTCCGCATGAGTTGTCAGCCGCCTCTGATCGAAAAGCAAGAAAAAGCGCCCGCATCCGCGGACCGCCCCGAGCCGAGAGAAAGAATGTTAGGCCACGACAAAAGGTGCGGCGCTGGTCGCGGCGGCGGCCGCCTCGCCCCCGAGGCTGCGGGAAGATGAGGCGGCTTCCGGACGAGGCACTGCCGGGTTAGGCACGGGTTACGAGCCGTTCCTCAGCAGGGCCTCGAAGCGAGACTCTTCGAGACCATCCGAACCGTCACCGACCTGCCACATCTCTCGTGCTCGACGCATCTTGTCGGCCGCTTCTTCCGGCTCGCCGAAAGCGGAATCGACGTGGGCCATGTGAGCGAGGGCATAGGCGATCAGGCGTTGGCGAGTTGTTTCGCTGGCCGAGACCTTCTCTGCGATCGTAAGGGCCTCGTCGGCCAGCTCCCGGGCGGCTTCCGGATCGCCCACCGTCGCCTGGAGGCACTCCTCGCATAGGCGCTCGCACAGAGCCCAATTGTGGAACGACTCGAATTCGAAGGCTTCGAGGCGAATTCGATGACAGAGCGGCAGAATGCGCCGCCATTGGTCGGTGGCGAGGTCGCGCGCCTTGTGGGGGTCGAGGTACGGATCGCCGACGGCGAGATCGGCGTCGAACGCCGCCAGGAGCGCATAGATACCCGGTTTGAGGGTTTCGGCGACCTCGGCCGCGATCTCCTCGATTTCCTCCTCCAGGTCCGGCTCCCAGAGATCGGCCGGATCGGGCTCGGCGGGGCGCTCGGCCTCGACTTCCGCACAGATGGTCCGGTAGAGCGCGATGAGCTGGTCGAGTCGCTCGTTGGAAACCCCCGTGGCTCGGGCCATGCGTTCGAGCGTCGGACGCCTGGGTCGAACCACTCCCAGCTCGTACCGTGAAATGCGTTGCTGGTCGATCCCGACCAGGTCGCCCAAATCCTGTTGGTACCTGCCCGCGACGTGGCGGAAGAAAGCCACGACGAGGCCCAACGCGCGGCGCTCGACAGCATCCCTCATTCGTTGCTCCCTTTCGGTGACTGGTTCCCGTAGCGATGCCTGGAAAAAGGTAACCGAACGGAAGGGCTGCGCAGTAGAGAGGTGTACTGTACGTGTCGCGGCGCAAAATTTTGCGCGTTCTCCGCCCCTGGCGCACCTGAACAACCAATCCGAGGGGTGCCCGCACGGCCATGGGGGTCGCGCTGTCGGTTCCCCCATCCGTGAAAGGAGCACCCGAATGTCCTCTTCGATGCTTCGTCGTCTTGCCCTGGGTGTACTGGTACTCGCCCTCGCCTTCCCGAACCACGCCGCCGCCATGCCTTGGGAGTGGGGAGACCTGCTCGGAAGGGTCCGGGGATTCATTTCTTCGATCTGGGCGCCGAACGGCTGCGAAATCATGCCGGAAGGGAACTGTAGGACCGCCCCGAAACAAATATTCGGCGAGCACGGCTGCGAGGTTGAACCCGACGGGCGCTGCGGGGCCGCCCTTGTCCACATATTCGGCGAGAACGGTTGCGAACTCACCCCGGATGGACGCTGTAAGGGATAAGCCGGGGCACCGGAGGTCAAGCCGCTTCGGCATCCCCTCCGCCGGAGCGGCGCATTTGCCGAGCCAGTTCCCTCGCATCCTCTGCGGAAGCCGCCTCTTGGCGGGCCGCTTGCCAAAAAAGCTGGATCGAGGCCAGAAGCTCGGTCGGCAGGCCCTGCGCGCTGAACACATAGGCCGAGGCGGTCGCGAGTCCTTTGACCTCCCGCGCCATCCCCCGCTCCAACTCCACTTCGGCCAGCTCCAACACGGCGAGGGCGGCATCGAACCAGATCCGCCGGTCGGCCAGAGACCCCCACACCTCATTGAGAAGGGACGAGGCCTCTACCCGTCTTCCCTGGGAAGAAGCAACTCTCGCCGTCAGCCAGCGGAACCGCACTTCGTCGAGAGCACCGCCCAATTGATGCACATCGGCTCGAAGTCCAACGAGCCGGGATGCCGCTTCTTCTGTCTCGCTCGCCTCCCAAAGATAGCTGACTTCGTTGAATGCGATCACCAAGCTCAGGCGCCGATCGCTTATTCCTTCAGAAGACAACCGCGCTTTGGCGAGCACATCGAGCGCTTCTCGAAACTGGAATTTGCGTTTAAGAATGGCCGCACGGTCGACCAGAATGCGGGTCACTTGGTGCGCAGTTCGCGCAAGAGCCAAAGCCTGGCCCATCTTCAATAGCGCCGCATCGAGCTCTCCTCGGAAGGTGAGAAGCCTCCCGTATAGTTGGATTGGGCGCGACCGGTCCATCGGCTCGACTGGAATTCCAGCCTGGAGCTGGGATTCAGCATCCACGAAGACCTGACGGGACCTGAGCAAATCACCCGCGACTCGAATCACATTCCCTTCGAAAGAAGCGGCGTACCCCGACAGCCAAGTCTGATACCCGACGGCCCCTGGGGTGTGCACCGCGGCAATGCGGGCCAGAGCCGCGAAGCGAGCGGCGTCGTCCACGTCGTGCGACGCCGCTTTGGCGCTTTCATCGCAAAGCCGTTCGACGACGGCCCAGGTGTGGAAGGCGGGAACGGCCTCGACGAGGGACGGTCGAATCCCTTCCGGAACTTTGCGCAGGCGCTGCCACACCGCGGTCGCCGCCGCGCGCTCGGTCCGCCACAGGCGTTTGCGGAATTTCCGCCCGGCCGCTCTCTCTGTGGTGGCCGCAGCGTCGCGGCCCAACTGCTCCAGAAGAAGCCGATCCTGGAAAGACAGATCGGCCGGCGAGCCGATCGACGCCTCCGGCGCGAAGTAAGACTCCAGATGGTTGACCAGCCCCGGCGCCCAAGGCGCAGATTGCCCGAGGATCGCGACGAGTTCGTCGAAGAGCCCCGGGGCGAGGCCCACGCCGTGCTCCAGCCGCGAAACGGCCCCTTGGCTCAGGCCCGCTTCTCGCTCCAGCCTGCCCTGGGTCCAGCCGGCCATTTGGCGGAGAATACTCAAAACGAAGCCGAGCAACTCGGGCGATTTCTGTGCCATGGGCGGCATCCTCACCGACACCTGTTGTGTTGTCGCTGCAATATTAGGTGCTTTCGCCCGTCACGGCGAGACAGCACACAGGAAAGTTTCCTCCCGGTGCATGATTTTGCGTCGAGCACCCCTGTGGTACGCCTATCCCCGCGGCAGGAGATCCTTCCAAGCCTTCCGACGGACCCTTTTCGCGCAACATTTTGCACCAAACCACCCGGCCACACGCCTTCCCCGGAAGGTTGATTCGGGCTGCGGCTACCGTTCCTGCCATGGACACGCCACGCCAAGACTCCGCGCACTTGCGGCTTCCCCAGGATGCCGTTGAAGCCTTCGCCCATGCGGAGGCAGCGCGCGACCAAGGCCGGCTGGAAGACGCGGCAAGGCTCTTTGGTCGCTCCGCGACGATTTGGGGCGCGGCCGGTTGGGTGTTTCATGCAGCCGACGCCTACGTCGAGCTGGGGGCCATTCTTCTCTTTCAAGGAAGAGTTGGGCTGCTTCCTGAACTCGCCTTCCGCGTGATCGCCCTGTTGGAGAACGATCCGTTGCCGCCGGGCTCTAGGATAAAACTTGCGGTCTACGCTCATTTGATGAGAAATGGCGCTGCGGACCAGGGCGCGTATTTCAGCTTCGTTCACGAATTACGCCGCCATCGAAAAGCGAGAGAGGAACACGAAGAGGCGCCGGCCCATCCGGCGGCTCACGGAGAGATTCCAGACAACCCCCTGGTGTCTTGGATCACTGCTCTCAACGAGAGGCTCTCAAACTCCTGAAGGAGATGCTCCTTGTGAAGCTCGAAGTCACCAAGTTCCACCTGGTCCTCGAACTGGACCTAGTCCGAGGCAGCAACCGCTGGCGCGAGCTGGCGCCTTTTCGCGAAGCGGTCTTATCCCACTTTGCCGATCCGGAGCTTCGCGCTCACCTGGCTCTCCTGAGCGAGGCCCTGGCCGATCATCTGCTGGAGTTTGAAGAAGGCGCGCCCGAACTCGGCGAGCCCTGGCCGAGAGTGCAGCTCCGAGCTTTGACAACGGATCTTCGCCACTCTTGGGAAGGACTCAAAACGCTCGTTTCAGCTGCCAAAGGAGATGAGTCCCTCGCGGATCAAAAGCGGTTGATTCAGGTTTCCGAGGAGTTGACCCGAGGACTCGATCGAGATCTCTCGAAAGTGGAGAGCCTCCTCGGCGCGCTCCCGAAACCCCGTCCTCCCAAGAAGGGGCGCGGGAAGCCTCACGGGAAGGGATAGAAGCGCGCACTGCCGCCGATCTTCTTCCGCAATGTTCGGATTCGGCGAACCGGGCCATCCGGGTGAGCGCCGGATAGCTGAAACCGGTGCCGAACTCCGCCATCAATTCTTGCGACAGCGTCGCAAGAATCTGCTTTCGCCCGCTCGGCGCGCCTGGAAAGTGCTCTTCCAGACTCGCCCACCGTCGGTGTCGCCGGAAAAAAAGAGCGGCCCGCGATCGCGGACCGCCCCGAGACGGGAGAGATGAGGGTTAGGCCGCGGTAGGTGCGGCCGCAGCGGCCGCCGCGGCAGCCTCCGCCGCTTTTTTGGCTTCCAGGTCCTTCTTCGAGCGCCGGCCCTTTCGGTTCGCGTTGTTCTCCGGGCTGATCCCATAGGTCACGAGAACCGGATTGGCGAAGCCGGTATGGGCGGCGACCAGCGCCGAGAGCCGGCGGTGGATCTGGCCGCCACGGACCGCGAGATCCCGACGCGTCTTGACGGCCACGCGCTGATTGCCTCGCTGCGCTTCCACCGCGCCGTGGGCCGGCCGCAGCTCGGTGAGAATCGCTTTCAGCTCGGCGAACAGATCGGAGATGCCCGGATACCTGGGAACATCCGGTTCGAGGTTGTCAACCGTCGTCTGGAACGCGTCGATTTTGTCGGCGTACGAGCTCACGTTCATGGTTTGAGTCCTCCACACTTGGTGAGATGATTCCGGGCGCGATCACGGTCGCCCCGGGTGCAGATGTCGTTACGGCCCTGGATAGCGGCTATCTGGCCCGGATAGCCGCTATCTGCTTCGGATAGCCGCTATCTGGCCTGGATAGCGGCTATCCGCCCTGGATAACGGCTATCTGGCCTGGATAGCCGCTATCTGCTCTCGATAGCCGCTATCTGGCGTGGATAGCGGCTATCTGCTCTGGATAACCGCTATCTGGCCTGGATAGCGGCTATCCGCTCTGGATAGCGGCTATCTGGCTCGGATAGCGGCTATCTGGAGGTCGATGCGTACTTCGCCTGCAAAATCCCGCCGGCCGCTCCGGATGCCGATTCCCCGGCGCGGCAAGCGGCCATCGCCGCTCACGCCGCCAGGGCGCCCGGCATTTGCGCCCAGCGGGAGCCGCTGAGCGCTTGCGCCGCCAGGAGGTCGGCCGCCGTCACGCCGCCCGCTCCGCCGAGGCGGACGACCACCAGGTTTTCCCGCACGGACATCTCGACCACCGCCCCCTCCTCGCGGCAGGTCGCGAGGACGAACGGCACGAAGCGATCGGTCTCGCCCGCGGGCGAAAGGCGGAAGAAGGCTTCGACCCGCTGGCGCGGCGGACCGAGCGCCCAGCCGGGCAGAGAGGCGAGGGCGAGCTGGATCCGTTCGGCTTTGAGCTGCGCCGACGGTTGCTCGATGGTGCGGGGCGGGGAGGACTTCTTCGTGGGCATATTGCACATCTCCTCTGGGTTACCTACGACGGCATAATGCCGCCGTAGGTACCCTTGTACAGATTCAAATCCGAGAAATCGAGTCTTTTGGCCCGAAAACCGAAGATTGTTTGAAAATCGATGTCCGAGGACCCTTCCGGGACGTATCGGAGGTACCCAAGAGCACGGAAGTTCGACTAAGGTGGAGGTCGTGCTATACTTCTTCGGGAAACTCGCGAACACGACGAAGTGCGGAATGTGGTCGAGCCTGCCCCGTTTTGGCGTACGAAATGCACCCTATGGGGTGAAGCACCTGCTGCCGGAGGGATCTAGATCATGAACCTAGCGCACATCCACGAACCCGACGCCGACTCCTCCGACTCCTCCGACTCCTCCTCTGATGACCTTGCGGGCTCGACCTCGGCCCCCTCCGGCCGGTTGCGCCTGGCCCTGGAAGCGTTCCTGGCTCGGGAGTCTCGCGCCCAGGGACCCGAGGGAGAATGGCGCGAAGGGCTCTGGTTTCCGTCCAACAACGAGCGCCGGCCCTGCTGCGAGGGGCTTGCCCCGACCCTCGCCAACAAGCAGGCGCTGGAGAGTCATTGCCGGTCCGCCGCCCACGTGGCGGCGCTGTTCGAGGTGCCGGTGCTCGATCTCCGGCGCGCCCTCAAAAGAGCGCGCATCGCGCAGGAGGCGGCGGCCGACCCGTCCACGGGGGCGGCGCCGGCCCGTCAGATGACGAACACCGAACGGCTGGCGCGGATCAGCCGGGCGGCGCTTTCCGAGGCGCTCGCCACCCTACGCGCGGAAGCCCGACAGGGCGCCGAAGTCTTGAAAGAGCTGGGTGATCTCGACGAGGAACCGGCTGGGGATTTGGCCGCCACCTTGAAGGCCGCCGCCGAGCGCCTGAAACTCGTCACGCAGAGTCTGGAGAGCGCGGCGCAGATGGAGCTGGTTTGCCGGGTCTCCGAGCTGGCGCTCGGGAAGGTCCGTGCATTGGAACAATAGGGCGCTCATCTTGGCGAGGGCCAGCAGCTCCCGGCCGGAAAGGTCCGCCCCCTCGAGCTTTGCGACCACGGCGTTTTCGATCTCCCAGCGAGCGGCCCGCAGCAGGCCCCCGAGGAAGTGGCGGACCGGAGGCTTGAGCCGAGCCGCCGGCTGCCCTTCGAGCACCGCCTCCAGGAGGCTCAGCCCGACGCAGGCGGCGATCGATTCGAGCAGCTCGATCGCGACCGAGGGGGTGTTTTGGACGAACCTTCCTTGGAGGACTTTCGCAGCCATGGGGGCGCTCTCCAATGTCACATCTCAGGCACTCTATGTGCTGGAACAATCCTAAACCATCCGCTGTCAATCTGTATCCACTTCGGCCCAATTTTCTCCATCTTCGTCCTCGTCGTCGCGGCATGCGACGCCTTGGCCCTTCGCCTGGCGGCGTAAAGTTTCGGAGATTCGCCGCTCCTCCGTGAGCAGGATGGCCAGCTCGGGGAGCAACGCCAGCGCCTTCCCCACCCTGTTGAGGATCGGAAAAGCCTTCGCCAGATGTGCCCGGGCGTCCCGTACTCTCGCGACTCTCACGGGCACCTCGGCGGTCGCCGACTCCGCCGCCCGGATGTTCGTCTCCAGCGCCGCATAGGCATCGACCGCCACCTGGTAGGCCCGCACGCACCGATCGATTTCCGTGCGCCTCATACCGCCTCCTTCCAGTGCCGACGAAAGTCGATGCCGCAGAGGGCGGGCACCTCGGCGCCCGCGAGCAGCCGCGAGACCAGCGGCGCGCCGTAGCGCAACCCCAGCTCCCGCTCGCTGGCGTTGGTGGCGAAGGCGAGCCGCTCGCCCTCGCGCTCGTCCAACAGGCCGACCAGGAACGCGGCGGTGATCGGCGCCGCGCTCTCCTCCTGGCCCAGATCGTCGAAGATCAAGGCATCCGAGCGGCGCCACTTGGCGACCGCGATCTCGGCCGCTCCGCGCTCGACGCCGTCGTAGAGCGCCCGGCCGCGCACCGTCCGCGTGAGGTCGGGCGCGGTGACGTATTCGACCCAGCGGCCCGCCCGGGCGAGAGTCCGCGCCGCCGCGCGGAGCAGATGGGTCTTGCCGCAGCCGGAGCTGCCGGCGACGGCATCGGGACGGATCAACGCGAGAGTGCGCCGGCCCTTGGCTCCCGCGACCGCCGATCCGGCCCAGCGCCGGGCCGCCTGAAACGCTTCGTTTTCCCGCAGCTGCTCGAAGCTCTCGAAAGTCTGCGCGCCGGGGATCTCCGCGGCGGCGGCTTGCGCCCGCGCGGCGGCCGCGCGGCCGCAGCGGGCAAACGCGGTGCCCTGCCCGCCGTCCTCGCGCCAGTGCCAGCCGGACGAGCAATGCTGGCCCGCCGGCAGGAGGCACCGCGGCCGCTCGCGGGCCGCCAGCTCTTCGGCCGGCCGCCGGTCGAAACGCCCCTCCAGGCGCGCCAGCACGCTCCCGAGATCACGCGGCATGATTCGCCTGCCACTCGGCGCGGAGTTTCGCCAGATCGCGGAGGCACTTGGCCAGCTCCTCGGGTTCCTCGATGCCCGCTCGAAGCTCGGCCTCCCACTCCTCGAACGAGTCGCGCCCATAGGCCTCTCGGAGCGAGCCGCCGGGCGGCGCCTGAGGCGTCGGAGCCGCCCAGCGGTCGCCCGCCGGGCTCCGTCCTCCCCCGCCGCGCCGGGCGTAAGGACCTCCGGGACCTCCGGGGGCGCCGCCCGCTTCCCGCCGGCCGAACCGGCCCCCGTCGTTGGCCCGTTCGAGCCACGAGAGGAGGAACCGCGCCATGCCGCGAGGGGTCTTCCAGCGCCCCGGATGGGCCTGCAACCAGGCCTCGGCCTTCCGCGCCTCGGCGAGCACGTCGAGACTCGGAAAAACCTCCAGCCAGCGATCGACTTGATCCTGCGACAGGCCCCAGGCGGGAGGGTCGCCGCGGCGCGACGCCCGGCAGGGAAGCCGGAGCACGACAGCCGGCGCGGGGGTCGGAGCGGAGGGCGGATCGGGCGCCTCGCACGCGCGCCCGGAACACCTCGAAGTAAGAGAGTCTCCGGGAGAAAAAGCTTTTGCTTCTGCTTTTGCTTTTGTCTCTTCGGGTAAACCTCTGCCTTGAGGTGATGGGAGGGGTGTGGGGAGGGAAGCGGAGCGGCGGCTTTGGCGTTCGGGCGCGCGGGCCGGAACCGGGCCGATTTCGGGCCCCCTCCGGGCCAAATCGGGACCTGGCCCGGCGGGAGTGTCCGAAGGGGGCGGAGAGAGCGGAGAGAGCGGCGCATCGCTCCCCTTCTCCTTCGGGGGCTCGCGCTCGAAGCGAGACCACAGGATGCGCCGAATCACTTCCGAGGTGGACACCTCGTCGGCCGAGGCCGCCGCGAGAACCTGATCGAGCAGGCGTCCTCCGAGCGCCACCTTGAACGTCTGGGTCAAGATACACCTCCGCTGATGTGTCGAATCTCGTCGATCTTGGGTGCCGAGGATGCCTTACGGCATGGAACCGGTTGGAAGAGTCCATAACCGTTCCATACCGAAGGTCGATTACATATTGGATCTATACGACAAATGACTCCGGTTTGTCACTAGCCGGCGCTCGATCGCCCTCCGGATCCCGCGCTTTCGCTCGGGGAGAACGGCGGAGACCGGCACCTCCCGCGGGCCGGCGAAGGGACCGAGAATAGGCCTTTTATGGCCCGGATCGGGCTCAATACGCTGGATTACATCTTCAGAGGCGGGAATCGGTCCGGCGGGAAATTCGAAGACCGCTCGCCGCGGCCAGGGGGGTCCTTCCGCGGCGGTGGGTCCGGGACAAGCCTCCAGAGGATCGGCCTCGTTCGGCGAAGCGGGGCGCCTCGCGCGATGAGCGCGCGTCCGCCCGGCTCGGC
>Ga0134122_10001642_pt1 | contig 16214 bp, 16 predicted proteins | sample KB302_FD_96461 | JGI IMG/M metagenome (GOLD analysis project Ga0134122, IMG submission 96461) | Terrestrial soil microbial communities without Nitrogen fertilizer from Kellogg Biological Station, Michigan, USA - KB3-0-2 | ecosystem: Environmental > Terrestrial > Soil > Unclassified ... | reverse complement strand
CCCCTCCAGAAATCAGGTCGGCGCGGTTCGAGAGCACCACAATCTCTGGCGGTGCCGCAATTGCGCTGCCTGTTGCTGCAGCTGCACAAACTAGTGCTCCCAAGGTCACTAAGACGCTACGAATAAATCGATTCCCACGCATGTCAAATCCTCCTACAGCAATCTATCTCTAGATGTCTTCTCGCCTCAACAAACATCAGCCTCACCGCGGCGTTCCTGGTGACCCGCGCCAAAAGCAATTTCGTCTTCAATCGTCGATCTGATATTTCATGAGGGGTCTGCAGCAGCGCTGGCCGCGCACTTGCTTCGCGCCGCGTTGATGATTTCCTCCAGGTCTTTGTCGTAAACCGTCTTTTTCGTTCCGGGGAGGTTTGAAAGACTGCAGTTCTTGATCTGGACGGAGCTTGACACAAATTCGTCCTCAAACCCGGTTCACTCGAGCCCACCTGGCACGCCCGTTGGTAACGAAATTCCACCGATGTTCTACCAGAATGACCTTGCTGGTTCACCCTGCAGAACTCCAGAGCGATCACATTCGGCGGACTATCCTGAAATGGAGTCCGGCATACGCCAGCATCGCTGAGCCGAAGATCGCACCAAGATTGACAAGAAAGCCAACCAGCCGCTCTTCGGTGATACTGCGGCCAGGCAGTCCTAGAACGACCGCTGCTCCGAACCAAACGGGAAAAACTGCAAACTGGACGGCGGCGGCTACGCCAATGAGATATCGCCGACCCGCATCGTCTGCAATAGAAAGTCCAGCGGCTGTCCCGATGATTGCCGAAATCAGAAAATTACCCATTACATTTCTGAAGCCGTCAAAACGCAGTGGCCCACCCTCAATCCAGGCTACTGTTGCTCCGGCGGTGAACGCGAGAACAGCCGAGACGAAAAGAGCGCACAGGCCGTGCACGATCAGCCGGCGTTCTTTCGCCCACAACCCAAAACTGACGGCCAGGATTTGAGAGAGAAATGGCAGGATCAATGCGGCCACCACAATTGAAATCGCATTGTCGTGAATGAGCCCGTCGGCCAGAAGTACCGCCCCTGAGGCTGCGCGGCCGAAATAGCTTGGAGTGAGGTGGCTCAGTTGCCACAAATCCTGAACGATGTCTGGCAAGGGTTCGGGCATGGGGCGCGTTAAGGTGACAATCGAGGATTCCGGACTACCTGTTATTGAACGAATCTCTCGAGAGGTCAGCGTATGGTCGCAACCAGAAAGATTTTCGGACTCCATGAATGTTTCAACAAAGGCGCGTGCCTGGGGAGTGGAAGTCTCGATGCTCAATAAGGATCTGGGGACGTCATTCACCGACACTTCGCTGACGGCAATCCGTTCGACACCAGCCTCGCGCGCCAATCGAGTGGCTTCGGAAATGCAATCCAAGGGGAGGATGACCCGAATTTCGTGCATGTTAAACTCCTGGAGGAATAATGAGCGATCTCACTGCTCTTGCGAACCAGTTCGATGTCAAGACACTTGGCTGCCAGGCAATTATTGAAACTCCGAAAGGGTGCCGGAACAAGTTCGACTATGACCCGCAATCCAACTTGTTCAAGCTTGGAGGGCTTCTTCCCGAGGGAATGATGTTCCCATTTGATTTTGGATTTATTCCTTCGACTCTCGGGGAGGATGGCGATCCTCTCGATATCATGGTGTTGATGGATGCTCCAGCGCATGTGGGCTGTCTGATCGAAGTCCGAATTGTCGGGATCATTGAGGCGAAGCAAACGGAGAATAGTAAGACCGAGCGCAATGACCGTCTCCTTGGAGTCGCCAACCACACGTATGAACATGAAAATATTCAATCCATCAATGACGTCAGCAAAACCCTTCTTTCGCAGCTGGAAGAGTTTTTTGTTTCCTATAACAAGCAGCGAGGAAAACAATTCAAGATCACAGGAACCGGCGGCCCCAAAAAAGCAATTCGCTTTCTAAAGGCTGGCATGAAGGCTCACCAGCAACATTCAGATTCGAAGTAGGTGAGCCCGGCGAGAAGCACCAAGGCGCCGTTGCCATTGAGAACCTCAGAACAACGAGCCCTGACTTCCAGGGTTTGGCGCTTTCCCCGTTCTTGGAGGTCCCATCGGCTGCATTCGCTTCCTGGCGCTGTTGTGCTGGACCGTGCGGCCATCAAGTGAGCTCGATATCGCCTTTTCATGAGCAATGATGGCGTCAAAGTTCGCCTCGGGCTCTGATTCGGACGCTACCGAGTGTACGAAGTGGTCGAGCCGCGCAAAACCATCGAGTTTGTCCCTGTCCCCGATCTTTGCCAGGTCCAACGCCGACCGAAGAATATTCAGTGTCTCGTCGTAGGTTTTCACCGGCACCGGAAACGGGTGTCCGTCCTTTCCACCGTGTGCGAACGAGTAGCGCGCCGGATCGGAGAATCGAATCGAAGTCCCATGAATCACTTCGGCGACGAGCGCCAGGGACTGTAGCGTTCGTGGACCGAGATTCTCGACCAGCAACAGGCTGGCGAAATCATGAAGATCCTTTTCATACGCCACCGCAAGTACCGCGCCCAGACGTCTGAGATCGACATCGGCCGCACGAACATCGTGATGGCGGGGAAGCGTCAGATGCGGCACGGAATTCAGTGTCGTGTCCGGATGTTGATGGACCAGATCCAGCATCGCCATCTGCGCCGGCTTTGCCTGCGCGTCCACGAGATTCATGATGATGCCCCGATTGTCTCCAACAATGCCGGTGTGCGGCTCCTCGACAAAATCCTTAACGGAAGCCGAATGCCAGTGATAACGCCGCGCCATGCCACTGCGATCATTCAGTCCCTGCTGCACAATGGCCCACTCACCATCGGATGTGACAATGAAATTATGCAGATAAATTTGAAAACCGTCCGCAATCGCGTTGTTATCGATGCGCGCAGCCAGACGACTGGTGCGCACCAGTGCTTCCCCTTCAAAGCCTCGGCGTTCCGCCAGGCTCCTCAATTCGGAAGGAGTATTCCGTGAGTACCGCCCGCGGCCACCGCAAATATAGATTCCGAGTTCGTCGGCTCTCGCCGCGAGGCCGCGCTTCAAAGCGCCCATCACAGACGTGGTGATGCCAGAGGAATGCCAGTCCATACCCATGACGGAGCCGAGGGCTTGAAACCAGAAGGGATCACTGATGCGTGAAAGATACGCCGATGTACCGTAATCACGAACAATGATCTCGGTGATCGCCATTCCCAACTTCGCCATGCGTTCCGCGAGCCAGAACGGAACCCGGCCGCCATGGAGTGGAAGATCTGCAACCCCAGAGCGCTTCATTTCACTCCTCTCAAAAGCGTTAATAGCATTGAAACCTTCCACATGGATCCGAGACGAGACCTTGGCATCGGAACGCTGTTGCGATCGGTGGAGATAGTCTTCGAAGCTTTCATCGTTTTTCCTTGATGATTTTGCCATTTTGGAAATCACATTGTCCGCAATTCCCCCAACTTTCCCGGCATGAACCACTCGCCCGTCCCGGACATAGAGGGCCTGCGTTTCGTGTTCGCAGGCGATGAAGGACGAATGCCGAATCCATCGCCAGATTTCGGGTGGACGCCCATGGACAAATTCTGCACCGAGTTCGATGGGAAGCGGAGACATAGGATCTGTAACGGTAAAAATACGCCCGCCGATGCGATTGGTGGCTTCCAGGCATTGAACGCTTTTACCTGCGCGTGTTAGCAATGCCGCCGCGGACAGTCCGGCCACGCCGGCGCCGATGATGACAACGTCGCAGTCCATTCGTTCTACCACCTTCCCGGCGTCCAGGTAGCTCCTTGCCTCGCGGGGGAACTCTGCCGATACGGGCCAAAGGACGAATCCTTGATAAGGGTTTGAAGCCGCTTATACGCAAGCACTTTCCTTCCCTCCATGAATCTCGGTGCTTGCCAGGACTGACTCGGTGGCTGATGGCAGTGGAATTCCACTAGTGGGCTTCGGATTTCTCTCCCTGCCGCAGGACGACGAGTCCGATGTAATCGACTCCAAAATACAGCTGGAAAGAAAGAGCAGCCGCCACAGTCACACGGATGGACTTGTGGGGTTGAGTCGTACTTATGACATCAATCAAGCTCGTCGACGGGAAGGTTTTAGACGATATGGTTCTGAATGTGCAGTCATGGGAAATGTGAAGCAGCTCTTTGTTCGCTGGTAACGAGGTACAAGTTGGGAGGCGGACTCTCCAATATGAAAGCGGCCCTCCTCATTATTGATGTCATTAATCATTTTGAATTTCCCGATGGCCGAAGCCTGCTTGCCCAATGCATCCCTATCGCTCCCCGCATCGCCCGCCTGAAAGCCCGTGCCCGCCGTGCGAACGTCCCTGTCATTTATATTAATGACAACTTCGGCCAGTGGCGCTCGGACATGTCGAAGCTGTTGACGTACTGCCTTCGGTCTGACGCTCCGGGACGCGAGTTCGTGTCCAGGATTCGCCCTGGACCCGATGATTATTTCGTTCTCAAGCCCATGTATTCTGCCTTTTACCAGAGCGCCCTGGAAGTGCTACTCCGGAGCCTTGGCACAAAGATCCTCATCCTCTGCGGCATTGCCACCCACAGTTGTATTGTCTGCACTGCCCATGACGCCGAGATGAGAGAGTTTACATTCCTGGTACCTTTCGATTGTTGTGCAGCTCGTAGCCGCCGGGAACATCAGCAGGCAATCGTTCACATCAAGACCCTGAGTCACGCCAAAGTATTGCGCTCGACCGCAGTTAAATTCGGCGAACTTTCCACAGCCGAACTGCGGCAGACGACCGCAGCGCGGAGCAAGAGAGCGGCCCGCGATTAGCGAAACAACCGCATGCGCAAGCAAATCGCGGCGTGGAATTCGCGGGGCGATTCTACGGTGATTGAGGATACGTGTGCGTCCTGCACGAACCCAGCGTACGCGCATAGACTTTAGTGAATTCCGCGCCAAAGAAAAATATCTGAGCAGAATAATAGACCCATGCAATCAATACGATTACAGAGCCGGCGGCCCCGTACGCAGAACCGATGCTGCTTTTTCCCAGATAGAACCCAATGAGTAGCTTTCCAATGGAAAATAAGATGGCCGTTACAATCGCACCGATCCAGACATCCTTCCAATCGATCTTCAGATCCGGAAGCATTTTAAACATAAGAGCAAACAAGCCCGTTGCCATTCCCAATGACATCACAAAGTCCAGAAAACCTGCCACAATGCTTCCCCCGGGAAGCCACGCATTAATAAACCCGCTTAATGCCGCGACAGCGGCACTCAATATCAACGAAACCAACAAAAGGAATGCCGTCCCAAGGACCATCGTGAACGATATAAATTGCTCTCTCACGATCGAGAGAAATCCGCTTTTCGCCCTTGGTTGGACGCCCCAGATGGTATTGAGTGCATCTTTTAGTTCTGCGAAAACACCAGAAGCGCCAAAAAACAAAAGGCCAGCGCCAAAAACCCCAGCCATCACACCGGCATTGCTACTGCTTCTTTGGGCAGTCTCGAACATGACGTGCGCGGATTCCGGGCTGACGAGGCTACCGAATTGTGTCTCAATATCTGCTGCAAAATGCCCACTGTAAACTCTGCGTGTAGCAGCGATGACGATAAGCAAGAGCGGAGGAATCGAAAAGATCGCATAGTAAGCGAGAGCAGCTCCCAGGCGCGGAGCCTTGTCACGTTTCCACTCGGTAAAAGTCGCTCTGATTATCATGCCGACAAGCGAAACTCCGATGCTTCGTTTTTAATCCGTATCCAAGCGCAGCCCGATGTCAGACAGCGCTTTACTCCGAATATTTGAGACTCTAAGATCAAACCCCGAGGCCAGCTGGCAGGCTGCAAGCCTCATCGCAAATTCCTTTGCACGAGAACTTCCAATTTCTAACAATTCCCCGAGATGTCCCGTTTGCCTGTAGGCGCGGTCTAGGACCGCGCGCGATCCGGAGCATCAGTGACTGCATAATGGGAAATCGTGCGCGGTCCTAGACCGCGCCTACAGGAAAGTGCGAGAGGTCGCAATATCAAAACCAGTTGGTCCTACTCGTGCATGTCCTGAAACGTGAGCAACGCTGGCGCGAAGTGGGATCGCCTTTTCCACGTTCACGATCTGAGGCCAGAGCGGTATGCAGGCTTATTGATTTTCGAACCGTGTGCTCCTCCCGCGTTTGTATATTTCTGTAAACGCGCTTCACTCCGGCAGGCTTGAAACGAATCGATGCCGCTAGGAAGAGCCCAGCTGGTTTGAAATATCCTTTGCTCTCCGCAAGTTCAAGAGATCATGGCATCCAAATTGCAAAACCAACAGAGAAGTTCGGAAAGGAGCCTTGAAAATGCTTTGGATGATTATCGTAGGTTTGATCATTGGCGCACTCGCAAAACTGGTAATGCCCGGACGCGATCCCGGCGGATTCATTATCACGATCCTGCTCGGCATTGCCGGCTCGATTGTTGCAGGATTTCTGGGCCGCGCCGTTGGGTGGTACCGCGAAGGCGAGCCTGCGGGATTTATCGCATCGGTTCTTGGTGCGGTCCTGCTTCTGTACTTGTATCGGGTTCTTACAGGGCAGCGCAGATCCGGACCGGCTGCAAGAGTGGGCTAACCCGTGCGCGTCGGAGGAAGGCGACATGCTTCCACCTGCGCAGTTGTGCAAAAAGCCCAGAGGATCCAATGAGTGGACTAAAAGCGGTGATACTGGACATCGATGGCACCCTGCTCCTCAGCAATAAGGCGCACGCATTGGCTTTCACCGAAGCTGCAGAGATATTAGGAATTGACGCCGACTACTTGCAGGTTCTCCGGCTGATCGGTAAAGGGAGCGACAAGCTGATCCCGGAAGCTTTCGGTGTCGAGGAGGAAAGTGCATGCGGACGGCATCTCGCCCAGTTGAAAGGAAAGATTTTCAGGGAGCGGTATCTGCCGTTTCTCGGTCCCACTGCGGGAACCCGGGAACTATTGAAGAAGTTGAAATCAAAAGGACTCACACTTGTTGTCGCCACTTCAGCCGGACGGGAGGATACTTCCAGTCTTCTCGAGCGCGCCAACGTCGCAGACCTGATTGATGACACCACAACGGCCGACGATGCGGATGCTTCAAAACCGGATCCAGATATTCTTCAGGCCGCCCTAAGGGAGGCCGCCGTCAGTCCCGAGCAGGCCGTCATGCTGGGCGATACCCCGTATGATGTCGAAGCTGCCATTCGAGCACACGTTCGTTGCATTGCGGTCCGGTGTGGCGGCTGGGACGATCAGAGTCTTCAGGGCGCCGCTGCCATTTTTAACGACCCAGCAGATATTCTGGCTCACTTCGATCAAGCGTTTGGTGCATGGATGTGAGTTGCTTATAGACAGGCGATGAAGCCGTCGTGCCGCCAGGGAATATGCCAATCAGCAACGCCGAAATTGCAGACAGCCTGATAAATCTCGCGCAACTCCTCGCTCCGCGAAAAGAAAATTTCTATCGCGTGAAGGCGTACCAGCGGGCAGCCGCACGGATTCGCAGCATGTCTGAAAGTATCGACGAACTGGTTCGCGACGAAGCGGACCTCACCGAGTTGGCCGGCATTGGTTCGGCGATTTCGGCCGCCATCCGCGAAATCGTCCTCACCGGGAGGCTGAGCCGCCTCGAACAGCTTCGCGCCGAATCCTCACGAGAACTAGTCGATATCAGCCATTATCCGCGACTCGATCCGCGGAAAGTAATGCGTATTTACAAGAGAATGAAGATCTCTTCGGTAGACTCCTTGAAGGAAAAGCTCGAGTCTGGCGAACTTCAGAAGAGTATGGGGCCGCGCCTCACTCAACACATCCGCCAGGGCCTCGCGCCATCGGAGGCCATGCTTCTCTATAAAGCCGATTCCCTCGCAGCCTCGGTGGAACACTTTCTACTCGATAAGTGTCATGTGGTGCGCGCGGAAGCCGTCGGAGCGTACCGTCGGCGCGTCGAGGTTATCGAAGAACTGGCATTTCTCGTCCAGACCGACGATTTCCCATTTGTAATCGCCACGCTCGAACAATACGGGGGCCACACGCCGCTGCTGAAATCTTCCAGCAACGAAGCTCTGTTTGCGCTGTCCACGGGGATAGTGCTTCGCGTTACTGCCGCATCTTCAAAGGAGTGGATCCGAACACTCATTCACACCACGGGTTCCGAAGCGCATCTGAAGCTGCTCCCGAAGATCTCAGGAACCTTTTCCACTGAAGAAGCATTTTACGAAAAGGCCGGCCTCGCATTCATCCCGCCCGAACTTCGCGAAGGCCATGATGAGGTCGAACTTGCACAACAGGGAAATTTGCCAGACCTCATCTCGCTCGCCGATCTTCGTGGTGAGCTTCACGCGCACTCACTCTCCAGTGATGGTTCCGCGTCTATCGAGAACATGGCGGCTGCAGCAAAAGCGCATGGCTACGATTACATCGGCATGTCGGACCATTCTCAAAGCCTCCGGATTGCGAACGGTGTATCCGTGAATGACCTCTGGAAACAACTCCGCTATATCGATCGATTGAATGAGAAGCTCGACGGCATACACATCCTGAAATCCTCCGAAGTCGATATTCTCAGCGATGGCGCGCTGGATTATCCTGACGATCTCCTTAAGGAACTCGACTATACCGTCTGTTCCATTCATTCGCGTTTCGGTCTTGGGAAGACCGCGCAGACCGAACGGATCATGCGCGCCATGGACAATCGATATTTCAATATCCTGGGCCATGCCACCGGCCGCCTGCTGCTGAAGAGGCCCGGCTATGAAATTGATTTGGAGCGCATCATTCCCCACGCCAAGGCCAACGGCTGTTTTTTCGAAATCAATTCCAGCCCCGATCGGCTGGATCTTTCGGCGGAAAACGCCCGGCTGGCGGTGCACGCCGGGATCAAGCTCGCGATTTCCACCGACGCACACGGCGTGCGCGAGTTCCGGTTTTCCAGATATGGCGTCGACCAAGCACGCCGTGCCGGCGTCGGAAAAGATCTGGTCCTGAACGTAGAGCCGTGGGAAACACTGGTACGACTCTTTGCTCGCTAGTAGCTGGTCGCTCAGAATCGGAAAGGTTTCTAGTGCTCGAGAGTGGCGGCGGGTGCGCTCTCCCCCTTCTGCGCACCGTTTCAGGCTGAGAGTCCGTCACCTGAATCGACATGCAACGTCTCGCAGCCCAGGCAAAAGGGCGTGGCTCCGCACAGGCAATCGAAGTTGAATTCGATGTCACGGCGGATATCGCTCTCCAAAAGGTCGCCGCAGAGATTTAATGGACGCGACTCGCCACGCGCTGATCGGGATGATCCCTTCCTCAGCTAGGCATTTCGAGGTTCTTTCCGTCCTTTTCTTGGTTCCATGCCCTTCTCATTGTCGGATTTACGACCGGCCGCTTTGGAGGCCCCGGCCATTTTCGTTCTTTCTCGAGGACGTCCTTGACGACCCGAAAGCATTTCGTGTTCTGCATCGGGAGGAACGCCTTCCGATTTCAATTCTTCCTTCCGCTGCACCATCTGTTCGCCTAATGCGTCGAAATCCATATCGAGTTCTTCGGCGCTGGGCAACATTTGCCCTTCCTCTTCCTTAATGTGATGCTTGACCGCCTCGGCAAGCACTTTGAATTTTGCATTCCGATATTCTTCGTCTTCCGTCGATTGATCAAGCTCGGCGATCAGCATTCTGGCGACATGATGCTCCACTTCGGCTTCGTTCATGAGATCATCGCCCACTTCCTCGCGAATGGCGGGATAAAAGATTTCCTCTTCGACAGTGGCATGAACTTTCAACTCCTCAATGGCTTCCGCGATGATGTTCTCCTTTTCTGAAGACTCTTCGGCAGCTTCGAACTTTTCAAATAGACCCTTTACGGTCTTGTGGTCATTCTTGAGCAGAGAGATCGCATTCGTATCGGACTTGGATTTCGGCATGGTTGCCTCCTTTGAGTAAGGTTGGATCGCGTCAGTGATCAAGCAATTCATGGGCCTCCGCATGGATCGATGCGTGAATCCGCAATATGAGAGGGCGGCCAGCTACAGTCGAGAGAATCCTGGGACTATGATGCTGATCCTGTGACTGTTTCCGCCGTGATCAGCCGGAACGCGCCGAAGTGTAGGGTGCCGATATTCCACGCTGATGGATCGTGAATTGCTTTGCAGGTGGCGGTGAACCTGCCGCGTTCCAGAACTTACAGGCGAGGATGCTGCTTACCGAACAGCGGACTGGTTCTCACGTGCCACATCAGGGTCTTCGGGACGCATCGCGGAAAGTATGAAGCTCCAGCGGTGTGCGAAAGCAGATCTGAAAATCATGGTGGAAGCGCCATACACGATTGTCATCGCCGCCACGCCGGTTTGTCTTCGGCTTTGGGCAGGCGTATTGATTCCGCCGGAATTGCTGAATCTGGTGCAGTGGCCGGCAATGGCCGTTACCGTTTTCGCCGCGTGGCTGGTCGCGTCCCAACGGAAATTCAAACGCAATTGGGGCTTCTGGATGTTTCTCTTGAGCAACCTGCTCTGGATTGCCTGGGCAATCTTCGATCGAGCCTACGCCCTGGTATTCCTCCAGATTTGTCTGGCGGTAATGAACATTCACGGCGTTCGCCAGACGACAAAGACGCAGCATTCTAAATCCTGATTAATAGAGCCATCTATTCCGATTTTTCATCCCCGCGAGCTTTGGTCGAGCCATTCCCCATTCGGAACTGAAATTGCGAGTTAATGACCGGCGAAGAAACAAACGAGGGTCGAGCCTGCCAATCCAGCTTACAGGGTGAATTCAAACAGGAGTAAGGCTATGAAAAGAGGTTCTGGCTCCTCGACGTCTGTGTGGATGGGAAATTCAATACCTTCCTATCCACCACTCGCCAGGGACATTACGGCAGACGTATGCGTGGTCGGTGCTGGGATTGCCGGCCTTTCCACCGCATACCTCCTTACCGAAGCGGGTCGATCTGTAGTTGTCCTTGATGACGGGGCTATTGGGAGTGGAGAAACGTCTCGAACGACTGCCCACCTGGTCAGTGCGCTCGACGACCGTTATTTTGAACTCGAAAGACTGCATGGAGAAACCGGTGCTCGGCTTGCTGCGGAGAGTCACTCGGCGGCGATTGATCGCATCGAAGCAATTATCGCGAAGGAAAACATCAATTGCGAGTTTGAGCGGCTGGATGGTTTCCTGTTTGGCCCCCCGGGTGAATCGACGGAAATAATTGATAAGGAGTTGGCCGCCGCACTTCGTGCTGGATTGAATGGGGTCGAACGTATCGCACGCGCGCCATTGCAACAATTTGATACGGGCCCCTGCTTACGTTTTCCCCGCCAGGCCCAGTTTCATCCGCTCAAGTATCTGGGCGGGTTAACTCACGCCATCAAAAATAGCGGCGGGCTTATTTTCAATAATACTCATGCGGAAGAAATTAAGGATGGTGTTCCGGGCAGCGTTAAAACCGCTAGCGGGCATGTTGTTTCGGCGGATGCCATTGTCGTGGCAACCAATACCCCTGTCAATGACTGGGTCACGATTCACACGAAGCAAGCGGCCTATCGCACCTACGTGATTGGCGTTCCGGTTCCAAAAGGATCTGTGACGCGAGCGCTATATTGGGACACGCCGGATCCTTACCATTACGTTCGATTACACAACGAAAATGGCCATGAAATTCTGATTGTGGGTGGTGAAGACCATAAGACCGGCCAGGCCGATGATGCCGATGAACGATTCCTGCGCTTGGAAGCCTGGACTCGCGAACGTTTCCCAGCCACCAAAGGAGCCGAATTCCGCTGGTCCGGCCAGATCCTGGAACCAGTCGACAGCCTGGCGTTTATCGGACGCAACCCTGGGGACAAGAATGTTTATGTTGCGACAGGCGACTCAGGGAATGGAATGACGCATGGCACGATTGCGGGCATTTTGCTTACCGACCTTGTTCTCGGAAAGGAACACGATTGGCAAAAACTCTACGATCCTTCCCGGGTTTCTCTGCGGGCAATGCCGGAGTTCGCCCGGGAGAATCTAAACGTTGCCGCGCAGTACTCCGATTACGTTACGACTGGAGATGTGAACGGACCCGGTAAAATTGAATCTGGGACCGGTGCGTTGATCCGGCACGGTTTTTCCAAGAAAGCGGTCTACCGGGATACCCATGGCAATTTACATGAATGCACCGCCGTGTGTCCTCACCTGGGCTGTATTGTCGATTGGAATTCCGAAGAGAAAACCTGGGATTGTCCCTGCCATGGGTCCCGGTTCGACCCGTTCGGTAAAGTTCTCAACGGTCCCGCAAATACGGATTTGGGCCCGTTGAAATAGGGACCCTGGCGAGTTTCGGAAATGAGGTTCGAGGACGGCTACGGAAGCGTACCAATACTTTTCAACAACGCGATTACGCTTCTTGTTAGGTTTTCTTGTGGGACAAATGTCGGCTCATACAGCCGTTCATGTCATCGTAAATTGCAAAGCCGGCCGAATGGCGGCTGTAGAAGCACGCGACGAGCTCGCCTCTCTACTTAGAGCCGTCTATCCCGATGGCAAGCTCCATTTCGCAACAGACGGAACGAATGTTACAAAACTCGCGCGGGAGGCTGTGCAGCACGGGGCAACATTGATCGTCGCCGCAGGTGGTGACGGCACCCTTAACGCTGTCGCCTCCGTACTGGTTGGTACGGACTCCATTCTCGGAGTCCTGCCGCTGGGAACTTTGAATCACTTCGGCCGAGATCTGGGAATTCCCGTGGAGATGGCTGCAGCTATTGAAAATCTAAAGTCGGGAAGCGAGGTCGCGATCGACGTTGGAGAAGTCAATGGACGGATATTCCTGAATAATTCAGGCCTTGGACTCTATCCGGAAATCGTGCGTCGACCCGAAGAGCGGCAAACTCGAGGCGAATCCAAATGGATCGCCGCAGCATTTGCAACTATCCGCTCACTTCGCCACTACCAACGTCTCACATTGCAAGTCACTGCCGGGGGAAAGAAATTTGCACGGAGAACTTCCATGGTTTTCCTGGGCAACAATGACTACTCTATTGAAGGACTCCGCATCGGCACTCGCACACGATTGGATGCTGGAATACTGTGCCTTTACATCACGGGGGAAACCTCGGCACTTAAACTCATCGGCCTTAGCGTGAGTGCGCTTCTGGGAATCCTTCCAGAGAACAAAAATTACGATAAGATCCTCACTGAGGATTTATGCATTCGGAGCCGCCATCGAACTTTAAATGTCACCATCGATGGGGAAGTGATCCGGTTGGCGCCCCCACTTCACTGCCGGGTGCTCCCGAAAGCACTCCGGGTCCTGGTTCCCAGTAAGGAGCGTTAGACGGTGCGGACGATAGTGCACCTTTCCGATTTGCACTTTGGACGTTCAATTCCATATCTGCTACAGCCATTGGTTCAATCCGTAAGAGAAATCCAACCGGATTTAGTAGCAGTTTCCGGCGACCTGACTCAACGCGCACGAATTTCACAATTCCAGGAAGCACAATCGTTCTTGAATTCTCTGCCGAGGCCGCAAATCGTCGTTCCGGGAAATCATGACCTTCCGCTCGACAATGTCGTTCTGAGGCTTTGGCATCCGCTGGCACGATACAAACGCTATATCACAGCCGATCTCGAGCCGGTCTATATCGACACGGAGATTGCGGTACTGGGACTCAACACCACGCGAAGATTGCTGATCAAAGACGGACGGGTGAACGAGGAGCAGGTTTCAAGCATTGAGAAACACTTTGGGAGCCTCCCCGTCGAGCAGATCAGGATTGTTGTCACCCATCATCCGTTTGATTTACCGAAAGGATTCGACGACTCGCAGCTTGCCGGAAGATCCAGAATGGCGATAAGTCAATTTGCAAAGAGTGGTGTCGACATATTTCTTGCGGGTCATCTGCATGCTACCTACGCGGGCAGCACGGAGCGATATAACATTGCCGGGTATCGAGCGCTCGTGATTCAAGCTGGAACCGCCACCTCGAGCCGGGGCCGAGGCGAACCGAATGCATTTAATGTGATTCGAATCCGCGGGTCCGAAATGAGAGTCGAAATCCATTCATGGCAGCCCGAGAAAAACTCGTTCAGCTGTCAGCAGATTAAACATTTCCGTCGGGCAGCACCCGACTCCAACCCGGCAGTGGACCGATGGTTGGAAGTCCCTGCAATTCCGAAATAGGGAATCACCTCTTCTCTTTTTGCACTGGTCGTCGCACCCTGCTTTCTGCGAGCGGGAGGACGTCTACATACCAATCGTCAACAGGCGTATTCTGGAATCATGCCTGAAACGCGGATCGGCATATCCGGCTGGCGATACGGTCCCTGGCGGGGAAAATTCTACCCGCCGAACTTGCCCCAGAATCTGGAGCTGAACTTTGCGGCGCGCTGCGTAAACTCGATTGAAATTAACGGGTCGTTTTATTCGTTGCAGACTCCTAGCGCTTATGAAAAGTGGTACGACTCGACACCGGACGATTTCGTTTTCGCCGTAAAGGGCAGTCGATTTATCACGCATATGAAGCGTTTGAAGGATCTGCAACAGGCGCAGGCGAATTTCTGGGCATCGGGTATCCTACGCCTGGACGAAAAGCTTGGCCCAATTTTATGGCAGCTCCCTCCCAACTTTCAGTTCGTCAAAGAAACGCTCGAGGAATTCTTCGACGAGCTTCCGCGAAACACCGCAGACGCCGCGAAAATCGCCCGCGGGTGCAGTGACTTCATGAAGGACCGATCCTGGATGAAGATTCGGAAAATCCGACCGCTCCGTCATGCGATCGAGATCCGCAATGAATCGTTTGTCACAGAGGAGTTCGTAAACTTGTTGCGGAGGCAAAGAGTAGCTCTGGTCATCGCGGATACGGCAAACAAGTGGCCGTATATGGAAGATATGACCGCGGATTTCGTGTACGTGAGGCTGCACGGCGAACTTGAACTCTATGCCAGCGGTTATGATGACAGGGCGTTAAACCATTGGGCCAATCGTCTAAAGAAATGGCGGCAGGGCGGCGAACCGGCGCGCGGCCCGCGTTGTGCGCCAAAGGCTCCTCGGATATCCAGCCGAGACGTGTTCGTGTACTTCGACAATGACATGAAGGTCTTCGCCCCTTTTAATGCCATGGACCTTGCCCGGCGACTGGGTATCCGACGCGACTACGAGAAGATCAAACGCGATTCTCGATTATCCGGCCGTCCGAAAAATTCTCGCGACACCCGCCGCACTGCTTGGCCTCGTCGGGCAATTGCATATACTCATAGTTAGAGATGAGCCGGTAGAGCCTTCGAAAGCGGCATTCCCGGGAATCACGGTCACAGTAATAGAACCGTATACAATTGGATTGGCCGCACTTGTGTCTGGAGACCTTGCCTATGCTGAAGAAATGTTCGTCGACGTTGAGAACCGTCTCCGAAATGCGAAGGTCCGGGGAGGCGAGCCGGAGAAAGATCGTCTGCAGTACGTCCTCGGCATCCTCGTGGCGCCCTATCACCGCGTAGGCAATGCGATACACGAAACGCGAGTATTCGTTGAAGATCTCCTCAAACTCCCGACTCCCGGTTGCTTCAATCTCCAGCATCTGCACGACGCTCATGCTTTCCTCAGCAGCTAAAACCCCGCTATCGCGTTTTGTTACGGTTTTTTCCATGAGGCTGGGCGCTGAATCTGGAACGTAGTTGGAAATCCAACCATAAGCGAAAAAGGTGGGATTGAAGAGGATCGGTACACGGGAATGACGCGGGGGGACTACTGTTGCCACTAACGGATGAGGTAGCAAATGTGCGGGAGGCGGGCCCGAATTGGACGCGTCGCGTACGCCGGTCACGTTCCGGCGGGATCAACTCCAGACCCGCCTGTTCGCTTTGTTACAGCGTCGCGTCTATGCCTGCCTTACGCTGCGGCACTGACGTCCGAGCAATCGGTCGACAACGGACTGCGACGGATGTGGCTGTCTCAACACGATTGAAAAGGCGTGGTCCCGGATTGATAACACACAACGAAAGAGAAGAATCATGAAAACACTAGAAGGTAAGGTTGCAGTCATTACGGGCGGAAGCAGCGGGATTGGCCTGGCCACTGCCAAGCGCTTCGTGGACGAAGGTGCACACGTCGTGATCACTGGGCGACGAGAGAAAGAACTGAAGGAGGCCGCAGCCTTCATCAAGAGAAACGTGACGACGGTCGTGGGCGACGTCTCGCGCCTGGAAGATCTGGACCGGCTCTATGCCGTCGTGAAAGAGAAACATGGTCACATCGACATTCTCTTCGCGAACGCGGGCGCGGGGACAAT
>Ga0134122_10001641_pt1 | contig 16216 bp, 15 predicted proteins | sample KB302_FD_96461 | JGI IMG/M metagenome (GOLD analysis project Ga0134122, IMG submission 96461) | Terrestrial soil microbial communities without Nitrogen fertilizer from Kellogg Biological Station, Michigan, USA - KB3-0-2 | ecosystem: Environmental > Terrestrial > Soil > Unclassified ... | reverse complement strand
TGAAGCTGGTCCATACCGACGGACGTGACCTCGACGAGGTCTGCCTTTTCGCCGGCCTGGAGCGTCGCCGAAACGGTGGTGGTGATGCCGACAGTGACGTCGACGGTGTGGCCGTTCTTTCTTGCAAAGGTTTCGGCGATTTCGCGAAGGGGGGCCGCCATTGAGCCGGTGAGCATCACCTTCAATTCGGCGGCTGAGCACGCGCCGCCTGCGCACAGCAGCGCAACAACGAGCGCGAACATCCGGCCGTGGTTCATGCGCCGCTCACTGACCACGACCCGCCCTCTCCCGATGTTCGGAAGAGGGCGGGATCGCTTGTGCTCTACGTTCTACGCGCCGTCGGTCAGCGCGCTGTTGGCCAGCCCGCAGATTTCCACGTCATAGCCGAACGCATCGTTCATATGGATCGCGTTGGGTCCGGTGGCGCGGATGTTCTCGACGCCAAGCGCCTTCAGCTCCGCCTGTACGCGCGCGCTGTCGAAGTCGGCGACCGTGTAGGCCATGTGATTGACCACATTGGTCGGCTTCGCGCGCGGCGTTGTACTGCCTGCCGGCGGCGCAAAAAGTGGACGCGTACGCATGAGCAGGAAGGTCAGCGGCACGTCGTTCGCGGTGACGTTGTACGGCTTCTCGCCCATCTTGCCGAACGGCAGTGTGACCTCGTTGTCCTTCAACCCGACCTGATCGAGGTTGAAGACTTTCGAGTACCAATCCGCCCCTTTCTTGAAGTCGGGGCAGGTGTACGACACGTGATTGATGGCGGCGGCCGTCACACCCGATTGGGCTTGCGCCGCGTTGGCGCTTGAAGCCGCACCGGTTGCGGTGGCGGCGAGTGTGATCGCCTCGATCAATTGGCGGCGGCTGATCTTGCCTTGCTCGAATTCGTTGAGCTTTGTTGCTGCGAAACCAAACATGGTTGTTCTCCCCTCCTCAAATAAACGGGTTTTCGCCGTCGATTGAGGCGATCTGCACCTGGTAGCCGAAAGGATCGTAGACGTTGACGCTGCCTTTGCGCCCGACCGGGTTGGTGCCCGCGGCTTTGAGCGCATTGTTGACGCGCGTGTCGTCCCAATTCGCAACCGTGTAGCAGACGTGGTCGACAGTGGCTTGAGCCGGCCGTTCATTGGCGCCGAAATTGCGCGTGATGATGAACGCGCCGCCCTTGCCTTGCTCGGGTCCGCCGAAAGCGAGGTTGGCGCGGCCCATGCCCTTGTCGTTGTAGATCTTCGTGTTGAAGACCTTGGCGTACCAGTCGCGCGCGACTTTATAGTCCGGGCACGCGTAGGAGATGTGATTGACGCCGAGCATCTTCAGCCCGCGCGCCGGAGCGGCTTCGGTGGCCGCGCTGCCAGCCGCGAAGACCGTGGCGGCGAGCGCCACCGTCTCGCAGAACTGACGGCGGTCTATCTTCCCGCTCTCAAAACTTTTGACGAGATCAGCGATGAAACGTTCCATGCCAGGATCCTCCCTGATTGGCGGGCCTATCCTAGAGCGTTTTCCGCCGAAGTGGAGCCCGGTTCGACGCCGAAAACGCGACAATCAAGGCTTTAGAGCGCGTCCGATTTCGTCAAATCGGAGCGCGCTCTCCGGCAACCGGGCAAAACGAGACCTGCTTGTGCGCCCCGTCCCTGCGCGAATTGCGGGGCTCGACACGCAAAATCGTCCGCAATTGCCGCACGCATAGCGGCATCATCGCTCCCGATTTGAAGGCAAGCCAAAGATGCTCTTTGGGCGTTCCTCGATAGCGATCCGGCATCGCCTCACGCTCGCAATCGAAGCGCCAACCGGACGCCGCATAGCGGCAGGACATCTCGTGAATGGTGCGGACGTGAACCGATGGCTTTAGATTCTGGAAGTGGCGCGCGCGCAGCTCACGCAAGGCTGCATCGCGCTTCCGAATGGCTTCCTCCATATGCCAAGGAATCCCGCCCTGACCGCCGCGCAGGCCAAAGGCATCGTTCAGCGACCCCTTGCCGTGCTCGAGAAAGGACCGCAGCGAATTCCCGAGCCATACGGCCAGCGGCTCGGGCAGAGGCTGCCCGGCTCGGCAAAGCTCGGCTACGGTTCGGAGATTATTGATGGAATGCAACATGATGGCTCCTCCTTCGTTCGTTCCGGCGAAGAATGAATGCGAGCCGTTTGGAGGGGCGTTGGATGTCTGTGAGAGCCTCGTAAAACCTGCGTAAAAGGTGCGATAATTGCGGCGACGCTTGTGTTTCGCACGACCAGAAACGCCAGGGGGGCGGTGGTTCCGGGACGATGAATTCTGCTGCAAGTCCGCAAGACGGCGACAAGACAGCCGCGCGGTGGTCACTCCAGCTTCTAGGAGCGTTCAGGCTCGGCGGCCTTGACGGCGAACCTGTGCCGTTGCCCGGCAAGCGCGAGCGGGTATTGCTGGCGTATCTGGCAAACGCTCCGAATCATCGTGCATCCCGACGGAAACTCGCGACGCTTTTGTGGGGCGACGGAGACGATCTGACGTTGCTGGACAATTTGCGCGTCTGCCTCTGGGGCCTGCGCAAGGCGCTGAACGATACGGAACACCAAGTCCTCATCTCGCAGGATGAAAGCATCTCGCTCGACCCTCGATTGTTCGAGGTGGATGCGTGGACATTCCGCCGACTGGCCGGACAATCGGACAGAGTTGCCCTTGAAACGGCCGCAAGCCTGTATGCCGGCGAATTTCTCGAGGGCCTGACGATCGAGAGCGAGGACTTCCAAAGCTGGGCGCGCGACGAAGGCGGCCGGTTTCGCGACCTCGCCATCGACGTTCTTGACCGTCTTATGGCGCGGCTCATCGAGGCCGGCGAAACCGAACGGGCGATCGACACGGGGCAACGGATCGTTCGGCTCGATCCTCTGCACGAAGGCGCTGTTCGCCGCCTGATGCGCCTCTATGCCGACAGCAATCGGCGAGCGGCAGCGTTCCAACTCTATCGTTCGCTGGCCGAGACGCTGAAGACACAGCTCAACGCCGACCCCGAGGCCGAGACACGCCGCTTGCTGGATGAGATTTCACGCGGCAATTTTCGGCCGAACGCGACCGAGCAACCCGCAGCCCAGTCGCGTCCTCCGGATCCGGCGAGCCCTGCATTGCCGGAAATCCCGGCGGCGCCAACCCCTTCGAACCTTGCGCCGGCGCTCGACACGGCGAGCCCGCGCCAAAAGCGGCCGCCATTGGTCCGAGCTGGGATTGCAGCGCTCGTCGTCATCGCGGCGGCCGCCTTTGCGGCGATCTACCTTCCGACGCGCACAACGCCGGAACCGGTCAAATTCGCTCTTGCGCTTCCGGAGAAGCCCTCCATCGCAGTGCTTCCCTTTGAAAACCTGAGCAGGGATACGGCACAGGACGATCTGGCCGAGGCGCTGACAAACGACATCACCACCGCGCTCTCGATCGCGTCGGAAATGTTCGTCATTGACCGCAGTTCAATGCTGGCCTTCCGCGATAATAAAGCGCGCGTCACCGAAGTGGCGAGCCAATTGGGTGTGCGCTACGTGCTCGAAGGCAGCATTCAACGGTCGTCGGATATGGTTCGCGTGTCGATGCAGCTGGTCGACGGAGTCTCCGGGCGGCAGATTTGGGCCGAGCGCTACGACCGTGAAGCGAAGGACACGCTCGCTCTCCAGGACGAGATTGCGCAGGCCGTCCTTACCGCGCTGCAGGTCCAGCTCACCGAAGGAGAGCAGGAACGCATCGCGCTGGTTCACGGGACAAAGAATCTGGAAGCGTGGATCATCGCGGGGCAGGGGCTGAAATTGCTCCGTCGCTTGACTCCGGAGGACAACAGCCGGGCGCGCGATATCTATCTGCGCGCGATCGCTCTCGACCCGAATTATGCGGGTGCCGTGGACGGCTTGGCTTGGACCTACATGCTCGATGTTCGCTTCGGTTGGACCAAAAATCCAGCCGCCGATCTCGCCAAGGCTTCGGAACTCGGCGAAAAAGCGTTGGCGCTCGATCCCACGCGCTCCCGCGTCTATTCGCTATTGGGAATCCTGAACGATCATGCCCAGGCCGTGAGTTACGGCGAGAAGGCTGTCGCCCTCGACCCAAACGCTTCCGAAATCGCCGCGCTCTTGGCGCTCACTCTTACCTACACCGACGATGTGGTTCGCAGTCCCGAGCTGATGGCGAGGGCGATGCGTCTCAGCCCGTATTATCCCGATTGGTACCGTTCAGCGCTGGGCAGGTCCTATCGGCTCTTGGGACGCTACAAGGAGGCGGAAGCCGTTCTGAAGGCACCGCCAACCGCCGGCGCGTTTACTGTGCCCCAGCTTGTCGAATTGGCCGCCACGCTTGTGGAAGAGAACAGAGATGGGGAAGCCCGCGCGATCGGCAAGGAAATCCTGACTATTGCGCCGGACTTTTCGGTTCGTGCCTGGACAGCGAACCCGCCCCACCAGAACGCGATGGTCACGCAGCGCGAGCACGACATCCTGCTCCGCGCCGGCCTGCCCGAGGGATAACGGCGCAACGGCGACCCCGCCGGCGGTCCCGAAATCACGCGTAAATCCTCTTTTAGCGCCATTTAACAGGCATTTGTCGGTGCCTTAATGGGCGCCTTGACGGGCGATCAATGGTCCCCGAACGGGTGCCGATCAGTCTCCCTCCAGCTGCAATGGGCCCGTGGGGCCGCTCTGGAGGGAAAAATGAAACCGATCGAACGAACCGCCGCCCGCGTTGGCTCAGTCGGAGCTGCACAGCACCGCCCTTCCAATCGGGGAGCGGTCCAATGAACACGAGTCTCACGCGGAATAAGAGCTTTCTCAATCTCGCAGGCGCGCAATTCCTCGGCCATTTCAACGACAATCTGTTCAAGATGGTCGTTTCGCTCGTGGCGGTTGAAGCTGCGAGCGCGAAGGCAGGCTTCTATCTGTCGCTCGCCAGCGTGCTTCTCGTGCTGCCCTATCTGCTGTTCTCCGGCTACGCCGGCCATCTCGCCGATATCGCTTCCAAGCGCAGGGTGATGAACCTCTGCAAGGTCGCTGAGATCGTCATCATGGGGGCAGGCTTTTTCATGTTGGCGGGCTTCGGCTCGGTCGAGGGCTTGCTCTTCATGCTCTTCCTGATGGCGGCGCATGAAACATTCTTCAGCCCGTCCAAATATGGTTCCGTGCCCGAGTTGGTCGCGGCGGGCGACCTCGCGCGCGCCAACGGCTTACTGGAGGCGTCCCGCTACACGGCCGTGATCGTCGGCACGGCGGCCGGTGGAATCCTGATGGAGCTGTGGGCGGGTGAGCGCTATCGCATCGGGCTCGTTGCGATCGCGATTGCCTTTGGCGGACTGCTTTTGACATTGCGGATCAAACGGCTTGGGGCGGCCTCCACCGCGCAGCCTTGGCCCACTCATCCTTGGAGCAAGCTTCCTCAAGGTTTAAGGCGGTTGGGCGCCTCCCGCACCCTCGCTGTTGCGGTCGCCAGCCTCACGTTCTTCGAATCCACTGCAGCTCTCGTCGTCCTCAATTCCCTCCTGCTTGCAAAGCTCGAGTTGGGCGTGGGCGATGGGGCGGCGAGCTCCCTGGCCGGATTCGCCGCCGTGGGCTGTGGCGCGGGTGCTTTGCTCTGCGCCCGCATCTCCGGTCCAAAAATCGAGCTCGGCATCGTGCCGCTGGCGGGGCTCGGGATTGCGGCCGTGCTGGCGATGCTGGCAACCAGCCAAAGCAGTTATTCCGCCCTCGGCGGACTGTTGTTCGCGCTCGGTCTGTTCGGCGGCCTGTTTTTCCTGCCGTGTCTTGCCTGGCTGCAAAAAGCCGCCGGCACCGACGAGAAGGGGCTGCTCCTCTCGACCAACAATTTCCTCAACATGACGGGCGTCTTGTCGGCCTCGGTGATGCTTTGGCTGCTCCACGACGTCGCGGGACTTGCGCCGAAGGCGATTTTTGGCGTCGCCGCGGCTGTCACGGTGCTCTATGCGCTGACGATGCTGACGATCTGTCGTGAGATCCGGGCGCGGGTTCTCGTCTTCTTCAGATCGCAGGGAAGCCGCCAGCTACCGGTGCTCGGGCTCGATCGCGTTCCCGAAACCGGGCCTCTTGTCCTGCTGAGCTGTGACGCGCTGGCAGAGAAACCCGCCCTCGTAGATTTCTGCTTCGACCGACCTGTTGCCCACGTGAGAGCCGGTGCGTCCGACTCCGAGCGGGAATGCGCTCTCATCTCCGCGCTCAAGAACAACGGGCTGGTGTGCATCGATGGCGAGGCCGGGAAACTCTCCGCTATGGCCGGGCTGAGCAAAGACGCGCGTTTCACCAAGACGCCGTTCGCCGTCGTGCGCATCGCAGACCGTGCAACGGGCAAACGCGATCGCGGCTTCCGCCGGCCGGCGGCCCGCGCCATCTCGTTCCAACATCTCGCAGCCGCGAATTGAGGTCAGCCATGCGCATTTGCACAACGGTACTTGCAGTCGCGTTGCTCTGGAGCCTTTCGGCCCAAGCCCAGGCCCCATCTGAAATCAGGACATACAACATCCATCACGCGCTCTTTGGCGACATCGGAAAGCTGTCGGATGAAATCACGCTGGACGGCAGCACGACGCGAATCGTCACTCGCGCCGAGGTCAAGGTCGATGTCTTGGGGATCACGCTTCATCATGTCCGCGCGGAGTGGACAGAGACTTGGCAGGACGGGACGCTGAAGGATTATTGTGCGACCACGACGCGCAACGGCGGGACGGAAACCGTTTCCGGGCACCATGAAGCGGGCAAGTTCGTGGTTCACACCAGCGAGCGCGAATTCGAGGCTCCCGCCGACGTCCATCCGGTCCACCCATGGTCGCTTCAGTTTGTCCACGCCGCCACGTTGATGTCGCCGGAATCGGGGCGTTTATTCCCCGCCAAAATCGAGGACAGAGGCGAGCTATCCATTCGCATTGGAAAGACAAGCCGGAATGTGCGCCACTATGTGGCGTCGTTCGATACGGCGAACCATTTCTACTTCGACGAGGACGGCAAGCTTCTGGCGGCCGAATACCGCGATATCACCGGCAATGTGAGATTCACGCTTCAATCCGCTGACGAGGCACGCTTGGCTGCAGCGCGATGAAGGATGGCGACATTCTACCTCACGCCGCCAAACGTGCCTCGACGGCGCGTCGCAGAGTCGAAAGCTCGACGGGCTTGTAGAAAACCTGTCCCGGAAGTTCTTTTTTGTGCTGCACCAGCTCGGGATAGGCGGTCACCAAAATGATCGGAATGTTGGCATCCTCCTGCCGGATCATTCGCGCCAGCAGGATGCCGTCGGGTCCGTCCTTGGCAAGACGCACGTCGGAAATGACGATATCGATCTTGGCGTTTTCCAATTGAGCGAGCGCGTCGAGGGCCCCGTTCACCGTGATCACCCGGTAGCCGTTGGCCTCCAGATGACGCCACGCCGCGTAGGCGAAAGCGACATCGTCCTCGACGATCAGAACCGTTATCGTTGGGGTCGGCATAGGGGCCTTTCTTGCGTCCGTAGCGAGGCGGAGCGCGGACGCGTTTGGTTCCGTGTCGTCGATGTCACTCATCGGCGACCCGGCGCCTGAGGAGATTGTTCCCATTGATCGTTATGAAACATGGCCATGGCAGGTTCTCAAGCGGAAGCTTAGGGGTTCTGATTGCGACACTGAGAAAAGCGGCTCTGCTTTTCCGCCGAGTCCGCCGCGACGTGCTACTTCACGCCGCCACACGGGCTTCGACCACATGACGCAGAGTTGAAAGCTCCACAGGCTTGTAAAGGATCTCCCCGGAAGTTCGTCTTTCTGTTGGCGGGCCAGTTCGGGATAGGCCGTCACCAGAATGATCGGAATGTCAGGCGTCATCTGCTTGATCATTCGCGCCAGCGCGATTCCGTCGGGTCCATCCGGCAGACGCACGTCGGTTACGACGATATGGACCTTATGCTTGTGCAATTGGTCGAGCGCGGTCTGGGCACTATGTCCTCAACGATGAGAACCGTTATTGCCGGCGACAACATACTGCAAAATCCTAAGGGCGGATTTCGAGGACTTGCGCGAAGCGGCCCTGTCTTTCCGCCGAGTCTGCCATTCGTTCGTAATCGGACGCCATGGAGGTGAGGAAATTGCGGTCCCGATCGCTCACCAGATCATCCGCGATGGCGCGGAGTCTTCCTGCGCGATCACGGCAAGCACGCGCCTCCAGAAACTTGTTTCGCATGCGCGCCATTTTGAACACCTAACTTCTGTTGACACCTTCAGTGCGCAAGCAGTGGAGGTGGACGCACCGCTGTGAAACAACGCCATGGCGCGCCTTAACTTCGGGCGTCCACGGGCTTCCTCCAAGCACAGCTTATCAAGCGTCGCAGGGCGACCTCTGTTCAAAATGGGACTCAATCGCGGACATTTTGGTCGCGCAAAAGCGCGTTTAATGACGGGATGAATTTCCCGGACTAGGGCTAATTTGAATGATCCGGCTTATTGAGCACGGCCAGCGCTTCCAGTGCGCGGACTGGGGCATCGCTTACATCGCTCTCTTCGAGCAACCGCGCCATGTTTTCGTAATCCGAGGCAATGTTCAGAAGGACGCTTTTCGACTCGGCGTCCGGTAACCCGTCCCCGATCTTGCGAACTTCGTCCGCGCGCTGGCGGTAGCGTTGGGCTCTTTCAGCGTCATCCATCTCGAATCCTATCACCCAAGCGAACCCTGCCCGGAGCCTATGGCCATCCATTTGCTTATAGGCACACGCTCTGGGTTCCTTCTGGTCAAAATCGACCACTCTCAATCCCGCCCAATCATCCGTGGGGGGATAAACCTGCCGATCGCTTACTTACTGTGATCGCCTCGCCAGCCGGTCAACCGCCGGTATTCCGCTTCCGGAACGCCGTAGAATCCCTTTGCGATGCGCTTCAATCCCGCGCGATCGGCCACGACAATCATCCCGCGTCTGGAGCTGACAAGCCCCAACTTTTCCAGCTTTTGAACCGCGACGGTGACGCCCGCACGGCGGACGCTCAGCATCAGGGCGACGAACTCATGCGTCAGTGGAATCTCGTCCCCGTCCACGCGGTCGTGGGCCATCAATAGCCACCGCGCCAGACGCTCCTCGATAGTGGCGCGTCCGTTGGCGGTTGCGGTGTGCGCCGTCTGCAGCATGAACGCCTGAGCGAAATGCAGGAAGCAATCGCGCAGCGACCGGCTCTCCTCCATCGCTTGGCGCAAAGCGGGCGCCTTGATGCGCTGGCCACGGCCGGCAACCTGCATATAGGTCTCGTGTGGCGAGCGGCTGTTGCCCATTACCACGTTGATTCCGCTCATTCCCTCCCGCCCAATGATTCCAACTTCGATCTGGCGCTCGCCGTTCACGCCGGCGACCACCGAAGCGATGCCGGCTTCCATGAAATAGACCTGCGTGATCGGCCTGTTCGGCTCTTCGAGCACCCGCCGGAGCCCCAGTTCGACGCTTTTGAGTCCCCCCTCCACAAGGCGAAAATCGGCCGGCGACAACGCCGAAAGCAAATGATTGCGGGAACGGGGTGATGGCGTTCGCTGAGACATGGCTCTTTCCCGGCTTGGGGCAAGAGCACTTCGGAAGGTCTCTCAGCCATCTGCGCCCTGACGGTTTGCAGATGATCGGGGGAGTCTACTCCCCCTCATGGGAATAGCCATTGGTAATCATTGTACTAAAGCGTACACTCCGGCCGGAACGTTGCGGCGCTGCAATCGTTCTCTATTTGAAAGTTGCGCGCTACCGGGTGGTGACATTCGCCTGACGCAGACTTGGTGATTGACGGCCTGGAGTTTTGGGCGGGAACCGAGAGCTTTTTTGGCGAACGAAGACAAGCAGTTTGATCCGGCAGATGTCCTGACAAGGCTCGGCCAGGGGCGGACGATTGTCAGATATCGCAAGGACAAGACGGTCTACGAGCAGGGCGATAGCGCCGATGCAGTTTTTTATGTCCGCAAGGGCCGGATCAAGATCGTCGTCGTGTCCGAACAGGGCAAGGAAGCCGTCGTCGCCGTCCTTGGCAAGAACGAATTCTTCGGCGAAGCGTGCCTGGGCGGGCAACGGCGACGTATCGCCACCGCAGCCGCCATGGCGGACTGCGAGATCATGCGGTTCGAAAAGGCCGCCATCGTCAAGCTGCTCCATGACGAGCCTGGCTTCTCCGATCTGTTTCTGGAAGGAGTCTTGGCGCGCACGATCCGCGTTGAAGCAGATTTGATCGATCAACTCTTCAATTCCAGCGAAAAGCGTTTGGCGCGGACGCTGCTCTTGTTGGCGAACTTCGGCAAAGACGGCAGGCCCGAGCCCATCATCGCCAATGTCAGCCAGAAGATGCTCGCTGAAATGATCGGCACCACGCGCCCGCGCGTCAGCCATTTCATGAACAAATTCCGCAAATTGGGCTTCATCAGCTACAACGGGAAGATCGAAGTGCACAGCTCGCTGCTAGACGTCGTTCTGCACGAGCAGCCGGAAATCAAGAAAACCCCAAAAGCCTCGGAAGCGGAATAAGACCGCCCCCTAGAGACTCTCGACGGAGGTCGATTTATCGTAACTCTGAATTGGAGGCCGCCAGTTTCAGCGCTGTTCGCTCCGCCGCCGGTAGCCTGACGCTCTCGGCAATTGTCCGAGGTACCACGCTGAGGCGGCGTTGCGCTGCTTTAACCCGCCTCTCGCACTCATCGGCAAGGGACAGGAGCAGATTGCGGTCGCAATCGTCAGTCAACCCGGCCGCGATGGCGCGAAGGTCGTGGGCGCGTTGTTGAAAAAGCGATGCGGTCTCGAACTTGTCTTGCGTTGCTCGCGTCATTTCGATTCTCCACTCATGAGTCTCGGGCACCGTAGTGGGTGTTCATCGATCCATATCTCGGCGGGGAAAAACCTAGCAAAGGCACGTCGCTCAACAGTGTTCTGTTTTGAACACCTTTGTCGTCCGGTCGGCCGGCTGGAGGCCGGCATCACGCCGGGCTAGGCCATGTTCTGTGCACGGAGCCTGCGCGGAAGACTAACAATTAAGCGCTTTGAAGCGGGGTTTTCCTGAAATCTGTCTAATTACGACGCGTGAGGCGTTTGCGATTGGCGCGAACGCGGCGGCGATAAAGCCCGACCAGCTTGGCGGGAGCACGATCTCCGCGCCCGGCCGCCAACCCCAAGACGATCTCTTTCAGCGCGTCGGCCGCGGCGTTCGATTTCTCCATCACCATGAGGCGGGTTTCCGCCTGGGCGGCGGCTCCACCCAAAGCAAGTTTCATCAAACGCAGACCGACGACCGTTTGGGTCTCGAAACCGAGGTGCATGCAATCCGTCCAAAGTCCAAACCAGGAAGGTGCGCGGCGTTTCATCAGGGTTTCCTCTTTTGTGATCAAGGAATCGCGTGGATCATCGGCTCGCGTTCCCAGACGCGTCCTGCTGCCGCCGCTTTAACGAATTCGGCCGGCGAACTCGAGCTCAGCGGGATCAGTCCACGATCGGTATCCGGATTGGCGTGCGAAAGCCCGGCCTTGACGAGCAGCGGCGCGGCGGTCGGGAGATAGGCGATGACCTTGAGGTGGGCATAGGCGTCGCGCAAGAAATTTACCGCCTCGGCCTGGAGCGCCAGCTTCGCGCCGCCCTCGGCCGATGGAATGATAACAACGGCATCGAACAGCACCGACGGTCCGCCGTCGACGCGGAAGTCGGCGGGCAGCAGCTCTTCGCGCGCAGTAATCACGCCGCCGACAGCCGGAGCGATCAGCTTGAACTTTGCGCCCGCCTTCTCGACAGCGGCTTTCAGCTCGGCGACCAGCCGGTCGTCGACGCCGTCGGAGACGAGACAGCCCACCTTGCGCCCGGCAAGTGTCGGCACCGCTTTGGCGATGATGCTGAGCATTTTCGAGCGTCGCATTTCGCCGGCGGGCACCGGCGCTTCGGCGGCAACGATTTTGTCGCGGTAGCCGAGGCCTGCGGCGACACGGGTAGCGAGCGTTTCATCGATGTTGATGAGGCGTGACAGCACCGCACCGCGCACACGAGGCAGCTCGCATTTGCCGAGCTCGAATACGAGTGCCGAAACGATGTGATTGGCCTCGGGCTCGGTCTGGCTTCTGAAGAACATGCGCGCCTGCGTGTAGTGATCGGCGAAGGATTCGGGACGGAGCCGCAGCTGCTCGCCCGCTTCGGGGTTGGGGAAGGTGCGATAGCCGCGTTCGGGGGACTCGCGCGCGATATCGGGACCGAGACTCGAGGGCTCGTAATTCACCCGGCCCTTTGGCACGCCGGTCTGCATGTGGCCGTCGCGCTGGAGATTATGGAGCGGGCATTTCGGCTGATTGATCGGAATCTGATGGAAGTTCGGCCCGCCGAGGCGCGTCAGCTGCGTGTCCTGGTAGGAGAAGAGCCGGCCCTGCAAAAGGGGGTCGTTGGTGAAGTCGATGCCAGGCACCACATTGGCGGCGCAAAAGGCGACCTGCTCGGTCTCCGCGAAAAAATTGTCGGGATTGCGGTCCAGCACCATGCGTCCGACCGGACGCAGCGGAATCATCTCCTCGGGTATCAGCTTGGTGGGATCGAGCACGTCGAATCCCAAACCGTCGGCTTGCTTCTGCGTAAACAGCTGAAACGACAATTCCCACTCGGGGAAATCCCCGCCGTTGATCGCTTCCCACAAATCGCGGCGGTGGAAATCGGGGTCTGCCCCGTTGATCTTCAACGCTTCGTCCCAGACGACCGACTGCATGCCGAGCCTGGGGCGCCAATGGAACTTGACGAACATCGAGCGGTCTTTCCCATCGACCAGCCGGAAAGTGTGGACGCCAAAGCCTTCCATCATCCGCAAGCTGCGTGGAATCGCGCGATCCGACATCACCCACATGATCATGTGCATGCTCTCGGGCGTGAGGGAGATGAAATCCCAGAACGTGTCGTGCGCAGTCTGCGCCTGAGGAAACTCGCGGTCGGGCTCGGGCTTGGCGGCGTGGATGAGGTCCGGGAACTTGATCGCATCCTGAATAAAGAACACCGGGATGTTGTTGCCAACGAGATCGAAATTGCCTTCCTTGGTGTAGAATCTGACCGCGAAGCCACGCACGTCGCGCGGCAGGTCGGCCGAGCCCTTGTTGCCCGCGACGGTCGAGAAGCGCGCAAAGACGGGAATACGCTCGCCGGGCCGCTGAAGGAAATCCGCGCGCGTGACGTCGGAGAGCGATTGATAAAGCTCGAAATAGCCGTGGGCGCCCGAGCCGCGCGCATGTACCACGCGCTCGGGGATGCGCTCGTGATCGAAATGCATGATCTTTTCGCGCAGGATGAAATCCTGCAGCAGAACCGGACCGCGCGCACCGGCTTTGAGCGAGTTCTGGTCGTCGCCGACCGGTACGCCTTGGTTCGTGGTCAGCAGCGTCGTGTCGTCGTTCGCCTGCTGATGCAGTTCGCCGCCTTCGCCGACGAGGACTTCTTCGGTTTCGTCCGTCGTGTCAGGTGGAGTTTTTGCTTTGGCCATATTCGCTCCGTGGCTTTGAGCCGAGGTAAACGACGGCTCGCTTGATTGTGATGCGCTGGCGCCGGCCCCCTCGCGGAGAGATCAGTGCGGCTGAGCGGATTTTTTCGGCGTCAGTTCCGCCATCAGCTCGGCCTTGCGCTGCGCCATGCGGCGGCCAAGCTCGCGCAGATTGATGTCGCTGTCCTGCACTTCGGGAAAGAGCTTTTCATCCTCTTCCTTGACGTGATGACGGATTTGCTCGCCAAGGACCTTTACCTTGGCATCGTAGAGATCCTGCCCCGGCTGCATCGATTCGATCTCGGCGATGAGATTTTTTGCTCCGGCATGCTCGACGAGTGCTTCGTCAAGCAATGCGTTATCCTTGGTTTCCTGCCGCGCTGCCGGATAGAAAATTTCCTCTTCGATCTGCGCATGCACTTTCAATGCGAGGCAGATCTTGGCAGCGGTAGTCTTCTTCTTCGCGTTGTCGCTGAGGCCTTGATAAGCGGCAAACAGTTGCGCGACCTCACTATGATCCTGCTGCAACAGCGCGATGGCGTCCGCCGTTTCAGCGCCGTCCATTGCTTTCGCCGGAGGTGAAGCTTTGCGTTCGGTTGCGCGTGCGGGCTGGGGCTTCGGGGCCATGATGATCCTGTGTTTGGGTGTCTTGGGCTAACCCCTCAAGCGCGCTTACGTTCCGTGTGGAACATGCGGTTGGCGCACGATCGAACGAATCGCCATTACGTGATGTCTGCTTCGACTTTGGCGAGGCCATTTCGCATTTGTTCGATAGCGGACAGTGCAATCGTAAGCGGGGCTAGTACGCCGAATTTCCAACCGCGCCCTTATTTTTTCTTCGCCGAACGAATCTGGAACATCACGGAAGCTGAAGAGTTGTGTGTTGGCCCCAAGGAGGACGAAACCATGCGCTCGACCGTTTTCATCGCGACCGCCGCCAGCATGCTCATCGGAACGGCCTTTGCTCAGTACACGACGCAATCGCCGACGGCCCAAGCTCCTGCTTCCAAGCAGGCTCCGGCCGATGCCAAAAGCAATCAGCCGCGAGCCGCCAATCAGATTCCGCCGTCTGCCAACGATCCGGGCAATTCAGCGGTCAAAACGACGGAAAGGAACACGGCCACCGCGCCAGTCGCCGGGGCCAACAGCTTTACCGAAGGCGAAGCCAAAGCTCGTATCGAGGGGCGCGGCTTCGCGAACGTCACCGAGTTGAAAAAGGACGAGCAAGGGATATGGCGCGGAAGAGCACAAAAAGAGGGCCGTCCCGTAGAGGTTGCTCTCGATTTTCAGGGCAACGTTTTTCCCGCTCAGCCCTAAGACCTCGTGAACCTTGTCGCTCGTTCTAGCTCATTGGAAGGATACCAACATGACCGCCTCAATATCGCGTCTGTACGACGACCCCCAAGCAGCCAGTCAGGCTATCCGGGATCTCGAGGCCGCCGGCCTCCCCTCCAAGGACATCAGCATCGTCTCAAGCAATGCCGACAATTGGTACAGCGAAGACGGCTCCAAGCTGAAGCACAACAAAATGGATCGTGGCAGCAAAGTGGATCGTGACAACGACGGCGTTGACGATCGCACCGAGGCAGCCGGAGCAGGCGCAGGCATCGGCGCAGCGGTCGGCGGCACGGCGGGACTCCTCGCCGGGCTTGGCATCATGGCGATCCCGGGAATTGGTCCCGTAGTGGCCGCGGGTTGGCTCGCTGCCACGGCAGCCGGAGCCCTTGCCGGCGGCGCGGCCGGCGGCATTATCGGAGCTCTCACGCAAGCCGGCGTCAGCAAGGACGAAGCAGAAATCTATGCCGAGGGTATCCGCCGCGGAGGAACGCTCGTTTGTGCGCGGGTGCCGGACAAGGACCGTTCTCGCTATGAAGGCATCTTGGAAGCCGATGCCGTGAACATTCGCGAACGCGCCGACGCCTATCGCGAAGCGGGTTGGCGTGGCTTCGATCCGAACGCCCGGCCGTACGATTCCGATCAGGTGCGGACCGAACGCGAAGTGTATCGCGAAGGACCGAGGCGCTGATTTTCTCGCTCTGACAATCAAGCCGGCGATCGATCCACGATCGCCGGCTTCATTTATTGCTCCCAAAATTTGATTTGTTTTGTGTGTTTTCTCCGCCACCGCACAGAGGGAAAAGCGGAACTTCGGTGTTACTTGTTCGCTTTGGAAGGAGCGAGCGCTCGGCTGAGTGGCAATTGGCGTAGGCGAGCGAAATCGGATGGAAAAATGCCCTCGAACGCAAGAATCGAACCAGTCGCGACGCCGAAAGCCTCGAGGGCCTGTCAGCGCGGCATCGGACGCGAGCTACACCGTAGGTACGACGAGATTGCGCGCGAGCCCATTCCAAACGAGTTCCTGGAACTGCTGTGCAGGATAGATGCAGCCCATCGCCTCGCTGCCAAATCCTGAAACTCTGAACCATCCCCCTCGCAAGAACACCAGAGCAGGCGCGGCACCGGCGCGCGGCTTGGTACTCTGAATTTCATTTCGGGGGCAGGTTGGCCTCAGCGTACATTGTTGCCAGTCATTGAGAGCGCCAACGTCTTCGGGGGGAAGAGCCGGTGCGTGGTCGGATCATCGTTGCGGGCTCGTGCATTCTTGCCGTCTTGTGTGGTCCCGCGGTGGGAGCGCAACGGCCGACGATCACAGTGCAGCTGGAAGAAGATTGGTTCGCCGGCCTCGACCAATACTACACGACCGGGGAGCGGATCTTGGCAACCTGGAATGCAAAAGGCGCTCCCTCGCTCATCAGGAGCACCGGGCGAATTCTGAACTGGCTGTGGCCGCTGCCCGAGGACAC
>Ga0134122_10001640_pt1 | contig 16221 bp, 13 predicted proteins | sample KB302_FD_96461 | JGI IMG/M metagenome (GOLD analysis project Ga0134122, IMG submission 96461) | Terrestrial soil microbial communities without Nitrogen fertilizer from Kellogg Biological Station, Michigan, USA - KB3-0-2 | ecosystem: Environmental > Terrestrial > Soil > Unclassified ... | reverse complement strand
CCCATTAGTTCACGTATCAACTGACTACGTGTTTGACGGAAACGGCTCGCGGCCTTATCACGAATTCGATCAAACGGGCCCGCGATCGGTCTACGGCGCGAGCAAGCTGGCGGGAGAGCGCGCTGTTGCGATTCACAACCCAAGGCATTACATCGTGAGGACGGCATGGCTCTACGATTCAACAAGCCGAAACTTTCCCAACACGATGATCGGATTTGCGACTCGGCCCGAGGTCCGCGTCGTCGCCGATCAAACCGGCTCGCCGACGTTCGTCCCGCACCTTTCTCGAGCGATCGCGCGGTTGATCGAGAGCGACGCATACGGGACGTATCATCTTGCCGGAGTCGGCGGGACAAGCTGGTTCGAACTGACGCGCACGTTGTTCTCGCTTTTGGGAATCGACACGCCGGTGATACCAGTATCCACTGAAGAGTTTCCGCGGCCCGCGCCGCGTCCGCGATACTCGGTCCTCACGACGATGCAGGACCCGCGGATACTTCTGCCGCCGTGGGAGCAGGGCTTGAAAGAATTCGCCGAAGAAAGAAGAAAGGAACACACTGAATGCGAACGCTCGTGACGGGTGGCGCCGGTTACATCGGCAGCGTGGTCAGTGAAGAACTCGCGCGCGACGGGCACGAAGTCGTCGTCTACGATAGCCTGTACAAAGGTCATCGCGCGGCAGTAGCTCCGGACGCTACGTTTGTTCAGGGCGACTTGCTTGATGGTCACACGCTCAAAGAGGCGCTCGATCAACATCGAATCGAGGCCGTGATTCATATGGCCGCCGACTCGCTCGTAGGAGAATCGGTAACGCAACCCGCGAAATACTACCGCAGCAACCTGACCGCGGGGCTCGCGTTGCTCGATGCGATGCGGGACACCGGAGTCAAGCGGCTGGTTTTCTCATCGACTGCCGCGGTGTTCGGTGAGCCCGCGAAGCAACCGATTGAAGAATCGGATCCGGCCAACCCGACTAATCCTTATGGCGAATCGAAGCTTGCATTCGAGCGTGCGCTCAACTGGTACGAGAACGCGTATGACATGCATTACGCGTCGCTTCGATATTTCAACGCGGCTGGCGCAAGCGTTCAGTTCGGCGAATGTCATCATCCCGAGACTCACTTGATACCGCTGGTGCTTCAGGCCGCGGCGGGAAGGATTCCGGCGATCGAAGTCTACGGCGAAGACTATCCGACGCGCGACGGCACGTGCGTTCGAGATTACATACACGTGATCGATCTCGCGCGCGCGCACATTCTCGCGCTCGGAATTCTTGATGACCGCAGCGCGATCTACAACCTGGGCTGCGGCGGCGACGGCTACACTGTGCGCGAAGTCATCGACGCCGCGCGTGAAGTAACCGGCCGCGAGATTCCGATTCGAACGGGCCCGCGAAGACACGGTGATCCCGCGGTGCTGGTCGCCGCCAGTGACAAGATCAAACGCGAGTTGAACTGGCGACCCGCGATGCAGGAACTCCGCGAGATCATTCGCTCAGCGTGGGTGTGGATGCAAAACCACCCGGACGGATACGAACAGCCCCAACAGTAAGCAGTCGGGTTCTTGTATGGGCGGCCCTCAGTGGCCGCCCCTCGCGAGTCGGACGCTCCCTTTCGCAAGAGGGGCGGCCACTGAGGGCCGCCCATACGAGCTGCCAATTCAACCAACATAAGAGGAAAACATGACCACGACCTACGACGCGATCACGGGTCGCGCCGCGTCCTTTCAGGACGCAGTGCGCAAACACGCCCGTTACTCTCTTGCCCGAGCGATGGGAAGACCTGAACAGACGCGATCTGTTCTTAACAACCGCGCTCGCGGTTCGCGATTCTTTGATCGATGGAATGATGGGTAGTGGTCAATTTGAAATGTGCCAGTCAACGGCGGGCGCGAGCGAGCTTTCTATATTCGGTTGGGGTGAGCTTGTAATACCGTTTGAAATGATCCAGAAAGCCGCTTCTGTTATTGTGGCTGTATCCTACTGCGACCATAATCTCCTTAATGTTCAAATAAGTAGTAGCCAGAAGCTCCCGCGCCCTTTCCATTCTGAGCCGTACCAGGTATTCAATCGGTGACGTGTCAACGTGCGTTCGGAATAAGTAGGATATATGAGAGGTAGAGAGATTTACTACTTCCGCCAAGTCACTCAGAGTAACGTGGCTATGAAGATTCGCCTTCATGAAATCAACCACGTCCCGGACTCTCGAATCACTAATCACCTTCGATTCAAGCCTCGGATACCCGACCGCAACAGTAGATGAGTGCTTGCGCCTGGTCTCAATTTCCGAAACGGTTTCTTGCCATTCTGGATAACGGCCTAAGAACGGGCTGGCGGCTATGACGCTGGCTACCTGCTCTGCTTCTTCGGTTCTATTGCTCTCGGAAAGCTCCACGGCGTAGCTGTTCAAAAAAGTAGTGTACGCGGGATGCCCGCGTTTCCCGATGATATGCGCCAGCGGCAAGAACCGCTCGAGATCACGCAAAGCGGCCTCGTGCTCACCCTCTATGCCGCGCCGCGCTGCCATGCCGCACTGAGCCTCAAGCATTGTCACTGGATCATCACAAGATGAAACTTGCAACCGAAACCTGAGCGATTCTTCAAAGCGTCCGATACGTTCTTCAACTCCCGCCAAAGACAGCAAGGCCTTCGAGCGATAGCGAGCCGGGGCCGATTCCGCCACGCACTCAAGAAGTTCTCTCGCTTTTTCAAACTGGCCGCTTCGGTATAGATAGATGCTTTCGTAATATTTCCCCACCTGGCTGAAGGGATACCCAAAGGATTGCAGCAACAGCGCAATTTCATGCTGAGATTGTAAATCTCGAAGGTAATAGCTTGCTTCCGCGGACTGTACGAGTTGATACAATTGCCCGCGTTCAACTTTGACCGCGGAGGATAAGGCCGTGAGAAAACGTTTAATCGCGTCCGTGTTCATCACGTTCCTTTTGTGCGCCCCGGCACTTGCGGGGCATGTTCTTGTGGGCACTGGATGGTGTGAATGCGGCACACCCGCTTGTGTCTGTGATCCTGGTGAACAACCGATGAGCAACAGAATCAGCGAGCCGGAAGTGTTGGATACGTCTACCCAAGATGCACCTGTCAATTTCGGTTCGGAGACGCTTCTAGTCTTAGCCGCGTTGATGCTGATACTCAGATACAAAGCCTGAGTCTAACGTGATTCGGACAAATGAAGTTTAGCCGTCGCTCTCCCGGCGACTCACTATTTGTTTGTCGCGCCGCATTGTATCAAACAACACGTCCGTTTCAAGCGGAAAAATTGGACGGAATCTTACTAAGTGTCCTATATCTTACGAAATTGTAATCAAGAATTATTGACGGGGGCTCAATCGTTATCGAGGTCGCAGGTAGTCGGCAATGCTCCACCGATCAAGTTCTTACCGCCTCCCCTTTTTCAGACTTCTCGCATTTGCTCCCCAATAACTCTTTAGGCCCCGCTTACCAACTCCTAACATCGCATTTATTACTTCCTAACATCGCCGTTGCTATCCTGATTAACAGGGAGTGAGAGCAGAGACATGCGACAGTCCGGTATGAGGCAGACCAAGCACGCTACTGCCGATTCGTGGCTGGACAATTTGATATCAGGCGGCGAGGAACAAATGAAACAAGATCTGCTTGGTGGTGTAATCGTTTTAGCCACGCTCTGCCTGTTGTTTTGCATACGAAGTTTCATTCTGTCGGTGGGACGGCACCCAGATAAGCAGCCTGTATTGAAGTCAGCTGCGCCTAAGAATGAGCATTCCGGCCGCGATACCAGTTTGGGGGTAAGTCAGATCGTCAGAAGCCCGTCGGTTACATCAAGCCAATGGCTGGAGAATACGCGCCCTCAGCGACACAAAGAATGAGGAGGCTACTGAATGAGACCCAAGACGACGGCGCAGATCATAGCGGCAATCATAACCGTCACTTTTTTTGAGATACTAACCCAAGCTCAACAGACGACTGGCGACCAGACTAGACCGGCGATACCTGTGAGGGGCTCCTCCAATGTTCCCATTCCTCCAACGACTGCCGTTTTAGAACTGAACAATCAACCAATGCGCCGGCAGGGATATCGCGCGCTTGAAGCCATCGATCTCTTCAGCACCACTGACGAAGTGGGTAAACAAGAGCCGAAGTCACAACCGCCGGAGCCGAATTGGCACTACGGTGGCTTCATTGATGCCGGGTACTTGCTCGATTTCAACCACCCAGCAAATCACATCTTTCGCAGCCGCGGTACCGCCTGGCATGTGGACAAGTTGTACTTGAATATGGCCGAAGCGTACGTAAGAAAGGAGCCCTCTGAATCTTCACGATGGGGCGCGCAATTGACAGTCCAAGGCGGTAAGGACTGTGAGGTTTTTGGATTCTCCGCCACGACGCCCAACATCGACGGTTTCAAATGGCTGCGCCATCTCGGCCCGACAAACGTGTCTTATCTTGCTCCCGTCGGCAAGGGGCTCATCGTGCAAGGCGGGATCTTTGCCAGTCTGATTGGGTACGATTCGCTCTACGCCAAGGATAATTTCAATTACACCAGACCATGGGGAGCCGACTTCACACCATATTTAATGATGGGCGTCAACGCGAGCTATCCCTTCAACGACAAACTGACAGGGACATTATTCGTGATCAACGGATACTGGCATCTGGCCAATGCCAACAGCGTTCCTAGTTCTGGTGGCCAAGTCGCTTACAAGGGAAGCCCGCGCGTGACCGTGAAGGAGACAGTTCTTTGGGGGCCTCATCAGTCGAATACCTCATTTGAATTCTGGCGATACCTTACGGACAGCATTGTTGAGCGCAAGGGAGATCGAGTCACTTTCGCGTTCGAATACATAACGTCTTGGGAACGTGTTGACGCGCCCGGAAAGCCACGCGCCCTGATGATGGCGTCCCAGCTCCCGGTGCATTGGGCCTTGAACAAGCGGTGGAGCGCAACTGTGCGCCCTGAAGTTTTCTGGGATCGCGACGGTCGGTGGACCTTAGCCAGACAAACAGTCAAAGCCATCACCACTACGGTCGAATATCGCATCCCTTATCGACAAACGAATACGATTCTGCGACTGGAGCATCGTTGGGACGATTCGCGAGGGCCAGACGGAGGCTTTTTCAGGGGCGCTGAAGTACAGCCGGGCGTCGTCGGTTTGACCCCACGCCAGCACCTGTTGACTTTCGGGCTCATATTCACGTTCGACCATTAATTCGTGGGAAGAAGGTGAACCTAAAGGAGCAGTGTGATGTTAGACCTCATCTTCATAGCGCTCGTGATCGTTTTCTTCGGGCTATCGTTCTGGTATGTGCGTTTTTGCGAGCGTGTTTAGAGGAAAGCAATGAACGTGGAATATTTGATCAGCGGAATCATCGCATTGTTTCTGCTTGCATATTTGATTTTTGCGCTGCTTAAGCCGGAGAGGTTTTGAGAAGGGAACTCTCTGGTCTTTGCCTTTGGAAGAATGAAATGACTCGAAATGGATTCTTGCAGCTCGCTGTTTACTTTCTGGTGCTGTTGGCAGTGACCAAGCCGCTCGGCATTTACATGACGAGAGTTTTCTCTGGCGAGAAGACATGGACGAGCCGTGCACTTGGCCCTTTAGAGCGGTTGATATATCGAGCATGTCGCGTTGATCAGACTAGCGAGCAACGTTGGACCACTTATACGGCAGCGATGCTGATGTTCAGTGTGGTCTCGCTGTTTGTGCTGTACGCGCTTCAACGGCTTCAATACTATCTGCCGCTCAACCCGCAGCAGTTCGCAGGGGTCAACCCGGACCTGGCATTCAACACGGCGGTCAGCTTCACCACAAATACCAACTGGCAGGCATACTCAGGCGAATCGACGATGAGTTACCTCGTCCAGATGGCGGGCCTCGCCTTCCACAACTTCACATCGGCTGCCGTCGGCATTGTGTTGGCCATCGCGTTCATTCGTGGCATCGCGCGCCGCGAGGCAAAGACTATCGGAAATTTCTGGGTTGATCTGACTCGATGCTCGCTCTACGTTTTGCTTCCGTTTTGCATAATCGGAGCGCTCGTGCTTGTGTCGCAGGGTGTAGTCCAGAACTTCAAGCCCTACACTCAGGCAGCGCTGATCGAACCACAGACGGTCGAAAGACCTTCAGAAGACGGCTCTACGACATCAGAGACAGTTACCGATCAAACTATTGCTCAAGGACCGGTAGCCTCTCAAGAGATTATCAAGGAGCTCGGAACAAACGGGGGCGGATTCTTCAATGCGAACTCAGCCCATCCATTTGAGAACCCGACTCCATTGTCGAACTTTCTCGAGCTGGTCGCCATTTTCGCAATTGGGTCCGGGCTCACTTATACCCTTGGACGAATGGCCGGGAACCAGAAGCACGGTTGGGCGGTGTTCGCAGCGATGTCCATACTCTTTCTTTCTGGCTTCTTCGCCGCATATTACTTTGAGGCCCACGGTAATCCGAACTTCGACAGACATGGAGTGACGCAGGCAGTGGTAGAGACCAGTGGCAGTGAGCAAGCCGGCGGGAACATGGAAGGCAAAGAAGTTCGATTCGGCATAATGAATTCAGCTCTCTGGGCCACGATTACCACCGATGCCTCTTGCGGCGCAATCAACTCCTGGCACGATTCATTCACTCCGCTCGGAGGGTTGGTACCGTTGGTTAATATCATGCTTGGCGAAATCATTTTCGGCGGTGTAGGCGCGGGAATGTACGGGATGCTGGTAATGATCGTGTTGACCGTATTCATCGCTGGGCTGATGGTCGGACGAACTCCGGAGTACCTGGGAAAGAAGATAGAATCGAAAGACGTAAAGCTAGCGATGCTCTATGTCCTTATCTTCGCGCTTTCGATCCTCTGCTTTTCCGCCTGGTCTAGCGTCGCGTCGTACGGCGCATCGAAAGTCGCCAACAACGGGCCACATGGTTTATCGGAAATCGTCTACGCTTACACCTCGGCGACAGGAAACAACGGATCAGCGTTTGGCGGAATCACCGTCAACACATATTGGTACAACACAACGCTTGGACTTGCGATGCTCATTGGCCGTTTTCTGATGATTATCCCAATGATGGGCATAGCTGGGAACCTTGCAACCAAGAAAGCCGCTCCTCCTTCGGCAGGTACGTTTCCGGTTTACACTCCGCTCTTTGTAGTCTTGCTTATCGGCGTAATCCTGATAGTCGGCGCGCTTACATTCTTCCCAATGCTATCGCTAGGGCCAATTGTCGAGCACTACCTGATGAATGCAGGAACGATGTTCTGATTGAAATCGCGGAACTCGGTGTGCGCAGCTCGTCACACCGCAACCCGCGGCTGAGAGGGGTTATGTCAGAAACAGCCCAGAAACGGCCTCTGTTTGATCCGCCGATAGTCAGACGCGCGATCAAAGATGCCTTTATGAAGCTGGATCCGCGGCAGGTTGCCCGGAATCCGGTGATGTTTGTCGTAGAAGTAGGAGCCGCGCTGACGACATTGCTTATTATTCGCGATGTTGCTCGCGGCGAGACCAGCCACTTGCTCTTTACCACTCAAGTGACGCTTTGGTTATGGTTCACTGTGCTATTCGCCAACTTTGCCGAAGCAATGGCTGAGGGGCGCGGGAAAGCTCAAGCAGATACGCTTCGCAAAGCGAAGACAGAAACGACGGCGAATCGCATCATCGGAGAGGTCAAGGTTGGCGTTGAGTGGGCCAAGACGGAGCCAGTGCCAGCGCCCAAACTTCAGAAGAACGATGTCGTGCTGGTTCACGCTGGAGAGTTTATCCCGGGCGACGGCGAAATAATTGAAGGCGTCGCCTCCGTAGATGAATCAGCCATCACGGGCGAGAGCGCCCCTGTCATCCGCGAATCGGGTGGCGATCGGTCTGCCGTCACTGGCGGCACGAAGGTACTCTCTGACTGGATCAAGGTGCGCATAACATCGAACCCCGGAGAGACGTTTCTCGACAGAATGATCGCGCTGGTCGAAGGGGCAGAGCGACAAAAGACACCGAACGAAATTGCGCTGAACATCCTCCTCGCGGGACTCACGATCATTTTCCTTCTCGCGGTTGTCACACTGCTGCCTTATGCGATCTACAGCGTTCAGGCCGCGGACGCAGCAGGCGGCTTTCAAACTGCAGCTCCTCCCTCAATCACTGTACTCGTTGCGCTGCTTGTGTGCCTGATACCAACTACCATTGGTGGACTGCTTTCTGCCATTGGCATTGCAGGAATGGATCGCTTGATCCAGCACAATGTGCTCGCAATGTCCGGGCGATCGGTTGAAGCGGCCGGAGACGTGAACACCTTGCTGCTCGACAAGACCGGGACCATCACGCTCGGCAACAGGCAGGCAGTCGAATTCCTCCCACTGCCGGGAATTTCAGAGCGGGAGTTGGCGGACGCTGCGCAATTATCGAGTCTCTCCGATGAAACGCCTGAGGGACGCTCAATCGTCGTGCTCGCTAAGAGTAAGTACGGGCTTCGAGGACGTGAGCTTGGCCAACACGAGGCACACTTCGTTCCGTTCTCCGCTCATACAAGAATGTCGGGTGTCGACTTGAACGGGAGATCGATTCGGAAAGGCGCGCCCGACTCAATCCGAGCATTCATTCAATCACAGGGTGGAGCACCATCACCGGACTTGAAACAACAGGTTGAGCGGATTGCGAGCAATGGGGGTACGCCGCTCGCTGTTGCCGAGAACGGACGAACGCTCGGAGTAATCCACCTCAAGGATATAGTTAAGGGGGGAATGCGCGAGCGGTTCGAACAGCTTAGGAAGATGGGTATCAAGACGATAATGATCACCGGCGATAATCCGCTTACCGCGGCGGCAATCGCCCGCGAGGCAGGGGTAGACGACTTCCTGGCTGAGGCTAAGCCGGAAGATAAGATGGACTTGATTCGCCGCGAGCAGGCTCAGGGAAAACTCGTCGCAATGACTGGCGACGGGACTAACGACGCGCCCGCCCTCGCTCAAGCAGATGTCGCAGTCGCAATGAACACAGGCACGATGGCGGCAAAAGAAGCGGGTAACATGGTCGATTTGGACTCGAACCCGACGAAGCTCATAGAAATCGTCGAGATCGGCAAACAGCTTCTAATGACTCGGGGCGCGCTTACGACGTTTTCGATCGCCAATGATGTCGCCAAATACTTCGCCATAATACCGGCGATGTTTTCCACATTGTATGCGCTTACTGGCTCCAAGAATGGGCCGCTTGCCGCCCTCAACATAATGAAGCTTGAGACGCCGGAATCAGCGATTCTATCGGCTGTTATCTTTAACGCGCTGATAATCGTTGCGCTAATTCCGCTGGCCCTTCGGGGGATAAAGTACCGGCCTCTCGGCGCTGCCGCAGTGCTCAGGCGTAACCTTTGGATTTACGGATTTGGCGGAATAGTCATCCCATTCATAGGAATCAAGATCATAGATGTAATCATCACGGCAATTGGCCTCGCCTAGTTGGCGAAGGAGGAATTGAACAATGAATCTACTAAGGCAAATCTATCCAGCGATCGCGATGACCGCCGTGCTTACAGTGCTCTTGGGAATCATCTACCCGCTCGCCGTAACTGGTCTCGCACAGGTTGTCTTTCCGGACAAGGCGGGCGGCAGCCTAATCGAAAAAGATGGCAAGGTTATTGGCTCGCGTTTGATCGGCCAGGCGTTCACCGGTCCAGGTTATTTTCACTCGCGTCCGTCCGCCGCTGGTTTAGGCTATGACGCTACTGCATCTGGTGGCACGAACCTCGGGCCAACAAGCCAAAAGCTCTTCGAGGACAATGTCAAAACTGCCGCGGACAAGCTGCGGGGCGAGAACCCGAATGTGCTTATCCCAATTGACCTGGTGACCGCCTCAGCCTCAGGCTTGGATCCACATATCACGCCAGCAGCGGCGGAGTTTCAAGTTGCGCGTGTCGCTCGTGGGCGCGGCATAAGCGAGGATGAAATAAGAAGACTGGTGAGAGAATATAGCGAAGGCCGGCAGCTCGGAATACTTGGAGAACCACGTGTTAACGTTCTAGAGTTGAACCTGGCTCTAGATGCGCTGCATCGGCCGTCAGCGGGCAGATAAAGCGAAGCCGAATGCAGCCAATCACCCGGTTTCGGTAACGGACCGATTTGAGATGATCACGCTTAGAAAAAAGCTTGCTCTAAGTTACGGCCTGCTCATCTTCATTATTTTAGTAGTGAGCCTGTTGGGAATCCTGCAGCGCACTCTCTCAATATCTTTACGGGTTGAAGTCACTGTCGCGATCGCTTTCGTCGCGTTGGCCGTCGCTGCGATTTTTGCATGGCGCTTCACCTCTTACATAGTGAATCCCATTTCAACACTGATTGAGAAAGCCAAGAAAATAGCGGAAGGCGACTTCGACCAGCACATCGAGGTGACCTCGCAGGATGAGATCGGCGTCCTCGCCTCTGAGTTCAATCGAATGGCGGTGAGATTAGGGGAGCTGAGGAAGTCCGATCTCGGGCGAGTGCTGATCGAACAGAAAAAATCTGACGCGGTGATCGATTCATTCAACGATCCAATAATAGTTACCGACGCGCTTGGGCGGATCACGAAAATCAATCGAAGAGCTGAAAAACTGTTCGAGCTCTCTGGCGAAGAGGTTGGGAGCGACGGAACAAGATCGCCTTCGAATCTCGATCAAATCGAGCCGATCTTACGCGCAGTTCAAAGTACCCTAACCATGCAGCAGCCCGTTGCGAATAATGGCGAGTCAGCCATAACTCCGATTAAGGTAGGTGATACCGAACGCGCATTTCGACTGCACACCTCGCCTGTGCGCGACCCTGAGGGTCGCTTAATAGGGGCTGTCACTGTGCTTGAAGACGCTACAGCCATTAGAGAGGCCGATAGGCTCAAGGACGAGTTCATTTCAGTAGCATCGAACAAATTGCGCGGCCCACTGGAGTCGCTTCGGATGGCTCTGCACACGCTGGCAGAACAATACGCAGGCGAACTCAATGAAAAACAATTGGAATTGACAATCACTGCCCGACAAGATGGAGACCAGCTCGATAACCTCGTCACGGACTTAATGGACCTTGCCGAGATTGAATCGGGTAGGCATCAGTTGTCGCTCGAACGACTGCGCCCTGCCGAGTTTGTTCGTTCGATTGTTAATCGGCACCGTTCAGCGGCCGATTGCAAACACGTAAAGTTGAATGCCCAGGTTATGTCGAGCTTGCCGTATGTGACGGCCGACAAGGAAGCGCTCAAGAGAATCCTGGACAACTTGTTATCTAACGCGATTCGTCACGCCGGGCGGGATAGCGAGGTGATAGTCGAAGGATGGGAACGAAAGAACTTTGTATTCATAAGCGTACGCGACACAGGCGGAGGCATCCCTCCCGAATATCTGCCGAACATTTTCGGCAGGTTCATAAGCATACCCGGGAGCTCCGGCGGTGGAACGGGACTGGGGCTGGCGCTAGTCAAAAGGCTCGTTGAAGCACAAGGCGGACAGGTCAGCGTCGATAGCCGCTTCGGCGAGAGCACAAGCTTCACCTTCACACTTCCAGTCGTCGACTATAATATTCGAGCGTCAAAGGAAAGCCAGATGTGACAACTCGCCAGAGCGAGGGACGGCCAGACCCAGAGGAGCTGCTTACGAAGCTTGAGCAGTCCGAGCGCGCTCGTCTGCGCGTTTATATCGGAGCAGCTCCCGGCGTAGGCAAGACCTACCAGATGCTTGAAGAGGCATACCTGCTCGAGAAGCAAAGTCTTGATGTCGTAATCGGGTTTGTGGAAACCTACGGCCGCGCTGACACCGAAGCAATGATCGGCGATCTGGAGATCGTCGCGCGCAAGAAGATTGAATATCGTGGGGTCATTCTCGAAGAGATGGATGTTGCGGCAATCATCGCCCGCAAACCTGAAATCTGCATCGTAGATGAGCTCGCCCACACAAACATTCCAGGTTCCAAGAACAAGAAACGGTTTGAGGATGTGCTCGACCTGCTTGATGCAGGCATCGACGTGATGACTGCGGTTAACATACAACATCTTGAAACCCTCAACGACGCTGTAGCTCGTTCCTCAGGTGTCCGCGTGCGAGAGACCATTCCTGATAGTTTTCTGAAGCGGGCTGACGAGGTTGTGAATGTTGACGTGCCGGTTGAGGAGCTACAGACGCGGCTCAGACAAGGGAAAATTTATAAGCCGGAAAAGATCCAGCAGGCGCTAACAAACTTTTTCCGCAAGGGAAACCTCTCCACGCTGCGCGAGCTTGCGTTGCGAGCCGTAGCCGAAGAGGTGAGTTCTAAAGCAGCTCAGTACCGCGTCCTGGAAGGACTCGAACCGGCTGCGATACCAGAGAAGGTTATGGTTTGCGTCTCCTCGAACAATGCTGCACGAAAGCTGGTGCGCGCCGGGGCACGTATAGCGGGCCGTTTGGGAGCATTATGGTATGCGGTGTACGTTGAAACCCCGAAAGAGAATCCCTCTCGAATTAATCCTAAGAACGCCGAGCTGCTCGCCGAGAGTCTCGCCATGGCGGAAGAGTTGGGCGCAACTGTGGTGAAGTTGAAAGCAAAGCGAGTGGCTGATGGCTTGATTGAGTTTGCCCGGCGCGAGGGGGTCACTCATGTCATATTCGGGCAGTCGGCACGGTCGCGCTGGGATATCCTCCTGCACGGCTCAACGATCAACCGTTTTTTGGCGGAGGTCAGAGATGCCGCCATCCAGGTAATCCCTGGCGAACGATCACGTGCGCCGTAACGAACGCTAAACCAATTTTGAGAGCCGTCGATGTAGAATGTTGAAAGCATGCAGAAACTCGCGACCCATAATTGGACAGGCTTTGGCGCTGCGCTCGGCGGCGCCGCCCTCGTCACAGCGCTGTACAAGCTAGTCATCACCGAGGTCAACTCAACAACCGTAGCCTTGAGCCTACTGCTCATCGTGCTCGCGGTTGCATCAAAGTATGGGCTCGGGCCGAGCATCATGGCCTCATTGATCGGTGTGGTCTGTTTTAACTTCTTCTTTCTTCCGCCGTTCTACACGTTCACAATTCAGGACCCGCAGAACTGGGTTGCGTTGTTTGCGTTTCTGGTTACAGCGGTGATTGCGAGCCAACTGTCTTCTGCCGCTCGTGCTCGCGCGCGCGATGCTGATCGGCGGCGCGAAGAGGTGACCAGGCTCTACCAACTCAGCCGCGCGATTATTGCAACTCCAGACTCCGAAACGGCGTTGTCCTCGATTGCCAGGCAAGTTGTTGAAGTCTTCGACTTTCCATACTGCGCCGTTTTCGTTCCGTCTGAGGGAGCTCGCTGGCAGCGGCTTGCGATCGCGGGGGAAACGGAATTTGATCCTTCTTATCCTGACATTGAACAAGCCTTTCGTTCAGGGGAGCTGAGACGTGGTCCGGGGCCTTCGCCGAACGGAGGACCTATGCAAAACCGGGATGCGACTTACGCGCCGCTTAAAGTTGGAGTCAGGTCAATCGGAGTTGTAGTCCTTGAATCGTCGCATCTGGAGCGCGGTACGCTCGAGGCGATAGCCGGACTCGTAGCCCTAGCACTGGAACGCGCACGCTTCTTAGAGGAAGTCAGCCGAACTGAAGCGCTGCGGCAGAGTGACCGGCTCAAGACCGCAATTCTCGCCTCAGTATCACATGACTTGAGAACGCCACTTACCTCCATAAGGGCGGCTGTCGATAGCTTGCTGCTTAAAGATGTCGACTGGGACAAGGCAACTCTTCACGAATTCCATTCGATAATCAGCGAAGAGGTAGAGCGACTAACCAGACTCGTTCACAATCTGCTGGAGATGGCCCGAATCGAAGCCGGCGAGATTAGAATGGCTACCGATTGGGAGTCCATACCAGAACTGATTGACGATGTGATCGATCGTTGCTCCGTTGCAATTCGAGAGCATCGCGTCAACGTCAGTGTGAAAGAACAAACCCCTCTAGTTAAGATAGACTCGCGTCTCGTTAGTCAGGTACTCGCGAACCTCATCGAGAACGCAGCAAAGTACTCCCCGGATCGCAGCGAGATTTCGGTTTCCGCGTGCGTCGAGGGAGCCGACTTGAGGATCATTGTGGAAGATCAAGGACCAGGAATCCCACGAAGCGAAGCTGATCGGATTTTTGACAAGTTCTATCGAAGTTCGCGGCATTATGCTCAGCGCAGTGACGGAACGGGGATGGGGTTATCGATAGCCAAAGGCATCGTTGAAGCCCACGGAGGCAAGATATGGGTGGAGACGGTGCCCACTGGCGGCGCGAGCTTCGGCTTCAGTATCCCTGTAGAACGCGCGCAGCTAGCACAGCTTGAAGCTCGTGAGAACGTATGACAAGGAAACCGCTTATCCTCGTCGTTGACGATGAGCCGCAGATCCTTCGTGTCATGCGCGCAAGTCTGCCCGCGCGCGGATTTGACGTAAGAACAGCCTCGGGCGGCGAGCAAGCTCTGGACGAGATTCGTAAGGAGATGCCTGATCTAATCATCCTGGACCTTGCGATGCCTGAGATGCCAGGTCTGGAAGTATGCCGCCGCATCCGCGAGACATCGACGGTCCCTATTATCGTCCTTTCGGCTATGGGCCTGGAAAGCGACAAGGTGCAGGCACTGTACATTGGCGCCGATGACTACGTTACAAAACCATTCGGAATGGAAGAACTGCTTGCAAGAATGCTGGCAGTGCTACGCCGTGTTCATATCTCTGAAGGCGATGCCCCGATGCTCAAAGTAGGCGATCTGACTATAAACCCTGGAGAACGGCGGGTGACTATAGGTCAAAGCCAAATTAAGCTCACGCCAAAGGAGTTCGATCTGCTCAAGTACCTGGTGACGAACGCCGGCAAGGTTCTTACCCATCGCGCGCTGCTTCAAGCGGTTTGGGGGACGGAGTCCTCCGAACAAAAAGAATACCTTCGCGTGTTCATTAATCAACTGAGGCGGAAGATCGAGCCCGACCCTCAACATCCTCGTTACATTCTAACCGAACCCTGGGTTGGTTACCGGTTCGCAGCCGAATGAATCAGGAAGGAGCCATTGTCTAGCTCAGCGCCGAGTTCGGCTGAGCTATGACCGCGAAACGTTTAGTTGGAGGAGAACACATGGCAACGGTCAGATATATGGTCACAGACGTTGAGCGATCGATAGCCTTCTACACCAGGGCGCTCGGATTCAAGCTCGATCAGAGTATGGCGCCCGCTTTCGCTCGCGTATCTCATAATGACTTGACGCTGTGGCTCGCCGGACCAACGAGTTCCGCGGCCCGGCCGATGCCTGATGGACGGGTTCCGCAGCCCGGTGGATGGAATCGCTTCGTCGTCGAGGTGGAGGATCTCGTTTCACGAGTGGCGGAAATGAAGCAGGCCGGCCTGAGTTTCCGTAACGAGCTTGTCGTAGGTCCCGGCGTCAAGCAGGTCCTGCTTGAGGATCCCGATGGTAACGTTGTCGAGCTATTCGAGCCCGCGCGATAGCATTACGATACGAGGGAAAAGAAAAGAGCCGCTCGAAGACGGCTATCAGTTACTTGGATTAAGAGTGAGCCGTGCAGGACTCGAACCTGCGACCCGCTGGTTAAAAGCCAGCTGCTCTACCACCTGAGCTAACGGCCCGTCTGAAGGCAGTTCCCACCGATGCTCTTGGATGTTATCCGACTCCAATTTCTCGCGTCAAACAAAAGTACCTGCCGGTTTCCCGCCTTGACACTCGCCGCTATTGACAAACAAAAACGATTTCAATATAAGCTAGCCCCACAACCCGGAAACATTGCTCGGGGTGAGTTCGGAAGAGCCTGAGTCTGCTCTCCGGTGGCTCGATTGTGCCAGGCAGCTTTGAGCTGCTTTTCTTTTAACGTCTTATTGAACACGTGTGCAGGAAGCGGCTTTGATCTCAATCAAAGACATTGCGCGGGTCGCCAAGGTGTCGCACTCAACGGTGTCGCGGGCCCTTCATAATAGCCCGCTGGTGAATGCGGAGACCGCCGTGCGCATTCAACAAATCGCTCGTGAGAAAGGCTACCGGCCGAGCGCAGTCGCCCGGAGCCTCGTAACCAGAAGGACAAAAACAATCGGCGTTGTCGTCACAAGAATCGCCGACCCGTTCATCGCGGAAGTTGTCGGAGGGATCGAAGAGGTTGCCAATGATCACGGCTATTCGGTGTTCCTCGCTAACTCCAATGCAAATCCGGATCGAGAAGTGAAAGTTGTTCACTCGTTTCACGAAAGACGTGTTGATGGAATTCTTGTTACCGCGTCCCGCGTCGGTGCGCTTTATAT
>Ga0134122_10001639_pt1 | contig 16224 bp, 13 predicted proteins | sample KB302_FD_96461 | JGI IMG/M metagenome (GOLD analysis project Ga0134122, IMG submission 96461) | Terrestrial soil microbial communities without Nitrogen fertilizer from Kellogg Biological Station, Michigan, USA - KB3-0-2 | ecosystem: Environmental > Terrestrial > Soil > Unclassified ... | reverse complement strand
GGCGAGCCGTTCGTTGGTAATGCCATGTGTGCTTATATCCGACGCCACGAGCATCGTCCGCCGGAAGAGACGTTTGTCGATTTCATCTACCAGCCGATGCGCGGCAGCACAGGAGAGGTGGCCGGCATACTGGTCCACGGCATGGACGTTACCGAGCGAAAAAAGGCGGAAGCGCGCGACCGCTTCATGCTCGCACTGGAAGATGCGTTGCGTCCGTTGACGGAACCGGCGCAGATCACCGCAACGGGGGTACGGCTGCTTGGAGAGTATCTTCAAGCAAACCGGTGCGCATACGCCGACGTTGAACAAGACGAAGACACGTTCAATTTGATGGGTGACTACAACAACGGCGTGCCGAGTATTGTTGGGCGTTACCGCTTTTCCGATTTTGGCGCTGAAGTGCTGGCGCTCATGCGCACCGGCCGGCCTTACCTGGTGCGGGACGTCGATGCGCACCAGCCGCCCATCGGCGACCTTTCGTACTACCGCAAGACGCTGATCCGGGCAGTCATTTGCGTGCCTCTTCTGAAGGCGGCGAAGTTTGTCGCCGCGATGGCGGTGCACCAGGCGACCCCGCGAGACTGGAGCGATGCGGACGCCGAGCTTCTGTCGCATGTGGCAAGCCGCTGCTGGGAATCGATCGAGCGGGCACGCGTGGAGCGCACGCTGCGCGAGAGCGAGGCGGATTTCCGGGAACTGGCGGATGCCATGCCGCAGATCGTGTTCTCCGCCGGGCCGGATGGCGATGTCGATTACTTCAACCGGCAATGGTACGAGTATACCGGCCTTGCCGAGGGCCAGATCGGCTACGACAGCTGGAAGCCGGTACATACCGAGGATGGGCTGCGGCGCGCGCTGGAAGCGTGGCCACGCGCGGTGCGCACGGGTGAGCCATACGAAATCGAATATGCGCTGCGCCGCCACGATGGCGAATATCGCTGGCATCTCGGCCGTGCGCTGCCGATTCGTGACGAGAACGGCAAGATCGTGCGCTGGTTCGGCACGAATACCGACATCCATGACCGGAAGCAGACGGAGCAGGCCCTCGCCACATCGCTCGATGCCGAGCAGCGCGCTCGTTCGGAAGCCGAATTGGCGAGCCGCATGAAAGACGAGTTCCTCGCCAATCTGAGCCATGAACTGCGCACTCCGTTGACGGCCATCCTTGGATGGTCGCACATTCTGCGCCGCGACAACGTCACGCCGCAGCAACTGGCCAACGGTGCAGATGTCATCGAGCGCAACGCGCGAGCGCAGGCGCAGATCATCGAGGATCTGCTCGACATGAGCGCCATCATCTCCGGCAAGGTCCGCCTCCAGATTGCAGAAAACGTCGATCTCCGGGCCGTCGTGGCCCGAGCGATCGAGACCACGCGCACCGCTGCCGATGCAAAACGTATTGCCATCAGGGTGGACGTCGGAGCCGGCGATCGACTCAACATCAATGCGGACGCCAGCCGCCTGCAGCAGGTGATCTGGAATCTGCTCAGCAATGCGATCAAATTCACGCCGTCCGGCGGACGTGTGAACGTGAATGCCGTACGCCTCAAAGATGTCGTCGAGATCTCGGTGGCGGATACCGGTGAAGGCATCGGCCCGCATTTCCTGCCCTACGTGTTCGATCGTTTTCGCCAGGCCGACGCCTCGACCACGCGCCGCCACGGCGGGCTCGGGATCGGCCTGTCCATCGTCAAGCAACTCGTCGAGCTCCACGGCGGCATGGTTCGCGTGTTTAGTGAAGGCGAGGGCCGAGGCTCGACTTTCTCGGTAACCTTGCCAGCCGAATCCCGGTTCGCGCAAACAGACACGAGTGTCGGCAAGAGGCGTGGAGCAGACCTCGATTCGCCTGCAAAAGATTCGGACCGCATTCGTGGCGCGCGCATTCTGGTGGTTGACGATGATGCGGATGCGCGCGACCTGTTGAGGCGTCTGCTGGAGGATTGTGGCGCGCAGGTTGCGCTAAGCGGGTCCAGTGCGGACGCAATTGAAATCATCCGGCAAGGCCAACTTGATCTTGTCGTAAGCGATATCGGTATGCCGGGCGAGGATGGCTACGCCCTGATGCGCCGCGTGCGCATGCTGCCCGCCGAAGAAGGGGGGAAAGTCCCTGCTCTCGCCCTAACGGCTTATGCGCGCGCGGAAGACCGGGTCAAGGCGATCCGCGCGGGCTACCAAATGCACGTGCCGAAACCCGTCGACCCGGCAGAGCTGATCGCGGTGGTGGCGAGCATGAGCACTTCAAAGTAATTTGCCAGCCCGTTCTTCAATTTCGTCAGGCCTTGTTGCAATGGTAGCCAATGGGGCCTACGGAATAATGCGGTTGCTCCTGAATTCCGCAAACATGCGCAGGAACATGTCCTCGGTGTCCAATGAATCATGGAAGCCGAAGCGGCGTGCCTTGCCCGTGTTCGAAATGATGTCGTAGTCCGAATTGAATACGGACTCCGGATAGCCCCACGAGACGATGTCCTGGTAGCGGTGCGGCTTGAGCTTGTGGTCGGCCACGATGCGATCCCAGACCGGCCCTTTATCGGCCATGGTGCGTGTCAAACTGATGGTTCGCAATGGCGCCACGCCCATTTGAAAAAACTCCGCAAGCTTCGGCCACACATATTGCCAGCGGATCAGATCGCCATTGGTGATGTTGAATGCCTGGTTCGCGCACTTGGGCTCGGTGGCCATCCATACGATGGACTTCGCCAGCAACCCAGCATCCGTGCATTGATACAGCGCGCTGTACGCCCCCGGCTTGCCGGGAAAACTTAGCGGTAGTCCCAGCGCTTTGGAAATGCTCGCATAAACGGCGATTGATAAAGTCAGATTCATTGGACCACCGGTCGAGAATCCGCACACCGCGTGCGGACGCACCGTGGACCAGCTCCAGCGCTTGCCCTTTTGGCGCGCTTCCAGGAAATCCTGCTGGTTGTAATAAAAATTGGGCGGCATGTGGCGCGGGTCATCTTCCTTCGATGGCGTTTTGTACGGACCGAGGTGATTGCCATACCACTTGCTGCCTTCGGAAAGATGCACATGCTGAAGCCCCGGGGACGCCGCCTCGATGACATCGACCACATTGACGAGCATCGCAGTGTTGTCGAAAACCAGCTGCTGCGCATCGGACCGCTCGATATAAGCTACGAAGAAGAGATGCGAAACGTGCGTCAGTCCGCCGAGCCTGCTTTTGCAATCGGCCGGATTCAACAGGTCCACCGCAATATGCCTATAGTTGCCCGGTATGTCAGGCTTGCGGCGAGAAACCGCCACGACATCCCAGTCACCCTGATCAAGCAAATGTTTCAGCAAATAGCTTCCGACCAGGCCGGAGGCTCCGGTAACCAGTGCGGTGCGTTTGGTCATGGCAAGGACACCGCTTGTTTTTGCAGCGCCTCTTTCACAAAGTCCAGCCGGTCCTGACCCCAGAACATCTCATCGCCAACAAAAAACGTCGGAGCACCGAACACGCCGCGTTCCACGGCTGTCTGTGTCGCCGCCTTGAGCGCATCCTTGGTCGCGGGTTCATTGGCCAACGCAACCAGCGTCTGGGCATCGAAGCCCGCATTTTGCAAGCCTTTGGCAGCCGTAGCGGGGTCATTCATGTTGAGCGACTGTACCCAAATGGCATTGAATATGGCGTGACAGTAGTCAAGGAATTTCGGGTCATTCTTCGACTGCAATGCAATCGCGCCGCGCATGAACAGCAGCGTGTTGATCGGAAAATTCGGGTTCCGGTTGAACTGCACGCCGTAGCGTTTGGCGAACCGCTCGAAGTCCACGAACATGTACTTTCCCTTCGCAGGAATATTGGCCGGCGACTGATTGCCCGTGGCCTGGAACACGCCGCCCAGAAGCATCGGCCTCAAGACCGCTTTGGATTTCGTTGCCGTTTCGAGAGCGGGAAGCTGAGTCCACGCGAGATAAGAAGCGGTGCTGCCGAAATCGAACCAGAACTCGAAGCTTTTCATCAGAACTTCTCCAGATAGGGCCGCAGATCCAGTTCATGCGTCCAGGCATCGCGTGGCTGGGTGTGCAACATCCAGTACGCGTCGGCGATATGGTCAGGGTTGAGAATGCCATCCTGTTCCTTGAGGGCATAGCGGTCCGGGAAAAGATCGCGGATAAATGCGGTGTCAATGGCCCCGTCGATAATCGTGTGCGCAACGTGGATACCCATGGGCCCGAGCTCGCGCGCCATGCTCTGTGCGAGCGCGCGCAGCGCATGTTTGGCGCCGGCAAACGCGGCAAAGTTGGCGGAACCGCGCAGAGAGGCCGTGGCCCCGGTGAAAATTATCGTGCCGCGCTGGCGCACCACCATGCGCCTCGCAACTTCGCGACCGTTCAGGAAACCGGCGAAACAGCCCATTTCCCAGATCTTGAAATATTTGCGCGCCGTTTCCTCGAGGATGCTGGAGGCCGCGTTCGCGCCAATATTGAATACCAGCACTTCGATGTGTCCAATGGTGGTTTCAATCTCCTCCACCAGGTCAACCACGTCATCTTTTTTGCGTGCATCGCTGCCGAAAGCATGGACCTTGCCGCCTGCAGCCCGGATCTGCTCGACCAGCGTCGCCAGTTTGTCAGCGGAACGGCGCGTCACGCACGCCGTAAATCCCTCCCGGGCGAAACGCCGCGCAATGGCGCCGCCCGTCGCGTCACCCGCGCCGACAACGAGGCATACCCCTTTGCTCGATTCGGAAACAGTCATGATTTATTGGTTCCGTTCTTGTGAGGCAAAGTCTAATCGAGGATGCGTGCTCCTACCGCATCCATGGCGGGTTATCGCGTATTTCTTTCTGGAGATAGTCGACAAAAAGACGCACTTTCTTCGGCGGACGCGTCGTGGACGGATAAACGAACCAGGCAGCAGTATTGAAAGTCGTGGGAGTTACTTCGAACTCTGGAAACACGTCCACTAGCCGGCCATGATGAAGGTCCTTGCCGATGACCCAGTGCGGCAGCAGCGCCAGCCCCATTCCTGCGAGCGCGCATTCGTGCAACGCAAGGCCGGTTGAAATGAGGATGCGGCCCCGGACGGGGATCTCTGTCAGTTCTCCTTTCTTGTCGCGATATGTCCAGCGCGTGCGCAATCTCGGCAATGCAAAAAGCAGGCACTCGTGATTGCGGATATCGTGCGGTGTGCGGATAGCATCATGTTGAGCAAGATAAGCCGGGCTGGCGCAAACAAAATATCGGGCGGCCAACAGGCGCTGCGCAACCAGGCTTTCGTCCTCCAGCGGTCCGAGCCGGATCGCCACATCGAGTCGCTCTGCTACCAGATCGAGCATCGAATCGGTAAGCGCCAGTTCGACTGTCAAGGTTGGATACAAGCGGGCGAACTCGGGCAGCACCGGAACGATGCAGCGCTGTCCGAAGGAAACCGATGCAGTTACCCGGAGCACGCCTTTTGGCTCGCTGGCCACATCCGCGGCGCGCTCGCGCGCCTCTTCGACTTTGTCCAGCAGCGGTTCAATGCGAGCGAAATAAATGGCTCCGGCCTCGGTTGGAGCCAAACGGCGCGTGTTTCGCTGAAAGAGGCGAAGCCCGAGTTCTTGCTCGAGCCCGGCAATTTGCCGGGATATTGAAGATGGATCCGTGCCGCGGTCGCGCGCGACGGCCGCGAAGCTGCCTCGCCGCATGACCTCGACAAAGGTCTCGAGCGTCTCGGTGTCCATGAGCAAATGATACCGCGCGCGGAGTTTCCCCAAGCGCCGACCAACGCAGCCAGTGATCGGTTCATGCGCTTTTCGCATGAGTGTTGTGCCAAATGTTGTCTTTCGGCGGCCGGGGGCGCTCGCTATAGTCCGCGCATGTTTCAAACCTGAAACCCATAATGAAAGGAATTTGAATGAACACGCAGCGGACACTGAAAATCAAAGACGCAGTTGCCGTGGTCACCGGTGCCAATCGTGGCATCGGATTGGCTTTTGTCAGGGAATTGCTCGAACGCGGCGCGCGCAAGATTTATGCGGCTGGCCGGGACCCGAAAGGCCTGGATGCCATCGTTGCGTTGGATCGCGTCCGGGTGGTGGCGCTGCGACTGGATCTGCTGGATCAGAAGCAGATCACGGAGGCGGCCGCCACGACGGGCGCCATCGATCTGCTGGTGAACAACGCGGGCGTTGCCGCGTTCGGCAGCATCCTCAACGGATCGCCTGAACTGGTCGCGCGCGATATGCAGACCAATTATTTCGGCACACTCAACGTTATCCGGGCCTTTGCCCCGCAGCTCGAGAAATCTGGCGGCGGTGCCATCGTCAATCTGCTCAGCGTGGTTTCCCTGGCAAACATGCCGGCGCTCGGCGGGTATTCGGCTTCCAAGGCTGCCTCATGGTCCATGACGCAAGCCGTGCGCGCGGAACTGGCGAAAAAGAACATCAGCGTCCATGCGGTATTTCCGGGCCCCGTCGACACCGATATGGCGAAGGATATCCAGCTTCCGAAGACATCGCCACGCGATGTCGCGCGCGCGGTGCTCGACGGTGTGGAATCCGGGCAGGACGACATCACTCCCGATTCCATGTCGCGTGACGTTCACGGCGCATGGCTGAAGGATCCCAAAGGAGTCGAGCGTCAGTTCGGGGCAATGTAAAAGAGCTGCATAAGTCTGGCGCAAGGCCGGGCCGGCCCTCATGCCGCTCCGGCTTTATGTTTTTTGCGCTCGCCATTTCGGCACCATGGCGGGCAATCCTGCGCGTGGGTTGCGCCTTTTTCCGTTCTCGCGCGTTCTCCGCGGTTAATCAAGTTATAATCAAACAATACATATATGTGACTGATATGTTAATCTGCTGGCAGCCCATCAGAGAGCTGCCATGGAAAACAGAACCGCACGCCTCACCATCCTCATCGATCCGCGCAAGAAAAAAATCTTCGAAGAAATTTGTGCGAGTCACGATGTCACCTCTTCGCAAGTCGTACGCAAGCTGATCCGGCAGTACATCATCGAAAACGCTGGGGAGCGAAAACTTCCTGACTGGCTAAAGAGCAAGGACACCGCCCGCTAGCGGTCCTTGCCTTTGATTACCGAGTCAAAATTCACGGCGTGCCCACTTTTTTGCAGCCACCCTTGCCGCAGTCCCCCTGATGCAGAAGGCGGAAAAAGATGAACGCCTTATTTGATTGCACTCACCTGAACGGTGTTCTGGCGGTCGCTGTTGCGTGGCTGGTCATCGGTGTGGCCGGCGTGTGCGCAATGCGTCGGGTTGAACTCGTCCCGAGAATCCTGTTGCCCGCCGGCAGCGTGTTCGGCGTCGCGCTGTTCGCGATCGCCGCGCACGCGCTGTTCGCGCCCGCGGAAGCCGCGGTGCTGCCGATTGGGCTGCCTGGCCTGCCGTTCCATTTCCGCCTCGATGGCCTGAGCGCATTCTTCCTGATGGTCATCGGCGGCGCCGCTGCGGGCGTGTCGGCCTTCGCTGCCGGGTATTTACGCAAGGTCGAAGGTGAAATGCCGCCGGGCCTGGTCGGCCTTCAATATCACGTGTTCCTGGCCAGCATGGTGCTCGTCGTGCTCGCCGATGACGCGTATGCCTTCATGGTGATGTGGGAGACGATGGCCTTGTCTTCTTTCTTCCTCGTGATCGTGAATCATCGCATCGAGGAGAACCGGCGCGCTGGATATCTGTATCTGCTGATCGCGCACATCGGTGCCATCGGCATCCTGCTTTGTTTTGGCGTACTGCAGGCAAACACGGGGGACTACACGTTCGCGAACATGCGAGTGCAGGAACATACGCCGTTCTGGGCTTCGATGGCATTCCTGCTCGCGCTGTTCGGATTTGGTGCGAAGGCGGGCTTGCTGCCCCTGCATGTATGGTTGCCCGAGGCTCATCCCGCGGCACCATCGCCGGTATCGGCGCTGATGAGCGGCGTGATGCTGAAGACCGCGATTTATGGATTTTTGCGCATTACGTTCGATCTTCTGCACGTGCATCTCTGGTGGTGGGGCTTGCTGCTGTTGGGAATCGGCCTGATTACGGGACTGTTCGGCATTGTCTTCGCCGCCGTGCAGGTGGACATGAAAAGGCTGCTTGCCTACTCCTCGATTGAAAACATCGGACTGATCTTTGCCGCGATTGGCCTGTCCGTCCTGTTCTCCTCTTTCGGCATGACGCCGATGGCCGCGCTCGCACTGACCGCGGCGCTCTATCATGTTGTCATTCACGCGTTCTTCAAAAGCCTTCTGTTCGTCAGCACGGGGGCTGTCTTGCATGCCACCAGCCAGCGCAGCCTCGGCAAGCTTGGCGGTCTCATCCGCTACATGCCGTGGGTGGCATGGATTTGTCTCATCGGCGTGCTGACCAGCGCCGGTTTGCCGCCGCTGTCTGGTTTCGTGTCCGAATGGCTGCTGCTGCAGGGCTTTCTGTTTACCCCCGAATTACCCAGCTCCTTTCTGAACATGCTGATTCCGATCTCCGCGGCGCTTGTCGCCCTGATTGCCGCACTTGCTGGTTATACGATGGTCAAATTCTTCGGGATTATTTTTCTGGGACAGCCACGCGAGGAACAACTGGCGCACGTCCACGATGCAGGCCGCTGGGAGAGGGCGGGCATGATCTGGCTGGCGTGCGGTTGTGTATTGCTGGGCTTGCTGCCCGCGCAGTTCATCCAGTTCATCGACCCGGTGACGCGGCAACTCACGGGTGCCGGACTGGGCAGTACGGTTGCTGCAAACGGCTGGCTGCTGATACCGGTTGCTGCCGAACGAGCCAGCTACGGCCCGATTATTTTCCTGGCCGGAGTGGCCGCGAGTTTTGCGCTGGCTTTCCTGCTGGTCCGCAAGCTCTACCATGGTCGCTTGCGCCGTTCGGCGCCCTGGGACTGCGGCTTTCCCTGGCTGACGCCGCGCATGCAGGACACGGCAGAAGGTTTCGGCCAGCCCATCCGCCAGATTTTCGAAAGCCTGTTTCGTGTCGAGCGGCAACTGCCGACGCCTTTCGATGCGCAGCCGCGCTACCGGGTCAGCATCGGAGATCATTTCTGGTACTGGCTGTATCTGCCCGTGGCCCACGTCACTGAGCGCATGGCCCGGCTGATCGGGCTGATGCAGCAGGGCCGCATCTCGGTCTATTTGCTGTACAGCTTCGTCACGCTGATCGCACTCCTGGTGTGGGTGACGCGATGAATCCGCTCGGCGTGATTTCCCAGCTGCTGGCCATTATTGTGGCGCTTGCACTGGCGCCATTGCTTACGGGCTGGGTGAACCAGTGGCGGGCATGGCTGCAAAACAAGTCGGCGCCCAGCCTGCTGCAGCAGTACCGGATGTTGCACAAATTGTTCAACAAGGATTCCGTGGTTGCCGTCCACGCATCGCCTTTTTTTCGGATTGCCCCTTACATCATCTTCGGATGCATGACTTTGGCGTGCGCAATCATCCCGATGCTGTCCACCGATCTGCCGCTTGCCTCGGCTGCAGATGCCATTGCGTTGGTGGGCCTGTTTGCGCTCGCGCGCGTGTTCATCTCGCTGGCTGCAATGGATGTCGGCACGGCCTTTGGCAATCTCGGTGCGCGGCGCGAAATGCTGATCGGCTTTCTGGCGGAACCCGCGCTGCTGATGGTGCTGTTTACGGCCGCGCTGATATCCAATTCCACCTCACTCACCAGTATCGTCGACACGCTTGGAGGGCGTGAGCTGGCCATTTTTCCCAGCCTGGCCTTTGCGGGCGTGGCATTCACGATGGTGTCGCTCGCCGAAAATGCACGGGTGCCGGTGGACAATCCCGCCACGCACCTTGAATTGACCATGATCCACGAGGCCCTGATCCTGGAATATTCCGGCCGTCATCTTGCGCTGGTGGAATGGGCGGCGAGCCTGAAACTGTTCGCATACTCCTGCATCGGTCTCGCGTTGTTCATCCCTTGGGGCATGGCGGACGCCCAGGCGCCGGTAGCCCTGTTGCTGGCACTGCCGGTATTGATCCTGAAGCTGGCTGTTGGCGGCGTTCTGCTTGCCGTGCTGGAAACCGTGAGCGCCAAGATGCGCATCTTCCGCGTGCCAGAGTTTCTCTGCACGGCGTTCCTGCTGGCGGTCATCGCCATGCTGGTCCACATCCTGCTGGGCGCCTGAGCCGATGAGCGGCATTGCTTCACAGCTGATCAACCTGTTCGCCGCCATGCTGCTGCTGCTCGCGTTCGCAATGATTTCGCAGCGGCGCGTGCTCTCGCTTATTTATCTGTTCACGTTGCAGGGTGCGACCCTGGCGGCGGCCACTGCGGTGGTCGGCTATGCGACGCATCAGCCCCATCTCTATATTTCTGCGAGCATCACGCTGGTGCTCAAGGTATTTCTGATTCCGTGGTTGCTGCACCGGGTGATCGATCGGCTGAACGTGCGCTGGGATGTGGAGACGCTCATCAACATTCCAACCACCATGCTGATCGGCATTCTGCTGGTGATCCTGGCGTTTTACCTCGCGCTGCCGGTGTCGCAACTGTCGTCTTCGATTGCGCGCGGAACGCTCGGCATTGCGCTTGCCTGCATGTTGCTGTCGTTCATGATGATGATCACGCGTTCCAAGGCGGTGCCGCAGGTTATCGGTTTCCTGTCGATGGAAAATGGTCTGTTTTTCGCGGCGACTGCGGCAACCTACGGCATGCCCATGGTGGTCGAACTGGGCATCGCGCTCGACGTGCTGGTCGGTATCCTGATCCTTGGCGTGTTCATGTTCCAGATCCGCGAGCAGTTTGACAGCCTCGACATCCGGCATCTGGAAAAGCTGAAAGAAGACTGAATGGACATTTTGTTCTTCGTCTTCGGCATTCCATTGCTTGGCAGCGTGATTCTCGCCTTTACCGGCCACAAAAATTTCGCGCCGGAGATCAATGTTGCGTTCAGTCTCGGCACATTCATTGCAGCCTGTGCGCTGACCGTTCAAGTAATCTCCATGGGACCGGTGTTTGCATGGAATCGCGCGTTTTTCATCGATCCGCTGAATGTGTTCATCGTGACGCTGACCGCTTTTGTGGGATTGACGACCGCGCTGTTTTCGCGTCCGTATATGCGCGTGGAGCGCGACCACGGCAAGATGACTCCACGCCGCCTGCGGCTCTACCACAGCATGTACCAGTCCTTCAGCTTCACCATGCTGCTTGCGCTGACCACCAACAACATGGGCATCCTCTGGGTCGCGATGGAGGCCGCAACGCTCACGACCGTGTTGCTCGTGAGCGTGTATCGCACGGCTGCGAGTCTTGAGGCCGCGTGGAAATATTTCATCCTGTGTGGTGTCGGAATCGCACAAGCGTTGTTCGGCACGGTGCTGCTCTACATGGCGGCCGAAAAAGTGGTCGGTCCGGAAGGCGGCGCGCTGATCTGGACCAATCTCGATGCGGTCAAGGCCCAGCTCGATCCGACCATCATCACGCTGGCGTTCGCGTTTCTGTTCATCGGCTACGGCACCAAGGTGGGTTTGGTGCCGCTGCATAACTGGCTGCCGGATGCACACGCCGAAGGCCCGACGCCGGTGTCAGCGATCCTGTCCGGACTGCTGCTGAATGTCGCGCTCTACGCGATCCTGCGCTGCAAGGTGCTTACCGACGGCGCGTTGGCCAACGCGCTGACCGGCAACCTGATGATGGGCTTCGGTTTGCTGTCGGTGGTAGTCGCGGCGTTTTTCCTGTCGCGACAGAAAGACGTCAAACGCATGTTTGCGTACTCTTCCATCGAACACATGGGGCTCATTACGTTTGCTTTTGGCATGGGCGGACCGATTGCGACCTTTGCCGGCCTGCTGCACATGACCGTGCATTCGCTGGTCAAATCCGCGATCTTCTTCGTTGTGGGTCACGCGGCTCAGAAAGCGGGCACGCAAATCATGGAAGAAATTCGCGGCCTCGTGAAAGTCAATCCCATGGTTGGTTGGGGACTGATGCTCGGATCGCTCGCGATTCTCGGCATGCCACCTTTCGGCGTTTTCGCCAGCGAGTTTCTGATCCTGACCACGGCCATGCGCGAGCATCCCTGGGCGACTCCATTGCTGCTGCTCGCGCTTGGGGTGGCTTTCGCTTCGGTGTTGAGCCGCGTGCTGCCGATGGTATTTGGGGAGACTTCGGTCAAGCCGCTGTTTCATCCGCCAGCGGTGATTCCGGTGTTCATCCATCTCGGGCTGGCGCTGCTGCTCGGCTTGTATATCCCGACCTACCTCGAGACCTGGTATCGACAGGCGGCGCGGATGATCGGAGGCTGATGCAATGCGCCTTTCCGGATTGACCATCGATTTCGAGCAACTCGCAGCGCCTTTGCCGGTGCTGTACGGCGCGGTCAACGCGGAGGACTGGTTGGCAGTGCCAATGACGCTGGTCAAAAGTGGAGGGCGACTGGTTTCCATATGGGGAACCGAATGCGGCGACGGGGAGCCAGGTCAATATGCCATCTGCGCCGCCTATGCCGCACGCGAGGGACTGTTATGGATTGAACTGCCGCTTGCGGGGCGCACGACTTATCCCGATCTGACGCCGCTGTTTCCGTGTGCCAACCGAATGCAGCGCGCGGTCGCGGATTTGCTCGGCATCGCTGCGCAAGACGCCAGCGACCAGCGCTCGTGGCTCAATCACGGCGCCTGGTCGCCTGCCCACTTTCCGCTGCGACAAAAATCTTCCGGCGACGCGATTGCTTCCGATCGCCAACCCGGCGACTATCCGTTCGTGCGCGTAGAAGGCGATGGCGTGCACGAAATTCCGGTGGGGCCGGTTCATGCGGGCATCATCGAGCCTGGACACTTCCGCTTTTCCATCGTTGGCGAGAAAGTCCTGCGGCTGGAGCAACGCCTAGGCTACACGCACAAGGGTATCGACAAGCGTTTCGAACAATTTGCGCCCATGGAAGCGCATCGACTGGCAGGGCGAGTTTCCGGCGATTCCACCGTGGCCTTTGCGTGGGCTTATTGCATGGCGCTGGAATCGGCGGCTGGTTGCAAGATTTCTGCTCGCGGTGCATGGCTGAGAGCACTCATGCTGGAGCGCGAGCGTGTGGCCAACCATCTCGGCGACCTGGGCGCGCTCGGTAACGATGCCTCGTTTAGCTTTGGTCTTGCGCAATTTTCGCGCTTGCGGGAAGACTGGCTGCGCACGTCGGCTGCCATCTTCGGCCACCGCTTGATGATGGATTGCGTCGTGCCCGGTGGCGTCGCGACTGATATAGACCGCGCAGCGATCGATCTTATCGACCAGCAATGCGACGCCGTCGAGCGTGAAGTGCAGATCCTGCGCAACATCTACGACGAGCACGCCGGTTTGCAGGACCGCTTCATCACGACCGGCCGCGTGCAGCCGGCACTGGCTGCGCAGTTGGGGCTGACCGGGCTGGCCGGACGAGCGAGCGGCCAGGCCGCAGATTTGCGCAGCGATCATCCGTGTCCGCCCTATGACGAACTGGAAGTCAAAATGGCGACCCACCGCAACGGCGACGTCGCGGCCAGGGTAACGGTGCGTTTTGAAGAGACGCTGGAATCATTGCGACTTATTCGCGCGCTGTGCAAAGGTCTTCCCGGCGGCGCAGTGGTTACGGAACTGGAGTTGCCCGCGACGGGATCGCGCGGCGCGGGATGGGTAGAGGGATGGCGCGGCGAAGTACTGGTTATCCTCGAGCTTGAAGCGGACGCAAATGGCAGCCACATCCGGCGCTGTCACTGCCACGATCCGTCCTGGCAGAATTGGCCGGTGCTTGAACACGCGGTGATCGGAAACATCGTTCCCGATTTCCCGCTTATCAACAAGTCGTTCAACTTGAGCTATTCGGGACACGACCTCTGATGTGGACGATCGTCAAACAGATCGCGCGTGCTGGAATATGCACGCAAGCGGTTCCCGAATTCAGCGATGCGCTGCGACTTGAGGCGCAGCGCATCCAGCGTGACATCCTTGACATTCTGGGTCGCGCGCTGACCATCCGGCAGGTGGATGCTGGCTCGTGCAATGGCTGCGAACTGGAAATCCATGCTTTGAACAATCCCTACTACAACATCGAAGGGCTGGGCATCCGGTTTGTGGCGAGTCCGCGTCACGCCGACATGTTGCTGGTCACCGGACCGGTTTCGCGCAACATGGAAGTGGCCCTGAAACGCACGTTCGAGGCCACGCCAGATCCCAAGCTGGTGGTCGCAGTTGGGGAGTGCGGCTGCAACGGCGGCATCTTCGGCGAGAGCTACGCGAGCTGCGGCCGCGTGTCGAACGTCATACCCGTCGATCTCGCGGTGCCGGGCTGCCCGCCGGCTCCTGTCGAGATTCTTCGCGGCATCCTGACGGCGGTAAGGCGCTGTCGCCCAAAATCGGAAGACAAACCGGGCGGCTCCTGATATCGGCGCACGCGCTACCTGGTGAAGTACACGGCGCTTTGCATTGACATGGCGCAGGTCCGCAGCCTAACCTCCCTCGCACCAACAAGAATAGCCCCGAACGGGCGGGAGGATAAACAGATGAATTGCACGCGTGTCGCTGCAGTATTGCTTGCCGTCACGGTTGTTCTTCGGGCCGCGGCGCTGCATGCGCAGGCATTGCCGGCCGCCGCACCGGAAGCGGTCGGCATGTCGTCGCAACGGCTGCATAACATTTCGGGTGCCTTCCGTAAGGAAATTGACAAAGGCAATTTGCCCGGCGTGGTCGTGATGGTCGCCCGCAAAGGCAAGCTGGTGTACTCGGATGCCATCGGGTCCCAGAACAAGGCGACTGGCAAACCGATGACCAAGGATGCAATGTTTCGCATCTACTCGATGACCAAGCCACTGATCTCGGTGGCAGCCATGATGCTGGTGGAAGACGGCAAGATGGAATTGACCGATCCGGTGTCGAAATTCCTGCCGGCCCTCAAAAACATGCAAGTCAGCGTCGCCAAAGTCGATGCAGAATTCGCCAGGACGACTTATGCACTGGCGCCGGCCGAGCGCGAAATGACTGTGCAGGATCTGATGCGGCATACGGCTGGCCTCGCTTACGCGAACCTCACGCAGAACAAGGCCGTCGTGGACGCTTACACCAAGGGTGGCGTGGCCGCCGATCTGCGTGGACTCACCCCGGAAGAGGAAGTCGAGCGGGTTGCGCAAGCGCCGCTGATTCATCAGCCGGGCAGCGTTTGGGAATACAGCATTGCGACGGACGTATTAGGACGCGTGGTCGAGGCCGCATCGGGAAAGCGGCTGGCTGATTTTCTGGCTGAGCGCCTGTTCATGCCGCTCGGCATGAAGGACACCGCATTCTTCGTGGCGGCCGACAAGATGGATCGTCTGGCCGAAGCATTGGCGGTGGATGCCTCCACCGGCAAGCCGAACGAGCTCTATGACGTCAGCTCGATACCGAAGAACGATTCGGGCGGCGCGGGCGGCGTGTCGACGGCGGCCGATTATCTGCGCTTTGCGCAGATGATGGCCAATGGCGGTCAGCTTGACGGCAAGCGCTACCTGAGCCGCACGAGCGTGGAGCTCATGACCTCCGATCATCTCGGCACGCGCATTCAGGCGTTGTCGCCAATGACACCGGGCGAAGTACTGTTGAATACGCCGGGCTACACCTTTGGTCTCGGCTTCGCCGTGCGGCCGGCACCGGGCATCGCCGGGGTGCCGGGTTCGATGGGGGAGTTCATGTGGGGCGGCTACGCCGGGACGTATTTCTGGGTCGATCCAAAAGAACAGCTGGTGGCCGTCTACATGACGCAGGCGCCCAGCCCGATCCGCTCCTATTTCCGCAAGCTGTTCAAGCAGCTGGTCTACGCGGCGATTGTCGATTAGGTCATCCGGCACATGCCTTTCGATTTGCTGATTCGCAATGGCCTCGTCATCGACGGCACAGGCGCCCCGGGCCGGCTTGCGGATGTCGCCGTGAGCGGCGGAAAAATCGTTGAGATCGGCAAAGGCATTGGCAGCGCGCGGCAAACCATCGATGCATCGGACTGTGTGGTCTCCCCCGGATTCATCGACCCGCACACGCATTACGACGCGCAGATTTGCTGGGACGGCGCGGTCACCCCTTCATCTTGGCACGGTGTCACCAGCGTGGTCATGGGCAATTGCGGCGTCGGCATTGCGCCATGCCTGCCCGCTTCCCGAGAAATCGCGATGCACGATCTTGTGAATGTTGAGGCCATTCCCTACGACGTGCTCAAGCAGGGCATCAGTTGGGACTGGGAAACTTTTCCTGAATACATGGACGCCGCAGCGCGCCGCCAGCCCGTGCTGAATCTGGCCTTTCTGGCGCCGCTGACGCCGTTCCGGCATTACGTCATGGGAGAAGCATCCATGGAACG
>Ga0134122_10001637_pt1 | contig 16227 bp, 11 predicted proteins | sample KB302_FD_96461 | JGI IMG/M metagenome (GOLD analysis project Ga0134122, IMG submission 96461) | Terrestrial soil microbial communities without Nitrogen fertilizer from Kellogg Biological Station, Michigan, USA - KB3-0-2 | ecosystem: Environmental > Terrestrial > Soil > Unclassified ... | reverse complement strand
TACGGCGCGCCGCCTCCGCCGGCGAGGGAGCGCGCGTAGCCTCGACATCGTTCCTTCCGGGCAGACCCTACGCGCCGCGGTTTGTAAACACTTCGGGGAGTCCCCGGCCTCTTGTCATCGTGAACGCCATGACTCACGGCTGGCAGACCGCCTCTCCGCCGAATCTCGATGCGGAGGCACCGGTGCTTCGCGCGCGGACCGGCGATCAGGACGCCTTCGGCGAGCTGGTGGAGCGGTATTGGAGCGAGATGGTGGCGCTCGCCCGCACCACGCTCGCGGGAGACGCGGAGGCGGAAGACCTCGTGCAGGAGGCCTTCGTCCAGGCCTGGCAGCGGCTCGGATCGCTGCGCCGGCCGGAGAGCTTTCCCGCCTGGCTGCGGCGCATCGTCGTCCGGCGCTGCCTGCGCTGGGCGCGCCGCAATCCGCCGCGGCAGGAGATTCCGGAAACCGCGGCTTCGGGTCCGGGCGAGGAGCGCCTCGACGTCGCCCGCGTTCTCGCCGCCCTCGCTCCCCGGCAGCGAGCCGTGATCTATCTCACGGAGGTCGAAGGCTGGACGCCCCGCGAGACGGCGCGGATCCTCGGCTTGCTTCCCGCGACCGTCCGCGTTCATCGCTTCCGCGCCCTGAAACGGCTGCGCGGGCTCCTGGGAGGTGAACGATGAGAGACTCCTTCCCCTTTCACTTCACGGAGGAGCTGAAGCGCTGGGCCCGCCGTCCACCGGCTCGCTCGGCGCCCGTGGCGTGGGTGCGAGCGCGGCTGGAGCCGCGGCCTGCCGGACGTCTCTGGATCCCCGCGGCCGCGCTGCTCGCCGCCGTCACGCTTGCAGTGATCCTGTGGACTCCCCATACGGAGCGCGAGCGGGAGCGGCCTGACGAGCGCCTTCAGAGCCTGATCGTGTTCCAGCTCCAATCCGGCACCAAGCTCTACTTCGCCCTCCCGCCGGAGGGCACAACGAAAGGAGACATCCGATGAAACGAGCCGCCGCATTCCTCCTGGCCGCCATCCTCTGCCTGCCGTTCGCCGTCCAGGCCGGCGCGAAAGCCAAGACTGCCTCGGCAGTGAAACCGCCGAAGGTCCTGCAGAAAGTTGACGCCCAGTACACGCCCGAGGCCAAAGAGGCTCGCATCGAAGGGCAGGTCGTGCTCGATCTCACGGTCGGCAGCTCGGGCAAGGTGGACGACGTGAAGGTCGTCCAGGGCTTGTCTCACGGCCTCTCTGAGGCCGCCGTCGCCGCCGTCCGCCAATGGAAGTTCGAGCCTCCTGAGGCCGCGGGCGGCAAGAGCGTGGTCGTGAGGATCACAATGCGGTTCGCTCTGCCGCCGCAAGCCTGAGGGATACTGTCGTCATGACCCGCTTCGCCCTGCTCCTGGCCGCGCTCCTGGCTTCACCTACCCCAGGCGGAGCCGCCGATGCGCCAGAGGTCCTGCTGGTGCGTTATGCCTTTCTGGTCGGCGGGCGCGAGGCGGGAAGCGCGCCGCCGTCGGCGGGAGTGCTCAGCCAGGAGGAGCTGACGAAGGTGCTGGTCGACTGGAATCCGGCGGCGGACAACGCGGAGGTCCGCCGGATCTTCGCCCTGCATCACCTGGGGGAGGTGGCGCGGCAGGCCGCCGAGCTGCCGCTGGCCGGCGGCCGGGTGCAGGGCTTCTACTCCTATGAGGGGGCGAGCTTCGAGGTGCGGCTCGACGTCCGGCCGGCGAAGGACGGGAGCCTCACAGTCGCCGCCCAGATGCTGCGCAACAACCATCTCCTCTCCGCTCCCGAGGTCCGGCAGGCCTTTGGCGAACGAGCCATCCTCAGCTCGACCGGGGGCCCCGAGAGTCCCTTCCTCTTCTTCATCGTGGAGGTGGACCGCGCCTCCCAGGCAGCGCCGGCAGGGCGCGGTCTCCCTCTCGCCTGGCCCAAGGACGCGAAGGTGGTCGATGGGAAGAAGATCCTGCTCCCGAAGATCCTCAGGAAAGTCGATCCCGTCTACACGCCCGCGGCGAAGAAGGCCCGGGTGACGGGCACCGTCATCCTGCGCCTGCTGGTCGGCAAGACAGGCGACGTGGAGGGCGTCGAGGTCCTGAAGGGGCTTCCCGAAGGTCTGACGGATGCCGCCCTCAAGGCCGTCCGGCAGTGGAAGTACGAGCCGGTGAGAGTCGATGGCAAGCCGGCGGCGGTCTTCTTCACCATCACGGTGAACTTCGAGCCGGATTGATCGCTTGTGCCTTGAACGCCGCTCAGCCCGGCAGGGCAAGGTCCGGAAGGAGTTCTGGCTGGACCCCCAAGACCCTGCGCCGTGCACAGAAGATCTTGGGCACCGCCACCGAACGCGAAACCGTCGAATTAGCACTCGATATGATTGCCTTCCGCCCGGGAACTCCTCGACGGTACCCGAGTGCTCTCCGGACTCCAGATCGATCCGGTCCGATAGGCACCGCCCGGTGCGGAAGTACACCCTGGACACCAACTGTTACATCGACGCCCGCCGCTCTATCTGCGGTACGGTCGTGTGGCCGAATGGCGCTGACTCCGGAGGATGACGGCAAATTCGTCGCCATCGATGTCAGGACCGGGCAACGGCGGCATCGGACATCGGAATTCACGGCGACTTTGACGGCGCCCGCCTTCCCCACCAAGCCAGCCCCACCAGCAGCAACACCCCCACCAACGCTCCCAGCAGCGAACGATGCAGCGGACTGCGGTCGATGAACAGCCGCACCCGGTGCGCGCCGGCGGGCACCGGGACGCCGATGCGGAAGGCGTTGGCGGTGAGCACCGCGGCCGGGCGGCCGTCGATCGCGGCCTCGAAGAGGAGGTCGGAGCGCTGGACGACGAGGAGCGCTCCCCCAGGGCCGGCGCGAGTCTCGATCTCCAGGCTCTCCGGGCCGCGGCGAAGAAGGCGAGCGCTGCCGCCGCCGGTCGTCTGCGGCGAGCCTTTCGGACCGGGAAGGACGGCGTCCGTGCGCGGATCGAAGCCGGCATCCGCGAGCCGCTGGAAGGCGCTCCGCGGGGTGGGCTCGCGGAAGATGCGGCGGGCGAGGAAGACCTCGGGGGCATGGTCGATCACCTCGTAGATGAACAGCTCGCGGCCGAAGCTGGGAATCCTCTTGAGCAGCCGGGCGTGCGGCGGCACCGGCTCGAGAGGATGGTTGAGCAGCAGCCGGCCGACGCCCCAGGCGGCGAGCAGCCGCAGGCGCTCGGGGTTCTTCTGGGCCTTGACCGCGTTCTGGGCCAGGCGCGCGAGGAAGGAATCCAGGCCTTCCGGCGAGGTGTTCAGCTCGTACCGCCGGCCCCACAGAGAGCCGGTGAAAGGGTAGATCTCGAAGAAGGAGCGGCGCTCCAGCCAGCGGGTGTGAGGCTCGGGGAAACGGCCCTGGCGGAGAGTGGAGGGGCCGAAGAGATAGTTGAAGTCGGGGTTCGCCACCGCCAGCTCCTCCGGCACCCAGGCGAGAGCCGGCGGCGGCACGAGGTAAGGCACCACGGCGTCCATCGGATAGAGGGGACGCATCAGCCAAAGCTGCGTCGCGACATGGATGGCGATGAGCAAGCCCCCCCCGAGCGTCCAGGAGCGGCGGGAGATCCACAAGGCGATCCTGAGCGCCGCCAGCACGGCGAGAGAGACGAGCGCGAGCCCTGCCCAGCGGAGGCGCTCGTTGGCGATGAACGCCGCCGGCCGGGGAATGAAGAGATGGAGCCACGCCTCGGCCCGACCCGGCATGAAGTTGAGGAAGCTCCAGAAGAGGGTGAAGGCCACGGCGAGCAGCAGCAGGGCCCAGCGGAAGATCTCGCGGGCGCCCTCCGGCGCCTCTCCACGGCCGGCGGCGCGGAGCCGCTCGAACCCCAGGCCGCAGAGCAGCGCCGCGCCGAGGGCCACCGGCAGCCAGAACTTGATCGGATAGCGAAGGGCCTTCTCGCCGGGAGAGACCATGAGCCACTCGGCAATCGGATTGAACCGCCCCAGGGCCATGAAGACGCCGAAGGCGATGCCCCCCAACGCCCAGGCGGCGGCCCGGCTGCGAGGGCGGCCGGAGGTGACGATCAGCGCCAGCGCCAGCAGTCCGGGATAGAGCGAGAGGTAGTACGGCGGAAAGCCGGTGAAGAATCCGCTGCCCCAGAAGGCGCCGTTGGTGAGCACGTCCGGCCGGCCGAAGAGAAAAGGGATCAGCCATTCGACGGCCGTGCGGGGATCCCAGCTTGCCGTAGTGACGGTCGTCCGGCTGTAGCCCCCATGCCCGCGGAAGGAGATGGGCAGGATGCGCAGGAACTCGACGAGCTGCGGCAGGGCGATCAGCGTGCCGCAGAGAAAGGCGGCGCCGAGCAGGGCGAGACCGCTCCAACCCGAGCCGGCCGGCCGCTGCCGCCAGACGAGGGCCACCGCGGCGACGGACAGCAGGAAGGCCAGGAGCGCCGTCTGCGGGTCGCCGCCAAGGACCATCAGCGCCCACAGCACGGCGATGGCCGGCGCCAGCAGGCCCCGCCGGCGCCCGGCTCTCACGAAGCTGAGGCAGGCGGCGATCAGAGCCGGGGCCAGCGTCGCGCCGGCGATCAGGTTGTAGAAGTTCAGGTGCGAGAGATAGAAGCCGGAGGTGGTCCAGCAGGCCGCCGCCGCCCACGAAGGCTCGCGGCCGAGGCCCCAGCTCCGCGCCAGCCAGTAGAAGGAGAAGGGCGCCAGGAGCAGGTGGATCCAGAAGTGCGCGTTGAACGCCCAGAAGGTCGATCCCACGAGGAAGAGTAGATTGTCCGGATAGAACGGCGCGGCGTTGAGGTTGCCCGCCAGTGGCTGGCCCCCCGCGCGGTAAGGATCGATCAGCGGGAAGTAGCCCTGCCGCATCGCCACCGCCTGCGACTGCTTCATGGGGAAGTGCGAGTTGAGGACGTCGCGGAGGATGAACGTCTCCGTGCCGCGGACGAGCGGCAGGACGGCGAGGACGAGGAGCAGCACCAGGGGCCCGGCGTAGAGGAGGGCGATCCTCCTCGGCTCAGAGGATGAGGGCTCCGAAGGCATGGTGCCGAAGACTACCCCAACCTTCTATATCCGCGGGGCCGCCACGCCAGGCCAGAGCCACCACGCCGGCCAGCGTCAGGAGAGCGATCGCTCCCGCCAGCTCTTCGGGCCGCGAGGAGACCTCGATCCGCACCCGATGCTTCCCCGGCGGCACCTCCACTCCCAGCAGGGCCAGATCGACAGGCACCGTCGGGAGGCGACGATCGCCGGCATGCGCCTGGTAGAGCGGCTGATAGGCTCGGCGGAGGACCAGCAATCCTCCCCGGCCCGCGACGTCGACCTCGACGAGGTCCGGCGTCTCCTTGCGGAGCCGCACGGTCGCCTGAGGATGGTGGATGACCGGCCATGCCACGATCGCGTCGGCCACCGGATCGGGCGCGAAGCTCACGCGCCGGAAGGCCGCGGCGGGGTTCGCCGCCGGACTGACCGAGCGGGGCCACCAGACGGGCGGCGCGGGGTCCTGCACGGCGAAGAGCCGGCTCGCGCCCCCGAACCGCGCGCGAGCGCCGAGCAGGCGGAGCCGCGGCGTCTCGGGCGTCTCCGACAGCAGCACCGCGCGGACCCCGAGCACCCGCCACCAGTTGGCGCGCGCCTCCCAGTCGAGCCGCTGCAGGTTGAGGAGAGGCAGGGAAAGCGGCGAGTAGAGGCCGTCGAGGTCGTCCGCCAGGGGATAGCGAAGCCCGTAGAGGACTCCGGGAGCCGGAGCCAGATCGAAGGCCACGGCGCGCACCAGGGTCAGGTAGGAGGAATCAGCGAGAAGGCCGGACGGCTCGGAAGATGCGACCTGAGCTCCCGGCCCCACCGCCTGGAGCCAGGGCGAAGGGGAGAAGTCCTTTACGGGCGCCGTCATCACCAGCCTCCCCAGGGGCAGGAGGGCGAGAAGCTGCGCCATCACGAGCGCCGGGGCGCTGCGGCGGCGGGCCGCCAGGGCGGCGAGGGCCAGAAAGCACGCCGCCAGCACGAGGGCGGCGATCCACGAGCCGATCCGCGCCCGCGGCGCCGCGGCGGCGAAGCTCTCCGGCACGCGCCCCTCCGCGAGCCAGCCGGCCAGGCGCGAGCCCGCCGCACGGACGCCGCCCGCCAGGGCCAGCGCGATAAAGGCTCCGGCGGCGGCTCCCCGCCAGGCGCGCGGCGCCGCGCGCACCCGCTCCAGGCCCCAGCCCGCCAGCAGGGGCACCGCCAGCGCGCACCAGAAGAGGAGCTTCTCGGGGTAGCGGACCATGCCTCGCGAGAGGAAGAGGAGCGCGTCGCCGCCGTAGGCGCCGGCCCAGGCGAGAGTGAGCCCGGCGGCGGCCAGCAGCGCCCAACTCCGCGCCCTGGCGGCGCCGAGCAGGGCGAGCCAGAGGCCGACGATGCCGGCGTAGAGCGTGAGCACGTACGGCAGCCCCGGCTGGCCGTCCCAGGACCAGTATTCCTGCGCGCCGAGATCCCAGGGGAAACCGAAGGGGAAGGGAACGATCAGCTCGAGGAGACGCGCCGCCCCGAGGTGGAAGCGGCCGGCGCCGGCCATGCCGTGAGCCCCGCGAACGGTGAAGCCCAGGATGCGGGCGGTCGCCACTACCTGCGGCAAGGCGAGGAGGAGCCCGATCCCTCCGATTCCGGCGACGGCCGCGAAGCCCTTGCGAAGGCCGTGGCGCTGGACCGCCACGACGCTCAGCGGCAGGAGCCCGAGGGCGGCTGTCACCGGCTCGCCGGCCAGCAGGGCCAGGCCGCAGGCGGCGCCGCCGAGGGCGATCCCTCGCCGGCCGCCGCGCGCCGCGCCCAGGAGGACCAGCGGCCACCAGGCCGAGACCGCGAGGAGGTTGTAAAAGCCGAGCCCGGTCAGGATCCAACCCGAGCCGGCGTAGGTGAGCCCCGCGACGAGCGCCGCCGGCGGGCCCTGGCCCAGACCGCGCGCGAGGGCCGCCATCGCCAGGGCGGCGAGGAGCCAGTGGAGGGCGTAGTGGAGGTTGAAGGCGCTCCAGAAGGGGAGGACGAGATAGAGGAGGTTGCCGGGATAGAACGGCAGAGCGTTGGGATTGCCGCGAAACGGCTGCCCCAGTCCCCAGGTGGGGTTGAAGGCGGGGATGCGGCCGTGGCGGAGCTCCGCGGCGCCGAAGGCCTTGTACGGGAGATGGGTCGAAAAGACGTCCCGGAAGTAGAGGGTCCTCTGCCCCAGGGCGAGCGGCACGGTCACCCAGAGCCACAGCCCGAGGGCCACTGACGCGACGGCGATCAGGCCCCATCGGCAGGCTGTGCTGGCGGAAACGGCCCTGTCGCCCATCGTCTCTCCCATAGAATAAGCCGGTGATCCGACCTCTCGTCCAGTCCCTGCGGCCCGCGCAATGGGCCAAGAACCTCTTCGTCCTCGCGCCGCTCGTCTTCGGCGACCTGCTGCTGAACGGGCCGGCCGTCGCGCGCGCCCTGCTCGCCCTCCTCGCCTTCTGCTGCGCTTCGAGCGCCGTCTATCTGATCAACGACCTCCGCGACCGCGAGGAGGATCGCCAGCATCCCCTGAAGCGGCTGCGCCCGCTGGCTTCCGGCACGCTCGGCGTCCCTGCCGCCGTGGCCGCCGTCGTCGTCCTCACGGCCGCGGCGTTCGCCCTCGCGCTCTACCTGGGGCTGCCTTTCGCCTGGATCCTCGGCGCCTACCTGCTCCTCAACGTCCTCTACACCCTGTGGTTCAAGCACATGGTGATCCTGGACGTGATGTCGATCAGCCTCGGCTTCGTGCTGCGGGTGGAGGCGGGAGGCGAGGCGACCGGCGTCGCGGTGTCGCGTTGGCTCTTCCTGTGCACGACATTCCTCGCCCTGTTCCTCGCCTTCTCCAAGCGCCGGCACGAGATCACCCTGCTCGCCGGCGCGGCCTCTGGGCAGCGGCCGGTGCTCGATCACTACAGCCCGGCGTTCCTCGACCAGATGATCAACGTGGTCACCGCCTCCTCGGTGGTCTCCTACGCGCTCTACGCGGTGGCTCCGGACACGGTGCGGAAGTTCCACACCGAGAACCTCGTCTATACCATTCCCCTGGTGCTCTACGGCATCTTCCGCTACCTCTACCTCATGTATCAACGCTCCGGCGAGCGCAATCCGACGGAGGCGATCCTGCGCGACCCGCCGTTCCTCATCAACATGGTGCTCTGGGGGCTGGCGGTGCTGTGGATCGTCTATGGCCGGCGCGCCGGCTTGCAGTAGGATTCCGCCTCGCCGGCCGGCCGATTCCGAGGTTCCGACATGACCGAAACGCCCCAGGCGCCGTTCAGCGGCGCCGCCGACTCCTGCCGCGTGGCCGTGGTCATCCCCTGCCACAACGAGGAGCTCACGGTGGCCAAGGTGGTGGCGGACTTCCGCGCCGCCCTGCCCGCGGCGCAGATCCTGGTGGTGGACAACGCCTCGAGCGATGGCACGGCGGAAGCGGCGCGGCGGGCGGGCGCCGAGGTGATCCGCGAGCCGCGCCCCGGCAAGGGCTTCGCTCTCCTCTCCGGCTTCCGCAAGGCGCGGGCGGACGGTGCGGCCTTCCTGCTGATGGTGGACGGGGACGACACCTATCCGGCCGAGGACGCCCCCAAGCTGATCGCCGCCGCCAAAGCCGGTGCGGAGATGGTCATCGGCACGCGCCTCGCGGACTTCGAGCAGGGGGCCTTCCGTTCCGGCCACTCGCTCGGCAACCGGCTGTTCATCTTCCTGGTGCGGCTGCTCTTCGGGGTGAAGACGCGCGACCTGTTCTCCGGCTACCGGGTGATCACCCGGCGGTTCCTGGAGGCGACGCCGCTGATCGCCCAGGGGTTCGAGGTGGAGGCCGAGCTGTCGCTCCAGGCCCTGGTGCGGCACTTCCCGGTAACGGAAGTACCCGTGCGCTACCGCGCCCGCCCACGGGAGAACCCGAGCAAGCTGCACACCTACCGCGACGGCTATCGCATCCTGCTCGCCATCCTCACCTTCTTCCGCGACTACAAGCCGATGACCTGCTTCGGCCTGCTGGCGCTGTTCTTCCTCGCCCTGTCGCTCGCCGGCGGCAGCGTGGTCATCGCCGAGTTCCTGCGCACCGGCCTGGTGCCGCGGCTGCCGCTGGCGGTGCTCTCGGCGGCCCTCTTCCTCCTTGCCGCCCTGTCGTTCGCCTGCGGCGTGCTGCTCTCCACCATCAACCGGCGCTCGGCCGAGATCGCCGCGCTGATCCCGTGGAAGTAGCTTGAAGGTCCTCATCGTCTACGAGACGGTCTACCCTGACTTCATCGGCGGGGTCGAGCACCGCAACTACGAGCTGGCGGCGGCGCTCTGCCGGCGGGGCCACGAAGTGACGCTCGCCGGCTTCTGCCGGCCGCTGCCGGGCATCCCGCCGCGGCTCACGGTGCAGTCGCTCGGCGAGCTGGGAGAGCTCTACAACGCCGCCGGCCGGCGCAGCACGCGCAAGGCCATCCGCTTCGCCTTTACGGTGCCGCGGCTGGACGTGCGCGGCTTCGACGTGGTGGAGACGGCCAACATGCCGTACATCCACATCCTGCCGCTGGCGCTCAAGTGCGCGCTGACCCGCAGGCCCCTGCTCGTCACCTGGTACGAGTACTGGGGGGACTATTGGAAAGGCTACGTCGGCCGCTTGAAGGCGCCCGTCTACAAGGCCGTCGAGTGGCTCACGGGACAGCTCGGCACGGCGGTGACGGCCACCAGCCGGCTTACCCAGGAGCGCCTCGCCCGCCAGCGGCGGCGCGGCGGCGTCGAGCTGGTGCCCTGCGGCATCGACGTGGCCGCGGTGCAGCGCGCCGCTGCGGCCGGACATCGCGAAGGGCCGCCCCTGATCTACGCCGGCCGCCTGCTGCGCGAGAAACGGATCGACCTGCTGCTGCGCGCCGTCGCCAGGCTCGCTCCCCGCCATACCGGTGTGCTGCTGACCGTTTTCGGCGACGGCCCCTATAGCGACGCTCTGGTCCGCCTGGCGGACGAGCTGGGAATCTCCGATCGGGTGGACTTTCGCGGCCACGTCGAGACCAGCCGCGAGGTCTGGGAGCACCTCGGCCGGGCGCGCATCGCCGTGCAGCCCTCGGAGCGGGAGGGATTCGGCCTCTTCCCGCTGGAAGCGATGGCAGCCGGCCTGCCGGTCGTCTACTGCGAGTCGCCGGAGAGCGCCGTCCCCGAGCTGGTCCGCCACGGCGTCGAGGGGTTGTGCTGCGCGCCGGAGCCCGAGGCACTGGCCGCGGCACTGGAAAAGCTGCTGACGGATGACGAGGAGTGGAACCGCCTGCACCACAACGCCCTGGAGCGGTCGGCGGGCTACGACTGGGACGAGATCGCCCGGCGGATCGAGGCGACGTGCGCGAGGCTGATGGGCGGCGGCCCTTCAGCCCCGTGAGCTCAGGCAGCCGTCGAGAGCTTCTCCACCAATTCCACTGCAGGAGCCGACTGCAAAGTGCAAGCGCGCCCGTAGCCGCCTAGGTGAGAAACCGGCCGTCTGGGTATAAACTCGCCGGGTTTTCCGCGACCGCACCCCTGCCGGGGCTGCAGTAGCCTTGTTTTTTCCGGAGGACAGGATGCTTCTTCGCCGAAGAACGGTTCCGCTCGTCCTGCTCGCGTTGGCCGCCTCGCCCGCCGCCGCGCAGAAAGCGGGCGGTCTGGACGCGCGGATCGAGCAGGAAGTCCAGCGGGTCACGCCGCAGATCGTCGAGCTGCGCCACAAGATCCATCAGAACCCCGAGCTGTCGAACCGCGAGACGAAGACGGCCGAGCTGGTGGCCGCCTACCTGAAGGGTCTCGGGCTCGAGCCGCGGACCGGCATCGCCAAGACCGGCGTCGTCGCCCTGCTCAAGGGAGGCAAGCCGGGGCCGCTCATCGCCGTGCGGGCGGACATGGACGCCTTGCCGGTCACCGAGGAGACGGACCTGCCGTTCCGCTCGACGAAGCGTGACACCCTCCAGGGGCAGGAGGTCGGGGTGGCCCACGCCTGCGGGCACGACGTCCACACCACGTCGCTGCTCGGCGTGGCCGCGGTGCTCACCGCCATTCAGAAGGATCTGCCGGGGAGCGTCCTCTTCATCTTCCAGCCTGCCGAGGAAGGTCCGCCGGCCGGCGAGAAGGGCGGCGCCAGCCTGATGCTCGAAGAGGGGATCTTCAAGGACGCCAAGCCGGTGGCGGCGTTCGCCCTCCACTCCTTCCCGGACCTCGCGGTGGGTCAGATCGGTTTCAACGCCGGGCCGACTTACGCTGCCGTCGACCAGTTCCGCATCAAGATCCGCGGCAAGCAGTCGCACGGTGCCTATCCTCATCAGGGCATCGATCCGATCGTCATCGGCTCGGAGGTGGTGCTGGCCCTGCAGACCATCCGCTCGCGCTACCTGCCGCCGCTCGAGCCGAGCGTCATCACGGTGGGCATCTTCCGCGGCGGCGAGCGCTTCAACATCATCCCCGGAGAGGTGGCGCTCGAAGGCACGGTGCGCACCTACAACGAGGACGTGCGCAACGAGGTCGAGAAGCGCATGCGGCAGATGCTGGACGGCATCACCCGCGCCAACGGCGCCTCCTTCGAGCTGGACTACCAGCGCAACGCTCCCGCCACCGTCAACGATCCCGCCCTCAGCCAGGCCGTCCAGCCGCTCCTCGAGAAGATCCTGGGCGCCGGGAACGTCAAGATCGTCGAGCCGACCATGGGGGGTGAGGACTTCTCGTACTTCGCCAACCAGGTGCCGGGCTTCTACTACCGGCTCGGCGTGGTCAAGCCGGGCACGACTTCCGGTGGCCTGCACACGCCAACCTTCCGGGCGGACGACAGCGCCGTGCCAGTGGGCATCCGGAGCATGTCGCGGCTGCTGGTAGACTACCTCTCCTCCTACGGAAACAAGGTGACGCATGCGAAATGAAGGACCGGTGGTGAGCAGCTTCGGATTGGAGAAGCTCGGACTGGAGGGCGTGCGCGCGGCGTACTGGAACCTGCCGGCGGCCCGGCTGGTGGAGATGGCGGTGACGCGCGGCGAGGCGACCCTGGCCGCCGAAGGCCCGCTGGTCTGCGAGACGGGATCGCACACCGGGCGGTCGCCGAACGACAAGTTCCTGGTCAAGGACCCGGCCATCGACGATGAGATCTGGTGGGGCGAGGTCAACCGGCCGTTCGAGCGCGAGCGGTACGAGGCCTTGCTGGCCCGTGCCAAGGAGCATCTTCAGGGCCGCGACGTCTTCGTCTTCGACGGCTATGCCGGCGCCGACCCTCGCTACCGCGTCAACGTGCGGGTGATCACCGAGGACGCCTGGCACAACCTCTTCGCCCGCAACATGTTCATCCGCGAGGAGGATCCGGCGGCCCTGGCCGCTTTCGAGCCCGGCTTCACGGTGCTCAACGTCGCTCACCTCCAGGCCGAGCCGCAGCGCGACGGCACCCGCTCGCCGACCTTCATCCTGCTCGACCTGGCGCGGCGCATGGTGCTGATCGGCGGCACCCGCTACGCCGGCGAGATCAAGAAGAGCATCTTCAGCGTCATGAACTACCACCTGCCGCAGCGGGGGGTGCTCTCGATGCACTGCAGCGCCAACTACGGCGCCACCAAGGACGACGTGGCCCTCTTCTTCGGCCTCTCCGGCACGGGCAAGACGACCCTCTCGGCCGATCCCGCCCGCACGCTGATCGGCGACGACGAGCACGGCTGGAGCGACGACGGCGTGTTCAACGTCGAGGGCGGCTGCTACGCCAAGGTCATCCGCCTCTCGCTGGAGGGCGAGCCGGAGATCTACGCCACCACCCGCTGCTTCGGCACCGTGCTCGAGAACGTGGTCTGCGATCCCGAGACGCGCCGGCTCGATCTGGACGACGACCGCCTGACCGAGAACACCCGCTCGAGCTACCCCATCACCCAACTCGCCAACGTGGACCTCGGTGGCCGGGCCGGCCACCCGCGAAACGTCGTCTTCCTCACTTGCGACGCCTTCGGCGTGCTGCCGCCCATCAGCCGGCTGACCGAGGAGCAGGCGATGTACCACTTCCTCTCGGGCTACACGGCCAAGGTCGCCGGCACCGAGCGCGGCATCACCGAGCCCAAGGTGACCTTCAGCACCTGCTTCGGCTCCCCCTTCCTGCCGCTCCATCCCGGCGTCTACGCCGGCATGCTGGGCGAGAAGCTGAAGCGACACGAGGCGCGGGTGTGGCTGCTCAACACGGGCTGGACGGGGGGTCCCTGCGGCGTCGGCCAGCGCATCAAGCTCGCCTTCACCCGCCGCATGGTCACCGCCGCTCTCTCCGGCGAGCTGGACGGCGTCGAAACCTGGATGGATCCCATCTTCGGCCTCAACGTGCCGGTGCGCGTCGAGGGCGTGCCGGACAAGCTCCTGCGTCCCCGCGAGACCTGGCAGAGCCCAGCCGACTACGACGCCCGGGCCGGCAAGCTCGCCGACATGTTCGCCGACAACTTCGAGAAGTACGAGAGCGGCGTCAGCGAGGCGGTCAAGGCGGCGGGACCGCGGAAGGTGCGGGCGTAGGGACTATTTCAAACGTCGTGCACCAGCGGTTGCGGGCGGCAGAGAAAGTAGCCCTGAGCGTAGTCCACGCCGAGATCTTGCAAGGCCTCCAGTGTCGGGCGGTTCTCCACCCATTCGGCGATCGTCCGTAGCCCCATGACGTGGCCGATCTGGTGGATCGACTCCACCATGGCACGTTTGACCCGATCCTCCATCATGTTCTGCACGAACTTGCCGTCGATTTTCAGGAAGTCGACTTCCAGATCGCGCAGGTAGGCGAAAGACGAGAGGCCGCTGCCGAAGTCGTCGAGAATGAAGCGGCAGCCTTTGTTCTTGAGGACGGAGATGAAGCGGATGGCACTGTCGAGCTTGCTGATGGCGGCCGTCTCGGTGATCTCGAAGCAGAGGCGCCGTGCGTCCACGCAGCTCTTCTCGAGCTGTTCGACGACATAGGCGAGGAAGCCCGCCTCGCCGATCGACTGACCGGAGACGTTGACGGCGAAAAGGACGGGGTGGGACTCCTCGCTCCGCTGGGCCTCGGCGAGAGCGCCAAGGGCGGTCTTCAGCACCCAGCGGTCGAGCGAGGCCATGAGATGGTACCGCTCGGCCGCGGCGATGAAGGCGGTGGGCTCGATGATCTCGCCGGCGTGATCGAGCATACGCAGGAAGATCTCGCAGAGTATCTCGTGCGAGGGGTCCTCGCCGCCGAGAGGCTGGATGGTCTGGTAGAAGAGGCGGAAGCGGCGGTCCTCCAAGGCGCGGTGGATGCGGTGGATCCACTGCATCTCGCCCTGGCGCTCGGCCACCAGCGTATCGTCCATCTCGTACTCGTGGACACAGTTGCGGCCGCGGTCCTTGGCCACATAGCAGGCCGCGTCGGCCGCGCTCATGAGCTGGCCGAGATCGCTATCGGCGTTGATGGACACGAGGCCGATGGAGACGCCCACCTCGAAGATTTGGTCCCGCCAGCAGAAACGGAGCTCGCGCACGGTGCGCCGCATCTCTTCAGCGATCTGCCGCGCGTGATCGAGGGGGCAGTCCTCGAGGAGGATGCCGAACTCGTCGCCGCCCAGCCGCGCCAGCACGTCGCTGCGCCGCACCCGCGAGCGCAGCAGGCCGGTGGTCTGCTTGAGCATCTCGTCGCCGACGAGATGGCCGCAGGTGTCGTTGACGACTTTGAACTCGTCGAGATCGAGGTAGAGCAGGACGTGGTGCCGCTGCTCGGCGCCGGCGCTGCGGATGGCCCGCTGCAGGCGGACCTCGAACTCACGGCGGTTGAGAAGCCCGGTCAGCGCGTCGTGGCTCGCGAGGTAGGTCATCTCGCGCTCCATGCCGCGGAGCTCGGTGACGTCCTTGAACACCAGAACGGCGCCGAGCGAGGCGCCGTCGCGGTCGTAGATCGGCGCCGCCGAGTCGCGCACCGAGTACTCCTGGCCGTCCTTGCTCACCAGCAGCGTGTGGCCGGGCGACTCGACCACCCGCTTCTCCGCGAGGCAACGCACCATCGGATCGGTCAGTGGCCGGCGGGTGACCTCGTCGACCAGTTGGAAGACCTCGGGCACGGCGTGGCCGATCGCCTCCTCGGCCCGCCAGCCCGTCAGCCGCTCGGCGGCGGGGTTCAGGTAGTCGATCCTCCCCTGCGGGTCCGTGCGGATGACGCCGTCGCCGATCGAGGCGAGGGTCACCTGGGCAAGCTCCCTTTCGCGGTAGAGGGCCTCCTCGACCTGCCGGCGCTCGTCGGCGTCAAAGGGCTCCTGCACCTCCGGTAAAGGAGGATCGGCGGGTTGGATTCTGGTGGCCAAGGAGGTCAGTGAGCCCAAGTAAATCCCCTCAGAGGATCTGGAGGTACAGCAAGAAACGCGCCTGACCCTCCCGCCTCGTGGCTGCGCCCTACGATCCCTCCGCGGGACGGTTTTTCCGTTCTCTTGTAAAGTCGCTAAATCAAAGGCTCGGGCATTGACAACCCATACCCCTGGCCGTAGTCGACGCCGATCTCGCGCAGGGCGTCGAGGGTGGTGCGGTCTTCCACCGATTCGGCGATGGTGCGGATGCCCATCACCTGACCGATCTGGTGGATCGACTCGACCAGGGCCCGCTGGACCGAGCTGCCGATCATGTCGCGCACGAAGGCGCCGTCGATCTTGAGGAAGTCCACCTGCAGGTTCTTGAGATAGGCGAAGGAGGATAGGCCGCTGCCGAAGTCGTCGAGGACGAAGCGGAAGCCCAGCTCCTTCAAGACCCGGATGAAGTGCATGGCCTTGGCCAGGTTGCTGACGGCGGCCGTCTCGGTGATCTCGAAGAAGATGCGCCCCGGGGAGATACCGGTGGCGTCGATCTCGGCGAGCACGTAGTCGAGGAACGACTCGTCGCCCACCGACTGGCCCGACAGGTTGATGGCGAAGCGGGTGGTGTCGCCGTGGGAGAGGGTGCCGCAGGCGAGCGAGACGAACGCCGCATGGACCACCCAGCGGTCGATCGAGGCGATGAGATGGTAGCGCTCGGCGGCCGGGATGAAGGCGGCGGGAGTGGCGATGCGGCCCTCCTCGTCGAGCATGCGGATGAAGAGCTCGCAGAGGGGCGGCTCCGTGCCGTCGCCGTGCAGCGGGTGGATGCTCTGTCGGTAGAGGCAGAAGCGATGCTCGGCGAAGGCCTTGTGGATGCGGTGGATCCACTGCATCTCGCCGTAGCGCTCGACCATGGCGCTGTCGTCCGGCTGAGACTCGTGCATGGGGTTGCGGCCGCTCTCCTTGGCGACGTAGCAGGCGGCGTCGGCGGGGGAGAGCACCAGTGCGATGTCGCCGCTGATGGCGGTGATGGGCACGAGGCCGAT
>Ga0134122_10001636_pt1 | contig 16228 bp, 28 predicted proteins | sample KB302_FD_96461 | JGI IMG/M metagenome (GOLD analysis project Ga0134122, IMG submission 96461) | Terrestrial soil microbial communities without Nitrogen fertilizer from Kellogg Biological Station, Michigan, USA - KB3-0-2 | ecosystem: Environmental > Terrestrial > Soil > Unclassified ... | reverse complement strand
GCAGGCCTGCGTCGTCGAGGACTTCGTACGGGAGCACGTTCCGCGCTTCATGGATCGCCAGGCTCAGGGCCACCCGTCGTCTCGCGAGGCTCGCACTGTTGTCCCACCGTGGATGCATGCGGCCATCGACCGAGGGCGTGCTCACGATGTCCGCGCTCAGATTCGTGTCGTCCACGAGCTTTTGGAGCGCGGCGATGAAGCGGTCGATCGCCGGCCACGGCGCCGTCTCATAGAGTCGCGCCCGCAGCCGGTCACGCTGGTGTGACGCCTCGAAGCCCGCCAGGCTGCGGGTGGCACTGACGGAGCGCAGGGCCTCCATGGCGGCGTCGAGCGCCATCTGGCACCGCTTGACGTCGGCGTGTGCCGCCTCGAGGGCGGGTTCGTGGACGTCCCGCAGCGCGTCGAGTTCGGCCGCGTCGAGCGCCCGCAGCTCCGCGCTGAGCGCCTGACGCGTCGCGGCCGCTTCGTCCGCGAGCTCGCGCTCGACTTTGAGGGCGAGCGGCGAGCCGAGAATTCGTTGCGATATGCGATCGATGATCGTCGAACCCATCACACGATCCGTCCTTTCGTCAGTCCGTCCCGCCGGCCGGCGCCATCTCACGCGGCGTCGCCTTCGGGGTCGCCCGTCACGGTGAATCCGGCGCGCGTGTAGAAGGTCCTGCACGCGTCGTAGGAGCGGTTGATGTCCAACACCGCTCGCGTCGCGCCGGCGCGGGCGCCTTCCCGGAGCGCGTGCTGCAGCAGGGCCGACCCGACCCCCTTCCGGCGCTCGTCAGGCAGGACCGCTAACCGGACGATCCGTAAGTCGCCGGCCTCGATGCGATCCACGACGCAGAAGCCGGTCCCGATCGCGGCCGGCGTCGGCGCGACAAACAGGCGCCCGCCTTCACGGAGGACGGCGCGGAACATGCCAGGCGTCCAGGCCTGTTGAAACACGCCGGCGTCGATCGCCACGATGGCCGCAACGTCGGCCTCCGTCGCCGTCGCCGATAGTTCCATGGCGGTGATGTCTGTCGTGGGCGTCGACGGGCGACGCGCGAGCGGCGCGAGCGCCAGTCGCTCGGCCTGCCCCCGATGTACCAGCTCGCCACGCACGAGGTTGAGTTTCTGCAGCCAGGGCTCGACGATGAGCCGCGCGGCGTCTTCTGGATTCACGGCGCGGCCGTGGATCACCAGGAGCAGGCCCGCCGGTCCCCCGTCGACGAATGGGTACCGGAACAGACCCTGACGCCTCTCGTGGACGTAGAGGCCCGGCTGAAGGTCGCCGAACCCGTAATCTTTGCCAATGACCAAGGAGGTCTCAGCGGCCTGCTCGCTGGCTCTCAGCGTGAGAAGGCCTGCGGCAGGATGAAACGCGGTGGGATGGACCGTGACCCGTACGAGCGGCCGTCGGAGCGTGCCATTCATCGCGTCGACGTGCGTCTCGGCCTCGAGCACGCATCGGTCGAAGAACGCATCGGCCTGCGTGGCGACCAGCGTCTCAAAGCTCTGGTGCGCGCGGTCCGCTGCGTCGACCGTCGCGATCGCGCTGCGCGTGGTGTCGGCGAGATGGGCGCCGAGATCGCGGCCCCATTCCACAGACCCTTGCTGCGGCGCCGTCGCTGCAGCGGACGAATCTGATCCCCCGACTGTCGACGTCGTCGGTGCGCGCCTGGTGCCCATCACTGAGCGCTCACGTTCATACCGCCGCTGGTGTCGACCACGACCCGACCGGCCCGGGGCCCTCGCATGGATTTCTCCTCGATGAACGACGTGACCTGCTGCCCTGCGTACAGGTTGGCGAACAGGACATTCACGACCTCGGTGCGCACGAAGAAGTACTCGAGCCCGTTGTCGGTCGCTCTGATGAACCCGTACCCCTTGTCCGTGACGAGCCGAGTGATCCTGCCCGTCACGCGACTCTGTCCTCGCGCGCGGCTCGCCGCTGGGCAGCCAGGCGCTCCACCACGGTGCGATCGAACAAACGTGTGCCGTCGACGCGGACCGCCGGGAGTGCGCCCCGACGTTCCATCGCGCGGACGGCGTGCGGCGTGACCTCGAGCAGCTGGGCCGCCGTTTTCGTGAGAATGAAGTTCAACGGATTCGAATGCTGCATACTGAACAAGGATCAGGCCGCCGCGGACTTTCGTCCGTACGAAAGCATTCGCTTCACGCGGTCGGGTCCTCGATCGCGACGGTCTGCTGTTCAAAGTCGAGGCGGAGGCGACGGCCTGGCTCGCGCGCGAGCTCGCGCAGTTGGTCGAAGATCGCCTCGCCGGCGCCGATCTCACGGAGCAGCTCCACGTCATCCGCCGTCAGTGTGTTCGCCTCCTCCGAGGTCAAATACAGCGTCGGGAGAACCCCGATCGCGTACAAGACGACGAACGCGTTCTGGTCAGGCGTGATCATTTCAGGGGGCCTTTCGACGTGACGGCGAGGCGCCCGCAATGCCGGACAGGAGGCGAGCGCCATCGATCGTTGCCGGCAGCTCGCCCTCTTCACTTTGCCGGCGGACTTCATCGATGCCTTGACGAATGACACCACAGACGTCGGTGCCGTTGTGGGCCGCCAGCTCGCGGAGCTCCCGGATCTCTCTCAATGTAAATCTGATCTCGGTGCGCTCCGTCGCGCGTTCGCCCGCACGTGTCGGCCGGCCGCGCCGCTTGTCATCTGGGGGCATCACGAGGATCTACGTCCGAAGCCAGGCCACGGCGTCGAGGATCACGCTGACTGCGTCCGACGCCGCGGCGGCGTGCGCTCGGGACGTCTCGAGTTCCTCACGCTTCTCGATATGAACCGCTGGATGGCCTAGGAGGTGACCAGCACACTCAACGTACGCACGAAGGGCGTTGCGATAGTCGCTTGCAAATTGTTCAAACAGGGCTGCGGGGAGCTCGATCGTTGGCTCTGCGCCAGGGGGACGGTCCCGGGCGCGCGCGCGCTGAATGAATGGCAGGATCGCAGCGCTGGGCTTTTCGACAGCGGGTTTCTCGGTCTCATCGTCATTCGTCATGTGAGGTCTCTAGTTCTCGAACTCTTGAAAAACACGAACTTTTGAAATCGCGACCCTCTTTTCAAAACGGCCTTCTCGGCTTCGTGAACCGATCGAGCGGACTCTCCGGTTCGGCTTCCGGCTGCTGGTCGACGCGCGTCCGCGCCGCCGGCGTCATGCCGAACTCGACGAGGTACTGCCGGAGGGCCATGTGGCCCTGGCGGAGCTGGACGAGCTGCTTGCTGCGAAGAATCTGCAGCTTCACGATTTCGGTGACCGCGCCGACGAGCGCCTCGCCCCGCAGCTTTTTTTCCACGACCCTCATCAGATCCGCCGACAGCTTGGTGAGCGCCGCGCGGTCCGTGCGAATGCCTTCGGTCTCCGCGTAAAGACAGACGTACTGATACAGCACGGCGTCGTCGACGATCGAGAGCGTGCGTGAGTGGTGGAGCCTCGCAATCATGCGGTTCCACTCGGCCCGCGCGGCGCCGGTCAGCGTCTTCGGCCGCGGCGGTTTGCCTTTCGGCGGCGACGGCGTCGCGAGATCGGCGTGGCGGTGCGTCCGAAATGTCCCCTCGAGGAGGTGCGCACCGAGGGATTTCTTGTTGCGGCCTCCCGATCCTTTGCCGCCCATCAGGCGCCTCCACGTGGAAATTGTTTCCCTGGCTTTTCGCGCACGCGCGACCCCGGCGGTTTCCCGATCGAAACCTGGCGAGGAATGACCCGCCCTAGGGGGGGGTGGACGTGCGCGAGGCGACTGTGCTTGACATCCGACGTGCGCACGCGATCGATCGCGATCATCATTAGTCGTTCGTCTCGAGCGACGACATTGCCTGTGTTCTTTTGAAAGTCTCGACACGACAGGCGATGAACGCCTGCAGGTCCACTGGATCGATCCGCCCGATCGGGCTGGCGGTGCGCGGCGTAGTCCCCGGTCGTCTGTAGTAGCGCGCGGCCGTCGTTTACACTACCGGGACCGCCCGCAGAATGTTTGCGATCCCGATGGTGAGCGACCCGCTGCACCCGCCTGTGCCGCGCCTCCTCGAGGTGCACGAAGTGGCCTATCTCCTGCGGTGCAGCCAAGAAACTGTCCGCCGCCGCATTCGCGAGCACCAACTCAAAGCGACGCGGATCGGCACGCGGTCCTATCGCGTGCGCCCGGTCGATCTCGAAGCCTTCCTCGGGATCGACAAACAGTGGCGGATCGACCCTGCGGACCTCACGGCGTTCATCGACGCGCGACGGACATCGGGCAGGCGGACTGGCTGACCTGTGGCCGATCCGCCCGGCATGTAGCAGCATCGTGCTCCTCACGCGGTGACGCTCCTGGAGACGCTGAAGCCAGACGAAGCCTCGGACTGGTGCTAGACTCCCCCTCCGAGACCGCACCGATCGCGGTCCTATTCAGGAGGTGCGTATGTTGTATCGCCCCGGCCAGTCGTCGCCCGCGTCCAGTCTCCCCGGCAGCTCCGGTCTGCACATCGACCAGCTGATCACGAACCCGGGCACGTTGCCCTTTCCGACGGAAGCGAAGCTCGACTCGACGAACGAGCCGGTGACGCTCCTCCAGACGTGCGATTGGAAAGGCCAGTCCCCCGCGAACATCGGCGTCGACCGACGCGGGAAACAATTCCTCGCGACGTTCGACGAAGTGACTGTGACCGATCATCGCGTGGTACCGAATCCGGCCGTGGACGCGATCCGCAGCGGACGCGCGATCGCGTAAGGGGTGCAAGAACGCGATGTCATCCCGGGCTCGTTCACCAACATCCGCGCCACTCCCCATGCGCGAGATGGCTTTTCAATGAACTTGCTCGAGAGCGTCGAACTGCCTCTCGAACTTCTGCAGTAGGCGTCGCAGTTCGACCACCTGGTCATCCGTGAAGGCCACACAAGATGATCGAGCGGTCCCCTGAAGGCGGCTTTCAACGGCATCCAACAACAGCCGCAGCCGTCGTAATTTGAGCCGAGAGTTTCGCCTCAGCGCCCGCATCCTCTCTGGATTCTCGAGCTGCCACCTCCGCTGAGCGGCGCGAACGCGCTCTGGATGGTTGAGCCGATATGCCCGCACTTTCTCCGGATTCTTGAGCAACCACCTCTGTTTGGCGGCGCGAACGCGCTCAGGATGGTTGAGCCGATATCTCCGATCCTTCGCCCGCGCTTTCTCCGGATTCTCGAGCTGCCACCTCCGGTCAGCGGCGCGAACACGCTCAGGATGGTTGAGCCGATACTTCCGACCGTATTCCCGTTTCAGCGCCCGCAGTTTCTCTGGATTCTTGAGCTGCCACCTCCGACCGGCGGCGCGTTTTTGCTGCCGCCGCCGCTCAGGATGGTTGAGCGCCCACTTCGGCCCGTGGTGACGGTTTTTGCATCGTGTCGAGCAGAAGACACGCCGGTAGACACGGCGTCCGGAAACGCGATCCGAAACCGGACCCCCGCACGTGGGACAGGAAACTCCGGGGCGCGACGTCACGAGTCCCATGTCAGCCATTGGAAACCTCCGCCTCGTGGTCGTCGTCGCGATCGGCGCGCCTGGCCATCTTGGCCGCCCACGATTGCGGCATGCCACGCGGCACAATCGCCAGACCGGTTCGGCGCTCGATCAAGGTCTTCAGGGATGCCGCTTCGTCGGGACTGAGTTCGTCGTTGCCGAGCGACGGCGCCGCGGCGTCTCGATAGGACGCCGGCGACGGGAGACGGCCGAGCAGTTCGAGTCGCCGCAGTTTCTGGCACTCGCACCGCCGCACAGGGGCACGACCAGGCGCGACCGACACGGCTTCAACCGTCCCCTCGCGATTTCGCTGAAAGGCCTTGAGAACCTTCACGGGCGCGCTCGCATCTTCCCGCCAGCCACTATCCAAACACTCGAGGCAGAGCGGCGCCGGCAGCTTGCGCAACAACTCGCGTTGGGCCTCGACGCGTTCCTTTTCGACGCGGGCCGCCTCAGCGCGCCACTCGGAGGTTTTTGGAAACCACTGCGCATGGCCGATCAACCGATCGGCCGCGGCCAGGAGGAATTCGATCTCGACGTCGTGCAGCGCCGCGAAATACGTGCGCAGCAGCACGCCGTCAGGCTCGGGCTCGCGCAGCGCGACGACCAAGCGCGAGATGGCCTGTACGAACGCCAGTCGGTCGCCTTCAACCATTGAGAAACTCCTCGGCGGCCCGTCCAAGCGACATCGTGCGGGCACTCATCCGCGGCGTGTCGGTGGGTTCGTCCTCCCATCGTTTTTGATTGAGCCAGGTTGACGGATTCGGGATGAACCGCCCGCCCTCGCGCAGCCAGTTGTCCTGATGTCGCTGCCAGGCGAGCGCGGCGTGCATGTGCGTCGCGAGGTCAGGATTAGGCCTGAGCTTCTCCCAGGCTCGCCAGGCTGCACCTTTGCCGGTCTTCTTCGGGTACGCCGCCCAGAACGCGTCGAATCGTTCTCGCAGCGCGGGCGCGCCGTTCGACGGCGGTGTACCGTGTGAAGCAGAAGCAGAAGCAGAAGCAGAAGCAGAAGCAGAAGAGCCATTTTTCGCCATTGGGCTTTGATGGCGGTTGGATGGCGAGCCTATAGGCTTGCCATGTTTCTTCCAGCGCTCTTGAGCGCCACGTAACCCACTCTCCGCTTGGCGTTTGCTGAATTTCAGTCGGTCACGACGTACCCGTTCAAGTTTCGCGTTGACCAGTCGCCCATCGCGCTTGCGTGCGACGAAGCAGGCACTCAGCTTCGGCCAGGCGCGCGTCCATTCGGTCTTCGTCCCTCCCAACAAGCTCGCGACTTCAGCCGGCGACGAGGGTACAGAGCCCGATTCCCACTGCTCGAGCAGCATCGCGAAGTACATGCCTTGCGCGGCGTAGTTCATCCCGTTCACCTTGCGGGAGCTGCGCCAGTCCTTCACGTAAAACAGGAAACAGGGAGAGGGTTCTGAAGCCACCGTGTCACCCAACCTTCTGGGAAGCGGCGTCGCGCGGGAATGCTCGTGTGGTGCGCGGCGCGTCGTCGCGCGGTTCGGCCGGCTCGCCATCACCACGCCACCCGCCGGCGAGCCAGGCGTCTACGGACTCCGGTCCCTTGATGCGGATGTCACGTCGGCCGCCGACGCGGACGCATTTCAGCCGATTTGCCGCGCACTCGCGATAGACCACGCCCGTGCCCACTTGCGCGTACTCGGCACACTGCTTCACAGTCCACCATCCGGGTTCGATGACCACGCCGATCGCGGCGAGCGTCACGACGATGATCGGGATGGTGAGATGCGCCGGGAGTAGCGATCCGATGATCAGCGTCAAGGCGAGCATCAGGGTTCCTTTCGTGGGCGCGTCAGGCGCGCGCTTCCCTCTGCTGAGCGGCGTCACGCTCAGCGGCTCGAGCATTGAGGATCTGGAAAATCCGATCGTCCAGCGGGGTCTGCTTTTTTTTCCAGCTGCGGATGAACGCGGCGCAGTCCCTGTACCACTGCGGGTAGTAGTCGTCCGGCGCTTGGCCGTAGATCCTTGCGATTCCCTCGAGCGTCGCCGCGAACTGCAGAAAGGTCGCTGAGGCGCGCAGCTCCGGCGGGAACTTCGACACGGCTTCACGATGCCGCGCGAATAGGGTTTTGATCTTGGAGGGTGACAGCAGGTTGGCCTTCTGGAGTTCTCGACAGATCGCCGCCTCGATCACGTTCTCCAGTGAGAACAGCCGATCGATGCCGCGGTTGGGCGAATCCTGCAACGGCTCGATGAGTCCCTTCCGGCACCAGTACTCGACTTCCGGCGGCGTCGCCGCGGACCACTCACACAACTCGGTCAGGCCGAACGTTCGTGATTTGCCAGGTAGAAATCCCATGCCGCGCACTGTAGCACAGAGGCTATCTGTCCATGAACAGAGAGTCAAAAGAGCGCGCGTGCGGCGCGTGTCAATCTCGTGTCAATCGACGGGGAACCGGAAGGTTGGGCCCTGGCGGGAGGTTGCGAAATTTCTTAGGAAAAAGTGGCTCCTCAGGCTGGATTCGAACCAGCAACCCTCCGGTTAACAGTCTAGAGAAAGCCTTCGCTCGCTAATGCTTCGTAGCATTTTGTTGGTGTTCCTTTCCTTCGGTCATCTCCCCGCGTTGCGTTGTTTCTGGCGGTGTCGCCCCTTCCGTGTCAATCGGTGTCAACCGGCCGATCCGCTCTTCGAACCGTCGCATCGCTTCGTGCTCGCCGGCCGTCGTCGTCGACAGGTAGGTCGACGTCTGCCGAATGTTCGTGTGGCCGAGCCACTTCTGAATCGTCGCGAGCGGTACGCCGGCTTCCATCCAGCGTGAGCCGGCCTCGCGCCGCAGATCGTGGAATTTCAGATCGCTGATGGTCGCGCGCCGGCAGGCTGCCAGCCAGGCCGTCTTGATGGACCCTACGCGCTCTCCTACATCGTTTCCGAAGACGTAGAGGGTCGAGGGTAGGGGGTCGTCGTCCTCGAGATCCAGCGTGTCGCGCAGCGTCTCGAGGCGCATCTGTAGAACCGGCCGCAGCCGCGTCGAGATGGGCACGCGGCGCGCCTTGCCGGTCTTCGTCTTGCCGGCCGGCAGCCAGAGTTCAGGCCGCGGCTCGAGCTCAACCTGATGCCATTGCAGGCTGAGCAGCTCGCCGCGCCGGCAGCCGGTTTCGATCGCCGCCTCAACGACGGCCCGCAGGTCCTCGCCGCAGGCCGGCAACAAACGCTCCTCTTCGCCGGCCTGGAGCCGTCGCGAGCGCGCCGACTCCTTCGTCAGCTTGACGGTGGTTCGCCCGCTGCGCTTGAACGGCGTCCGGTCGACCTGGCCCTTATCGATGCCCCAATTGAACGCGGCGCGTAGCAGCTGTAGATCGCGGTTGGCCGCGGTCTTTCCGCCGACGCGGTTGGAACCCTTCTTCCCGTTGGTCCGCGTACGCACGCCGGGCACCGATCGCGCTTCGCGCAGACGTTCGATGCCGTCGGCGGTCACGTCCACGAGCAACCAGTCACCGAACGCCGCGATCGTGCCGTCCGGCCGCGGGAGTGTCGTTCGGTTGATCGCGGCGATCTGGTACGCCTGTTTCTCACCGGTCGCTGTGTGGGCCAAGTGGCGCTCACGGTACGTCTCGAGCAGCTGCGCGACGGTCAGCGTCGGTAGAACCGGCGCCGGCGCCGGCGGGAGCCCGAGGAGCTTGCGCGTGTGCGCCGACAGCTTGTCATCCCGGATGTCCCTCCGAAGATTGTCCGCTTCCTGCTCGGCGACGGTCTTACTGTCGACGTGCCGCTCGAGCAACCTGTCGAGGCTCTCGCGGATCCGGTTGGAAATCCGCGTCTTCCCCTTGCGCGTCCTCGACGTGGTGAGTCCACCCGGCAGCTTGTAGCTGAACCACCAGGGATGCCGACACTTCAGCTCGTCTTTGCACGCGCAGATTTTGTAGACGCTGCGAGCCATCCTCACACGCTCGCTTTCGTCGTCAGCCGAACGAGGGCGTTCACAGCGACCCGAACAGCCCGGCCCCGGGCCCTCTCCTGGCGAACGTACGCTTTCATCGTCCTCTGCGCCTGTCGCACTCGCTGCAGCGCGAGACGGCTTATCGGCTTGCTGCGATCAGCGCTGAGGAAGACTTTGATCGTCTTGGCTGCCGCGAGCGCCGCCTCTTTGGTGATTGTCTGAACCAACTCCGGCGTTCTGACGCGGGGTTCGTCGTTGTCGCGTTCGCTGCTCATCGCGACGGCCCGCCGTTCTCAGATAGGCTCTTCCCCCGACGCGTAGCGATCCGCGCCTGCAGGTTCTCTCCGTCCGCGAGTGCCTCCAGGCGCTTGACGTCGTTGCGCGTGGTCAACAGCAGGTGCTCGATCGCCCACCACGCCTCTTCCTCCAACGGATAATCGTGCCCGGCGTGGTCGCTTTGCATTTCCGCTTGCGCGAACCGGATGAGGAGCGCCAGGGTTGTGCTCGCTCGCCGGGCGACGTCTTCGGCTGATTCGTCGTTGTCGTCGCGCGGTGCGCTCATATCGAATCCTCCGGCCAGAGCTCGTACAACTTCCTCGAGGTGTCCTTGATCGATTCCACGCGGTCCGCGAGGATGCCCATCAGAACCGCGAGCCCCTCCGCGGCGGCGGCCATTGTTCCGTCGAGGGCGCCGTGTGTCATGTCTCGCTGCTCCAGGTTGCAGAACACCTTGACCATGTGGAGGAGCGCAATCGTTTCACCCGCCTCCGTGCTGAGCGCGTCCGCGAGGTCGACATGGTTGTCCACCGCGGTGGTCAACGCGACGGGCCGGCCGCCGCGTGGATCGTCCAACTCCGGCGCCGGAGCGTCGACGCGAGGCTGAGCCGCGGGCGCAGCCGCGCCGGCGCGGCGGGCGGAGTTCCTCTTGCGTTTGGTCATCTGAGCAGACCGCCTTTCTTCAGAGTGAGGTTCACTCGCCGTTGTCGGTTTTCTTCGTCTCGAAGGGCCACGAGCGCCGCGAGCTGCGCCTGCAGTTCGGCGATCGCCGCGGCGATGGTGTCGATCTGCTCGGCGGTCGTCATGCGGCACCGTCCCGCCGGATTGTCACAACCGTCTCCACGTCCGCGCCGCCACCCTCCAGGAGCAACAGCCCGATCTCCCGCAGCACGGCGCGCGGCCACGTCGCGACCATCTCGTGAAAGCTCAACTTCTCTTTGCCGTCACACTCCCGGGAGAACTGGCCGTGATCCTTGTCGGTGATTTGTTTCGACTGCAGCCCGCTCAGGGCAATGCCCCGGCGGACGAGTCGCGCGCCTTTCTCGGGATCGGGGAGCAGGCCCCGGCTTGTCGCCGGCGATGGCATCGTGACAAGTCGATCCGGGCCGGGGTTGGACTCGCTGGCCCGAATCGTCAAGACGGTCTGTGCGTCGATCCGGTGGTTGCGCTCCGCAATCGCCAGCACGTACGCGACGTCGAACCCGTCCAACGTAAACAGCTTGTCGAAGAGCGGGCGCTCGATGCCCGTGCACCATCTCGAGATGGTCCCGGCGTCGTGGTACTGCAGGCGGTACGCGACCTCCTTCTTACTGAGGCCCATCAACTCGAAGGCGCGCTCCACGAAGTGCCCGATCAGCGGCCGCAGGTCCGCGAGTGTCTCGCGGTCGACCTTCGCCGCGGCGAGGCTCATAGCGCACCGCGCCGCCGGCGCTGTTGTTCCGCCAGGATCAAAGGCGTCAGTTCGGCCGACGTCAGGAGGTCTTCTAACTCCTGATCGGTGTGGCGCGCGAGACGATTCCAACCGGCGCGCGCTTCAGGGTCGTCGTACGTCTTCGTGTGTTCCAGACGTTCGGCCGCGAGGTCGCCCTCGAGCCGCTCGGCCGTGATGAACCTGTCGAGGGTCGTGCGTGTGGCGGCGCGGCCGACGATGCGCGGCGACGGGTCAACGGTGTGGATGGTCATCGTGCACCTCGATCGAGCAGATGAGGCGCGCTCACCGCGCAGTACCCGTCGCCCTGGTCGGCCAACTCGGCGAGGAGTTGGTAGCAGAGCGTGTGGAGCTGCGCCACGTAGGGTTCTCTCGCGGACCACTGCGCCCTGACCTTGACGGCGCCTTCCCACAGGTCATCGGCGCGATCGTGCGCCTTGGCGAGTGTGACGATGGCGATCGGGGTCGACACGAGGCGCCCCTGAAGCGACCGCACGGGGTAACGCCCCGAGACCTGGCCCAGATGGGCGCGGCGGATCGCCGCGTGCGCGGACGACTGACGGGACTTCTTCGACGTGGACTGTGACGGCACGTGACCTCCGAAATGGGAGGTCGGCGGGTGCTCCGGAGGATGCTACGCTACCGGGCAGATTCGCCGACTCGCTACACCGAGTGGACGGGTTTAGGGGCGCTTGCGGGTGACAGCCCGCTTGCGCTCCGCTTTTGTGACGCCTTCTCGCTTCAACCACTCATCGATCGCGCGCCTGATTTGCTCGCTCTTCGGAATGCCGCGAGCCTCTTCGATAGCGCGTAACCCTTCCCGCTGCTCGTCCTCAATAAAGAAGTTGAACCGCGTGCGCGTCACAGACATAAGTATACGCACGTTTATGTCCGCTCTGTCAAGCGGACTCTTTTACGCACTCCCAAACTGCCGGCCGATCCCGGCCTGCCGCATGACTTCGGTGCCAACGCTCTTCGACAACTCCCGAATCGTGCGCGGATCCATCACCCCACTGACCTGGATGTTCACGGTGACGCCGCCGCTGCCATGCGGAAACACCTGACTGCCGAACGGGAGGCGCACGACTTCGGGGCCGCGCTCGCCGACCGTGACGACGCCGCCCTCCGCCATCCCGGGCGGGCGGTTCTGGATCCGGGTGTCGAGCACGATCTCGCCGCCTGCGCCGATCGTCGCCCGGGGGTTCGCGGCCATGAACGCCGCTTGTCCCTCCGGGGTCGACAGGTCGTACTGCACGGAGCTGCCGAGCGCCCGGAGCCGCTTCTGCTCTGCGATCAGCTCCTTCGTGTCGAGGATCGTGCCATCCAGCGATCGATTGACGTTCATTACCTCATCGTTCCAGCCCTTGAAGGACAGCGCGATCCCCATGACCCCCTCGTTCATCTCGCGGAAATGCGTCACCACGCCCGCGGCCATCCGATCGAGGTCGGCGTTGCATTGCTTCGCCAGCGCGGCCGCCTTCGTGAGCGCCGCCGCCGCCGTGTCCCCGTAGCCGCGCGCCCGCTCGTCCAGCTCGTGGTACTTCGCGAGCTGCGCGTCGAGCTCATCCCGGTAGAACTTCCCGCTCTTGACCATCTCGTTGTAGGTCGCGAGCGCATTCGCGGCGGCCTCGGCCATCGCCGATTTCGACTTGGTCTCGAAGAGGTTCCAATCGATGCCGACCGCGGCGATTTTTTCGTGGGATACGGCCGCCAGGCCCTCATAGAACCGCGTCGTCGCCGTTCCGGCTTTGATCGCCGCGGCCTCGGCATCGGCGGCCCATTTGTTGATCTGCGCAATCGCGATCTCGTTCGCCGAGCCCCCGTGCGACACGCGCAGCGCGTTGTACTCATCCCAGAGCTTGGTCACTTCGAGCCGGCCCCGCTTTTCGGCGTCCGCCAGGTCGGTCGACGCTTTCTTCGCCTCGCCTTGCCGGTCGATGAAGATTTTCAGCGCCGCGTCACTGATGGCGAAGTCGCGCGCGATCTCCTCATGCGCCTTGCCGAGAGCGAGGGCGCTCGCGATCCCCGCGTTTTCGGTAGAAGACAGCCTCGACAGGACACCGTAGGTCTTCACCAGTTCTTGCGTATAGGCGAGCGACGCGTTGGTCTCGGCTTTCACGACGGCGGTGTGTGCGGCGCCCTGGGTGGTCGCCTGGAGACCGGCGTCGTACAGCTTGAAAAACATGTCCCCCATCTGGCCGGACGTGAGGACCTGAAGTTTCTGGATCGCGGTCAGCTTGAGAAACTGTTCGCCGGCGATCACGGCGATCCCGGCGCCCGCGGTCGCGTCCGCCATGAGCCCCGTGCGCCACCGCGTCCACGCGTTCGACGCCTCAGCCAACGCGTGCACCTGGGCGTCGCTCGACACGCGGGCCTGCGCCGCCATGTCGGTGTAGCCCTTCGCGACCGCGGGCGCGATGGCGGCGAAGGTCTTCCCGAACAATTCCAGCGCGAGCCGGTTCCGCTCTTGCGGGTTCTCCATCGCCTCGATCGCGCGGACGGTCGCATTGAATTGCTGGTCAGGACTCTGCTTCTTCAGCTCGGCGTACGAGAGCCCGAGTTTCTCGACGGCGTCGCGCACGCTCCCGGATCCGCCCGCGAGATTCACGCCCAACTTGAACGACGCCTCGGCGAATTGATCCGCCGTGACACTCGACTGCGCCCCGACGAACTGCCACCGCTGGAGCTGCTCGACGGAGGCCCCCGTCTTGGTGCTCAGGTCGACGAGCGCGCTGGCGCCGTCCAAGATCGACTTCCCGAACGCGACGGCGCCCCCCACACTGAACGCGAGCCCGAGCGCGCCCGCGAGACTCACGGCGCTGCCCTTCATCTGATCGAACGCGCTGGTTGTGTTCTTCCCGACGTTCACCGACTTGTGCTCGAACAGGTCGAGCGACATGACCGCCTTGTTGGTCTCGTCGACGAAACTACTGAAGTCGGCTTCAAACCGGCCTTCGGGCATTTTAGGATTCCCGTGTTCTGATCGCCGACGAGCCGCCCATGCGCACGCGCTCCTCGTCGAACAATTTCCGAAGGCCGTCGACGGTGCGCAGCGCGAACCCGACGCGCTCGCGTTGCGCCAGGTTCAGGGCCCCCGCGAGCGGCACCTTCGCGATCTGCTCACCGAGAGTGGCGAGTAGCCCGTCGACGCGGGTCAACAGCGCGACGGTCTGCTTGGGGGTCAAGAACTTCATCTGTCACCACGGTGCGAAACGAATGCGCAGCCGCTCGCGCTGCGCTTCGGCGTTCGGGCGGACCCAGGTGGCCACGCGCGCGGGTCGACGGGACGGCCGCACGGTCAAGAGGCTGATCTCCCATAGCGCGGCTTCCGTCACGACGCGGATCCCGTCGATGGTCTGGGCATGCTCGAATTCCACGCCGGTCGAGACGCCGGCGAGCTCCCGACGACGGACGGCATCCATCAGCCGGGCTCCGTCGGGCTGCTCTCGGAGCTGCGCCTCGAACCACAGGCCATACCGGTCCTCTTCCACATGCAGCGTGGCGTCGTGCATCGATGCGAACGTCGGCGCGCCGTCGCTGTGATCGACGAAGAGGAACACCACACCCGCGGCGATCGCGCGCGCAAAGGCGCCCCGCTTCACGAGTTCGAGGACGCCGCCGGCGCGCACCGACACCTGATTGAAGGGGCAGGCGTATCCGCCGATCGCGAACCGATGCGCCCGAATGAGCTCGAGCGAGGTGGGCGCCTCTGCCCAGGAGGGTGGATGTAACACCGTGGCGCCGGCGTCGCCGTCCAGGTGCGCAGCGCTCGCGCGTCGGTAAATGGTCAGCTCGCCGCCGCGGAGCCGGTCTGGATCGACCGTGAGGGCGTATCTCGCGACCGCCGTGTTCAATGGACGCCCCGCGCTTTCGTACACGTCCAGTGCTCGAGCTCGAGCGCGTTCAATTCGCGGCGCGCGATCTCCACGGCCTCGGTCATCCTGACCAGCTGATCCGCCGGCATGCCTAACCCGTGCAGCAACGTCAGCGTCATGCATTCCACGCCGGCGAGCGCCCCGCGCGCGATCTCGAGGGTGCGCGTAAACATCGCCGGCGACGTCGACGTGTTCGGTGTCACAGCAGCCGCCGGCGCCTGGCACGGGCCTCAACATCCGCGACTTCTGCCCGCCGCTCCTCCGCCGTGGGGGTCAACAGCCGACGGCGAAAGGCCTCCTGGAACCGATCGGGCGACTCGATCGCGCTGGCTGCCAAGGCGCCTCTCGTGGTCAAGCGCCCGCCGATGCTGTTGGCGACGACGCTGTCCAGCGTGCCGATGCGATCGATCAGGCCGACGCTGCGCGCCTCAGTCGCGCTGAGGGCCCGGCCCTGGCCGAAGCCGTTCCGGACCGCACTGACGGAAACGCCGCGGCCGCGGGCGACGTCGGCCACGAATCGATCGCCCGCCTGGTTCACCCGCCCCTGCATCTGCGCCAGGCCTTCGGCCGTCAGCGCTTCAAACGGATTGTTTTCGGTCTTGTACTTTCCGTACGACACCAGCGTGACCTTGATGCCTTCTTTTTCGAGCGCCCCGCTCACGTCTTCATGCGCGGCGAAGACACCAATCGATCCGACGAGGCCGCTCGGGATGCTCACGATCTCGTCGGCCTGGCTCGCCAGCCAGTAGGCCGCCGAAGCCATCACGCTGTTGGCGACGGCGACGATTCGTTTGCTCCCGCGAGCGGCGAAGATCTCCGCCGCGAGTTCATGGACACCGGGAACGGTGCCCCCGGGCGAATCGACGTCGAGCACGATCGTGCCGATGCTGTCATCCGCGACGACCTGGCGCAGCATCGCGGTCAGCCGTTCCGTCGAGGTCCCGCCGGAGCTTTCCTCGAGCGAGCCGCCGCGGTGCGCTATGACGCCGCGGATCGGGAGCACGGCCACGCCGCCGCCGCGTTTCATTGCCGGCGCCGAGCCGCTCGGCTCGCCGATGCGCGCGCGAATCTCGGCCGCAGTGAACTCGTGCCCCGCGGCGCGGTACGCCAGGACCGAGAGGACCTCGTGCAATTTAGCGGGCAGGATCGCCCAGGGCGTCTCGGCCACGTACGCCAAAACCCGCTCGTACTTCACTGAACGGCCCCTTCGAAGAATCGTCGCGGCCGTTGCTCGACCAGCGGAATTGCCGCGAGCAGCGCGTCGCACCGCGCCTGCAGGCCTGC
>Ga0134122_10001635_pt1 | contig 16230 bp, 11 predicted proteins | sample KB302_FD_96461 | JGI IMG/M metagenome (GOLD analysis project Ga0134122, IMG submission 96461) | Terrestrial soil microbial communities without Nitrogen fertilizer from Kellogg Biological Station, Michigan, USA - KB3-0-2 | ecosystem: Environmental > Terrestrial > Soil > Unclassified ... | reverse complement strand
GCCATCGATCAAGCCATGCGTTGCAAAGTGGGCGATCGTCGCCCATTGCAGCCCAGCGAGAACCCTCTCCTTGGTCGCCTCGGCACCGCGCAAGATCCGATGATTCGGGAACCGGCGGGCCAGTTCTTCGATTTCGCGCTCGCCCCCGATGAGAGGATTGAGATCGGCAGGGCTTGCAGCGCCCACGACAAGAAGGATGCGGGGCTCGGCGGGAGACCACGCTCCCCGCGTTGTGAAGGCTCCAATCGCGCGCACCCGGCCGGCAGGCTCAAGCGGAGGAGAGGGGGGCTGCTGCGGCACGAACTGCGGCCCTACGTACTCGGGCAGCACGAAAATCTCGTATAACTCCATCAGGAACTTGCCCGTTTGCAAGTCGCGAACTGCTGCGATTGGCAGTTGATCCAGGAGGCTGTTTCCGGAGACGACGCCGACCCTCTTCATGACGGAGCCGAGGCGTTGGACGAGAGGAGCGCCGATCTCTCTCATCAGGCCTGCCTTGGCACGCGAGAAACGGAGGGATCTGGGGACCTTGAGGCCTTCCTGCCATTCTCTGAGAAACTCACGGACCTGAAGCGTTTTGACCCGACTGCAGCATGAGCCAGGGTCAGGCACGATGAGAATCTGAGCCCAATCCGGTTTCTCGTCGATCCGGACTAGGGATTCCGTTCGTCGAAGGGGCCATTTAATATTAGGTTGTCCCCCATAAGGCCAATGCATCCTGACGTGCAGACCGGTTCGTGAAGCCGCGCTTCCCCAACCAAAAATTCCAAAATACAATGCCTCCAATTGGGTCTTGGCTGGTAGGGGCGAGCCCACCTTCGTTCCATCAAGGCCGTACATGGCGCTCCACCAGGAACTCTGCCGTCGGTTCGGGATATCGAGCTCGCCTCCTTCAATTTGATCTACCTCGTGATGGAGACTTACCGCCAGGGGCCATAGGTTGTTCTCACCGCCGTGTGCGCTCAATCCTTTCCATAGAGATAGGAATTCTGGTCCAAACTTCGCCGGGTCAATCGCATCACGCGCGATCGGGGACACACTCCAATGATGATGTTTCCCTACGACGGCAGCTTGCTCCTCCGTATAGATATATGCATCGAGTTTGGCCACCGCGGTAAGGTAAGCGCGCCGCCTCTGAGATCCGCGTACTCGCACAGTTTCCCTGACAGCGTGCCCAATCGTCGGACGTGCAAGATCGAGCCGGTGGCCGAGAAACTCCCACCAAGTCAGGGGAAGTAGGGACTGGAGCAGGGACTCGGGATGGAGCTTCCCAAGATTGAGCTCGGTCCAGTGCACACTTTCCCGGCAGAGGAGAGCGGCCACCCGGAAGTACTCGAATGAACCCGTGGAACGCGACGCATCTTCGAGGGCGATCAGCCGGGTTCGTGGTGAGACGGCAACTTGTGAAAGGCCTAGGGCCAACCGATGATGCAACCCGGCAATATGTCGGTCTGTTCCGAGGCTGACGGCGTAGGCCGATTCGAGGCGAGAGATAAGATCTGCCTCGCCGGTCCTCCTGGCCCGCTCCAGGCCCCGACGAAGCCGGTCCTGTGATGGGAATGGGAAAGCAAACGACTCCGTGACCAGTCTGTCGAGGTAGGAAGATCTCGCTGCCAGCGCGGGGTCGCCGGATGTGCCGAGTTTCGATAGGTCTTCATGAAGGTCTCGCGAGCCCCAGTTGTGGATCATCCAGAAGGCTGGCGCTGGATATGCGACAAAGTGGGGCATGATGGCATTTTGGGAGAACCTCGGATCGAAGTAGTCGCAAAGTCCCAAGCGATACCTCGCCCAATCCGCCATCCGCGGATCTTTCGACCGCCACATCTCCCGCGCCTTTCGGAACGCCGCGCGCGCCTCGCCGTATCTCTGCTCGCGGAGCGCCCTCCGGCCCGCGCGGTAGAGCTTCACCGCGGGATCCGTTTCGTCGAGCGGCCCTTCCGGATTCATCGCATTCGGCTGCGGCTTAATCGGAATCGGAATCGCCAGCCGCCGAAGGTGCGCCCGTGCCTCGTCGGCCCAGGGCGAGCCAGAGTCGAGCGCGATATAGCGAAACCATTCTTCCTTGGCCGTTTCCCTGAGGGTGAGAGATTCAAGTCCGAGCGCTAGATTGAATTGAGCTTCCTTGAGGTCCGGGACGATCTCCAGCGTCTGCGCCGCCAAATCGACAGCGCGGAAGAGATCGTCGCCCCGTGCGAAGAAACCGGGCCGGTCCTTCCACTCGGGCCACGACCGGGCGAGGAGCGCCGCGGCGAGATCGTTGCGTAGGAGCGCCTGTTCCAGTCCCTCGGTGGTTTCGACGGCCTCTTCGAGGTACTCGATCGCCGGATCGGGTCGATTCTCGGCGAGAGAAAAGACTGCCCGCGAGCGAAGCTTGTCCACCTTGACGAGACTGTCCTCTTCGAGGACGAGCCGGTCGTTGTCTTTGCTGACTTCGAGCGCTCGTTTCCTGGGAGGCGTTCCGATCTGCGCTCGGTACGCCAGACCGACGAGGCGCCCCGGGGAGGGCCGCAGTTCGCGGAACGGATCGAGGCGGGGCGTGGGGACCCAGCCAATCCAAAGGCCCAGAGCACAACCGAGGATCCAGGTTAGCCAGGAAGGAACGCGGTGGTCGGGTCTGCGCATCGACTTGAGGACGGCCGCAGGAGGCAGTTTCAGGAGCTACGGAGGCCGCGTATCGCCGACGGCAGAGGGGGTTGGGAAGATAGCTCCGTTGCGTGCTCACGCCTTCTCGATGGCGATGGCCGCGTCCGTGCTTCCGTTCCACTTTCCGCGTCAAGCCGATCGTTCCGGAGCGCTTACGCGGCCCGGTGAGACGGGATCTTCTCCAGTTCCTCCCGAAGCGACCGCTCGGCCAGCCAGAGGTCGTGGGCCTGCTGCAGGCGAAGCCAAATCCCCGCCCCGTTGCCGCAGAACTTACCGAGCCGAACCGCCGTCTCGGGGGAGACACCCGCACGCTCCGAGAGGATCCGATGGAGCGTCTGGCGCGATACGCGCAGTTGGCGAGCCGCCTCGGTGACCGTCAGACCGAGGGCGGGGAAGACGTCCTCCCGTAGGATCACTCCGGGGTGGGTCGGCGGGCGACGGGGCCTTTTCCTGACCTCCAGTTCTAAGGGCATGGGTCTTACTCCTCGCTAAATCGTCCTAGTGGTACTGCTCAAGATCGACGCGGATCGCGTCGCCCTCTTCCCATTCGAACGTTACACACCAGGGTCCGTTGACGTGCAGGCTGTAACGCTGCGGCTTGCCTCGCAGGGCATGAAAATCGAAGCCTGGAATCCTGAGGTCTTGAAGGTCTTCGGTTTCGTCGAGAACGTCTAGGCGTCGAATGACACGGGCCGCCAAGTCCGGTCGGACGCCACGACTCGTGCCCTGCTCGAAGAGCTCCTTCAGGCCCTTGTGCCGAAAGCTCCGAATCATCGGGCAGAGTGTAACGCAATCGTTTACAGTCGTCGAGCGCCGGGGGAACCCGCCCTCTACGATATCGTCCCGCCGTGCCGACGCCCTTGCTCCGCAGACCGCCCCTCGGCGACCGGCTCCGCCACGCCGCGCTAGCTATCTGGCGCTGGGCTTTGCCGCCCCGGATCGAGCCATCGCCGGAGCCGGTGTCCGTCCTTCGGACGGTCTATCCGCGGCTCGACTTGGCGCACGTGCGGTTTCACCAAGGGATGCCCAATCTGCTGGCCTTGGGTCCGTACCAGGCGATCACACTGCCCGAGGCGTTCGGTGCGCGGCGCATCGGGATCTACGTGCGGCGAGGTTCGTTGCGGACCGACCGCGTCGAGGATCTCGGCATCCTGGTCCATGAGGCGTTCCACGCGCTTCAGATCCAGGAGACGCTGGGCGGATGGGGAATCGGCCTGGTGCGACCGTTTCCGATTCTTTACCTGGCTTGCGCGGCGGCGAACCGGTTTCTCTATGACGGCCATCCGATCGAGAGCGATGCGTACGAGCATGCGGGCCGGCGGGCGAGTCGGTTCGATCACCATTGCCGCACGTGTGCCGGTGGGGAGGAGATTTCGGACCCGGCGATCGTAGAGGGCGTCTCGGATCTGGTGGTGGAGGCGAGCGGCCTCGCGTTCTGGCGGAAGGCTTGGCGGAGCGCCGGGCTCGGGGTCGTCGGACGGCTGGGGGAGGCCCTGAAGCGCGGTTGGCAACGCCCTGCGCTGCGCCCCGCGGTTTTGCTCGGATTTGCGATCGTCGGTCCGCTCGCCGTTTTGGGCACGCTCTGGCTCGGCCTCTGGCTGAGCGTTTGGACCGCGGCGACGGCGATTCTGTGGGGGCTACAGGTCCTGGTGGTCGGGCTGGCGGCCGGGACGGCCGGTGTTCTCTACGGTGGGGGGACGTTGCTGCGGCTCGCGGGCTCCCGGTCTCGGTAGCCCCGCTGTTTGAATCCGGTCGAGGCTGACGGCGGAGCGGGTTGGGAGGACCCGCTCCGTCGCTTGGCTTACGCCTACGCCTTAGAGGCTCCGCTTGCGGCCGCGGAGGTTGCGTCGGCTGCCTTTCGGCTTCGGGCGATTCTTCGCGGCCGGCGGACGGAACCCGCCTCCGCCTCCGCCACCCCCGCCACCGCCGGAAAATCCGCCCGGTCCGCCGGCTCGCCGGTCTTCGGCTTCGGTCACCCGGATCTTGCGCCCTTCCAGCTCATGGCCTTCGAACTTCTCGATCGCGGCGGCCGCCTGCGCGTCGTCGCCGAACTCGATGAAGGCGAATCCTCGCGGCCTGCCGGTGGCGCGGTCGGAGGGGAGGAAAACTTCGACCACCTCGCCGACCTCGGCAAACAGCGCCTGGAGATCGCCCTGGGTCGTGTAGTCACTGAGGTTGCCGACGAACACTCTCGCGCTGATGATCGTCTCCTTTTCTTGGGTTCCGCCCACCCCCTGTCGGCAGGCTCGGAAGTGGGAAGTATACGCGACCCGTTAACTTCTATCCGGCCAACGCTTTTGGAGCGCCCTCGTGGCCTCGAAATGCGCCTTCACCTCGGCGAGCGAGTCGCCCCCCAGTTTTTCGAGCAAGGCGTCGGCGAGCACCAGGGCGACCATCGCCTCGACGATCACCCCGGCCGCCGGCAGGGCGGTCACGTCGCTCCGCTCGTACTGGGACGGCGCGGCCGACAGGTTGTCCAAATCGACCGACGGCAGCCCCTTCCTGAGGGTGGCGATCGGCTTCTTGTAGGCGGTGATCACGACATCCTCGCCGTTCGTCACCCCTCCTTCGAGGCCGCCGGCCCGGTTGCTCGGGCGGGCGAAACCCTCGGGAACGCGCTCGATCGAATCGTGCGCCAGGCTGCCGAAACCGCGGCTCGCCTCGATCCCGGAGCCGATCTCGACCGCCTTGATCGCGTGGACCGACAGGACCGCCTGGGCGAGCCGGCCGTCGAGCTTGTCGCTCCATTGCACGTAGGAGCCGAGCCCCACCGGCACCCCGCGGGCGATCACGGTCACCGCTCCGCCGAGGGTCTCCCCTTCGTCCTTTGCCTGTTCGACCAGGGCGATCATGTCGGGTTCGAGCGCCCGGTCGATCGCCCGCAGCGGCGAGCCGTCGTCCACGCCCAGCAGATCGTCCCAGGTGGGCGTCGGGCGGTCGGCGCCGATCGGCCCGAGCGAGCGGACGCCGCTCTTGATCTCGATCCCCAGCTCGCGGAGCAGCATCTTGGCGAACGCCCCCGCCGCCACCCGGGCGGCGGTCTCGCGCGCCGAGGCGCGTTCCAGCACGTCGCGCAGGTCGCGGCGGTCGTATTTGAGGCCGCCGGGCAGATCGACGTGGCCGGGGCGCGGGCTTTTCACCCGGCGCAGCTCGGCGCGGTGCGGATCGACGTCGCCGGGCGCGATCCCCATCACCTGCTGCCAGTTGGCCCAGTCGCGGTTCTCGATCCAGAGCGCCACGGGGGAGCCGATCGTCTCTCCGCCCCGGACGCCGCCGCGGATCTCCGCCTTGTCGTGCTCGATCGCCATCCGGCGGCCCCGGCCGAAGCCGTGCTGGCGCCGCGCCATGTCGCGTTCGAGCAGGGCGAAATCGACCGGCAGACCGGCCGGCAGACCGGTGAGGAGCGCGGTGAGCCCGGGTCCATGGCTCTCGCCGGCCGTGGTGAAAGAGAGGCGTCGGAGCATCGCCGGGCAGGATATCAGGGGCAGGATGGGGCCGGCCGCGACAGACAAAAAATGACAGGTTCTACAGCCAAAAATTTGGAGTACACTCCGTTGTCCGTTCCGGCTTCGTATGTCGGTCAAGTGCTCCCGCCATCCGAAGATGGGGCTTCGAATCCCGGGCAAGGGTCCGGGTCTCCCCGCGAAGTGGGCTGACGATCGGGCTCGGTTGAGTCACCCTTTAAGGGAATTCAAAAACCGATCTTGGATTGTCGCCTCTCGGTCATCTGGAGTACGCTCCGTAGCATAAGGCTTCCACTCGTGAAGACAGGCTTGGCAGACCCCACGTTCACCGGGTACTTCGGCGAACGAACGCCCGAACCTTCGCTTCGGCTGTCAAGATCTTGCTTACCCGTGGAATTCTACCGGTGGCGCTCCCTCCTGGGCCGCAAGGCCTCGAACCGACACCTCGGAGGAATCGACCTCGCATGACACCGCTCGCACGTTCTCGCTTCGCGGACTCTTTCGCCGACCTGCTCCCTTCGCTACGCCCGAAGATCGAGCGGGTGCTGCGGCGCTATCGCGTCTCGGCCCAAGATGCCGAAGATCTGATCCAGGATTCGCTGGTGATCCTCCTCCAGCGTTGGGACGAGGTGGAATGCCCCGAAGCCTGGCTGATCGGAACCCTCAAATGGCGCTGCGTGATGCACTGGCGCGGCGCACGCCGCCAACTCGCCGAATCGGTCGATGCGGCGATTCTCGATCTGCTCGCCGAGCCCCAGGCTCCGGCGCAGGAAAAGATCGCCCTCCGCCGGGATCTCGGCCGCGCGCTCGATCAGCTTTCGCCGCGCTGCCGCGATCTGCTCCGCCTCCGCTACGGCATGGGCATGCGGCCGGGCGAAGTGGCGGCGCAGCTCGACTACCGCCCCTCCAGCATCCGTAAAGTGGTCGGCCGTTGTCAGTTGGTCCTTTGCGAGCAGCTGCTCGCGCTCGGCTATCCGGTGAAATCACCGATCAAGCCGCCGCGCGGCGCAGCGTAAGAATCGCAGTTCTCTTGCTCCCTTCCGGTACCCCCGGAAGGGAGCGTCCCGTCCTCCCGACCCTCAGCCGTCAATCCGGGCGAAATCGATGAATCCCCGCTCGACGTCCGTGTCGAGCAGGCGGACGCGCAGCCGGTCGCCGACGTCCAGCCCCGCGGCGCCGCGTTCGAGCCGGCCCTCGACGGGAGGACGGAACACGCGCACCCAGGTGCCCTTCTCGGACGCGCCGGTGACGATCCCGTCGAACGTCTGGCCGATCCGGTCGGAGAGGAGCAGCGCCGCCGCCGACTTGCGGACCTGGCGCTCGACCTTCTGCGCGTCGTCCTCTTTCTTCGTGCATTGGCTCGCGAGCGCTTCGAGCTCGGGGACGGAGTAAGGAGCGGGGGAGCCGGTAAACGCCGCCTTCAACAGCCGCTGGGTGATCAGATCCGGAAAGCGGCGGTTCGGCGCGGTCGAGTGCGCGTAATCCCGCACCGCGAGGCCGAAATGTCCCGGAGGGTCCTGGCCGGGCAAATCGACCGCGTACTCGCCGGAGCCCAGCAGCTTGACCACCGACAGCGAAAGCTCGGGGAAGCCCTCCGGATCGGCCGCCCGGCGTTCGTCGAGGAACTTCGCGAGCGCGACGTGGTCGGGCTCGTCGGGCAGCCGGACGTGAAACTCCCGCGCCAGATCGACGATCCGCGGCCAACGCTTCGGCACCCGCACCACCCGGCGCAGCGAGGCGTACCCCTTGGCGTCCAGGAAGCGCGCGGTCACCCCGTTCGCCGCGATCATGCAGTCCTCGATCAGCTCCTTGGCCCGGTTCTTCTCCTGGGCTTCCAGGTCCTGAATGTGGTCGTTCTCGAACACCGGCTTCGCCTCGATCGATTCGAGGGTGAGCGCGCCGCTCGCCGCCCGCAGTTTGCGGAGATCCCGGGTCGCTTCGTCCTGGAGCTTCAGATTCTCGGCCAACCCCTTGACCGCCGCGGCGGCCGGGGGCAGCGGCCCGGTCCCTTCGAGCCAGGCGGCGACCGAGTTGTAAGCGAGCTTCGCCCGGTTGAACACCCGGGCGCGGTAGATCTCGGAGTCGCAGATCTGGCCCTCGTCGTCGAGATCGATCGCCACCACGACCGCGAGCCGCTCTTCCCCCTCGTTCAACGAGGTGAGATCGGTCGAAAGCCGCTCCGGCAACATGGGAAAGATCCGCGCCGCGGTGTAGACCGACGTGGTGTTCGCCTTCGCATGCCCATCGACCGGACTGCCGGCCGGAACCAGCGCATCGACGTCGGCGATCGCCACATACAGCCGGACCTTCCCGCCGTCGAGCGCCTCGGCGACCGTCAACTGGTCCAAATCGCGCGAATCGTCGTTGTCGATCGAGCACCAGAGCAACTCGCGCAGATCGCGGATACCGGCCCCCTCCGCCTTCGCCGGACCGCGCAACTGCTCGACTTGGGCGATAGCCGCGGGAGGAAAATCGGGCTCCAGCCCCCGTTCGAGCATGACGCGGTGGGCGATCGACTGAAGGCGTTCCCGAGAGTTGTGGCCGTTGGATTTCATGGACGCGACTCTACCCCGAAGTCACCGGGTCCTCACGCCGTTTTCCCTGGGGGCGCCGAGCTCCAGCTCGGCACTCGCGGCGGCGAAGATCGCTCCAAAGGCCGAGCTGGAGCTCGGCGCCCCAGGGAGAAGCTCCCGCCGGGCGAGGGCTCGGAGGCCAGCGTTCCGGAAAAGCCTCGGTCGTGCGAAATGTGTGCGAATGGCGGAGAGGTATGTGCGGCCGTGAGTGGCAGGGAACCGCCTATGACCGCCCGGACCTGTTTGTCAGGTTGCCGATGTGCGAGTCGCAATGCAAATTGTGCGGAGATGAGTGCCGAAATGGAATTTCTCGATGACCAGTGTGCGAAGCTGATTCCGCTCTGTGCGGATATCGGCCAAAGATCTGGAGTTTCCAGCGCCAAAACGACTTTGCTCGTCCGGAAAGGCCCAAATGCGGCCCGAGATCGATCATCTGAGACGCGGCGACGTACAGAATGTTTCGCAAATCGTGCGGGAGCCTGTTGGATTCCCACCTTCGGCACGACGGAGGCAGCTTGGCGCAACCAATTCTGCACAGACTTCAGCGCAATCTGCACAGCACAACTCAGGAAATCGAATTCCTGGCCCAGGCACGCACTGTTCTGGTCCAGCTCCGCACATCGGCGGATGAGAAAAGGGGTTTTCGGACTAAGAAAAGGGATTTTCCCGCGGGTTACTCGAACCTTACGGGGGATCTTCGAAACAAGCCTTGCCGCGAAGGCACGGCGATTTCCGCCCGCGGTGCCTCGCTGAGCAAGAGATCCTTTAGGCCGGTCGAGCCGCTTGCTCCAGTTGCCGCCATTGGTCGACCGGTATCAGGAAGTCGGTCTCCACGCCTCGGAACCTGAGAATCAGACCGCGAGGTAGAGTATTCTGAGGGCATGGCCAAGCTCCGAATCTACGTGGAGACTACCATTCCGAGCTTCTACCACACGACCCGCACGGGTCTCGCCGCGCGGGCGCGGCAGGAATGGACGCGGCGCTGGTGGGATATAGCATTTGCCAGGTATGACCTGATGACGAGCGACGCGGTGGTCTCAGAGCTCCAAGATGGTGCATACCCGAGCCAGGAGTCGGCCTTGGAGCTGATCCGAACCCTGCCGATGCTTGAAATCACTCCCGCGGTTGCCGAGATCGTAGACGCATACGTTCAACATAAGCTGATGCCCGCGGATCCCACCGGTGACGCACTTCACTTGGCAACCGCGTCTCACCACAAGTGTGATTTCCTCGTCACCTGGAATTGCAGCCATCTGGCGAACGCCAACAAGTTCGGCCATATCCGACGCGTGAATACACTTCTCGGTTTGTACGTGCCAGTTCTTGCGACGCCGCTGGAGTTCCTGGGAGAGAACGATGAAGAATCTGACTGAACCGCTCTTCGATGACGGCGACGACGAGATCGCCCAGGTGCGTGCCGCTCGGCACAGGATCTCGGAGCGCTTCGATCACGATCCGTATCGTTTGGTCGCTTATTACATGGAGCGGCAGAAAGAACTTACCGATCGATTGGTGAGGGCACCGGAAGCAGAGACAGTGCCTGCCGAGTCGATTTGATCGCCCGTTCCTGCCACCGACTGGGCGCTTAGAAATCCGCCCTACTCGAACCACCCATTCACATCCACCACGATGTGGGTGAACGCCGAGGTGGTGAAGTTTTGCAGGCCGAACGTTCCGCTGCCGGAGCCGGAGAGTTTGAGGATCGCGTTGTTGGTGCGGGTCTGGCCGGGTCCGAAGTTGATGACGAAGGCGTTCGGGACCGCCGCCGTGTCGAAGTCTCCGGGGAACGAGCGGAGGTGGCCGGCCTGGCCCGCGTTGACGATGCTCAAGTTGATCGAGATCGCCTTGGCGGTCGCCGGGATGCCGCAGCGGCCGGTGGCTCGGATCACCCGCTGCCCGGTCGGCGGCAAGGCGGGGCCGCCCCAGGCTCCGAAGGGATCGCGGGAGTCGAGCAGCCGGCAAGGCGAGACGGTGAAAAAGCGGAGCGCCGCGGTGGAGGTGGCGACCGTTGGGCGCCAGCCGCGCTGGACGACTTCGAAGTCGGAGGCGTGGAGGCTGCCGAACGCCGGGTTCAGGATGTCGTTGTTCCAGCGCGTGTCGTAAGCGCCCTGAATGTACATGTCCGAGCCGTTGTCCGCGAGGATCAGGCCGTAGGTCTTCATCGCCTGGAAAATCCGCTGCACTTCCGGGGTGAAGCCGGAGAGGTTGACGCTCGCTTTGAGCCGCAGCCGCGTGCCCATCGGCGGCGCGCTCGCCGCGCAGGTGTTGCAGGCGGTGTGGGACGCCGGGTAGACGTGGCCGTTCGTGTCGCGAGTGGTGAAGCGGAAGGCGTGCTTGATCGGCGCGGTGCCGAACGCCTCGTCGTAGCGGACCAGGCCGGGGAGGATCGCGAGCCCCGCGGCGTCGGCGCTGGTCCACCCTTCCGGCCGGCGGCCGTTCGCGTCGAGCGCGTAGATCGCGCCGGAGCCGGCCTGCCAGCGCGAGAGCGTCGGGTTCCAGAACGTGTGGTACAGCTCGTAGAGAATCCGGTTGTCGCGATCGACGATCAGCATGTGGTGATCGCCGTCGCTGCCTCCCCCCGGCTCGCCCCCTTCGATCCAGCGCGGTTGAGTGCGCGCCTCGGTCGGGATCGGGTAGCCGTTCGGCCGTCCGGGCGAGCCGTTGTCGCTCTGGTTGCCGAACTCGACGAAGGTCACCGGCTGGAGCGGCTGAGTGCCCGGGACCGAGATGTACACCATGCCGAAGATGTTGGTGTTGTTCGGATCGGACGGATCTTCGTCCCCGCCGAAATCGGGATGCAGCGCCCGCGTCGTGCCGATGAACGAAATGTAGGCCGCGCTGTTGGTGTCGAGCGGCGCGGCCGAGACGTCCACGTTCCACCAGTTGTCGGGAGGAAAGAGCGGCAGCGGGGTGGGCAGCGTGCCGCTGCGGACGGCCTGCGCCTGGAGCGGCGAGCCCGGAGCGAGGAGGCTGACGACGACGAGGCCGATAAGCGCGAGCGCTGAAATTCTCATGTGCCTATGAGGTTATCGCTGGCGGGCGCTCTCCGCAACCTCCCGGCGGAAGCGACCCCGTCGGCCTCCTTGCTCCATGCCTTCGGCAGCGGCCCGTCGCTGCGGGGTCAACGGGGCCGCTACTTGAATGCGTGGCCCGCCGCGCCGTGCAGCTCGCGCCACTTGGCGAGCCCTTTGTCGAGGCGCGTGCGCATCTCCTCGAAGACCTTGCGCTGCGGAGCCGTGGGAGCGGAATCGGCCCCTTCGAGATCCGATTGGAGCCCGGAGAGCACGGCGCCCACGACCGACAAGTCGGTGTCACCGCCGCCGCTGTTCAGCTTCGCCAGATCCTCGCGGGTCGTTTTCGCGCGGTCGGCCAGGCGCTTGGCCGATTTGCGCTCGCCGGTGGCGAGCGGCGCGAGCGTCTTGTCGAACGCCTCGATTTCTTCGAGCGCATCGACGGTTTGCCCCAGGGCGCGGACGATCTCTCCGGAGAAGGCGTTGCCGGCCGCGAGATCTTCGAGCGTCGCGGGGCTCCGGGGATCTTTTTCGATCACCAACGGCCTTTCGACCGTCGCTCCGTTCACCGTCAGGCGGACGCGATAGGTGCCGGGGAGGACGAGCATCCCTTGGGGGAACGTCTCCGTATCGCGGTCGGGCACCGCGGCGATGGAAAAGTCGTAGTCGGTCGCCTTCGGCTGCTCGTTGCGGAGGTCCCACCAGAAGCGGTTGTGCCCTGGATTTCCCGTCGGCACCAGGGGCGGCAGCAGCCAGCGGTCGGCGAAGTATTGGCGGGCGTCGGGCCGGACCGGCTTTTCCGCGCTCGAAAATTTGCGCACCGGCGTGCCCTTCGCGTCGAGGATCTCGATCGCCACCGGTCCCTGCGCGGCGGCCGGCAGGTAGTAGTCGATCGGCACGCCGGCCAACGGGTTCGGCGTGGTCGGAAACTCGGGCGGTAGGGGGGTGTCTTTGTTTTCGTTCGGGGTAATCCGGATCGCCGGTCCGGGCGGCGCGAGCGCCACGGCGCGTTCGGCGTCGAATCCCGCGCGCAGGGGGGCCACGTCGTCGAGCACCCAGAGCGCGCGCCCTTGGGTGGCGATCACCAGGTCGCGCCCTTTGACCAGCAGGTCGTTCACCCCCGTCGTCGGCAGGTTCAATTGCAGAGGTGCCCAATGGGTGCCGTCGTCGAACGAGACGAAGACGCCGGTTCGCGTGCCGGCGTAGAGCAGGCCGGCGCGTTCCGGGTCGGCGCGCACCACGTTCACCCATCCGTCGGCGGGGAGGCCCGCCACGGAGCGCCGCCAGTTGGCGCCGAAATCGTGCGTCACGTAGAGCCAGGGCGAGCGGTCGTCCAGGCGGTGGCGGTCGATCGCCACGTAGGCGCTTCCCGGCTCGGAACCGGCGTCGATCTGCGCCACCTGGCTCCAGTCGGGCAGGTCCTTCGGCGTCACGTCGGTCCAGTGTCCGCCGCCGTCTTTCGTCAACTGGATGCGCCCGTTGTCGGTGCCGACCCACAGTAGGCCGGAGGCCACGGGCGATGGGGCAATCGAAAAGATCGTGCCGTAGCCGCAGGCGGTAGTTCGCTCGATCGGCGGATCGAACCGGCCCGGCTCAGGCGCGCACCCCGGGGCGTTCGGCACGGCGCCGGTAAGGTCGGGGCTGATCGCTTCCCAGGTCTGCCCCTTGTCGAGCGAACGGGAGAGCACCTGCGTGCCCTGGTAGAGCGCGTGGGGCGGGCGCGGATCGATCGCGATCGGGGTGATCCAGGTGGTCCGGTTCGGCACCGTCGGCGGCCGTTGGCCGTAGGAGGAGACCGGCCAGGGCGAGACGTTCGCCACCCGGCCGGTGCGGGCATCCCAGCGGCTGATCTTGCCCCCCAGGCCGCTGCCGTAGACGACGTTCGGATCGACCGGATCGGGCAGGTCGCCGTCGCGCTCGTCGCCGCCGACCGAGTGCCAATCGCGGTAGGTGAGCTGGCCGTAGTTGCTGCGCGAGGAGACCGAGACCGTGCCGCTGTCCTGCTGGCCGCTGTAGACGCGATAGGGGAACTGGTTGTCGATCCCCAGGCGATAAAACTGTCCCGTCGGCTGGTTGTACCAGGGGCTCCAGGTCTTACCGCCGTTGACCGACACGGTGGTTCCCTGGTCGCTCGCGAGGATCATTCGCTCGGTGTGCTTCGGGTTGATCCAGAGGTAATGGTAGTCGTCGCCGCCGGGCGAGCCTTTGATGTAGACGAAGGTCTTGCCGCCGTCGGTCGATTTGCGGAACGACTGGCCGGGGAAATAGACCACGTTCGGATCGCGCGGATCGGCGAAGATGCGGCCGAAGTAGCTGCTCGGGATCGAGCGGCTCGCCATTTCGAGCGTCCAGGTGGAGCCGCCGTCGTCGGAGCGGTAGAGTCCCGCGCCGGTTTGCGCATCGACCGCGGCGTAGACCCGCTGGCCGTTCGTGGTCGGCGCCACCGCGAGGCCGATCTTGCCGAGGGGGCCGTCCGGCAGACCGGTGCGCGGTGCGGCGGACCACGTCTTGCCGCCGTCGGTCGAGCGCCAGATGCCGCTGCCCGGACCGACCTGCGGCACGTGATAGCCCTGCCAAGGATAGAGCCGGGTCTGCCAGAACGCGGCGTAGAGGACGTTCGGGACTTCTCCGTCGGCGGCGATCTCCGTCGCGCCGGTGTTCTCGTCGGCGAACGCCACGCGGGTCCAATGTTTGCCGCCGTCTTCGCTGCGATAGATGCCGCGCTCCGGATTCGGCCCGAACAGGTGGCCGAGGGCGGCCACGAGCAGGACGTTCGAATCGTTCGGGTCGATCCAGATCCGGCCGATGTGGCGGGTGTCGGCGAGCCCCATCGGGACCCAGGTCGCCCCTTCGTCCTCGCTTTTGAACAGGCCGTTGCCGTCCATCACGTCGAAGCGGGTCTGGGTCTGGCCGCTGCCCACCCAAAGGGTCCGCCCCCCTTGGCCACGGGGCGCGATCGCGAGCGCGCCGACCGAAGAGAACGGCGCGCGGTCCGAGAGCGGACGCCAGGTGACCCCGGAGTCGTCGGTCTTCCAGACCCCGCCGTCCGCGGCGCCGAAGTAGAACGTGTCGATCTCGTCCGGCACTCCCGCGGCGATCACCGACCAGCCGGCGCGCAAGGGGCCGAGCAGGCGCCAGCGAAGATCCTGGTAGGCGGTGCCCGGTTCGGCGCCCGGCGCGGCGGAAACCGCGGGCGCGGCGAGCCCGGCGAGGAGCAGCAGGACGGGGCCGGTGACGGAGGCTCGTTTCATCGCGATCGTTCTCCCAAGTTCGTGCCGCAGGCGGACGATACAGGACGGCGCGCAACTGAGGTACTCTTTCTTCGTTCTCTGCCTTTCATCGCTATGAAACCGGGCGACCGCATCGGCCACATCCAAGTCGCGGAGCTCCTCGGCCGGGGAGGCATGGGGGACGTCTACGCCGGCTTCGACGAAAAGCTCCAGCGCGAAGTGGCGATCAAAATCCTGCGCGAGGGACGCTGGAAGCGGGTGGCGCGGGCGCGCCTGCTGCGCGAGGCGCGGGCTCTCTCCCGGCTCGACCATCCGCATATCTGCGCCATTTACGACCTGATCGAGACGCCGGAAGGGGATGCCCTGGTGCTCGAGCGGATCGTCGGCAGGAACCTGCGCCAGGCGGTGCGCGCCGGGCTCGACCGGGCCTCCCGCCTGCGCATCGCCGAGGAGCTGGCCGAGGCGTTGGTCGTCGCCCACGCCCACGGCATCGTCCACCGCGACTTGAAGCCGACCAACGTGCTGCTGACGCCCGAAGGCTCGGTCAAGGTGCTCGATTTCGGCCTCGCCTATTCGCCCGAGGACGCCGAGGCGACGGTGCTGCGCGCCAGCCGCCGAGAGGGCGAAGCGCCGAGCCTGCTGCAGTCGGCGTTGCCCGAGGAAGGAGCCCAGGCCGACGAGCTGGAGACCGCCCCGTTCGGGGCGTCGCCGGAGGATACGGCGGACATCGATTCGACCGAGGCCTACCGCACCCAGTTCGGCGAGGTGGTGGGCACCCTTCCGGCGATGAGCCCCGAGCAGGCACGCGGCGAGCCGGTGACCTTCGCGAGCGACATGTACGCGTTCGGCCTGCTGCTGCAAAAGCTGTTCACCGGCCGGCCCGCCTACGACTCGACGCTGCCGATTCCGCGCTTGCTCTTCGAGGTGCAAGAGGGTCGAAGAAGGCCGCTCTCCGGGGTCGGCGGCCGGCATGCCGAGCTGATCCGGACGCTCTGTTCGGTCGCTCCCGAAAAGCGTCCGACCGCCGCCGCGGCGCTCGCCCGGCTGCGCCGGATCCGCGAGGCGCCGAAGCGTTGGGCGTTGCGCGGCGCGCTCGCGGCGACGGTTCTGCTCGCCCTGGCGGGCGTCGCGAAATACACCTTCGACTTGAAGCGCGAGCGCGACGCGGCGCTCACCTCGGAGGTGGCCGCCGAACGGGCGGGGGGCGAGGCGGAGGCGGTGGTCGATTTTCTGGTCGGCATGTTCCGGGTCGCCGATCCGGGCGAGTCGCTGGGCAATCGAATCACCGCCCGCGAGCTGCTCGACCGCG
>Ga0134122_10001631_pt1 | contig 16246 bp, 12 predicted proteins | sample KB302_FD_96461 | JGI IMG/M metagenome (GOLD analysis project Ga0134122, IMG submission 96461) | Terrestrial soil microbial communities without Nitrogen fertilizer from Kellogg Biological Station, Michigan, USA - KB3-0-2 | ecosystem: Environmental > Terrestrial > Soil > Unclassified ... | reverse complement strand
TGGGTGTAGTTGGCGACCGTGTGGGGCACCGCCGACTCGTGCCGGCCCCAGTCGATGTCGCGCAATCCCGTGCAGGCCGTGCAGGGATCGCCGTAGGAGCCGCATTGGGTGGGACGAAACCCTGGGGCGACGCAGGAATTGTGAAGGGCGAGGGCGGCGGTCACGTCGGCATAGGCCTCGGTGGTCGCGTTGTCCAGCCCCGTGCCGTCGTTTTGGTCGACGCCGTGACCGAATTCGTGGAGGATGAATCCGGGCTCCTCGCCGCTCGCGCCGCAGGCGCCCGGGACCGCGTTGTAGAGCAGGATGCGGCTGCCGTTCCAGTAGCCGTTGCAGTCGTTGGTGTTATTGACCGAGACGACCAATTGGCTGTTGAGCCAGGCGTTGCCGGGCAGCCAGCCTCGCGCCATGTCCTTGCCTCGATTGACATGGTAGAAGCTGGTGCGCGCGGCGCGGGTGTTGCCGCCGCCGCCATAACCCGGAGTCGCGCAGTTGCCCTCCGTCGTCGTGCCGAACGGCAGGTCGCCCGCGGCGTTCGAGCTCATCAGGATTCCGCCGCACGTTTCGGCGACGCCGACGAACAGGCCGTTGAACGTCGATGTGACCGGGGTGCCGCTGTAGGCGTACATGCCGGCCGAATTCGTCGCCTGGCCGCCGCCGAGGTCGGTGAACGGCATCGGCCGAAGGGTTTCCGTCCCGGCGGCGGAATCGCCGGCGACTCCCCCGGTCGCTCCGGCATCGAGGTCGGTGTTGAGGAATTCGACGATCTCCCCGGTGGTGGCGTTCACTCGGACGCGCCAGGTACCGGGCACCCCTTTGCGGCGGAACGAGAGCTGCCAGACGGTCTCCAGCCCATAACCCCGGGCGAAGTCGAAACCCTCGGCGAACCGGTCGTCGCGCGGCGCGATCGGCAGCAGGTGCAGCGAGCCGCGATCGACCAGCCGATCGACTTCCCGGTCGAACCCGCCCACGTAGGCGGAAAGCTTGGCGTAGGCCTCCGCGCGGGTCACGCGGACCGGCGGCGCCTGGACCGCCGCCGAAGGCAGCCGCTCGCTGCCCATTTGGATCAGGCGGCCGTGGCCGACGCGAAAGACGATCCGCGCCCCCTCGACGGCGAGGTCGCCGCGCATCACGTCGAAGTCGATCAGCTGGAGCGAGTCGGAGGCCGGCCCGGAGCGCCCGGTGTTCAGCCGAAGGTCCTTGCCGTCGGTTCCGAAGAGACCCGGATGATCGGCGAGGAATTGGCGCGCGCGGCCTTCGAGACCCGGAAGGTCGGCGGAGGTCCGCCCTCCCGAAACCCACGGAATGCCCGCGCCCTCGGCCGATTCGACGAAGCCGTTGTGCGCGTCGAGAAAGGCGTTCCAATCCCCATGGTCGAGCTGGAGCTTGTTCCAGGCGGAATCGAGAGCGGGGGCGAGGGAGGCTCGGCGATCGGCGAGCGGCACGAGCGCCTCGCGAGGCTGAAACCGTTCGTCGGTCCGTACCAGGGCCGCGAAGGGTCCGTTCGGTTCACGCGGCGTTTGAGCGAGGGTTGCGCCGGAAGGAATCAGCCCGATCAGTCCCATCACGATCGGGCGGTAGAGGGGGTTGGAACCGAGCCGGGATCGCATGAGTCTCTCCGTGGTGTCCGGTGTACCCGCTCCGGCGCTCGGGGGTGGGACGGTTCCGTGCTCGGCCGGAGGCCCGACCATGACGAAAACCCGCTTGTGCAAGAGGAGGACCAGACGCCGGCAGGAGGATCGCGCCCTGGAGAGGCGGCTCTATAAAGGAAGGATCGGCAAAAAGTTCCGACAACGAGATTGCCGTAGGGGCGGCGCCCCGTCGCCGCCCTTGGTTGTGATGCGCGACGGATCGTTCGCGCGATTCCAGGGCGGCCACGGGGGGCCGCCCCTACCCTCGTTCCACCGTTCTTTCCGACGGGACCGACAACAACTCAGTCCGCCACGATCACCCGGTCCCGCCCCTCCTGTTTCGCCCGGTAGAGCGCCCGATCGGCGGTAGCCACGAGGTGGGCGGGCGCGGGCTCGCCCGAGGGGATCACGGTCGCGACGCCCACCGAGAGGGTGACCACCGGCCGAACGGTGGAGCTTGGGTGGTCGATCGCGAGCGCGGCGAGGCGCTCCCGGGCCTGCTCGGCGATTCGCGACGCTCCGGCGATGTCGGTGCCGCTCAAGATCACCAGGAACTCCTCGCCGCCGTAGCGGGCGACCAGGTCGCCCGCGCGTTGCACCGAATCGCGCAGGACGCCCGCGATCCGCTGCAGACAGCGGTCGCCCGCGATGTGGCCCAGGCTGTCGTTGTAGGCCTTGAAGCAATCGACGTCGCAGAGGAGCAGCGAGAGCGGCTGCCCGGTCCGGGTGAGCCGGCGCCATTCGAGATCGAGCGCCTCTTCGAGCCGGCGGCGGTTCGCGACTCCGGTGAGCGGATCGATCTGCGTCATCTGCTGGAGCGAACGGTTCGCGCTCTGCAGGTGCCGGTTCGCCTCTTCGAGCTGACTCTTGGTGACCGAGATCTGCTCGTTCAAGAGCGCCATCTCGATCGCCCCCGCCACCTGATCCGAGACCAGGTCGAGCAGGCGCAGGTTCTCGACCGAAAACGCCTCCGGGTCGTCGTTTTCGAGGTTGAAGGCGCCGAGCGTGCGGTCGCCGAAGCGGATCGGCGAGACGTACTCGGCCTTGACGTCGGGCGTCACCGCCCGATAGTCGGGATCCGCAGAGACGTCGCGCACCAACTGCGGCCGGCCGAGCCGGGTCGCGCGGCCGACGATCCCGGCGTCGATCGCCCAGGTCTCGCGGTCCGAGACGTCGATCGGCGTCCGGGTCGCCACCGCGTGGTACGACCACTCCACCTCGGACGCCGCGGCGACCACGATGTCCACCAGCAGGAAATCGAAGCGGCGCTGAATGTAGGTCGCGATGCGGTGCAGGATGGTGCGCAGGTCGGCGCCGCCGAGGGCGGCGCGCGAGACTTCGGTCAACACCTCGAAATGGAGCGCGCGTTGGCGGGTCGCCTCGAACAGGCGGGCGCTCGCGATGGCGCCGGAGACCTGGTCGGCGATCGCCTCGACGGTCGGCAGATGGCGGGCAAAGGCCGCCGGCCGCGGACTCTCCAGGTTGAGCACGGCGACGACCTCGCCGCGATGGCGGATCGGCGCGCAAAGCTCCGAGCGGGTGCCCGGGAAGATCTCGACGAAGTCGGGATGATCGGCGGAGTCGTCGATCAGCAGGGTGCGTCCGGTCGCCGCGACCTCGCCGACCACGCCGCTGCCGTAGGGCCGGCCATAGCCCGGGCGCACCTCCGTCGGCACCGAGCTGGTGATCGCCTCGCAGACGAAGTACCGGCGTTCGGGGTCGAGGCTGATCAGGGCCACCAGCTCCCAGCCGAACGCCTCGGCGAGAGCGTCGGTGACCCGTTGGAGCATCGGCCGCAGCTCCAAGTCCTCCGTCGCGATGCGCGCGATCGCGGCGAGCACCGCCAGCTCCCGGTCGTTCGCCGCGGGGAGAGGAACCCTCCGCCGCCTGGCCTGTTTTTCCGGCATGCGGCGATTTTACCCCGGGGCGGACGCCGAAACGGAGAGTCCGAGGCTCCTACCTGTTCGAAAAACGGAAAACCCGCCGCGAGATCCTCCCGCGGCGGGCAAATCCGTAGCCTCGGCGGGCTAGGGGGTGACGTCGATGAGCGACCAGCTGTCGGAGAGCACCCAGCGTCCGCTGTTCTTGGAGAGGTGGACGTTGAAACCCGTGGTCCCGACCGGCACCGTGAACGTGCACTGGAGGGTCACGAGGTTCGGCCAGGTGACGGAGGTGTTGGCGCAGTTCACGTCGCCCGTGACGTTCGTGTAATACCAGAGATTGGCGGTCGTTCCGTCCTTGGTCGAGGCGACCACCTGCAGCCTGTAGGTCCGCCCGGGCGTCACCGATCCGGCCGTCGGTGTCGAGGCGACCGGCCGCGTTTGGGTCATCTCGGTGTACTGCCCGTTCGGTTCGATGTAACCGTCCCAGGTGCCCCCGGGGGTCTGATTGCCGCAGCAGCTCTCGACCGCCACGACGCCCGCCGACGTGCTCGGATACTTGAACCAGGGAGAGAGTGCGCCGGTCTCGAAAGTGCCGTTCGAGAGGATGTTGCCGCCGGGTCCCGCCGAAGGGATGACGGAAACGCAGGTCGAAGGCGCCGAGGCGCAGGCCTCGTTGCCGCTCGGGTGTGCGGTCACCTGGTAGTAATAGGTGGTGCCGCTCGCGACCGCGGTGTCCGAGGTCGAGGTGCCGGAAACGTCGTCGGCGATCTTGGCGAAACCCGCGTTGCAGCCGATCTCGTTGCGGTAGACGTCGTAGACCCGGCCGGCCCCCGAGCTGGTCCAGGAGAGGCTCACCGAGTTGTTGCCCGGGGTGAGCGTCAACGTCGGCACCGTCGGCTGGGTGCAGCCGCGGAAGCAGGTGTTGGCCCCGGTGTCTGTGGTGCAGGCGATTCCGTGCCGATCGAACGCCGCGTAGAGGTTGCAGGAGTGGGGGGTGCCGTTCGCCAGGTTGCCGTCGTCGTCGTCCACCGCGCGCATCGTCTTCCACCAGGAACCGAGGTTGCAGCCGCTCGAAGTGAAGGGCGTGACCGGCACGCAGGCAAAGGCCACCGTCGAGCTGGGGCGCGACAGATACCAGAGCCGTTCGAGCACGTTCAGGCGGCGCCGCCGCCAGGGCTCGGCAGGTCGCGGTTGGCGAAGTCCCAAACCGCTTCGGTGGGCACGCTCGCCTCGCAGTGGGCCTCGCGCCCGCAGGGGCCAGAGGTCGTGCCGGTCGGACATTTCAACTCGGTGTAGTTGGCGACCGTATGGGCAGCCCCCAGGGAGTGCTTCGCCCAGTCGAGATCGCGCAGGCCGGTGCACGAGGTGCAGGGATCGCCGTAACCGGCGTTGCCGCAGTTGCCGAGACGGAACCCGGGAGCGACGCAGGAGTTGTGCAAGGTGAGCGCGGCGACCACGTCGGCGTAGGCCTCGCTGCTCGACGTATCCAGGCCGTTGCCGTCGTTCGCATCGACGCCATGGCCGAATTCGTGGAGGATGAAACCCGGCTTCTCGCCGCTCGCGCCGCACAATCCGGGGATCGCTTGATAGAGCTGGATCGTGCTGCCGTTCCAGAAGCCGTTGCAAGTGCTCGTGAGGTTGACGTTGGTGGTCAACTGGCTGTTGAGCCAGCCGCTGCTGCCGGGAAGCCAACCGCGGACGATCTCCTTGCCGCGGTTCAGATGGTAAAAGCTGGTGCGCGAAGAGCGCGTATTGCCGGCGCCGCCGACCCCCGGCGTGGCGCAGTTGTTGCCCGTCGCCGTGCCGAACTGCAGGTTGCCCAGAGGGTCGGTGGTGAGAGAGATCGAGCCGCAGGTGTCGTTCACGCGCACGTACTGCCCGTTCATCGTCGTGGTGAGCGGCGTGCCGCTATAGGTGAAGACGCCGGCCGAATTCGTATACGTGCCTCCGGTGAGATCGGTAAAAGGCATCTGGCGCATGATCTCGCTGCTGAGACTTGAGTCGGCGCCGACGCCTCCCGTCGCCTGGGCGTCGAGATTGGTGTCGATGAATTCGCGGATCTCGCCGGTCGTCGCATCGACCCGGGCGCGCCAGGTGGCGGGAAAGCCGTCGCGGCGGAAAGAGATCTCCCACACCGTCGCGAGCCCGTAGCCGCGGGCAAATTCGAAGCCTTCGTCGAAGCGGTCGTCGCGGAGCGCCAACGGCAGCAGGTGAAGCGAGCCCCGATCTAACATCTGATCGGTCGGCTCGAACCCGCCGACGTATTTCGCGACCGTCTCGTACGCCGCCTCGCGGCTCACCTTAACCGGCGGAGCGGCAGCGTCCGCGGGCGGCAGCAGCTCGCTGCCGAGCTGGATCAGGTTGCCCTGACCGACGCGGAAGACGATGCGCGCGCCCTCGACGGTCAATTCGCCGCGGACGACGTCGAAATCGACCAGCCAGAGCGAATCGGAAACCTTTCCGGAGCGGCCGGGAGAGAGCCGCAGCTCGCGGTCGGGGATGCCGAACAGCGCCGGGTTCGCCGCAACGAATTTACGCGCCATCGCTTCGAGCGCCGCGAGATTCGGCTCGGTCCGCCGGTCGCCCGCGCCGGAAGTCCACGGAATCCCCGGCCCTTCGGCCGATTCGACGCGGCCGTTGCGCGCATCGACGTAGGCGCTCCACTCGCCGTGGTCGAGCAGAAAACGGTTCCAAGCGCCTTCCATGTCCGCCGAAAGCCGGCCGCGGGCGTCGGCGAGAGGAGCGAGTGCCTCGCGGGGTTGAAGCCGTTCGTCGGTGCGTACGAGCGACGCGAACGGTTCCTTGGGGGCTTGCGGTTGAGCGGCTGCAACGCCGCCCGCGGCGAGCCCGATCCATCCGATCAGAATCCAGGGAAAGAGTGGAGAGGAACGATGCCGAAATTCCATGAAGGCTCTCCATAATCCGGCACGCCGCCTCGGCGCTCGGAGCGGCGCGGATGGGTCTCTGGCCGGAGGCCCGGCCGCAAGAGAGAGGTCTTCCTCTCTATCTATGCAGGTGCTCCCCAGATGAGAGGCGCGCCGCCCCTTCACCTCTGCCATACTTTTGGCACCGTTTCGTTTCGGCCCGAACCGGCCTCGAAGCTCCGCTCCCGAAAGGACCGCCATGAGCGCCATCGAACCCGCAAATCCGCCCGGCTCCTCGGGTTCCGAACGTTGGCACGACCTGGGGGCCGTCGAGGCGCTCCAGGCCAAGCCGCTCCAGCAGATCGTGATCGGCCGGACCAAGATCGCCCTGTCGTATCAAAACGGTACGTTCGGTGCCGTCTCCGGAGCCTGCAACCACGTCGGCGGGCCGCTCGGCGAAGGGCACCTGGACGGCGAGTACGTCGTCTGCCCGTGGCACCATTGGAAATTCCACCGCGCGACCGGCGAGGGGGAGCCCGGGTTCGAAGCCGATTGCGTGCCGCGGTTCTCGTTGCGCGAGGAGGGGGGACACCTCTGGGTCGATCTGCAACCCGCCACCAAGCGCCAGAAGGCGCCGCACGAGCCGCACCCGCTCACCCGGCCGGTCGAGCGCGAAGTCGGGCCGATCCGCGTGCTCGGAATCGCCACGACCGTGATGGACAACGCGTTCCCCCGCTACTCGACCTCGGACGAGCTGCTCGAAACGGCGCTCTCCCACGCCGGAGCCCACGGCGCGGTCACCCGGCTGATCCGCCTGCGCGAGCTGTCCTTCCGCGCCTGCGAGGGGTACTACTCGAAAAGCTCCCACGCCTGCACCTGGCCCTGCTCGATCACCCAGATGGACCCCGAGGATCAGCTCGATCAGGTCTACGAAGGGCTCGTCCATTGGGCCGACGTCGTGCTCGTCTCCACCCCGATCCGCTGGGGCTCAGCCAGCTCGCTCTATTACAAGATGGTCGAGCGGATGAACTGCGTCCAGAACCAGGTCACCCTGTCGAACCGGGTCCTGCTGCGCAACAAGGTCGCCGGCTTCATCATCACCGGCGGCCAGGACAACATCCAGGCGGTCGCGGGCCAGATGCTCGGTTTCTTCGCCGAGATCGGCTGCGTCTTCCCGCAGTTTCCCTACATCGCCCACTCTCGCGGCTGGACTGCCGAGGACATGGAAAAGAACGTCGCTTTCGTCAAAAAGAGCGTCGAGCTGCACGACGCCGCCCGCGAGCTGGCCGAGCGCTCGCTCGCGATGGCCGAAGCGTTGGTCACCCACACGATCGAAGGCGACCACATGGTCCGCGCCGGGCGGAAAGGATTCTCCCGCGAGGGCATCGAAACCCCCGCGGCGATCGCTGCGACGGTGGAAACTTGAGGATGCGCCGCGCCGTTCTCGCGGCCGGTCTGGCGCTCGCGGGCTCGTTCGCCGGAATTGCACTGGCCGCCCAGGCGCCGCGCAAGCCGTTTCCTCAACACACGGCCTACGCCGCCGGGTCGATCCTCCCCGGTAATCATTCCCGCCCGGAGCTGGACGCGGCGGCCCTGGCGTTTTATCGCTTCTGGAAAGCGCGCTATCTGGTCGCCGGCTGCGGCGCGGGGCGCTATTACGTGGCGGTGAACGCGGACGGCAAGTTCCCCGATCCAGAGGTCCTCTCGATCTCCGAAGGGCACGGCTACGGCATGCTGCTTACGGCGGCCTTCTCCGGAGCCGACCCGGACGCCAAAACGATCTTCGACGGTCTCTACCGCTTCTTCCGCGACCATCCGAGCGACCGCAACCCGAACGTCATGGCCTGGAAGCAGCTGGCCGATTGCAACGACGCCCCGGACGGAGAAGACACGGCGACCGACGGCGATCTGGACATCGGCTACGCCCTTCTGCTCGCCGACCGGCAGTGGGGAAGCGCCGGGCCGATCCACTACCTTGCGGAGGCGAAAAAGGTGATCCGCGCCATCCGCGCCGTCGAGCTGCATCCGGCCGACGCGACGATCCAGCTCGGCAGCTGGGTTTCGGCCGATCAGCCGCGCCACTTCAATTCGAGCCGCACATCGGATTTCATGCCCGGTCATTTCAAGGCGTTCCGCATCGCCACCGGCGACGCCCGCTGGGCGACCGCGGCGAATCGCGTCTACGCCCTGGTGCAGCGGATGCAGACGGTCTACTCCCGCGGAACCGGCCTGCTCCCCGATTTCATCGAGCGCACGAACGCCGCGCCGCGTCCGGCGAGCCCCAGTTTTCTCGAAGGCCCGAACGACGGCGCCTACTTTTATAACGCCTGCCGCACCCCCTGGCGCCTCGGCCTCGACGCCCTCCTCTCGGGCGATACCCGCGGCCGAACCGCGGTGCGCAAGATTTCCACCTTCCTCCGCACCCACGCCGCGGGCAACCCGGAACGCCTGCGCGCCGGCTTCCGCCTCGACGGCCGAGATCTCCCCGGCAACGACTACACCGACCTCGCCTTCCTCGCCCCGGCCGCCGTCGGAGCCCTGCTCGAACCCGAGCACCCGGAATGGCTCGAAGGTCTGTGGGACGAGATCGTCGATATTCCGCTCGACGAAGCGGATTACTACGGCAACACCTTGAAAGCCCTCGCCCTGCTCGCCGCCTCGGGCAACGCCTGGCGGCCGTAAAGAGGCACCGGGATCATGAACCACGACCGAGAGCACCTCCGCCTGCTGTCCATCTTTCACTACGTCGTCGCCGGCTTCGCCGCGATGTTCGCCTGCCTGCCGCTGGTCCACCTCGCCATAGGCCTCGCGTTCCTCTCCGGAAAAATCGAAGGCACCCAGGGACCCGACGATGGCGGCCGCCTGGTCGGAGGCGTTCTCGTCGCCCTCGCGAGCGTCTTCCTCCTCCTCGGCTGGACCCTGGTCGCCCTCCTCGTCCTCGCCGGCCGCTCCCTCGCCCGGCACCGCCGCTACACCTTCTGCCTGGTCATGGCGGCGATCTCCTGCGCGTTCATGCCCTTCGGAACCGTGCTCGGCGTGTTCACGCTGATCGTCCTGCTGCGGCCGGGGGTGAAGGAGTTGTTTGGGGTGGGGGTGGCGCCCTTAGAGGGGTTATAGATCGCCGCCACTTTAATAGACGAACTGTCTACGTCGTCGAATGTGGCATTCTGATCTCAGCACTTGACGACACCGTGTGCTACCTAATAGTTTCAAGTTCAAAGATTTCGCCACCATTCCTAGTTCAAGGAGGCATCATGAAGCTTACGCCTTCGGTTTTGGCCCTATTCCTTGGTGTTGCTCTGGCTTCGAGTCCGGCCTTGGCCAACGATGCCTCGAATTTCGATGTCCGCCAGCTCTTCGCCACAGCGTCTTCGGGAGAAGGTGGTGCGACCGATGCCGTTTGCACACATAGTAACTACCACTACTGCGACCGCTACGAATGTTGCAGCGGCCAGTGCATCACCTGCATTGGCGGTGCTGGCGATCCCTTCCTCGACGCAGAGTTCTGCGAGGGTATGTGCTATCCGCGGCAGGTCTGATCTGTCGATCCGTATGATCCTCAGCCGTCTGTTTGGCCTGCTACTTTTGGTCGGCTTCGTCGCGGCAGGCACCGCGAGAGGCGTTTCATCCGACGCGCCGACCTTCTCGGCAATCACGCCGATTCCGCTCGACTTGAGCTCCAAGAGCTGGGGGGAGGTCCAGTTCATTCAAGCCGATCTCCAAGGGCGAATCTTCGTGCTTCGCGGCAGCCCTACTTTGGAAGTCTTTGCCCTCGAAGGTGTCAGTCTGCGTTCTTTGGGAAAGCTCGCGGGGGCCACGGCGGGTATCTCGGCGGATTCCATGCAGGTCCAGTTGGCGACTCTCAGCCGAAGTGGCGATGCCTGGTACCTCTTCGTGCCCACGACCACGATCGAGGTCTTCGAAGGGGGCAAGAGAACCCGATCGCTGGTGAGCCATTGGGAGGTGACCGACCTTGCCTCGGGTTCCTCCGAGCCTACGGTTGCTGTGACTTCGACCGAATTTGACACCCCGAGCCCGGAAGGGCCAACCCTCGATCACCCTCCTCTCGTTCGGCGTTGGGACGGCAAGGCTTGGGAGACCACGATCCAGGGTGAATATCACGACGAGAAGGCCCGGCCCGGTGTCTCCTGGCATCACCTCGACCTGGCCGCTTCTTCGATGCTTCTAGCCTTCACTCCCGAAGGCCAGCTCTGGGTCGCGAACGCCTACACTTCACGCGTCCGGCACTTTTCTGCGCTCGGCCGACTCGAAGATGAGATCGTAGTCGGCGATGGGAAGATCCGATGGGCCGAACGAAATCAGGAGGAAATCCAAAGGATCGAAGCGAAGCTCGGAACCCAATTTCAGCAGTCCGGTGCCAAAGCGGCGGGCGCAATCTCGAGCACAGTGCCCCGCGCCACCCATCGAGCCCTGGCGCTCGGCCGCGACGGCTACGTCTACCTGTTGGGCGAAGCCGACGAAGGTATGGTGCTCGACCGTTACCTCCCCTCGCTGCCAACCTACGAGCGTCTCGTGCTGGTCGGTTGCGACTTGGGGGTTGGCCGCATCAGTTTCGCCGCCGGGCGTCACGCCCTCATCCTCGGCGCCCGTCTGGGCAATGGAGGAATCTGGGAGATCCCGTACGAGGCCCTCTCGGCCGCGAAGTGGAAGAGTGTTCAAGGCGTGACGCGCAACGGCATCGAATTGCCATCGAAGTAGCCGCCCCGCGGGGGGCACGGAGCCGAGGCATTACGCCGCTCAGAGATTCGCCGAGGCGCCCGAGATGATCGCCGAAGCCACCCGGCCGAACGGTAAAGTCATCGGGGCGATCCCTGAAGCCGCAGAGGCGACCCTTGAAGCCACCGGCCAGAGCGGTGAAGCCACCGAGAAATTCGCTGAAGCCACTGAGAAATTCACTGAAGCCACTGAGAAATTCGCTGAAGCCACTGAGAAATTCACTGAAGCCACTGAGATATTCGCTGAAACCACACAGAAAACCCCTGAAGCCACACAAGTCACCCAATTTCTAGGTGGTTCGACCAGATGATCGGGCCGCTCGGGTGATTTTCTCGGTGGCTTCAGCGTTCGGAGGGGTCATTTGACCGGTTTGCTGGGTGAGTTGAGGCGCTTCCTGCGTTGCTTCGGCGACCTGTTGCGTTACTTGGGCGACCGTTTGTGTGGCTTCAGGGGTTTTCTCGGTGGCTTCAGCGAATTTCTCAGTGGCTTCGCGCGCTCCGATTGTGGCTTCGCGGTGCTTTGCGTGGCTTCACCCGTTTTGCGTGGTTTGGTGGCCCAATCTGCGTGGTTTCGCGCAAAACTCCGCGTGGCTTCGCGCGAAGCCACGCGAGGCTTGGGCCTTCGGTCGCGGGCCCCGCGGCAGTCGTCAGAACGGCACATCGGCCCCTGCCGAGCGCCGCGACATGCTGCGCTAGCCGGATCAGCCTGCGACGAAGGCGGCCCCTTTTCGATCCGGGCGGCGCTTCCCCTGTCCCTCTCGCCTTTCGGGCGGGCACGTTCTTCTTCGTATAGTCTCGACACAGGACCAAGAGGAACACAGAGAGGGACTCCTTGGGATGAGGATTCTGGTCGTCGAGGACGAAAGTGCGCTTTCCTCGGCGCTTGCCGAGTTGTTGCGGCGTGAGTTCTATGCCGTGGACGTGGCCGAGGATGGGGTGACGGCGGAGGAGCTGGCCTCGATCAACAGCTATGACTTGATCGTTTTGGATTGGACGATTCCGGCTCCGAACGGGATTGAGCTTTTGCGCCGATGGCGGGGGGCGGGGGACCAGACCCCCGTTTTGATGCTCACGGCTCGGAGCGGGGTGGACGATCGGGTGGACGGGTTGGACACCGGGGCGGACGATTTTCTGGCGAAGCCGTTCTCGCTGGCGGAGTTCCTGGCCCGGGTGAGGAGCCTGTTGCGGCGGCGGACTCGGACGCTTCAGAGCGAGCTTTCGGCGGCGGACTTGGCGATGGACCGGGCGGCTCGGCGGGTGACGGTCGGCGGCCGGGCGCTTGAATTGTCGCCCAAGGAGTTCGCGCTGCTCGAATTTCTGCTTACCCGACGCGACCAGGTGGTCACTCGCACCGAGATCTCCGAGCACGTGTGGGACGACTCGTTCGACTCGTTCGCCAACGTGGTCGATGTCACCATCCACCGCCTGCGGAAAAAGATCGACGGCGACCGGCCGGATCGGCTGTTGCAGACGGTCAAGGGCGTCGGCTACGTCCTGCGCGGAGCGCGCGGAGTGCCGCCGCAGGGGGAGGGCTGATGCCGGTTTCGGATCTCCCCCGCCTGGAGGCTCCTGCGCCGCCGCGATCGAGACCCGGCCTGCGCCTGCCGATCTTGATCCTTGTTTTGGGCGTCGTCTCTTCGTTCCTTTGGGGCACCACCTACACGGTGTCCGAGCGGCTGAAGCTGCGCGACCGGGCTCTGATCCGGGCCACGCGGGACATCAGCCTGGCGCTCTCGACCTCTCATCTTTGGCTCGAAGAGGTTTTGACCGGGGACAAGCTCGACCGGCGGCAGATCTGGGACCGGCTCGACCAGGCGCACGACCTTGGGGTTCATTTGCTCGATGGCGGCCGGTTGCCCGGGGAGGGGACCGAGCTGAAGCCGATCGAGCAGGGGGCGCTACGCCAGCGGGTCCAAAACCTGCTGAACGACATCGACGGCCTTCGGGCGCTCGCGCGGGAGCGCCTGACCGGTCTCGATCGGGGCCTGCCGACGGGGGTGGGCACGAAGATCGACGCGCAGTACGACCTCCTTTTCGAGCAGGCGACCGCGAAGGCGGCGGCTATCGAACGGGAGCTCGAAGCGCGAATCCTCTCGGACGACGTGCGGACCCGCGGCGTCTTCGTTGGTTTTCTCCTGATCTGGCTCGCCACGGTGACCGTCTCGGCGGTCGGCCTTTGGCGGCGCGAGGTGCGGCGCCTGGCGGCGGAGGAATCGCTCAAGAAGAGCGAAGACCAACTGCTGCAGGCGCAGAAGATGGAGGCGGTGGGCCGGCTCGCGGGGGGCCTCGCCCACGACATCAACAACTTCGTCACCGCGATCACCAGCCAGTGCGAGCTGGTCCAGCTCGACGCCGCGGCGGAGAGCCCGCTCGCCCACCGGATGGAGGTGGTGATCGGCACGGCGCAGAAGATTTCGGCCCTGATCCGGCGCCTGCTCGCCTTCAGCCGCCGCCAGCCGGTCCAGCCGCAGGTCGTGCGGCTCGACGCCATCGTGGTGGGCCTGGAATCGATGATGCGCGGCTTGATCGGCGAGGACATCCAGCTTTCGACCGTGCTCGACCCCGAAACCTGGCCGGTCAAGATCGATCCGTCCCAGGTCGAGCAGATCGTCCTGAACCTGGTCGTCAACGCCCGCGAGGCCAGCCCGCGCGGCGGCCGGATCATGATCGAGACCGCGAATTTGAAGTTGGAGAAGGGTCTTTTCGACGGGCCGGCGGTGGTGGCGCCGGGCGAGTACGTGCAGCTCGCGGTGTCCGACACCGGAACCGGGATTCCAGTGGAGCTCAAAGACCGGATCTTCGAGCCGTTCTTCACCACCAAAACGGGAATCGGCAATGGGCTCGGGCTCGCCACGGCCTATGGCATCGTCAAGCAGGCGGGAGGGCACATCTCGGTCTACAGCGAAGTCGGCCGGGGCACGACGTTCAAGGTCTATCTGCCGCGCACCCACGATGCGGAGGCCCGCCGGGCGGCGGCGGTCGCGCAGCGTCCGGTCCGCGGTCCGGGTGGCGGCGAAAAGATCCTGCTGGTCGAGGACAACGGCGAGCTGCGCGAGGCGACCGGCGGCATTCTGACCGCCTACGGCTACAAGGTCACTTCGGTCGAAAGCGGCGAGGCGGCGCTCGAAGCGATCGACCGGGGCACGGAGGCCGATCTGGTCGTTTCCGACGTCGTGATGCCCGGTCTGTCGGGCAAAGACGTGCTCGATCGCATTCGCGAGCGACGGGCGGATCTGCCGGTGCTATTCATCTCGGGCTATACCGACAACGTGATCTTCCGCCATGGCCTGCTCACGGGCGAGCTGGATTTTCTGGAAAAGCCGTTCGCCGCCGCACGCCTGACCGCCAAAGTGCGCGAGATCCTCGACCGGCCGCTACAAACCAACGGCGTAGGGGCGGAGCTTGCCTCCGCCCGCGATCCACGCCAACCTTCGGGCGGAGGCAAGCTCCGCCCCTACGACCACGAGTAGCGCCCGCTCAATCCAAATCGATCCAGTCCCCGTCGGGGACGAAGTCTTTCTTCTCGACGTCGAGCTTCACCAGATAGGCGCCGCGGGCGCCCATTCGCTTGCCGGGCCGGAAGCGGAGCGGCGGAGAGACCCCGGTGTCGTAGCGCTCGAAGGTTTCGAGCGTCGCGATCAGGTGATCGCGGGTGAGGTCGCGGCCGATTTTTTCGAGCGCGGCGACGAACAGCTTGATCGCCGCGAGCGCCGCTCCTTGAGTTCCCAGATCTCCGGAGGTGAGCTTGTGCGCCGTGGCGAGCGCCCGCCACTCGGCCGATTCGGGAGATTTCGGGTCGATCGGGCGGACCGGGAACGCGAGGCGGACCCCGGCGGCCAAACCCACGGGCAAGTCGAGCAGGGCGCGATCCGCGAAAGCGCCGAGCGCCAGCAGCCGCGGCCGGGAGCCGAGCCGGTCGAGCGCGAGCAGCAGCGCCGAGGCGTCGCGCGCCGGACCGAGGTGGACGATCGCGGTGACGTTTTTCCCGGCGAGATCGCGGGCGGCGGCTTCGACCCACGGATCGTTCGGACCCGCGGCCGCCGAGTAGCGCCGGTTTTCCGCCGGGGCATAGGTTCGGCGTTCCGCCTCGGAGACCACGGCGTCGGCGAGCGGTGAGATCTCCGCGGCGTCCGAGGCGACCAGGGCGAACGTGGGCCGGACGGTCTCCTTGGCGAGCGTCTCGACCAGGGCGCGCGCCTGATCGGCGGGCGAAGCGAGCAGGTAGAACGTCTGGCGGTCGAGGTCGGCGTCGTCCGGCGGGAAGAGGCTGATCGCCCCTACGCCGGGAACCTCGCGCTCCTCCAGCAACGCGGCTAGCCCAAAGTCCGAGCCCGGGGCGCCGGACAGCTCCGGGGCGACCAGCGCGAGCACGGGGGTGCGATCGAGAAACGCCGTGGCGATCCGGGTGCGGTCCGCGGCGTTCCCGGTGAGCGTCTCGGCCGCCAGCTCCAACTTGCGGCCGTAGAGGCCGCCGCGCTTGTTGACTTCGGCGACCGAGGCGTCGAGCAGCGCTTTGGTGACGGTTCCCGCCTCTCCCGGGGCGAGCCAGGCGCCGAGGCGCACCGAGGCGGCCGAAACGCCGGGGACCGGCTCGTTGCCTACCCGTTTGAGATAGGCGATCAGGTCGGCGATGTCGGCCTGGCTCATCCGGTAGCGCGGCATGGTCGGGTTGAGCGCGTTGCCCGCCGGATCGAGCCCCATCGTGACCGCGCGCTTGACGCTCTTTTCGTCGTAGGGCGGATGGGTGCGGCCGAGCAGTGCGCCCGAGCCGTACGGCTTGGTGAGCGACTCCCAGGTGATGTTCGAGGGGGCGATGCCTCCTTCGGGCCGGCCCCGGCCGTCGCGGCCATGGCAGCTGCCACAGGGCAAGGTGACCCCGGGGACGGCGCTCTCCGGCCCTCCGGCTCCCATCACCGCGGAGATCTCGCCGCCCGAGCCGCTCTCGCCGACCAGGAACAGCCGCTTGCCGCGCGCCTCCTCGGGAGAGAGCGGGGGCGGCTCCCCGGCCGCGGCGGCGAGCCGGGCGAGGCTGAAACCCGAAGCGAGCGTGACGAGCAGGGCCGCGAGGACCGAGAGGCGCCGGGAGCTCAACCTTGATCCTTCGCGACGCTTTCGACGATCTCCACGATCTCCTT
>Ga0134122_10001630_pt1 | contig 16253 bp, 17 predicted proteins | sample KB302_FD_96461 | JGI IMG/M metagenome (GOLD analysis project Ga0134122, IMG submission 96461) | Terrestrial soil microbial communities without Nitrogen fertilizer from Kellogg Biological Station, Michigan, USA - KB3-0-2 | ecosystem: Environmental > Terrestrial > Soil > Unclassified ... | reverse complement strand
CTACGTCCTGCTCGCGGCAGAACACATGCGCGTCGTCTTGCTCGAAGGCGCGCGTCCGCATGATGCCGTGGAGCGAACCGGAAGGCTCATTGCGGTGGCAAGCGCCGAACTCGGCATAACGGATCGGAAGCTCCCGCCACGAGCGCAGCCCCTTGTTGAAGATCTGCACGTGGCACGGGCACGACATCGGTTTCAGCGCCACCGCCAGCTCGCCGTCGTCGACCCGGAACATGTGCTCGCCGAACTTGTCCCAGTGGCCGCTGCGGCCCCAGAGCTCCTTTGGCAGCAGCTGTGGCGTCCGGACCTCGGCATAGCCGGCTCGGCGCATCTTGTGCCGGACATAGTCCTCCAGCACCCGGTAAACCGCGTAGCCGCGCGGATGCCAGAACACCATGCCCGGCGCATCTTCCTGAAGGTGCCAGAGTTTGAGCTTTACGCCGAGATTTCTGTGGTCGAGATCGTCCATGGCTGTGTCCCTTGTGATGGGAGAAAGCGCGGACGGGGACCATCGAAAACCAAAAAAGGCCCCGTCCGTCGCCGGCGGGGCCTTTCCTGGGTGAAGTACGCTTGTCTCTAGCGCGCGCAACCAGTAGGCGATCCGCCGTAAGCGGTCGCCGTGGTCGTCAATGCTGCTGATCGAAGCTTGTTCATGCTCTGTATATGGCGGTAAAACGCTCAGGCGTCAACGCCCGGCCGCTTGGCGTCGCGGAACATGGATGATGTGCGGGGACACCAACACTCCTGTGGCGGATGATCCGGCTCCTTGGTCAGAATGCCGGTCTGCTGAGTAACGCGCTTGAAGTCGGCAAACGTTTTTTTGTTGATGATCGATGGCCAGCGGCTCCTTGCCTCCCTCCCGGTGTCTCTTCAGCGTCATTGCGCCGCGCCATCGAGGCCGTCGGAGCAGAGCTGCGCTATCTCCCAGCCTACCCACCCGACCTCAACCCCATCGAGAACGTCTATGCTAAGCTCAAGTCGAACCTGCGCAAGGGCGCGGCGCGCACGTCGCCGCACTCTGGAGGCTTGTCGGACGCAGCCGCAAGGCGATTGCGCCATCCGAGTGCGCCGGCTGCTTAGAAACGCAGGCTATCGCACCTGATCCAAATCAGCTGGAATCTGCTCTAGCTCCCGAGGGTTGTGCCTTCGACAATGCTTCGGCGTGAGCAATTTGAGCAATTTCAAGCTCGGCGCGGCAATCTCGCGGTAGCGCCCCTGGGAATGAATCGCCACCACACATTTAGTCGTCATCACTGCCGTCGGCCACGCTGCGGCGATGTCAGGAGCAGCAAGACGGCAATTAAAGATGTGAGCGTGGTGCTTGCCCATGGAGCATGGGCGGATGGATCGAGCTGGACACGGGTAATAACGGCACTGAAAACAGAGGCCGTGAAGGTATTGGCGGCACCGCTTCCGCTAACTTCTCTTGCCGAGGACGTGGTTGCCCTCAACCGCAGCTTGGACCGAACGAAAGGGCCGATTGTATTGGCGGGACACGCCTATGCCGGTGCGGTCATAGCTCTCGCACGTCCCGAACGGGTGAAGGCGCTGGTCTACGTGACAGCCCTTGCTCCCGACGAGGGCGAGAAGGTCGCAGATGTGTTTTATCGCGTCGAACCACATCCCGAAGCGCCAAAACTTGCGCCTGACAGTAACGGTTTGATTTGGCTGCCCGAAGGCGCCTTCGCGACGGCTTTCGCGCAAAACGCTTCCGCGGAGGATTGCGCCGTGCTCGCGGCCGTGCAGCGGCCGATATCGCTGGACTGCATCACTGTTCCGGTCGGGCGGCCGCTTTGGAAGGACATTCCGAGTTGGTTTCTGGTTGCCGAAGACGACCGAATGATCGTGCGTGAAACGCACCGGTACATGGCGGAGCGGATGAAGGCGAAGATAAAGACGCATGCCGTCGATCACACGCCCAGCGTCACCGCTCCAAGAATTGTCGTCGACGTTATCCGCGACGCAATCCGTTCCATAACCGGCAACTGAAGCAAGCCCTTACCGGCCGCAACTGGCCGGACGCTAACCGTTTTGCTGGTCACAGGTGAGGTTACAAGCGGAGGAGGTTTTGATGGCGCCCATCAGGTACCGCACGGCCGATGTCGATGGTTTCAAGATTTTCTATCGCGAAGCGGGGCCAGCCAGTGCGCCGAAGCTCTTACTCCTGCACGGCTTCCCGACCGCGAGCCACATGTTCCGTGACCTGATCCCGCTCCTGGCCGACAGATTTCATATCGTCGCGCCAGACCTTCCCGGGTTCGGTCAGTCCGATATGCCGCCACGAGAAAAATTCAGTTACACGTTCGACAACATCGCCAGCGTGATGGACCGCCTCACCGAGATCATTGGCCTCGATCGGTTTGCAGTGTACGTCTTTGATTATGGCGCGCCGACAGGCTTCCGGCTCGCTGTGCGCCATCCTGAGCGGATCACTGCCATCATCTCCCAGAACGGCAACGCCTACGAGGAAGGTCTCAGCGAGGACTGGGGTCCAATCAGGGCCTACTGGCAAAACCCGTCGCAAGCCAACCGAAAGCCGCTCCGCGCCTTTCTCACGCCGGAGACGACCCGCTGGCAGTACACCCACGGCGTACTCGACCAAACGATGGTGTCGCCGGATGGCCGGAACCTCGACGACTTTTATTTGGCCCGTCCTGGTGCAGATGACGTGCAGCTCGACCTCCTCGGCGATTATAAGAGCAACATCGCGCTGTATCCGTCATTCCAGGAATACTTCCGCACGCACAAGCCGCCGCTTTTGGCGCTGTGGGGCAAGAACGATCCGTTTTTTTTGCCGGCGGGCGCCGAGGCGTTCAAACGGGACAATCCTCGTGCAGTTGTCCGCTTCTTCGACACTGGTCACTTCGCCTTGGAAACGCATGCCCGCGATATCGCAGAAAGCATCCGCGATTTCCTGATGCCGCCCGTCCCGAAGTGAGGATTGGTTACTCGTCTCGGAAGATTGAACCTGCCGCAACCAAAGGAAATATTCCATGAGGCTTCTGACGACAGAAAAGACAGACATCGAACGTCGCACCTTGCTACGCGCAATTACCGCAGCATCCGGCGCCGCGGTATCATCGGCACTTCTACCGCAACATGTTGCCGCTCAACCCGCCAGCAGAGCCGCAGCGGCCGATTCTGGTGACTTCGAGTCGGCGGAAATCAAGACCGGCGACAACACCATTTTCATAAGACGATAGGGAAAAGGATCTCCGCTGCTCCGGTGCACGGCTTTCCTCGGACCAGCCTGATGTGGCGTTACATGGCACCGCGCTTTGCGAACAGCTACACCGTGATTTGCGTCGATCTCCGCGGCTATGGGCGCAGCGGCGTGCCAGCCTCCGCAGAGGATCATTATCCCTATTCGAAGCGAGCGATGGCGAATGAACTCGTTGCGGTAATGGATAAACTTGGATTCTCCAGGTTTGATCTCGTCGGACACGACCGTGGCGGGCGCGTCTCTTATCGCCTCGCTCTCGACCATCCAGAAAAAGTGCAACGGTTGGCCGTATTGGACGTCATACCGATCTCCGAAGGCTGCGGTCACGCCGATGCAAAGTTCGCCATGACGTACTGGCCATGGATCCTTCTCTCGCAGAAAGCACCGCTTCCAGAGAAATACCTCTTTGGTGCTCCGGACGCCGTTTTTGACAATCCATTTGGCCAAGGCTCCTTCGGCCCCGAAGTGAGAACCCAGTACACGGAAACGTATCGCGATCCAGTGCGGGTATACGCAATCTGCGAAGAGTACCGCGCGGCTGCGAGCCTGGATATCGAACACGACAAGACAGATCAGGCTGAATCTCGGCGTATCACGTGCCCGATGCTGCATCTGTGGGCCGCTGGCGGACCACTAGACACCTTCTACGAACAAGATGGAGGCCCATTGGGAATCTGGCGCAAGTGGGCGGACCACGTGCAAGGAGAGGCCGTAAAGGGGGCGCACTTCTTTCCGGAAGAGAACCCCGCGGAGACAACGGAGATCCTAACAAGGTTCCTGTCGGCTTGACGCCGCGTGATTGCGGCGCCCGCCGCCGCCATAGGCGTAAAATCGCGCTCCCTTGCCCGGCCCTCAGATCATCGGTCGCAAGGACCACGATATCGCGGACGAGATGCAGACACGCTCAGAACGCCGCTTTGTCGCCTCTTGGATACCGAAGTACCGATCCTCGCCGCTCCGCCCATCAAATCGCTAAAAGCAAGCATGTTCGCCGGTCGTTTTGCTCAGGCACGGTGACCTATTTCAAGCTTCTCCCGTTCGCGGTGCTGTCTCTGAATAAGGCTGGCGATCGTTACCGAGCCATTCAGCGGGAAGTTCCAAGCGACACTGGACCCCCTCCGGAGCGAGCACAAGGTCAACCGTACCGCCGAACTCATAGGGAATTAGGTCACGAATTGTGCTCGTCCCATAGCTCGATTTGCCGAGCGCGACGACAGGGGGGCCGCCGAGTTCCTGCCATTCGAACACGAGATGAGACCGCGGGTGCCCGTTCAGATGCCGGTCCCACCGGATCGACACGCGACCATACTTAGTAGAGAGCGCACCATACTTTGCAGCGTTGGTGGCGAGCTCATGGAGTACCGTGGCCATCGCCTGACCCGCCTCGGGCTTGAGTAAGATGTCAGGGCCGTCGATCTCGGTGTTGTAGCGGGTGGCATACGGTTCGAGCTCGCGCCGGACGAGTTCTGTCAGCGACACCCCTTGCCACCGACAGGAGCTCAACAGTTCGTGTGTCGTTGCCATCGAGCGAATGCGTCCATCGAGCGCCCCTACGAAATCGGCGACTGATCTGCTCCCTTGCCAGGTGTGGGAGACGACAGCGCTGACGGTCGAGAGTGCGTTCTTGACGCGATGGTCGAGCTCGGCCAGCAAAGTGCGTTGCTGTTCCTCCACCTGTTTGCGCTCGGTTATGTCAATGCTGACGCCGACGACTCGGCGTGGTTGTCCTTGGCCGCTAAAGGAAAGGAAACAGCGCGTCTCGACCCATCGCAGCTCGCCATCAGGACGAATGATACGATACTCTACGTTATATTCGCGCCGGCGCTCGCGGAACGCTTCGCTCCGGATCTGTTCTACCTTTCCGATGTCGTCGGGGTGTACGCCGGCTAGGCATTCGCTGCGCGCCATCTCGGTAGTGCCTTCAGGAAAGCCGTGGATGGCAGCATAGCCGGCAGAAAAACTCATGATCTCAGTGTCAGCGTCATACGCGTAGGTACCAACGAGGCCAGACTTTGCTGCCAGGGTAAGCTGTATGTTGCGCTCGGCCAGTGCCAGTTCCGCCCGTTTGCGCTCGGTAACGTCGATATTAGCGCCGATCCTTCGCACCGGCCGCCCGAGCTCATTGTATGAGATGAGGACACGCGACTCGATCCACCTTACCTCCCCACGGCGGAATATACGAAATTCCAGGACGAACTCTGTTGCTCCGTTGGAGAACGCGTGGTCAGCGATAGTGTCTAGCCGCGGCAAATCGTCCGGATGTACCAGCGCACGCCAATGCTCGCGTGAGATCTCGAGCGTGCTCTCGGGCAGCAGCCCATAAATGACCGCACAACCGGGTGACAGCTGCAATTTCTGGGTGGCATGGTCGTACGTGAATGTGCCAATCCGGGCGATCTTTCCGGCGAGATCGAGTTGTTCATTGCGTTCCGCGAGGCGCGCCTCGGCATGCTTACGATCGGTAATGTCCTGAACTACGGAGACAAAATAGTCGACGCCGCCTTCCGTGTTTCGCACGCAGCCGACGGTGAGACTTGCCCAGACGACGTTGCCGTCCTTGCGGACATAGCGCTTCTCGATGCTGTAGCTATCGGCTTCGCCGACGAGTGTCTTGTTGAGCACCGAGAGATTGGTTGCAAGATCCTCTGGGTGTGTGAGGTCCCGGAAGGTCTTCGTCTTGAGTTCCTCGACGGAATAACCAAGCATCCGGGCGAAGCTGTTGTTGGCGCGCAGAATTGATCCGTCTGGACCTACTATCGCAACGCCCACCGCCGCATTTTCGAACGTTCCTCGGAAGCGTGCCTCGCTATCGATAAGCGCGCGCCGCGCCTCGACCTGCTCCGTCCGGAGCTCAGAGAACAAAAGCGCGCCGCCGATACTTCCATCAGCCCGGCGCCACGGAGCCATGGACCAGCGTACCCAGTGGGTGCAGCCGTCCTGGCGCCTGAATTGGTCTTCTGCCTGCGACAACTCCTCACCGGCCAGCACGCGGGCATGAACGTCGCGCCAGCGCTGCGGGATGTCGGGAAACACCTCGTAATGCGACCGCCCAATGAGCTGTGCGTCTTGGGGGAGACGGAAATCAAGGATGTATCGACGCGAGACGGCGAGGTAGCGCATCTCGCAATCGAACATGGCAATCGCTGCCGGCGCGTGCTCGACGAATACCGCCAACTGCGCCTGTCGTTCTGCCAGGGCCGCTTCAACCCGCTTGCGTTCGCTAATATCGACAAGCATGTTGACGGCACCGGTCAATCTCCCAGATTGATCGAACAGCGGCGTCGGATAGGGGATGAAAGGAATCCGCGTTCCGTCGGGGCGCTCGGCTACCGCTTCCATGCCTCGAATCGGTCGCCTTTGACGCAGTGCCAATGCCATCGGGCACTCGTCGTGCGGCAGCGGCGTGCCGTCCGGCCAGTAGAGCTTCCAGGAACCGCAGAACTTGCTCTCGCCGACTTCGGGGCGGCAACCCCAGAGCGTGGCGGCCGCCTCGTTGTAAAAGGTGAGGCACCCGTCCGCATCCGTCATATATACGGCAGCAGGAACCGCCTCGATCGCCTCCCGAAACAGAGCGTTGACATCACCCAAGATTGTGGCTCGTGTCTTGGCGTTGGCTGCGGGCGTATTGATTGGCCTTGCCCCGCCCCCTCTCAGTACTCGACTCCAGTCCTTCATGTGCGCCAACTTCCGGGGATTCGCTGTCGATACTAAAGTTACTGAAGCAGCGAATCGTTGCCGTCCAGCATCCTGAGCCGGCTCGCTACATGCCCAAATGAGACGCCCGCCGCCGTTCAGCACCCCGTTTCGGGGGGCTTTGTGCAGACTTGATATCCTGTGGCATGCGGCCAGTTACGTGACCACACGGTCAGGCTTCAGGGCTAAGCCGTCCGCCGCTGGTGAGCACCCGCAGCTCTTTATTGGAGCCCCAGAGGATCCCATTTCATCCAAAGCGCCGCGTAGGCATCGGAACTTATCTCGACATTGCTTACGGAAAGTCTGTAGTAAGTAAGATAGTTAATTAATTTGGACCCGTCTGCGGGGGCGCAAACTCTATCGCTCTCCAAACGTCCGTGGTGGTCAATTGCTCGGCCCGAGCTCGTATTACAGGGGGGCGCGCTCCGAGGTCTCTGGGTCACGCTGCGACATGGCCGCCCGGTCCGAGTAACCATGTTCTGACCGTGCCATCGGTTAGCAGACAGCTTCTTCGTGGTTGTAAGGTAGCAAGCGCACGGTTGGAGGTCTGTCAACTTAGGACACCGAGCATGAACGACGCTGACGTAGCTGCGTTCGTTGCGCGACAGCCCTGGAATAAGGGCAAGATGACCGGCCCCAAGCCAGCACTGCGGCCCGGTCACGTATGGGCCATATGCGCCAAGCTGCATCTCGAGATGCCAACGCACGACTTGGCGATGGTCAATCTTGCCATTGATAGCGAATTGCCTGGTCACGACCTCGTCGCCCTGCGCGTCGATGATGTGGCGCCCTACAGCTAAGCCATCGACCGAGCTTGTGCGGCAGAGAAAGACCGGCCGGCCCGTTCGCTTTGAGCTGAGACCACACCGCAGGCTCTCGACGATTACCTTCGCGGTACCGATCGCAAGCCAGGGGCCTTCCTGTGGCGTCGAGACCAGGATCGGCCCTTGACGGCGCGCCAGTATGCCCGGCTCGCATCAAGGTGGGTCGGCGGCATTGGGCTTGACCCCGCGCAAGTTTGCCACTCATTCCATGCGCCGAACCAATGCGACGCTCATTTACTGCCGCACTGGAAACCTGCGCGCGTTGCAACTTTTGTTCGGCCATTCGAAGATCGAAAGCGCAGTTTTGCTACCTTGGTGTAGAGGTCGACAACGCTCTCGAGATCGCCGAGAAAATCGACGTCTGATGGACCTGGGTGGAGCGCACCCGCGCTACCTAGCACACGATTGGGCATTCGTGCCAATAGGCTACATGGCATGAGCAACATTCATCGGCAGGATCGAGCGCGGGTTCGACTTCCGATTCAATCACCTTCTCGGCGCGCGCGAGCAACTGTTAAAATGACGCGACGCCAAGAAAGGGTGCGTCGATCTCCGCTGCGCCCCTCGAGCGCCGCGCTCGTCAGACGCCCACGTTGCGCGTGGCCGTGCCAGACAAGCCCTATCGTTGGCATGGCGACGGGGTGTAGAACACAGGGGGTGTAGAAGGAGAATCATTGTCATGAGCTATGTTCAGCGCGTCCTGCAGCCCGGTGAGCAGGTCCGGCACATCTCGTCCATTCATTGGATAGTGTACTGGCCGGGCGGTGCGGTCGCACTCCTGGCGGTGGTCGCTTTTTGGCTCAGCGATACGCGGCTCCTGACGGGACTTTGGCGGTATACGGCGTACGCCCTCGCGCTCGTTGCGGTCGTTCTCCTGATCCAGCAATGGTTCCAGTGGTGGGTCACCGAGATCGCAGTCACCAACCGGCGGGTCATCTACAAGAAAGGTCTTATCCGGCGGCAGACTAACGAGATGAACATGGACAAGGTCGAGAGCGTTCAGATCGATCAATCAATCCTCGGGCGCATGCTTGACTATGGCGACGTGACGATCCTTGGCACCGGCGAAGGCTTCGAAACGCTCCGCACCATCGCCAGCCCAATCGAGCTTCGAAACAGCATCACTGGAACGACGCACAAAGCCTAGGGTCGTAGGTCAAAGTCGAGAACGCTCCGGCCGCTACCCTTATTGATTTCGTGGTGTTGACAGTAGCGGCCTAGGCGGCGCCGTCTTCGAAATTTAAATGGCCGGTGATAATTGGTCGTGTCGCGCCGGGCTTAATCCGCTTCCCCCACACGCACACAAGCTGCTGCCACCGCACGCGAGGACCTCAGAAGACATTCTCCCGCCAAATTGGTCCGCAACATGATGTCTCAGGTAGCTGACACAAGACGCTCAAGCCGTGTGAGGCCAGTACTGGGCGGCTGTGCGGCGCGTTTTTCTGTGCTCATCCGGTTCGTGGAAAATGGAGAGGGGCAGAGTATGAAACCTACGCATATGTTGATCGCAGGATCGATTCTCGGCTTGGCTTGGACTAGTGGTGCAACAGCCGCCACTCTCTGTGTGGGAAAGGACTATGCCGGTATCTCAGTGGAGCAAAGGAGCCAACTTGAGACGGAGCTCAGAAAAAAGGGCGGCCTGAAGCGCGGCGACCAGTTGGCACCCTGTGATCCACAAACAATGAGCGTCACCCGATCCGCATCGAAAAAGAAAGCTGATCCCAAGCAGGCGAATAGCTGCAAAAAAGACTGCGACACGGTCAGCGGCGTCGCGGAAGCTGTGTGTCTGATACCGGCGCTGGCGGCGGCCTGTATCATCGTCAAGCCAGCGCTCAAGACAGTTTGCCCCGCAGCCTGTGAAGCGCAGCACGCACGATCGACCCCGCAGAGTTTTTCCCGGGCGGCAACTCTGGAATGATTCTCTCCCGGCGGAGGACGACGGTGAGACGGCTTCGACGTGCAGCGGAGGCGTAGCGCGGGCGTCGCCGCAATCTCTAAGCTTGGTCAACCCCAACTGTTCCGTGCCGGTGCATGAAGCCCTCAAGTAGGGCCGAAGAGCAGAGGCCGCCAATGGAATCGTCTTAAGCCCGATCAGCCAGCCTCTCCCGGTGCGCGGACGGCTCGCCGAAAGTCGTGGCATGCGTGTTCAAGAGCCTCGCAGGTTTCCTCGCTGCCATCGACGGCGGGAGGCTCAGGGCGACGTGATCCTCGTGAGGTACGCCGACGATTGTGCGCCACGACGGCGCGAAGAGGAGGTAGCAATGTAAAGCCAACTCTGAGCAGCCTTGCTGCACAAGAGATGCGGGTGGGCCCCTCGGACCCGGATTGCAGGATCAGGGTTCAAACCACCGCAAGCTGCTCTGACACAATGGTCGGGGTGGTGAGCGTTGCGGAAACTGAACTCGAGATCGGGCGTGTTCGCTTCCGGCCGAAGGAACGCCAGGTCGAGCTTCCCTCTCACAAGACCATTTGCAAGGTCGGAAGAGTACTGGCTTGAGACGGTAACTTCGATATTCGGCAACTCGTCACGCAGAATGCGCATGGCCTCTGGTAGCCAATCCATCTCCTGTCCCGTCAGGAAACCGAGCGCAAACATCGGCTTCGAAGGCTGAGCCGCGCGGCGCGCCGCGGCGACAGCGGTCTCGGCCTGGGCCAGCGCCAACCGTGCATGGTCGAGAAGGCCTGGCCGGCGGCAGTCTACTCAATGCCGTGCACGCTGCGGCGCATCAACGGGGCGCCGACCTCGTATTCGAGATCGCGCATTTGGCGACTAAGGGAAGGCTGCGCCGTGTGCAGCCTTTTATCAGCTGCAAGCGTCAGGCTTCCCTCCTCGGCGACCGCAATGAAATAGCGAAGGTGCCGCAGCTCCATAAGGCCTTCCATATCTCAAAGGTATGCCCCCATCGTACAAAGTCTTTTGTATTGGCGCCAGGCCTTCCTAGTTACCCAACAGAGCGCGCTCGGGAGACACCCAGCGGCCTTTATCAGAGCTTCCCGGCATCGCCACCCATGCTCCGCCGGCAGGAAACACGAAGTGGTGAGGAACCAGAAATGCGTCACCCCGTCGTATTGATCACCGGTGGGCTCACCGGCATCGGGCGCGGCGCCGCCGTCGCCTTCGCCAAGAAGGGGGCGCAGCTGGTCGTTGCCGGTCGGCGCGATGAGGCCGGCAAGGCACTCGTCGAGGAGCTGCGTTCTCTCGGCTCGGAGGCCGAGTACATCAACGCCGACGTGCGCAAGGAGGATGACGTCCGCGTTCTGGTCGAAAAGACCGTCGTACGGTTTGGCCGTCTCGATGTCGCGGTGAACAATGCGGGCACCGAAGGCCAGGTTGGCCCGATCACGGATCAAACCGCGGAAAGTTACGCCGCGACATTCGACACCAATGTTCTTGGCGTGATCCTGAGCATGAAGCACGAATTGCGCGTCATGCAAGGACAGGGCGGCGGCAGCATTGTCAACATCTCCTCAACCTACGGGCACGAGGGTGCGGCGGGGGCCTCCATCTATGTCGGTAGCAAGCACGCCGTCGAAGGTATCACCAAGTCGGTGGCGCTCGAGGTCGCCAAGTCAGGAATCCGTGTAAACGGCGTGGCGCCTGGTCCCACGGACACTGGCATGTTGACCCGATTTACGGGCACACCCGAGAACAAGGCAGCGCTGATGAGGGGTGTTCCGTTGGGTCGCCTCGGCCTTGCGGACGAGCTCGGTGGATCACCGGCGATACCATCCACGTAGATGGCGGCTCCAAGCTCTGAGCATTGGCGTTCTTCAGCGAACGTATTGGTCGCGAAGAAAAAGTCTCAAGCCGACTTGACGCCAAGCCTTAGGTCCGGCAGCAAGCACAAGAGAGCGTGGCCTGGCCCTTCAAAACCGCGGCGGAGCACCGTCTTCGTCGGCTTTTTGATGTACTTTGAGACAGGTTTAACATGGCTACTTGGACCGGGCTGTCGCAGCGTGATCCAACTGAGACGAAGTTGCAGTGAGGCATCAAGTTGAGGCTAGCCACGACACTGCGTGCGGGCGCGCCTGTCTGATCAGGCACAGTCGATCCTATCGGGCCCAGAGCGCCAACGCCTCTGCTTTTCGCGGTTGCCGCAGTTATCCATACTGCACCACTGCCGGCGGTGGCCTTTGCTCGTGTCGACAAAATAGACGCCGCAGTCGGAAGCGCCGCACTTCCTAATTCGTCCCCGGTCAACGCCCACCAGCAGATGTTCAATGGCAAGCGCGCATGCATGCAACGGGGTCTTGGCAGCTGTCGGACGAGACCAGCGGTAGTCGAGGAGGTTTCCCGAGTTGGACACTACGAGAACGCGGGCTGTGCGCGCTGCATGAACGGCGGAAGCAATTGCATTCAGATCGCTTTGCGATAGGGGTTGCTGTTTGCTGACGGCCGCAAGTACGTCGTGGACATGCTCGCGCAGGTGACGAGCACACTTAGCGACGCGCGAGCACGCGGGGCCGGCGAGGTTTCGGAGGGCTGCAGCCAGCGCGGGCTCAACTAGTCCCGCCAGTTCAGTGAAGAGCACAAGGTCACGATACGTGCCCAGGTTCTCCGCTGGCTGATCGAAGGGCCGTTCGTCCAACGTGTTGACGAAGTCCAGGGCTGGATGACCTCCGCTCCACTCGAAGGGGTCGCCACGATCACTCACCTTCGTCCTTGCCTCTTGGCAGTCGCCACGATATCGTAACCTGTATACCGAGTTTATACGGTTATGTCATCATCATCCCCGCCGCAGAAAGTGAGCATGACCACCCAAACGCTGACAGGGGAACGTACGACGGCAGAATATGCGCGTGGTGCCCTGTTCGGGCTCGCGGCGGTGAGCATTTGGGCCGGTAACATCGTTGTGGCCGGCCTTGGCCTTCGATCCAGTCTCACGCCTTGGGACATTTCTGCGATACGCTTCGCTGTGGCCGGATTGATTCTGGTGCCCTATCTGATGCGGAAGGGGGTTGCCCTCGACCGCCTCGGTTGGATCGGATTGGCGGCGCTTGTGCTCGGTGGTGCGCCCACAGTGCTGCTGGCGAATGCGGGCTTGCTCTTCGCACCCGCATCACATGCGGGTGCGCTCTTTCCCGGTGTCATGCCGCTGATGGTCGCCGTGCTTGCGGCCGCCGTCTTGAAAGAGGCGTTTACGCCGCAGAAGAGAGTGGGCTTCGCGCTTATTGGGACAGGTGTTGTTGGCATCGTCTGCGGTAATGGTGGCTCATTCGGTACTGCACAGAACATTGGTCACCTGCTGTTTCTTGGCTCTGCGCTGGCCTTTGCCTGCTACACAGTCGCAATGCGTCGGGCACGCCTCGATGGGCTTCACGCGGCCGCCATCTCCGCAGTCGGTTCGATGCTGGTCTACGTGCCCCCGTATGCAATCGCGGCCGGTGCAAGCGTCTTCGATGCCTCGCCTAGCGCCATAGCCCTCCAAGCGCTCGTGCAGGGTCTGCTGACGGCGGTCATCTCGTACATTGTTTACGGTCTCGCCGTAAGCATTCTCGGCGCTTCCAGCGGAGCGGCCTTCGCCGCCTCTTGCCCGGCGATCACCGCCATAATGGCCATTCCGATTCTCGGCGAGTGGCCCTCGGCGATCGACTGGATTGCGATCGCTCTGATCTCGATCGGCGTGTATGTCGTCAGCGGCGGGCCTCTCGCAGGAGAAAGGCGAAGTCGTCTGACTGCAAATCGACATTTGATCGAATGATGCGATAGGAGTCCTGTCGGGCCCTGGCACGCTTCGACCCGCGGCCACTTCGCCGATGTCCGGCCTAGTCCGAAAGCTGAAACTGCTGCGATGTTCACGAGAAGACGCCGGCTACGTGGCCACCTATGATTGGCTGTGATCGTCAGCTTGCACCGAGCTTGGGAAAGATGCGGTTTGAAACAGAACGACTGTTGCTCCGATGGCCGCTTATTTCTGATGCCCCTGATCTCCTGCGAATTCGGGGCGACAAAGACGCCATGCAATACACGCGAAGGCTTGCGAACCTTCGCGAATGTCGTCGCTACATAGCCGGGCACGAATGTCAGCGCCGAAGGCTAGGATATGGACCGTGGGTCGTGCTCGGAAAGCTTGGCCGTGCGGTCATCGGTTTCGGCGGCCTCTACGACGATCCGTTCGACGTTGGCTGGGGTATCGAGGTTGGTTATCACTTTGCCAAGACAGCTTGGGGGAACGGATACGCCACGGAGCTAACCGAATTCTGCCTCCAGCTAGCTCACGAACGTTTGGGGTTCGCTGAGGTCAGGGCATTCGCCCATCCTGACAATGCTGCCTCCCAGCGGGTACTCGAAAAGACAGGCTTTGAACGACAACGCTTCGTGCCAGAAATGAATAGGTATCTCTTTGCGCATCGGTGGATCGCGCGTCCCTGATTGACGCTGGCTGCTGGCACGTCTCGTCATGCCACCAATGGAAGGTTTCGGACCCTCCGTCGATGTCCGCTTAGGCATGTCCCGCGCGTCCAAGGGCGCCGATTATACGAGAGCGGCCCTCGACCAATCCGCGATCGGTGACAGGTAGGTCGCCACCGACCATGTCCGGGTAATCGCGTCATTACGACGAGTGGCCGCTAAATTTCGATCTTCCCGGTTCGGCGGACAGCAATCGCGCGGACTCTCCGCCTGCTTCCCGATTGACACCTTCCGTCAGACGATTGCCGCACGACGCGACTGACCCATTCTCGCCGTTACCGCCGAAAGCCAGTTGCGACGCAGCATTGGCTTGGGAACGTCGTGAGACTGGCCTTTACCCGTCATTCACCGTGGCGACGCAACTTCGCCTCGAAAGAGGCAAACAGCCCGTGCCAGTGTTCAGCTTGTCGGCGCTGGAACAGCATCAACTCAAAGCCGTGACGTGCGACATGATCCTGCGGGATCGCGTCCCAGCCGCGATGCTCGACCGTCACGCGCGTTTGGTCCCCCACCGCTTCGAAGCGCACATCAAGCTGTGTCGACTGGCCAGGGGCGAATGTCGCGTGACGCCAAGTGAGTGCAAGCCTTTCGCCCGGCTTCCAAACACTGATGCGACCGACCTCGAACTCTTTCCCATTCGCCAGCGTCGCGAGGAGCCGCCCGCCTTCCCCCGGCTCGAAGCGAAGATGGCCGTCGCCGCGCGGCGTCAGCGCGAACAAGGGGTTCGGTCGCCACCATTCGCCGATTTCCTCGGTGAAGGCTTCAAAGGCCCGCAACGGCGTCGCGCCGACCCGGATCGAAACGACGACCGCCGCGGTCATTTTAGTTTCTTCTCAACATGCACCTTGAAGTGCGAAAGCTGCGCGGCCCACATCGCTTCGGTGTCGGCAAGCCAGCGCTTCAGCTCCGCCATGGCGCCGTCCTTCAGCGCATAGATGCGAACGCGCGCGTCGAACTCGGGATGGGTCTCCTCAACGAGCCCGCTCTGCTTCAATTGGCGTAAATGCCGACTCATCGCCGGCGCCGGCAGGCCAAGCGCGTCCGCGAGCTCGCCGGCCCGGTGCGGCCGCTCACCAAGCAGTTCCACCGCGTAGCGACGATGGGGGTCGGCGAGTGCCGTGAAGGTCTTGTCGATGGGGGAGCTCAATCGAGCCGCTTCTTCGTAGTGAGGCCGCTCGCCTTGTCCCACTCTTCCGGCGTCGTCCTTTTCTCGGTGACGCCGAAGGTCCAGATATGGCCTTCCGGGTCGCGGGCGCGATAGGTGCGGTCGCCATAGAACTGGGTCTCGGGCTTCTGCAGGATCTCCGCGCCCGCCTGGCGCGCGCGTTCGCAATGAGCGTCGACGTCCTCGCCTTCCTCGAGCTGGACGTGGACGGTTTGCGTGTTCGTGCCGCCGACGGATTTCGGGCTCTTGTGATCGGCGCTCCACTCGTTGCCGACCATGACGACGGAATTCCCGAAGGTCATTTCAGAATGGCCGAGATTGCCGTCGGCGTCGAGAATGACGAAAAGTGGCTCGAAGCCAAACGCCGCTTCGAGCCAGCGATAGGCCGCCTTCGCATCCTGATAGCAGACGGCGCTTGAAAGGCCTTTGGGCCGGTAGGCGTCAGTCACGTCGGTTCCCTCTAGCAGCGATTCCCATTACTTACCAAAATCTGAAATATTTGTCAATTTATGAAAATATATCACGACCCCTGGTGCGCAATGCTGGGCATCAGCAATGCGCATGTTTTCTCTTTTGCACTGCATGGACCCGGAATTGATGCTTCTCGTCATGCCACCAATGGAAGGTTTCGGACCACACCGTCCGTCGATGCCCGGCTAGGCATGTCCTGAGCGTCCAAAGGCACCGCCATATTAGCGGTCCTCGACCAATCCGCGATCGGTGACAGGTAGGTCGCCACCGACCACGTCCGCTTGTTGGGTATCGCGTCATCACGGCTGGTGGCTCGTAAGACTTCGATCTTCGGGGCTCCGTTGGACGGCAATCGCGCTAGACTCTGCGACTGCTTCCCGATGACACCTTCCCTCAGACGATTGCCGACAACGCGACTGACCCGGATCGGAAGTTGCCCGCTTCAGATTGATATTGATCGCTCTGCGT